>LIDZ01000041.1_pt1 | contig 93017 bp, 92 predicted proteins | sample 644651 | NCBI WGS metagenome assembly LIDZ01 (sample SAMN03856242, study PRJNA289617) | food metagenome | isolation source: wine grapes on drying loft during traditional withering process | host: Vitis vinifera cv. Corvina | place: Italy: Gargagnago di S. Ambrogio di Valpolicella | collected 2014-01
TTTAGTTGAACCAAAAAGGAGTATCGCTCCTGATTAAAAATTAATCATTTTGCGACACTCCCCTCTTAGTTTAATAGTTTACATTTATAATTTTTTCCTCATCATACATGTATAAATTCATGAAACTATAATCTTCTTTCATAACATCTCTAAAATTTACATCATTTAATTCGGTACACTCATTAAAAATACAATGTTCACCTTCTTGTTTTTCCGATGATCCTTTTACCAATATAGGACATTCCCTATAACATTCAATTTTTTCTATTGCTGTTGACCAAAATGGACATCTATTCATAAAACCCGCCACCCTTTTTCTATCTTTCATAATTCATAAACCTAACAATTTATGAACCCATTATATTACATATAATGTTAAAAGTAAAGATTTTACAATAGCAACTCTATATTTTTTTAAAAATAAAAGAGCACCCAACTAAGGTTGCTCTTTTCAATATATTATACCTAAATTTCACAAGTGTTTTTGACAACAGAAATATTTATAAGTTCATTTTGAAATGCTCTAAGTAATGCTTTTTCCAAGACTTTTTCTTGATCAAAATTTTCTATATCCTTACATTCTGAAAAAACTTTATTTTTTTCACCTTTAACATTCTTATAAGTTAATGTTACATTTGGCTTATCATATTCTACCTCTAATATCTTAACACCCCAAGATATTTGAGCAAAATCACCTTCAACTGTTAGCTTTGTTAGTTCTTGTAGTTTCTTAATATCTTTGCTAGGATCATTTACTATTATTAATTTATCTCCAACTTTATATTTTCCCAAAAAAATACGCCTCCTTAATTAATTCATATATTTGTATCTTTATCATAGGCTATATAAATTTAAAGTCTGTAATAAAAACTAGTATCTTCGTTTATATTTTAACAGAGTTGCCTTTAGTATACAATATTTTTTTATATTTTATATCTTTATCTAGTTTACTTTAAATTGATATCTAGTTTTCAATATTAATTTTATTGCATAATTTGATTATTTTAACAATCAATGAATTTATTTAGTTTATAGTTAAAATTTTAAATGATAATTATTATTTGTAAATAACACTAATTAATTTCATTGACTATTTATTTATATTTATGTTATAATTTTTCCATAAATTATAATAAGTGAGGTGTTTACATATGGATCATATTGCTCCTATTTTCAAAGAAAAAAAACTAAAATTAACTCCTCAGCGACTAGCAATATATAATTACCTAATCAATACAACTTCTCATCCTTCAGCTGATGTTATTTATAGAGATATTCATATTCAATATCCAACTATGAGCTTAGCTACAGTTTATAAGGGATTAAAGACATTAGTTGATGTAGCATTAATTCAAGAAATAAATGTCGGCGAAGGCAATTTTAGATATGATGGAAATTCTTTTCCTCATCCTCATTTGCAATGTCTAAGTTGTGGTAGAGTTGACGATTTCAAAGATTTATCTCTTGATACTCTTAATCTATTAGCTAAAGAACATACTGATTATAAACTTGTTTCTACTAAAGTTTATTTTTACGGTTATTGTTCAAATTGTCAATAATGCATATGAAAAATAGCTAGATCTCATTATTTTGCTATAATTTTAAATGGATATATATTGTAAAATCTATATTTATTTAAATTTATAGTTTTTTTTATTTTATCACTTATATAACATTAATATGCATCTAACTATTCACATATAATTTATTGAGGTGATACATAATGAAATTTTTAATATCAAATAAAAAAATTATGATAAATACAATATTCAGTATCGGAATGCCCTTTTTGATTGCAACTTTCTTTTATTTCATTTCTAATAAATATAATTATATACAAACTGTTTCTCCAATCAATATTTCTCAAAATACACAATATGACTTAACAGGTGATGGTAAAAAAGATACTATTAAGCTTTTAAATTCTCAAGACCAAGTTGATATTAATATAAATTCTTCTAATGATAATTATTATCTTTCTAATCAAATTGATGATAAAATACTTTTTAATACTAATGATCACTGGATCCCTAAAGTTTTTATTCATGATATTTCTAGAGATAACATTCCAGAAATTATAATTCAAGGCTCAAAGAATAATAAATGTATTTCTTATGTATTTCATTGGGATAAAAGAAAGTTTAAATTAATTTCTTCAAATAGTAATAACATTTTCGGAATATTAGATTGTAAAAATTCGAAAACACCTCAATGTTATTCGATCTCATCTTCTGAAGGAATAACTTCATTAAATAGTTTTATGCTTATTAATGATGAGCTGTTAGACACTAGTAAAGAAAATTCAACTCTACCATCATTAGATTCTGCGACTCACTTTATTGATTTAATTCAACTTCCTTATGTGATTGATGATATTCCTGATATCTTCACTTCTACAATTGACAAACAAAACTTATCTTTACTTTGGACTTTAGATAAAGAAAATTATTCTTATTCTTTTCAAAATGCTTTCTTCTATGATTATAAATGGACTGAATCTGGAGACCCGTCCTTTATAAGATGGAGATTATCTTTTGAAAAAAGTAATCTTAAAGGTACCGAAAATGATAAAACCGAATTTATATTATTGATAGATTTAGAAAAAGAGGCTTCTGCATATAAAATTAATTGTATACAAAAAGTAAAATAAAATTGTAAAAGCCGCATAATAATGCGGCCTTAAAGGGGGATGAGGGGTTACTTAATGAAGTAAAATCTTGTAAACTCATTAAGTTAGTAAGAGAATATTACTCTATTACATTAATATTATTGACATATTCTCCTTTTATATACATGATGTGAAAAATATTTTTTACTTAAGCCATATTCAAGAAAATATCTCTTAAACCTCCTTAAATTCTCCACTTTTATATGCTTCTATAATTTTATCTATAAACTTTATTCTATCAGGATGAGCATAACTTCTTAATGTAATTAAAAAATCCAAGTTAGCATCCTTATCTCTAGTGTTTTTGTTATTACTGCTCTTCTTATTTCCTTTATTCAAATTCGAATTTTCATTACTTTTTGAGCTCATATTTCTATTAATATCATTATTTTGATTGTTCATGCTATTATTGATACTGCTATTTTGATTATTTGTATTTCCTTGCAAAAAACTATTATCTAAATTTAATCCCATCATTTGAGCTATCGGAGCCAAATTTCCTAGATCAAATCCATTTGTATTCATTGAAGACAACATATTTCCCATATTGCCAACATCAAAATTTCCACCTAATAATCCCATTAATTGCATAGGATCTATACCGAAAGGCATACTTTTATTATTAGTAGCAGTATTATTAACAGTCGCATTAGTACTAGCATTAGTATCATTTACTATTGGGTCTTGATCTCTATGTTTATGCTTAGCCATCCTTTAATCCTCTCCATTATAATTGCCTCTCCTTAATATATGTATGTATATATTAAAATGTTTATGTTTTTGAGCATTTTTTTAGAGGGCTTATAAAGCCCTCTATCAACTATCTTAGCAGCAACAATTAGATTCTTCGCTGTGATTTCCACCACTTAAAAGACCAGAAAAACATCCGCCACATAATAAGAATAGTAAAATAATCAAAAATGATTTATTAGAGTTTAATACTCCTGATCCGCATGCTATTAATAGAAATAAGATTGGTGTACAACCACTTCCGCCTCCTAATATACCAGAACTAAGTCCTGAATCATTACAGCAGCATTCATCTTTTTTCTTTTCACAACAACATTTTTTTTCACAACAACATTTATTCTTCTTTCTAGACATATATATCTCCCCTTCCTAAAAATTCAGAATTCTAACAGCCAGCGATTGGTGATCCGCCACCGAATCCACCGAATCCACATCCTGTACCACAACCAGAGTTTCCACTATTGCAAAGGAATAGAATTACTAATAAGAACAAGTATAATGTGCAGTTACCTAGTATTCCACCACCATAATTTCCTTTAGTACTGCAGCAGCAATCATCTTTCTTTTCGCAGCAACAATTATTTCCAGATCTTGCAATGCCACTCTTCCCACAACCGCAATAAAATAATATTAATAAGATCCAAATCCAGCTTCCAAATCCGCCTTGCCCTTGACCACAGCCGCCTTGAAAACCTCCACCAAAACTTGGTCCACAGCCACAATTGTTAGTATTTGAATCACTACAATCGTCATCACATGAATTTAAACCATTTAGGATATCATTCATCTCCATATACCTCTTCCTCCTTGGAAATTTTTTTCTTTTATATATTATATATTATTCGTCTCCAGAAATTTTGACACATTTATTTATGAATATTAAAAAAAATAACAAATCAATATGTTTATATATTTGATTTGCTATTTTATTTATATGTTCAATCATGTCTATATTATACTTATAATGAAAACTGCAGAACACATCTTAAAAATAGCCCTATACAAATTTATAATCTGCATAGGACTATTTTTATATCTTTTAACTAATCTAAATCAGTCGCGAATTCTAAGAAAAGATTATTAATCAATTCATCGCTTCCTTTTTTATTTAAAGATGAAAAGAAATATAAATGATCATTTTCACCTAATTTCAATGTTTCTTTTATTACTTTTTCACTCTTTACTAGCTCATTTTTAGTAAGTTTATCGCTTTTTGTTGCAACGATAGTAACATCAAATCCAAAATGTTTGAACCATTCATGCATTAGTATATCATCGCCTGATGGTGTATGTCTTGAATCTACAAGTAGAACGACTCTTTTTAATTGTTCTCTACCTGTTAGATACGTCTCAACTGTTTTACCCCAACTATCTTTTTCTGATTTTGATACCTTCGCATATCCATATCCAGGTAAGTCAACTAAATAAAAGTCATTATTTATAAGGAAAAAGTTGACTAATCTTGTCTTTCCTGGTGTTTGACTAACCTTCGCTAATTTTTTTCTGTTTGTTAAAGAATTTATTAGCGAACTCTTTCCTACATTGGATCTTCCAACAAAAGCAATTTCTATTCTAGTATCTATCGGATATTGTTCTCTTTTTACTGCTGATGTAATAAATTCTGATTGTTTAATTCTCATTAGTATCCTCTCCAATTAATGCATTTTTCAATACCTCAGTCACTTCTTTAGCAGAAATAATATTCAAACTATTTCTAATTGAAATTGGTATCTTGTCTATATCTTTCTCATTTTCCTTTGGAATTATTATAGTATCTACTCCAGCTCTAAATGCGGCTAAAGTTTTTTCTTTTAATCCACCAATAGGAAGTACTCTACCTGTTAATGTAACTTCTCCTGTCATAGCTACATTATGTTTAACCTTTTTACCTGACAGTGCTGATACAAGTGCTGTCACCATTGTGACACCTGCAGATGGTCCATCTTTAGATACTGCACCTTCTGGTGCATGTATATGGATATCCTTTTCTTTATAAAAGGCTTCATTTATACCAAATTTAATTGCATTAGCTCTAACATAACTATAGGCGGTTTTTGCAGATTCTTGCATAACAGTTCCGAGCTTACCTGTAAGTTCTAACTTTCCTGTACCTTTCATAACCATGGCTTCTATAGGAAGCGTATCTCCACCGTAGGCTGTCCATGCCATTCCTGTTACTACTCCAATTTTATCTATTTTATCAATTTTATTAAAGTCAAAAATTCTTTTACCTAAAAATTCTTCAACTTTTTTATTATTTATGATAAATTCCTTTTTTCCTTGCTTTAACATCTCAGCCAATGTTTTTCTTATAAGTGAACTTAACTTTCTTTCTAATTCACGCACTCCCGATTCTCTTGTATATCCTTCTATAACTTCTACAATAGCAGAATCTTCTATTGTAATATTATTGATTGGTATATCTAATTCTTTAAATATTTTAGTCATCAAATGGTTTTTAGCTATATTAAACTTTTCTTCATAAGTATACCCTGATACTTCAATAACTTCCATTCTATCTAAAAGTGGTCTTGGTATAGTCTCTAAAGTATTTGCTGTTGCCAAAAACATAACCTTTGACAAATCCATTGGCACCTCTAAATAACTATCTCTGAATTCCTTATTTTGCTCACTATCTAATATTTCTAATAATGCATCAGATGGATCGCCTTTATAGTTTGAGTTAACCTTATCTATTTCATCAAAAAGCATAAGTGGATTCATTGATTTTGCTTCCTTCATTGCATAAACAACTCTCCCTGGAATAGCTCCAACATAAGTCTTTCTATGTCCTCTAATTTCGGCTTCATCTTTCATTCCGCCGAGAGATATTCTCGTATATTTTCTATTTATAGAATGAGCTATAGATTTTGCTATAGATGTTTTTCCAACACCAGGAGGACCAACTAAGCATAATATTGGACCCTTCTGAGATTTACTAAATTGCTTTACGGCTAAATACTCTATAATCCGATCTTTGACATCTTCTAGTCCATAATGCTCATCATCTAAAACTTTTCTTGCCTTAATTATATCAATACTTTCCTTTGTGTATTTTCCCCAGGGAATATCTAATACCCAATCTAAATACGTTTTAATAACATTACCTTCAGATGATGTAGCACTCATATTTTTAAGTTTTGATAATTCATAGCTAATTTTATCTTTAAGTTCCTTATTAAGCTTTGCTTTCTCAATTTTTTCTTCATATTTTGCTATTTCTTTCTTTTCTTGATCATCCTCACCTAATTCTTCTTGAATAGCCTTTAGTTGCTCTCTTAAATAAAATTCTTTTTGTTCCTTTGTAATAGTATTTTTTACTTTATCAGCAATCTTCTTTTGAATTTTTGCTATAGAAATTTCTATTTTAACTCTCTCTAAGACTTTTTCTATTCTATTTGTCAAATCTATAGTCTCTAGTACTTCTTGCTTTAATTTTTCTTCAGTAATTGCATAAGAGGCTACCATATCTACAAAATCACTTGGCTTCTCTGAAGCGTTTATCAATTTAATAACTTCTCCATAATTGTCTTCACTCAGCTTTAATAATTTTATAAATTCTTTATCCAAAAATTTAACATAAGCATCTAATTCTTTATTTTTTGTTATTTCATTTCCTAATTTTTCTATTGAAACTTTTATATAATCTTTTTCATCCTCTATATATTTAACTATTTTGCCTCTTTCTTTACCTTCTACAAGAACCCTAATAGTATTATCAGACATTTTTAGGATTTGCTTTATTTTACATATAGTTCCGATTGAATAGATCTCATCTTGATTAGGTTCTTCTACCACAGAATCTTTTTGACCTACAAGAAAAATTTCTTGTTCATCTAACATAGCTTGTTCAATAGCTGCTGTAGATTTCTCTCTTCCCACATCAAAATGTACTACTACGTTAGGAAAAACAGTTAATCCTCTTAAAGGAATTAGTGGAATTGTATATAACTTTTTCATAGTACTATTTCTCCCCCATATAATAATCACATTATTTATTTTGACTTATTCAGTATACACATAATAACTAACTTTTTCAATGATTCTTCATATAAACTTACCATTATCTTATTCTATTTATAAAATCAATAAAATATATATATTATAGCTTAATAAAAAGAAAAAGTGCAAAATCAAAGAATTTAATCTTATTATTCGCAACTTTTATCTTAAGTCGAAATAGATCTTTTTAATTTTTTAAAACATTACTGCCTTCAGCTGATAATATCTCTATATCATTTTCACTAATAATATCTTTATCTTCTATAGCAACTTTAATTACGTCTCTAAAATTTCTTACCGTAATTATTTCTATTTCACATATATCATTTAATGATTCATCATAATTTTCTTGTGGAATAATAACTCTTTGTGCACCACCCTTAAATGCTGCGGATATCTTTGCTTTTACCCCTCCTATAGCTTTTATAGAGCCTAATATGCTTATCTCTCCTGTCATTGCAACAAATCTATTTACTTTCTGTTTAGTTATTGCACTATATATAGCTGTCGCAATACTTATCCCAGCTGATGGTCCATCAACTGGAATTCCTCCTGGGATATTTAAATGTATATCATATTTATCAGTACATAAATCAAATAAATTATCTAAAACTGTTAGTACATTCTGTACTGATGAATAAGCAGTACTTTTCATTTTAATTTTCTTATTATTAGTAGTTATTTCTTCCTGTTCAACTATTCCGGTTACCTTAAGTTCTCCTCTTCGTTCATTAACCCTTTTACAACTTACTTCAATTGGCATTAGCATTCCTATGTTAGCTCCATATACCGCTAATCCATTAACGACTCCAATTTTTGATTTAGATGATATTTTATTACATATTATCTTATTATATTGACCATTCTCTAATACCCACTTAACATCTTCTAATGTTATTTCTTTTCTGTCTTCATTAATTGCGATACCAGAAGCCAATTGTATTAGATTTATTACTTCTCTACCATTAGTACAATACTTACTTACTTCTTCAACACTTTCTTGTGTAATTTTGAGTCCAACTTTATTAACAGAATTTAGAGCGATTTTTACTATTTCTTCAGGCAACAAAGCTCTAAAGAATATTTCAACACATCTTGATCTTATTGCCGGTATTATTTCTTGTGGCGATCTTGTTGTCGCTCCTATTAACCTAAAATCTGCCGGAAGTCCATTTTCAAATACTTCCTTTATGTATCTAGGCATACTAGTATCTTCTGAACTATAATATGAGCTATCTAAAAATACTTTTCTATCTTCCAATACCTTTAAAAGCTTATTTAGTTCAGTCGGATGAAGTTCTCCAATTTCATCTAAAAACAATATACCTCCATGAGCCTTAGTAACTGCGCCTGCTTTTGGCTGAGGAATACCAGCTATACCTAAAGCTCCTGCTCCTTGATATATAGGATCATGTACAGATCCTATAAGTGGATCAGCAATTCCTCTTTCGTCAAATCTCAATGTAGTTGCATCTAGTTCCACTATCTTTGCTTTCTCTGCAAAAGGTGATAGTTTTGATTTTCTAGCTTCTGCTAATACTAATCTAGCTGCTGCTGTCTTACCTACGCCTGGAGGTCCATAGATAATAACATGTTGTGGATTTGGGCCACACAGTGCAGCTTTCAATGCTTTAATCCCCTTTTCCTGGCCTATTATTTCTTCAAATGTTGATGGCCTACTTTTCTCTGTTAGAGGCTGTGATAAACTTATTTGCCTAAGTTTATTCAAATTATTTAACTCTTTTATATTTTCTTTATCAATTACGATGTCTCTGCTTTTTTGAGGTTTATTTATTGCATTACTCATAACATAAACCATTAGAATTAAAACTACAATTTGTAAAATCATTAATATATTTATCATAACATTTAAATATATTTACAGGTAATAATTTATTATCTATTTATTCTAAATATTATTATTATTATTGTAAATATACTTTACCTCCTTTTATTCTTATTATTAGTATTATTTACTTAATATTGCAAATATATTCTTAATTAATAAATAAAAATAAAAATAAAAATAACCTCATCATTTAATTATTTCACATAAATTAAATGATGAGGTTATAAAAAATATTTAATAAAATCTAAGCAGATTCAATATCTTTTTTAGCTCTAGTTTTTACTAAACTAGGTCTAACTTTTCCTTCTTCTAATCTTTCAATTATAGGTTCTTTCTTTTCCTTAATAGCTTCTTCAGTTATCGTAACCTTAGTTATTCTATTATCTGAAGGTATTTCATACATTACTTCGTTCATTATATCTTCTATGATAGCCCTTAATCCTCTAGCTCCTGTTTGCCTTTTTATAGCTTCTTCAGCAATTGCAACTAAAGATTTTTCATTGAATTCTAACTTAACATCATCTAGCTCAAATAATTTTTTATATTGTTTTACAAGAGCATTTTTAGGTTTAGTTAAAATTTGAATTAAGGCTTCTTTATCTAAAGATTCTAGCGTAACAAGTATTGGAAGTCTTCCAACAAATTCTGGAATCAAACCAAATTTTAATAAATCAGCTGGCATAATTTCCTTAAGTAAACTACCAACATCTTTTTCATGTTTGCCCTGAATTTGTGCACCAAATCCCATAGAACTTTTTCTTGTTCTATTTTCAATTATCTTATCAACTCCATCAAAAGCTCCACCACAAATAAATAATATATTAGAAGTATTTATTTGTATAAACTCTTGATGAGGATGTTTTCTTCCACCCTGTGGTGGAACAGATGCAACTGTTCCTTCTAGTATCTTTAGTAAAGCTTGTTGTACGCCCTCTCCTGATACATCACGAGTAATAGATGGATTTTCAGATTTTCTTGCAATTTTATCTATTTCATCTATATAGATGATTCCTCTTTCAGCTTTTTCTACATCATAATCTGCATTTTGAATCAATTTAAGAAGAATATTCTCAACATCTTCTCCAACATACCCTGCTTCTGTTAATGTTGTAGCATCAGCTATCGCAAAAGGTACATTTAGGAATCTTGCTAAAGTTTGAGCAAGTAATGTTTTACCTGAACCAGTTGGTCCTAATAATAAAATATTACTTTTAGATAATTCAACCTCTATATCTTCTTTATTAGTATTGATCCTCTTATAATGATTATAAACTGCTACTGATAAAGATTTTTTTGCTCTTTCTTGACCAATGACATAAGAACCTAAATAATCTTTAATCTCATTTGGCTTAGGAACACTTTTTGTATCGAAGTCAACAGTTTCTTGAAATTCATCTGCTATAATTTCAGAACATAAATCAATACATTCATCGCAAATATACACCCCGGGACCTGCAATTAACCTTTTTACTTGTTCTTGAGTTTTTCCACAGAATGAACATTTCAACTGTTTCTTCTCATCATATTTAGCCATATATTCACCTCACTTAAAACATATAATTTTTTTACTTTATCTTATCTTATCTTATTTATCTTTTCCTATTTCGTGTGCAGTTATTACATCATCTACTAATCCATATGCTTTAGCTTCATCTGCACTCATGAAATTATCTCTTTCAACATCAGCATTTATTACTTCTATAGGATTACCAGTATTTTCACTGTATATTCTATTAAATTTTTCTTTCATCCTTAATATTCTTTTAGCATGAATTTCAAAATCTGTTGCTTGGCCTTGGAACCCACCTAATGGTTGATGTATCATTACCTCAGCATTTGGAAGTGCATATCTCTTTCCTTTTGCTCCGCACACCAATAGGAATGATGCCATAGATGCCGCAATACCAATACAAATTGTCGATACATCACACTTTATATATTGCATTGTGTCATATATTGCCATTCCTGAAGTTATTGATCCACCTGGACTATTTATATATAAATAAATATCTTTATCTGGATCTTCACTTTCTAAAAATAATAATTGTGCTACTATTAAATTAGCAGTATCATCATTTACTTCTCCACTTAACATAATTATTCTTTCTTTTAACAGTCTCGAAAATATATCGTAAGAACGTTCTCCCCTACTTGTTTGTTCTACAACCATTGGTACTAAATTCATCTAAATCCTCCTTGTCACTATTTTATTTTGAATAATTTTAAGCATATATTTTTCTCTTGATTTGTTAGTCACTAATTTGAGTGTATTGTTAATTTTTTATTCCTAACAATCTGTTAATTCATGTGCTTATTTTATATTATATCCCAAAATAAATTATTTGCAATTTTCTTTTATAAATTTAAGAGTATTTTCTATTACTATATCTTTTTCAATCATGTTTTTTTGAGATTTAGCTAAAATTTTAGCCATTTTTTCTGGATCTTTAGGTCCATATATTTTTCCAAGTTCTAAAGCTCTTGCATTTAGTTGATCTTCAGTAGCTCTAATTTCTTCTTTCTTAGAAATTGCTTCAAGGACTAAATCAGCTTTAACTTTTCTTTCTGCATTTTCCTTCATGAAATCTCTCATTTTCTCTGTTGTATTACCTGTAAATTCCATATATTGATCTAGACTTAATCCTTGATGTTTTAGTCTTTCTTCAAGATCTTTCATCATATCATCAATTTCTTTACTTACCATCACTTCTGGAACATCCATTTTTGAATTTTCAATTATTACAGTAATAATTGCTTCTTCAAATTCTCTTTCTGCTTTTTCATCATTATTCTTTTTTAAAGTCTTTTTAAGATTTTCTTTTAATTCATCAAATGTGTTAACTGCTGATACATCTTTAGCAAATTCATCATCTAATGCTGGTAATTCTTTAACTTTAATTGACTTAATTTCTACTTCAAACTTTGCTGGTTTTCCGTTTAATTCTTCTTTTCCATAAGCTTCTGGGAAAGAAACATTAACATCCTTCTTATCGCCTACTGATAATCCAATTAATTGTTCTTCAAAGTTGTCAACGAAAGTACCTGAACCTATTTCTAGAGAATAATCACTTCCTTCTCCACCTTCAAAAGCACTGCCATCTATGTATCCTTTAAAATCTATAATAGCTATATCACCTTTAGCTATACTTCCTTCTTTTTTAATTTCTATTCTAGCATTTTTTTCTTGCATTTCTGTAATTTGTTTTTCTATTTCACTATCTTCAACTTCATATACAGATTTCTTTATATCTAATCCCTTGTATTCTCCAAGTTCTATTTCTGGATGAGTAGTAATTGTTGCAGTATACACTAGTTCTTTACCTTCTCCTACTTCTACTACATCAATTTGTGGATAATCTACTGGTCTGATATCTTCTTGATTTAATGCTGCTGGATATGACTCGTCAATAGCAAAATTAACAGCATCATCATAAAATACTTCTACTCCATAGAATTTTTTAACCATTGCCATTGGAACTTTACCTTTTCTAAAGCCCGGTATGTTATATCTACTTTTATTCTTATTATAAGCTTTAGTTAATGCTATATCAAATTTTTCAGCTTCAACCCTTATCTCTAATTTTATTACATTTGTTTCTATTTTCTCCATATTAGCTTTCATTTTTCTCTTTCCTCCTAAAATAGTGTACATCTAATTTAACTAAGTCATTATACCATAAACCTCTAAATCTTATCAAATAATTTATTAATATTATCTTTATTGAATATAATTTCCTTCTATATCCATATAGTAAATATTACCATCTATGGTGACTCTTACTCCTTTTTCTTCTTTTTCTCCAATTTCTATACTTGCTCCTGCTAATTCCCAAAATACTTTGTCTGTGTCAGTTTTTATATCAGTCATCCATAAATATTGTTTAAGAACTGCATTCCCGAAATATGGCCTATTACTCGTAAAAATTATTTTTTCTTCACTGATAAATTTGGGATTTGCATTCCATAAATATCCGGGTTGTGCTTGCACTATGGCTTCTTTTGTAAAAACTCCGCCTTTGCTCGAAACATATTGATCTTTAGATATTATTTTATTTGTTCCATCTACATTGTATAAAGTAATTACTGAATTAGTATCTGTTACAATTATTTGCTTCCCTAATGGACTAATATTAAAACTAACAGCTTTATCATCAGTATCTAAAGTTTTAAATATTTTACCACCATTATTATCATCAGCATAAATTGCTTTTGCAATATTTCCACTAGCTAAAGTAATATCAATTGATTCTTCTACAGGAGTTTGTGGTTCTTCTTCTACTGGTTCCTTATTTATAGTTTCTTCTTTTGTTATTTCAGTTTTTTCTGATATATTACTAGTATCACTATCAATCCATGCTTGTATGTTTTTCTTAATGTTACTGTAATCTATAGGGTTACATACCTCTTTAATTGTCAGCGCAGATATTACTAATACTATAGTAAAGAAAATTACTATGGCATTTCTTTTTCTTCGTTTCATTTTCTTCTCATATTCTTTGCTAAAAATACTTGGTTTTCCCAAAATGCACCCCCAAATCTTTTTAATTTATATATAATAAACAAATTTATTATATATTATTATTTTCCTTAAATCTATACTATATTATATTTTTTTATTTCCCTACCATTATTTTTATAACTATTTTTATACTTACAGCTATTTTTTGCTTTTACAACTGTTTTTATTTTTACAATCAGTACATTTTTTTTTGTTCTCGTCTCCTTTTAAGCAACATCCTCCACATTTAAGCAATCCCTCATCTCGTAGTTCTTTTAATGTGAGTTCACAAATGTTTTCTGAATATTCCTCATAGTCCACAGTATTTTTTAGTAAATCTTCTTTATAAATTTTAATCATTATTTTTCTCCTATACATATACTAATACCCTTAAGTTCATCAATTTATATTAATAGCATTACTTCAACGTTAATTAGCTCTATTTTTTTATCGATTTAAATAAGACCTATAATTATACTTTACATTCTTATTTCTTTAATACACCTTTTTATTATTATACATGAAATTATTAGATTATTTTTTTTACGTTATAATATATTGATGCCAATATATATATATATCTATACAATGAAGAAGTTTCTCTATTTATTTTCTTAAACAAACTTACAAAAACCTGTATTATAGATATGCAGGTTCTTTTTCATGTGTATTATTACCTAAAAAATAAAAGTATATTAAAAAAATTTTCAATACTAAACTTTAAAATAACCTTCTTGATATTATATCATATCAAGAAGGTTATTTACTTGAAATTTCAAATTTCCTTTAAATAAATGCTATATATTTATTAAATATTTGTTATTTCTTTTCTTTCACCTTTAAAATTATTAATTTTACTACTTCTCTTTTCAAGTTCTTCTGAAATTTCTTCAACTGATATTTCCATTTGAGCCATTAAGACAAGTAGGTGGTAAGTAAGATCGCAAATTTCATTTACTTGCTCTTTCTTATTATCTTCTTTACAACTTATTATGACTTCTGTACATTCTTCTCCAACTTTTTTTAATATTTTATTTGTTCCTTTTTCAAAAAGATAACTTGTGTAAGAACCTTCTTCTACATCAGTTTTTCTTTTCAAGATCACATTATATAAAGTACTTATACTTTCGTTCATTTTTAAATCCTCCAATATTCTTTCATCAATTATAAATTTCTATAAAAGCAACTTTTATTTCCCGTGTGGCAAGCTGCTCCTGTTTGTTCTACAAAAATCAAAATTGTATCATTATCACAATCTATCTTTATTTCTTTCACATATTGAAAATGGCCCGACGTTGATCCTTTATTCCAAAGCTGATTCCTACTTCTGCTATAAAACCATGTAGTATTTCCATCTAAAGTTCTAGTCAAGCTCTCTTTTGACATATATGCAAGCATCAAAACTTCTTTAGTTTTATGATCTTGGACTATAGATGGTACTAATCCATTTGCCTTTTTAAAATCAACTTGCTCTACCCTTTCGCAAATCTCCATATAAAATCCTCCTTTCCAGATTCTTAATACAATATAATCTAACCCCACATTTTATCAATAAATTCTTGTATTGTTAAAGCTATGTATAGTAAAACAAGTTAATTTTAGTTTTCTAGATTTCTTATTTAAATACGTACTGGAATGTTTCTATCATCTAAATATTTTTTAACTTCATCAACAGTTAATTCTCCATAATGAAAAAGTGATGCTGCAAGTGCTGCATCTGCTATATTATTTTCAAACACATCATAAAAATCTTCTAAACTTCCACAGCCTCCTGATGCGATTACTGGAACATTAGTTATATCACTAACTGCTTTAGTTAATTCTAAATCAAATCCTTTTTTAGTCCCATCCGCATCCATCGATGTCAGAAGAATCTCTCCAGCTCCAAGTGATATTGCCTCTTCAATCCACTTTAATAAATTTATTCCCGTATCAATTCGTCCACCATTTATTACAACATTCCATCCAGTATTATCAGTTCTCTTCTTTGCATCTGCTGCTAATACTATACATTGATTTCCAAAGTAAAAGGCTCCTTCTTTTATGAGATTCTTATCTCTAACAGCTGCTGAATTTAAGCTCACTTTATCTGCACCAGCCCTAAGTATAGACTTTATATCTTCTAAAGTTTTGAGGCCCCCTCCTACAGTAAATGGAATAAAAATCTTTTCAGCTACGCTCTCAACAACTTTCTCCATTATACCTCTATTTTCATGAGTTGCAGTTATGTCTAAAAAGACTAACTCATCTGCTCCTTGATTATTATAATATTCTGCAAGTGCAACTGGGTCACCAACATCAACTAAGCCTTCGAAATTAATTCCTTTAACGACCCTTCCCTCCTTAACATCAAGACAAGGAATAATTCTTTTTGTATGCATAGCCTTCTCCCCCTTTCTTTAATAAATGGGCAATGTATAATCTTCAATACTCTTCTATTTTTTAGAAATATTTATTGCTTCTTCTAATGATAGCGTGTTAGCATAAATTGCTTTACCAGTTATTGCACCATATAAATTTATTTTCATTAAATCTTTTATATTTTCTATATCGCAAATTCCTCCTGAAGCTGTAATATCAATATTAACTATTTCTTTTAATGCTTTTAGCATTTCCACGTTTGGACCTTCTAATGTTCCATCTTTGCTTATATCAGTTACTATTATATTTTTAACCCCAACACTTTCCATCGTATTTGCAAAATCTATGTAATCTAAGTCACTACTTGAAAGCCATCCTCTTCCATATACTTTTTTATCTTTGCAGTCTATTCCAACCGAAATTTTTTCACCATAAGTGTCTATTGCTCTTTTTAATAATTCTTCATCTTCAATAGCTATAGTTCCAAGAATGACTCTTGATATTCCATTATCTAATAAATATTTAATGGTTTCGAAAGAACGTACTCCACCACCTAGCTCTACTGGAATTTTAAGCATTTTTGCAATTCTTATTACTAATTCATGATTTTGATTACTTCCACTCTTGGCTCCATCTAAATCAACCAAATGTATATATTCTGCACCCATATTTTCAAAAGATTTTGCTGTTTCAAATATATCATCTGCAACTATTTCTTTTTTATCATAATCTCCTTGATATAATCTTACTGGCTTACCATCGATTATATCAATTGCTGGTAAAATTATCATTTAATCAACTCCCCAAAATTTTTCAAAATAGCTAGACCTATAGTTCCACTCTTCTCAGGATGAAATTGAGCTCCCATAACATTCTTGCATCTAACAACTCCTGGAATTTTATTTTCACCATATTCACTATAGGCCACTAAATCCTCTTCATTATAGCCCTGTGCAAAATACGAGTGTACATAATAAACAAATTTACCTTCTTCTATAGAATTAAATAATTCATCTTTTTTGTTATATATTAAATTATTCCAACCAATATGAGGAATCTTAATATTATTTTTTTTATCGCCCTTCATCTTGACAATACTGCCTTTTAATAATCCAAGACCTTTTCTTTCACGTCCCTCAAATCCATTTTCAAATAATAATTGCATACCGAGACATATTCCAAGAAAAGGTTTATTCTTAGCCACCTCTTCTTTTATTATCTTATCTAAAGATAATTTTTCAATAGTTTCCATGGCATCTGGAAAAGCTCCAACACCTGGCAATATTAATGCATTAGCATTCCTTATATCCTCTAAATCAGATGATATTTTACTTTCAAGTCCAAGAAAATCAAGAGCATTTTTAACGCTTTTTAAGTTTCCCATTCCATAATCTATTATAACAATCATTTTACAACGCCCCTTTTTAATGCACAATCTCTAATTTATGATTTATAATTTCCCTTTAGTTGATGGTATACCATTTTCAGCACTTCTAAACTTAGCTTCTTTAATTGCTCTTCCAAAAGCTTTAAATAGTGCTTCTATTTTATGATGATCATTTTCTCCATATAAAACTTTTAAGTGAAGTGTTATTCCAGCATTAAAAGAAAAAGCTCTAAAGAATTCAACTACCATTTCAGTAGCCATTTCCCCAACTTTTTCTCTCTTAAAATCACAATCAAATACTAAAAAAGGTCTGTTGCTTATATCTAATGATACTAAAGCTAATGTTTCATCCATTGGAACATAAAATGTTCCATACCTATTTATGCCCTCTTTTTCTCCTATTGCTTCCTTAAATACTTCTCCAAGTGTTATTCCTATATCTTCTATAGTATGATGATCACATACGTCTAAATCTCCACTTGCTAACACTTCTAAATCTATTTTGCTATGAAATGCAAATAAAGTTAACATATGATCAAAAAATTTAACTCCTGTATTTATTTCGCTATTTCCGCTTCCATCTAAATTAATTTTTACCTTAATACTAGTTTCTTGTGTTATCCTACTTTTTTTTGAGCACCTGCTTACCATACTATTCTCCTTTAATATACAAAAATTTTCTTTATTTCCTCCACTACTTTTCTATTTTGCATACATGATCCAACAGTAATCCTAAAAGTATCATCAGCAAAATTTCTAATTACAATCCCATTATCTTCAAGACCTTTTATAAGAGCTTCTTTGTGCTCTGTTTTGCCATATATATAATTTCCTTTAGATGGATAAAATTTTATATTCATAGCTGCATTTTTTTGAATTTCTTTAAGCTCTTCATATAACTTTTCTCTTTGCTCAACTATCTGCTTTGCATTATTTAAAACATTTTCTGGATATCTTAAAACAATAGAAGCTAAATTTTGTGAAAAAGAACTTATTGTATAAGGTACCTTATAATTTAGTAATTCACATATATTGTCTTCATGAGTTATTAGAAATCCAACTCTCAACGATGCAAGGCCCCAAGCCTTTGAAAGTGTTCTTGTTACTACCAGATTCTTATATTTATTTATATATGGTATCATTGATTTTCCATAAAATTCATAATAAGCTTCATCTACAATTATTGTTATATCTTTAAATGCTTCTAATATACTGATTATATCTTCTACCTCTATTCCAATTCCGGTAGGATTATTAGGATTTGAAAAAATAATGCAATCCACATTTTCTTGTTTTCCAAGCTTTATAAATTCTTGCACATTAAAATTCATAGATTTATCTATATTATAGGTTTTAAGTTCTCCACCAAACCTGGATACAAAAAAATCATACATTACAAAATCTGGTCCTAAGCTTAATGCTTTTTTCCCAGCTTTAATTGATTTGCTTATAGCAATCTCTATCATTTCATCGGATCCATTTCCTACAATAATGTTTTTACTTTCTGCACCTGCATAATTTGCATATAATTCTTTAATATCTTTCATTTCATTAGTAGGATATCTATGTAACTCTATGTTAGTTAGACAAGATTTCATCTTCATTAGTATATTCCCATTCATCTCCAAGTAGATCTCATTGCTATCTAGATTTATTGTATACTCATCATAAGAATTAATGTACTCATCATAGATTCCCATGGTTTAATCTCACTCTCACAGAATTAGCATGAGCTGTTAGCCCTTCTTTGTTAGCTAATGTTATTATTTTTTCTCCATTTTCTATAATAGCCTCTTTTGAATAGTAAATAAAAGATGATTTTTTTATAAAACTGTCAACTGATAATGGTGAGAAAAATCTTGCTGTACCACTTGTAGGTAATACATGGTTTGTTCCTCCGAAATAATCTCCTATAGGCTCTGGGCAATATCTACCTAAAAATACAGAACCAGCATTCCTAACAAGGCCTAAATATCTCATAGGATCATCTACCATAATTTCTAGATGTTCAGGTGCAATTGCGTTAGAAATATCAATACATTGTTCAATAGTTTCACAAATTATTGCACGTCCAAAATTTTTAAGAGAGCTTCGTATTATATCTTCTCTTTGCAAGGTCTTTACTTGTCTCTCTAATTCAATTTCAACCTTTTTATATAACTCTTTAGATGTTGTAACTAATATAGATGATGCCAACTTATCATGTTCTGCTTGCGACATGAGATCTGCCGCAACAAATATTGGATCAGATTTTTCGTCTGCTATAACTAATATTTCACTAGGTCCTGCTATCATATCTATATCAACTTCTCCAAATACTAGCTTTTTTGCAGTTGCGACAAATATGTTTCCCGGTCCTACAATTTTATCAACCTTTTCAATACTTTCTGTACCATAAGCTAGAGCTGCAACAGCTTGTGCTCCTCCGACTTTATATATTTTGTCTATTCCTGCTATTCTTGCTGCTACCCCTATGTATGGGTTAATTCCCCCATCTTTATCTGGTGGAGTTACCATAATAATTTCATCTACGCCTGCAACCTTTGCAGGTATTACATTCATAAGGACTGATGATGGATACGCGGCTGTTCCACCAGGAACATAAACTCCAACCCTTTCTAGTGGAAGAACTCTTTGCCCTAAATAAACTCCATTATCTTTAGTCATTAGAAATCCATTTACATTTTGTTTCTTATGATAGTCTTCTATATTTACCTTAGCCTCTTCTAATGCTTTAATAAAATCATCTTCTACTTTATTAAAACATTCATCTATATCGCTAGCTGAAACTTCTAGAGTTTTAATATCAACCTTATCAAATAACTTAGTAAATTCAAATAAAGCTTTATCTCCTTCTTTTTTGACTTTTTCTAAAATATTAGTCACACTTATAATTATTTCTTGCTTTGTTTCTGTAGATCTTCCTTTAAGTTCCTTGATTAAACTTTTCTTATTGCTTTCAGTGATTTCCATCAAATCTAACATATAATAAATAGCCCCCTTTAACTTGATCATAAGTCAAAAATCACAAAGAATATTTTTATGATCTTTTAATGATTTTTATAATTATCATATTTCTATGATTTTTTGTCAATTATTAATCACTTCTTTAATTCTATCTATAAATTTCCAAATTTCATTTTGCTTCATTTTAAAACTTGCTTTATTTACAATTAATCTTGCACTTATTTCACAAATCCTATCTAATACAACTAATCCATTTTCCTTTAATGTTGTCCCAGTTTCCATAATATCTACAATACCATCACACAAACCAAGTATTGGCGCGAGTTCAACTGATCCTTCTATTTTTATAACTTCAACATCCATTCCCTTCTTTTTAAAATAATCTTTTGCTACCTTTGGATATTTACTTCCTATCTTTATGTGTCCAACCTTTTTGAATATATCATTTTCTGGCAATGATGCTACGATGAAGCCACACTTTCCAAATCCTAAATCCAATACTTCATAACAGTTATTATCACTTTCTAGAATAGTATCCTTACCAACAACTCCGAGATCAGCCACTCCATGTTCTACATAAGTTATTGAATCAGCAGCCTTTACTAAAAAATATTTTATATCTTGTGTTTTATCTTTAAATACAAGTTTTCTACCTTTGTTTTTCAATTCTGAAGGATCAAATTTAGCTTTATCTAAAATTTTAATAGTTTCTTCTTCTAATCTCCCTTTTGTTAGTGCTATGCTTATACCCATTTTATTCTCCCCCATTATTAAAAATTTTCATTTCTTTAACATCTTCTTTTGGTATTAGATTTACTATATACCCTTTAATTCTAAGTTCTTGACTTTTTTTAATAGCCTCAATCCTATTTTTTTCACTATAATATATTTCATATACATCTTTATTTGAGTTTTTATTAATCTTCACATTTGGAATCACAGAGTTAATATCTATTGAAAAGCCTATAGCTGGAATATAATTATCATGAGATTTAATCAAATTATCATATCTTCCACCTCTTAAAAGCGTATTTCCTACACCCTCACCATATCCTCTAAAAATAATTCCTGTATAATAATTAAGCCTTGGGACCATCCCTAGATCGAATGTTACATTTTCGCCATAACCTAATGCTTCTAATTGTGAATATAGATCTTCTAAATATTCTAAATTTTCTTTTATCTCATCATTAAAAGCTAATTTCTTAGCTTCCTCTAAAATTCTCTTATCTCCAAACATCCAAGGTAATTTGTTGAAGAATTTTTTATATTCTTCTTTAATATCTAAAGTTTTTAGATAATCCTCTAAACTCTTTAAATTTTTGTCTTCTATAAATTGAGCGATAACTTCTTTATATTCTTTATCTATCTCTAAATTCTTGAATGCTCCATTAAAGAATCCAATATTACCTATTTCAAGTTTGAAGTCCTTTAAACCTAATTTCTTTAAAGCTTCTAAAGCTAGCACTAATACTTCTAAATCAGATTTCTTATTTTCAAGTCCTATAAGTTCAACGCCACAATCTGTATACTCATCTCTTTTTCCACCAAAGCTTGTATGAACTCTAAATACATTAGACGTGTATCTCAATTTTATAGGGAATTCTGCATCTTTAAGCTTAGTTTCTACTACCCTAGCTATCGGAATTGTCATATCGGGTCTTAAAACTAAGATACGTCCTCTATTATCAAAAAACTTATACATATCTTCTTCTCTTAAAATTTGAGAATTATAATTAAATGTTTCATAAAACTCTAATGTTGGTGTTATAACCTCTTTATATCCCCATTGTTCGAAAATTCTATCTATATCTCTTTCTAAAATTCGTTTTATGCTACATTCATCTAATATTAGATCTCTTGTTCCTTCTGGAAGCATATTCTTTTTATTCATTTTTCACCCCGCCTATCTTTTATCGCTTGATTGTTTTATCAATTTAGCACGCTAAATTGTTATTGACCTAATAATATATTACTTTCTACTTTGTGTCAACAATTCCAAATATCCTTTTACATATATTTTTCATTATTTTAAAATTATTCATATTTAAATATGTTATAAAAAATTATCGTTGAATTAATTTTTACAACTGTGTTGATTTTTATATTTTATTTAACTATGATATAAAAGAGTCAACCATATAATATACAAATAAGTTAATGTATATTATATATCTTTATATTATTTGATGTAGAAAGGAGATATTTTGATATTGATTACTAAAGATACGAAAGCGCCTATACTTAAAGTAAATAATTCGAAAATCAAATTACAAACTAAAACTTCTGAATCCTTAAGACTTGGGATCGTTCTTGCAATAGTTGGTGGCTTTTTAGATGCTTATACTTTTATATGCAGAGGTCAAGTATTTGCGAATGCTCAAACAGGAAATATTGTTTTAATAGGAGTAGAAGTTACAAAAGGAAATTTCATACAAGCTATTATGGCTTTTCTTCCTATTTTGGCATTCATATTTGGAGTGGTAGTTGCTGAAAAAATAAGAGATTTTAAAGCTCCATCAATCATTTTTTTTACAAATGCAGAGCGTATTATCTTAATTATTGAAATTATAGTTCTTTTTATTATAGGATTTATACCAACTACAATTCCTCATATATTTTCAACAGTTCCAATCTCATTTGTTTCCTCTGTTCAAATATCTTCATTTAGAATTTTAGTTGATTCTCCTTATAGTACGACAATGTGTACTGGTAATTTAAGATCTGCTTCACAAGCCGCTTACATAGCCTTTACAAGAAAAGATAAGAAATCAGCCATAAATGCTACTCGCTATGCAATAATAATATTTTCTTTTGTCATAGGTGCATGTATCTCTGGAATATTAACTTCATGGATAGGTGTTAAATCAATATGGTTTGCTGTAATAATGTTGTCTTTTTCTGTGAGTCTATTTACCATAGATAATCATAGATTCAAATAGCAGAGATAAAAAATTAAACACTTAACATGAAAAAATAACAGACGATTCTTTTAAATAACACAGGTTATTTAAAAGAATCGTCTGTTATTTAAATCTCTTTAAATAATAGTTTAAAATTATTATTTAATAGATTTTATTTTACAGCAACACTAAAAAATAATGCTTTACCAAGGTCAGTATCTTTTATTGTTTGTTTTATAATTGAAGCTGCTTTTTGCTCATCACTAAGATTACATTCGAAATAAAGCTGAAGTCCTTGTTTCTTCGAACATTTAAAAACCTTTTCATTTTCTATTTCAATATTCTCTATGATTCCTACTATATCATCTTGTCTTAAAGCACAATTTACTATTATCATTATTTATACCCCATTTCTATTAATCTTTTTCAAAAATAATAATATTTAATTTCACTTGATTATTTTTGATTCATATGTTTTATAAATTAAATATATCATACCTAAGCATATATTTCAATTTTTCTATTATAAATATACTATATAAATTATTAAGGGTTTAATATTGTTTAATCTAACCAAAAATACGTGTTCTTATCAACAACATTATAAAATAATGCTTTCCCATACTTAGTATTTGATATTGTTCTATTTGCAATATAGCATGCTCTTTCTATATCACTAAGAGTACATTCGAAAAAAATTCTGATACCTTTTTTCTTTACATACTTAAAAATCTTTTCATTTTCTACTTCAATATTTTCTACTATTTCTATTATGTCATCTTGCCTTAATCCGCAATTAACTATTATCATTAGGTACACCCCATTTATATTAATTTCTTTCAAAATTGGTATAGTTATGTTATTTCATTATTGATACTTTTAAAAAACATATAGAATTGTATAACTTATATTATAAGTATCTGCCGTGCAATTTTCAATAAACGCTATTCATAAATATAGCTTTATATTTGATAATCCTATAAAATAAATACCTCGAGTTACCTCGAGGCATTTTACTAAAATGTTACAATTTCAATATTTTCAATTGATCTTTGCACTAATTCATCTATCTCTAATTTTTCTTCTTCTTTTCTGATTGGATCGAGTCTTGGTTTTGTTTTTGGATGCTTTGGAACAAATATTGTGCAACAATCTTCATAAGGAAGAATTGAGGTTTCGTATGTTCCTATTTTTCTTGCTATTTTCATTATATCTGTTTTATCCATAGCTATTAATGGTCTAAATGAAGGTCTATCAGCGCAATCATCACTTACAATAAGACCTTCCATAGTTTGACTTGCAACTTGGCCTATACTCTCTCCGGTACTTACTGAATCGATTTTATATTTATCGGCAAGCTTACATGCTATTCTCATCATAAATCTTCTCATTATTATAGTAAGCTCATCTTCTCTACATTTATCTATGATTTCCATTTGTATCTCTGTGAATGGAACAATATATAAATTTATTTTTTCTGTATATCCCGCTAATATTTTAGCTAAATCCTTAACTTTGTCTTTAGCTCTTTCTGATGTATAAGGATGACTATGATAATAAACGCAATTTACTTCGACTCCTCTTTTAGCCATGAGATATCCAGCTACTGGAGAATCTATTCCACCAGACAGCATAAGCATTGTACTACCATTCATTCCGTATGGAAGCCCTGCTGGACCTTTTGTTATATCTTTATTAGACCAAATATAAGTGTAATCATTTCTTATTTCAATATTTATTATAGTCTCTGGGTTCTTAACATCAACATTTATTTCATTTTCTTCATAATTATTAAGAACATATCCACCAACTTTTCTTGAAACCTCCATAGAGTTTAGTTCAAAATTCTTATTAGCTCTATTAGTAATGATTTTAAAAGTTTTTCCTTTTGCTTGTTTAACTTTTTCTAAAGCAAGTTCTCCTATAGAATTTAAATCTGTTTCAACCTGTTTAACTAGGCATACTTCAAGTATTCCAAATACCTTACTAATCCTTTTAATGCTTTCTTCTATTTCATCTGTTTCAAGAAAGTATCTTCCACTGTCATGCATAAATTCTACTTTTATATCTTCAAGTTTTTTACTTATATTATCTCTTAATCTTCTTTCGAATTTACCTCTATTTAAACCTTTTAGAAATATTTCTGGGGCATATTTTATTAAAATTAGTTCTTTCATTATTTTTTAGTCCTCCTCAAAAATTTAAGTCCTTTATGTAAATTATCCATTACATAATCTACTTCTTCTTCTTTATTATCATCAGAAAAAGAAAATCTAATTCCTCCTGATATTTCATCTAGACTCAGTCCTAATGTTTTCAATACATAACTGCCACCAATTTTTTCTCTTTCTTTAGATGAACAAGCTGATCCCGTAGATACATATATTCCTGACTCCTCCAAAAAGTGAAGTAATACTTCCCCTCTTATTCCTTTAAATGAAACATTTAAAATATATGGTGAAAAATTTTCATTTAGCGGACTGTTTATCCTTATATTATCCACATCTGTTAGTCTTTTAATAAATTTTTTCTTTATTTCATATACTTTTCGGTAATTTTTATCCATATCACCATTAGTAACTTGGGCAGCTAAACTCATACCCATAATCCCCGGTATATTTTGTGTACCGGCCCTTAGTCCAAGTTCTTGTGATCCACCATCTATTAAGGGAGTTAAATTATTAGACTTTCGAATATATATAAATCCTACGCCCTTTGGTCCATGGAATTTATGAGCACTTACTGTCAATAAGTCTATATTCATTTTTTTTACATCTATATGAAGTTTTCCATAACTTTGAACAGCATCAACGTGAAATTTAGTTCTATCACTCTTTTCTTTTATTATTTCACCTATTGTCTTTAAATCTTGAATAGCTCCTATTTCATTATTTACATGCATTATTGATACAAGAACAGTTTCTTTAGTTATAGACTTTTTTAAATACTCTAAGTCAATCTCTCCATTTTCATTAATCTTTAAAAATGTTGTTTTAATGTTATTATCTTCTAATTTTTTTATAGTATTTAAAATAGACGCATGTTCAAAAGGAGTTGTAATCAAATGACTTCCACTTTTTAGAATTCCTTTAAGAACAGAATTATTTCCTTCACTTCCACCCGAATTAAAATATATCTCATTTTCATTTGCATTTATTGAATTACCTAAAATTTCTCTACATTCTTTAAGCTTTCTTTCACTTTTCAATCCTAGGCTGTGTAAAGATGAAGGATTACCATAAAATTCTTTCATACCTAAAGCCACTTCAGATACTACCTCGTCAAGAGGTCTTGTTGTTGAACTATTATCAAAATAAACTTCCATTAATCGTCTTCCTTTCAGGTTTATATACTAAACCTTTTATGTAAGTTAAGATAATCCTATGTATAATAATTTTTTATTGTACTCACATTTTCTAACTTTCCTTATAAGATTACTATGTAATATACATGTTTTATTATAGCAAAAAAATAATATATGCATAGTCTTTTTAAAAAAATATCTGTGCTACATAAAATAAAGCAGTAAACAAGATTTCTTATTTACTGCTTTACAGAGAGAGAGAGAAAAAATTGTTAAGGGGGTATTTATTAGGTTATATAAAGTATATCATTTTTATAGCAAAATACAATATCTCCTTTGACAAAAAAATCACTTTTTATTTATTTTTAGTGCTTATATTTATTTATTTTGTATTTAAATTTAAATTAGATTAATAAACTTTAATTTTATCATATCATTTTATTATAAATATATTATATTTTATTTATAATAATTCAAATTGCTTATTTATATTACAATAAAATACAATTAATTATTTATCAAATACTTATAATCAATATCAGATATTACAACATTTTTCAAACTTAGAATCATTGTAGAAATCTACTATTTTTTCTTTATCTCCTATAACCTAATAACCGGTCTTAACGGATCATTATAATTTCCTTTTATAATACTACCTCTTCCTCCATCACTTAGTGTGACCCATGCACCAATATAATACGCTTCGATTTTCTTTGAAAATGCCTTTACATCATTATAATCAAAGTTTGTCCCTATTCGCCCATAATATATTCAATTGACTCAAAAGGTCTTATAAGTCTTCTATATGGTCTATTGGCAGTTAATGCATCATAAACGTCTGCAACTGCAATTATTCTTTCGAAAAATGGAATTTTCTCTTTTTCAATCCATCTGGATATCCTGCTCCATCAAATTTTTCATGATGACTACCCAAGCTTAGATGTATCTCCTTATTAGGCTCCTTGTTTCCAATTATATAATTTTCTCCTAACCTAGCATGAGTTTTAATAATTTCATATTCATCTTTTATAAGTTTTTCTAATTTTAATATTAATCCAATTGGAATTCCAACTTTCCCTAGAATACCATCTATTTTTAGTATAAATATTTATCTGCTTTTATTTTTCAATTTAGATATCTCTACCTTTTGTTCTTCTATTATCTTTTTATAACTTACTTCCTTCACCCCCCATTCTTTAGTTATATTATTAATTAATGATGCCATTTCATCTGCACTTCCTACTATTCTATTGAATAATAACAAATTAGATTGAAGAATTTCAGGAATTTCATTGTGTGAATATCTTAACCTATGATCTATTTCCGCATAACCTTCTTCAAAAATTGTTCTAACCTGTATCTCTACAATAACCTTTTGGCTAGTTGGATAAAATTCTACCAAATAATGTACTGAACGGTATCCTGAAGCTTTTGACCTTACCTCAATACTTGGATCTTCAAAAAACTCTATATTATCTCCAGCCCTAACATTTGCAGTTATCTCTATAACATTCCAAGTTTTTAAAATAAACTCATGTATTTCTTGCCATTGATCTTTAAATATATGTATTACTCTTATTCCTATTAAATCATTTATTTCATCTTTATAGTTATCTACTGTGAATTGAAATTCATCCCCATACTTACTTTTTCTATCTTCCGTCTTTCTTATAACCTTTTCTATTAATGCATATGGATCTTTAATTCTAGACTTAACTGAATGTACCATTTTTTCTGAACGTAATATATTAGCTATAAAGTTTGCTTGATTTTCATATGAGTTTTTATACTCTATATAATCTTCATAAATCCCTTTAATATTGACAATTTTAATATTGTTTTTTGAAATTGTTTCCATAGCATGTGGCCACTTTAATAAAAATTGATCCATATTGAAAATTTTTTCCATCATGGTACTCCTTTATTTATAATTATTAGATACATATATTAATATGCCTTATATTAACTTATTAATGTGCTATAAGTAATAATGAAAACCTCAATTTATTAACTGAAGTTTTATGAGTGAATCTTTACTATAATTATACTACATTAATTTAAAAGTACCAAAAATAGAAAACTTCAACTATTATTCCTTACTTATAAAGTAAAAGAGGCTGTTACAAAATAGAGATTTAACTTCTATTTTATAACAGCCTCTATATAAACTTTAAATAAATCTTATTTAAAACTTATTCTTCTAGGTGTAGTTTTCTTTGGTGCAACTGTAGCTTTATGTGCATTCTGATTTCCTGCTACTGTAGTTTTACGTGTGCTTTGAGTTCCTGTTGCTTTAAATTTAGGAGTATATCCAGATCTAGCTCTATTCCCTGTTGCTTTAGCCTTAGGAGTAGGTGTTAGATTTACCATTGGATATTTATGTCCTTCAACCACATCTATTTTCTTTTTAATCAGCTTTTCTATATCTTTTAAATACGGTATTTCATCTACATCACTAAATGATATCCCTACTCCACATAATCCTGCTCTTCCTGTTCTTCCAATTCTGTGGACATATGTTTCTGGTATATTAGGCAAATTATAATTAATTACATGTGATAGCTCATCAATATCAATACCTCTTGCTGCTATGTCTGTAGCTACTAGAACTTGTATTTCTTTATTTTTAAAACTTTGTAGTGCTAATTGTCTAGCATTTTGAGATTTATTCCCATGAATTGCTTTTGCGCCTATTTTTGCATCTTCTAAATTTTTTACCAACCTATTAGCATCACTTTTAGTTCTTGTGAAAACTAATGCTGATTTAATTTCATTTGTTTGTAATAAACTTATTAATAAATTTTTCTTATTAGATTTGTCTACATAGTAAAGTGATTGTTTAATCTTATCGACTGTTGATGATACAGGCGTTACCTCTACTACAACTGGATCTACTAAAAGTGTCTTTATTAATTTTTTAATTTCGCTAGGCATAGTTGCTGAAAAGAATAAAGTTTGTCTTTTTTTAGGAATATATGTTATGATTTTTTTCACGTCATTTATAAATCCCATATCTAGCATTCTATCAGCTTCATCTAATATGAATATTTCTACTGCACTTAGATCTATAATTCTTTGCTTTACTAAATCATTTAATCTTCCTGGTGTTGCTATTAATATATCTACACCACTTCTTAGTATTGCTTCTTGTGGTTTTTGTGATACTCCACCAAAGATTACAGCACACTTCAAATTCAAGTTTTTACCATATGATTGAAAACTCTCATGTATTTGTATTGCAAGCTCTCTAGTTGGTGTTAAAATTAGCGATTGTATTTTTTTATTTTTCGCAATCTTATTTTCATTATATAATAATTGCAATGTAGGTACTGCAAAAGCAGCAGTTTTACCTGTTCCTGTTTGTGCACATCCTAATAAATCTTTGCCAAGTAAAATCGATGGAATTGCTTCTTCTTGTATTTTACTAGCTTCTTTATAATTTTCGTCTTTTAATGCTTTTAATATTGGTTCTATTATGTTTAATTCTTCAAATTTCATATATTATATTTCTTCCCTCTTTTTCTTTAGCACAATAAAAATGGCCATTATTAATAGCCATCACTTATCAATACTTAAATCTATTTTTTACAAGTATAACATTATTCACGTCATATTGATAGCTTTATAATTATTTTAAATCAAATTAAATTAAAATTTATAATTTTTTCCAATTCATAAATTCAAATAAATATTTTGATTTTTAGCTAATCAAATTTTATATGACAATATCCATTTGGATGTTTCTCTAAATAATCTTGATGGTATTCTTCTGCTGTATGATATTTTTCTAATGGTTTAACTTCAGTTACAACAGGTTTCTTATATTGTTGTTGTATTTTTGTTTTACTTTTGCTTATTATATCTAAATCTGATTCATCGATATAATAAATTCCAGTTCTATATTGAGTACCTGTATCTCCTGCTTGCTTATCTACTGTCGTAGGATCAATTACACTCCAAAATTTGTCTAATAATATATCTAACGAAACACTTTTTTCATCGTATGTAACATAACATACTTCTATAAAATCCGTATCACTCTTACACACTTGTTCGTAAGTTGGATTTTCTGTTTTTCCATTTGCATATCCTACTTCTGTTTTTGTTACTCCTGGTATCATAGCAAAAAATTTCTCTACACCCCAAAAGCAACCTCCTCCTAAAACTATTTCTTTCATATTATCACATCCTCTATCCATATTATAAGTCTAAATAGTATTGTATTTCAATTACATTTATATCTATGTTTCAAATAATAATAAAACTAATCATTCCCCTTGCTAAATATAATTATTGAAAATAATAACTTAATAAATCTATCTAATTTTATACAAATATAGATTTATCTCTAGCCTCCTTCATTTTAAAATCTATATCAGAAAGTATTTGAAACATTATAGTGTCATTTTTCCTACTAAAGAAATATTCTTGTAATTGTTGCTTTAATAATTGAATTTCATCGGTTAACTCATTAATTTCTTTTTCTTTTTCATTAATTTTTGTGTCTTTAAGGTTTAATTGTTCCTTCAATATTTTTAATTCTTTGCTTAATATTCCCATACTACTAGAAAAAATATTTTCTAAGTCTATATTAGATATCTCCACGGGTGTATCTTTGTAAAATTTATGTTTTATTGCATTTAATATCTTATCTCTATTACTATATTCTGTATACGACATTAGTTTGTTATCAATTTCTCTTATCCCGTTTGAAACTTCAAATAGTATATTATTCAATATATTTGATACTTCTATTCCTAAACTATATTTTTTATCATTTTTTTCACATACAATGAATGTATTAATCTTATCTTGAATATTCTCTAACATACTTAAGCTTATGTTTCTCTCATTATATTCATTGAAAAAACTCTGTTGTCTTATAAATCCAGAATTACACGCCCTGGCCTCCATAATTATTGCACCACATTCTCCATCTTTAGCCATAATGAATGAGTAAAAACCTTTTAATAAACTCTTAATTGCTATAGAATATGAATCTTTTTCATTATTAATCTCTTGTTTTGTTTTACTTGATATTATAGTAACCTCCAAAGTTTCGATTAATAAAGGTACTTCATTTATTAATTTTTTTATTTGATTTTTATCAGCTTTTTTTAGAAATTTTTCTTTATTTATAATATCATCTAAAGAAATATTAATCTTGCTATTACTGAATATTTGTGCTTTGTATTCATTTAATTTTGTTTTTAATTCACATTTTTTATTTTTTAAATCAATACAATAATCATATTGAAATATTACTCCAGTCATTAAAAAGTTATCATTTGTGCTTGTACTTAAAAATCCTCTTTCATCAACAAACATAATATATTTTTCACCCATATAATTCTCCCCTTTAATATATATTTAATACATATCTAATAATAATATTTATTCAAAGGTTCTCTGATTAATCCCTAATTTATTTACGAGAATACAAATTTATTTATCTAATCATAAATTATATATATAATGAAATTTAATAAAGCTTTATGTTAACGTTATCACACAAGGGAAATCTATGCTTATTATTAAATTTCTTATATCTATAAAAAATATTTTTAGTTATCCCATTTATCTCCCTCCTACCTTTTTTTATTTCCTTTTTATTTCCCTATAATTTTCTATATATAGTATTTATTCTACATAAAATAACTTTTTCCTTCATTTTTTAATAATAAATACAATAATAAATACAATCGTAAAATAATTATGGATTCAGTTTACGATTGTATTTATTATGCAATTCTAGATAAGTATATATTATACGACTATATACTTAGAATAAATTTTTCAAAGTATATTTACTTGATTTGTAAATTTTCCATAGATTTTTTTGCCCAATTAGAATCTTTATATATTGCTCTAGCAACTCCAATTAAATCAGCTTTTCCGCTAGATAAAATTTCTTCGGCAACTTTAACTTCAGTAATCCCACCTGTAACTATAACTGGAATTTCTATAACCTTTTTTATTTCATTAGATAATTCTGAGAAATATCCTTGTCCAGTTACACCAGGTATAGTAAATCCACAGAAACCACCAGAAATATCAATCATATCTACGCCTGATATTTCAAACTCACGAGCTGCAACTTTACTATCTTCTATTGTTAATCCACCATCCATATAATCAGAAGCACCCAAACGTAAAAGTATTGGGAATTCATCGCCAACCGCTTTACGTATTTCTTTAATAACTTCTCTATGAATTTTACTTCTATTTTTTATCTCTCCACCATATTCATCAGTTCTTTTATTTGTAAGAGGTGATAGAAATTGACTCAAAAGATAACCATGAGCTGAATGAATTTCCACTCCATCAAAACCTGCTTTTTTCACTCTGATTGCAGCGTTTTTAAATTCATCTACTATAATTTTAATTTCTTCTTTACTGAGTTCTTTTGGAGCAACGTTTCCTCTTGGTGAAATTACAGCTGAAGGTCCAACTGTTTGCTTTCCAGTAACAGTTTCCTTTGTTACGCATCCCGCATGATTAATTTGCATAACCGCCTTAGAACCATTTTTATGAATAATATCTGCTAATTCCTTTATTCCGTCTATTACATTGTCCTCTGCTATTGAAAGTTGCCTATCGTGAGCTTTTCCTTGTTGTGTGATAAAACTATGCTCAATAATAATTAAACCTATATATCCCCCTCTAGACTTTTCATCATAATAATCTAAAATATCTTTGCTTATTCTTCCATCTTCATCAGATTTTGAAGTTGCCATAGGCGGCATTACTAATCTGTTTTTCAAAGTTAACTTATTTGCTTCTAATGGTTTTTCTAAAAATGACATAATGATCCTCCCTAAATTTTTATTAATCGGTTTTTCCCGATATATAGATGTTATCATCAATAATTATTACTGTCAAATACTTTTCCCAGGTAGAATAATCCTTGAATTTATTTGTTTGCAATTATTATTGACTTATAAAAAAAAGAAGCTACAATTAAAAGAATGAATGAATATGTAAAAATTTTTAAAGCATTATCCAATGAAACTCGTCTAAATATACTTGAATGGCTTAAACATCCAAATATTTATTTTCCACCACAATCTCATATACTTTCTGAAAATGATTTTATCAATGGAGTTTGCGTTGGCTGCATTAAAGATAAATCTGGATTATCGCAGTCTACCACTTCTGAATATTTGTCCTTACTCAATCAAGCTGGTTTTCTTGAATCCAAACGTATAGGTCAATGGACATATTTTCGTAGAAATGAACAATTCATTAAAGAATTATCTAATTGGCTTGGGAATGAATTATAAAAATACAAAAAAAGATAGGATAATTGCATATAACGTAGCAATTATCCTATCTTTTTTAATTATAACTATTTTTAAATTACTTCTATAAATCTCTTACAACTTGATTAATTATTACTTTTATTTTGTGAGTTCGAGTTACCGCTATTGTCTGCTTTTTGGGTGTTACTTTTACTACTTTCTGAATTTGAATTACTATTATCTTGTGATTTTACATTATTACTATTATTTCCTGAATTCGAATTACTATTGCCTTGTGAATTTACATTATTATCTTCTTTTTCAGGTGTAGTAGTTGTAGTCTCTTCATCTTTATTTGTACTACTATTTTCTTCTTTTTTGCTATTAACACTACCATTATTATTAGCTTTAGTATTTTTTTTCGATTCTGCAACTTTAGGATCTTCTGAGTCAACTGATGTTCCATCTTTATTAACTACATCATCGTTTATATCAGTGTTTGTACTATCATCTTTACTAACTTCATTGCTCTCATTACTTTTTCTTAATTCTTTAGTTTTCTTTTGTATATCTTTTACAGAACTAGTTTTATAATCTTCTATATTTATAGTTGGATCTATTTCTTGAAGCTTTTGTATAAGATTTAACTTACCAGGTGTTATTCCAATTTTTCTTGCTTCATCTCTTCTCGCAAGAGCCACGTTCTCAGTTTCAATCTCTGCTTGAACATTATTGTTTTTTAATGTTTCATCAGTAACATCTTTTAAAGAGTCTTCAAGTTTCGTTGCAACCTTCTCCTTATCTGTAGCTGTAGTAATTTCAATTGCAGATGAACCATCCGCATTTATATATCCATTAGAAATTGCATTTGAAACTAGAGTGCTAAGCGCATTATCAACATCATAGTTTATTAAATAAGTACCCTCTAATATTTTTTTACCGTCTTCATTATAAGCTTCAACAGATACTACTTTGTCAAAAGCATTTACCCCAAGTTCAACACTTGGATTAATATCTACACTGACATATGCTACTGGTGTCTTTGCACATGCATATGCGTATGTTCCTCCACCTAAAATTAAAACTGCACAAACTGATAGTGCTAAAGCTATCTTTCTTTTCATAAAAATTCCTCCTAAAATATTATTTATCTTTTGTATAAGCATATTGCTTTTACTACAATAACCTGTCTTTTTCTTTATAGATTTTTCGATACGTTTCCTAGTAAAATGATTTACTGATAAATTGATATCTTTATCTAATAGTAAATTAGTGTCTCTAATATTTAAATCATCTAATAATTCAAATAATTTATCTTCCACTTATAAAATCCCTCCTAATACCTTTTTTAGTTTCTGCATACACCTAGATACTTTTTTATCAATAGTATTAACTTTCAAACCAATATTCTTAGAAATGTCTTTTGAACTTTGATATAAATAGTACTTTCTTATAATTATTTCACTATCAGGTTCCCCTAATGACTTTATAGCACTTATTAATACTGAATTACTCTCTTTTAATAAGATGGAATGCTCTACATTGTCTAATATATTATGTAGATTAAGAGACACATCATCTATCGGAATTTGCTTATTATTCTTATTTTTCCTATACATATCTATTGCTTTTCTTTTTGCTATAATTGCCAGAAATGCTTTAATAGATCCTTTCTGCAGATCAATTCTACTCTTACAGTGAAATACTTCAAAAAATACATCGCTTACACATTCTTCTATATCCTCTTTTGAATACATACCGCAAAGTTTATTAAATACTATTGTATACATAAGTGCCATGTAGCTATCCATCATGATTTTTAGACCTACCTCAGGTTTATTATGTAACAGCTCAAGTAATTCAATATCAGAAATCAAAGTTTACCTTCTTTCTAAGTACGGCATCTGAAAGATAAATATTCAACTATATAATCATGCTGAACATTTATTTTTTAAAGATACCTTAATTGGGTTTACATAATACAATTCGTAACGCTATTTAAAAATCTGACAAAATAATTTATATATTACTATTTTTTAATTTAATATACACCTATCTTTTTATCAGCTATAATTTATGTATTATATAGCATAATAAAAAAGGACCTCGTTGATTCCAACCAGTCCTTTTCATAACAAATCTACTATTAATTTTACTAATCTTTCTCCCTATGATAAAGATATTTTACAATAATGACTTTTAGTTGTGAATTATAATTTTTCTAAAAAATTTCTTAGAATTTCTGCTGTTATCCCCCATATATTATAACTTTTATACTTATAAAATAAAGATCTGCTGCTCGCTTCCCTAAATTTATAATTTTCTTTATTAGCAATCAAATCATACGGAAAATCCTTTTTTCTCTCAATTGTTATCTTACTTTCTACCTCTAGTGGAATATGTTTTAACAAATAATTTAGTGGAACATAAAATACATGATCGACTTCACTTTCATTTTCTTTAATCTCTTTAATATCTTCAACAATTCCCAAATAAGGATGAATTATTATACCATCATATCTAACTACAAGATCTAATTCATTTACAATATCAATATTTTCAACGCCTAGCTCTTCAAATATTTCTCTTAATGCAGCTTGCTTTGGAGTTTCATCACCATCTATCTTTCCGCCTGGAAAACATATATCCCCTGGTTGGCTTTTTAATTTTTTTGCTCTTACTTCAAATAATATGCATACTTCGCTATTTATTTCTACTAGAGGAATAATTATAGATGACCTTTTCATTCTTTCCCAACCATTAATATACGGTTTGTTATTTGTTATCTTATTCCTTATATCTTCTATATTCATATACGATAACGCCCCCTAGACCTAGATATTTTATACAACTATTATATCAAATATTAACTCTAACTGTAATATAACATACATCTATTATATAATACCTTACAATTATTTATTTTATCAATATTTGAAATAATAATATTATAACTGAAAAATAAGCTATCTAAAGCAGAAATCATAATTCCTATTTTTAGATAGCTCTAGTTTATTTATACTATTTAAATTGACCTCGATAATAATCTAGTCCTCACATGCAATGGTTCTACTTTATTAATGAAATTTTAATTAATATAATTTACTCATATAGACTTAAATAATAAATTATTAGAAAGCTATTTCTTTATATAAATCCTTAATTGTATCAAAGCTATATGTTGGTTTGAACTCTGTATCTACGATATCCTCTTTTGTTGCTTCTCCAGTAAATACAACGCAAGTGTCAACTTCTCCATTTATTCCACAAGCAATATCTGTGTATAGTCTATCTCCTATAACTAAAGTCTGTTCCCTTGTAAATTTAGTTTGTTTTAAGCACATTTCTACTATTACCTTATTTGGTTTTCCAATATATAGAGGCTCCCTTTTTACTGCATTACCTATCATTTCGCATATTGAACCGCAATCTGGTATAGAACCAAACTTTGTCGGACAAACAAGATCTGGATTTGTTGCTACATAATCAATATTTCTACTGAGTAATAATTCGCATATATTTTCTATTTTTTTATAATATAATTCATTGTCAAATCCTACTACTGCACAAACAATATCATTATCTTGATTTTCTGTGACATTTACTTTAAACCCTCTTAATTCTTCAATAAATGATTTTGTTCCAAGCACAAATATTTTGTCATCTTTATAAGTTTCTTTTAGATATAATGCTGTTGCATAAGATGATGTTACAAAACTTGTTTTATCTACTTTAATACCAAACTTTTCAAATTTTATAATATAATCTTGAATACTCTTAGTAGAATTATTTGTTATAAAAATATATTTACCATCGATGCTTAAAATATAATTCATAAACTCCAAAGTTCCATCAATCAGTGTACTATCTAATGCTATAGTTCCATCAATATCTAATAAAAATAATTTTTTATCTTTTAGCATATTATTCTTCTCCATAAAACAAATTTGTCAGTTTATCAGCACATTCTTCTAACTTATTTTCATTTTTTGCATATTGCAAAATTGTATATCTTGGTCTAATTTCAAGTGCATGAATTACACTTCTATGAAATAATTCTCTATCAATGCCTAAAGTTTTAGGGCTTGACTTTGCTCCAATAGATTGCAATAATTTTATAATTTTATCTGGAGAAGGCACTTTTATTCCATATTTTTCTTCTATTTTAAGTTCTTTGTATATCCATGCAGATATTATAGTACCTACTCCTACTGCATTTCCATGAAGTGGATGCTCTAATTTCTTTGAAATTCTGTCTACTTCCCAATAATGAGAAAGATGATGTTCTGCTCCTGATGCAGGTCTTGAATTTTGTGATAATGTCATTGCTACACCTGATAAAATAAGAGCTTCTGATATATACCCTATTGCTTTAGCATCTCTATTAACTGCTCCTTCTATACTATCGAAACATTTTTTCATAGCTTCTCTCACTAGTTTTTCAGTTGTATGGCAAAAATATTCATCATTTATTTTATGAGATAACATCCAATCTGAAAGAGCTGTATATTTTCCTAAAATATCGCCAAAACCTGCACATATCATCTCAAAGGGAGCATTTTTCATGATATTAGAATCTGCTATAATTGCATATGGTGCAACTCCAGGATATGTTACTTTTGTTTCATCGATTATTAATGGCGATACTGTCGATGCATATCCATCCATGGATGGAGCAGTTCCCATAATAACATATGGAATTTTTGTTTGTAGACTAACCATCCTAGTTATATCATTAATACTTCCTGATCCAACAGCCACTAAAAGTTCTGTTTCATAATCAACCTCAACTAGTACACGTCCTATTGCTCTTTCATCTGGCACTAAGTCCCCTTGTCTATTTAAAACAAGATTATTAATTTTATAACCTGCGCCTTTAAGTTTTTTTTCTACATCTTTACCAAGTGCTTTATAAGTATTATTATCACTTATAACTAAAATCCTCTTTGGTAAAACTTCATTAGCAATATCAACAATTTTAGTATACACACCTTCCCCAACATAAATATGTTTCATTTCTATTTTATGATGTTTTCCACAGCTACATTCAAATTCCATGTTAGCCATATCTTTTATTTCTTTATTTAAAATTTCATCCATAATCAAAGTCCTCCCATTTTTCGTTTATATTTTAGTTCAGTACATATAAATTATATAATACAATTTAATTTATAAATACCGTACAAGTTCACATAAATAACAATTTAATTCTATTATTAAGTAATTATTATACTTTTATTAAATATAACTTTATTTTATATTATACCATAATAGTTAACTCAATCATGAAATATAATGATATAATTATTCTTATAATGTCATATACACTTATATTCAAACTAAAATATAAAAAAAATTGGTGTATTAATTTATGTAAATAATTCTAAATATAAACTAAATAAAATTATGGATTTGCATAATTTCATTTTAATTGTTCATACTCTTTAATAATTTAGCAAAGTACTTTTATGTTATTAGTTTTATTTTATTAGTTTTATTTTATAAATATATAAACTAATTATTCACTTTTTGCTTATTACAGAGTATAATATTTTATATGATAAGTTATTTTATGAAATTAATATTTAAATTATATATGTTAATTTAGGTATATTAAATAGATACTAACTATAATAGAGGAGATTATTATGATTCATATTACTAATCTAACAGACAGTTTACCACTATTCAAAGCTTTGAGTTCTGATGTGAGAGTAAATATACTAGATATTTTATCTAAATATAAAAAACTAAACATGAATGCACTATCTGAAAAACTTAATTTAACTAATGGTGCAGTCACAATGCATATAAAGAAATTAGAAGACTGTGGATTAATTAAGACAACTAATTTAACTGGAAAGCATGGTTTACAAAAGATATGTTCTATCCATGAAGATAAATTTATAATTGATATCGGTGTACAGGATTTAGCAACTTCTTATGATATAGATTTAAACATAGGTCACTATTCTAATTATGATATTTCCCCAACTTGTGGGCTCGCGACTAAAGAAAAGATTATAGGAGAAGTGGATAATCCTAATTATTTTGCAGATCCAGAAAGGATTAATGCAGATATATTATGGTTTACTAAAGGTCATATAGAGTATAGAATTCCAAATTACTTAAAACCTAATGAAGAATTTTCGGAATTACAAGTATCTATGGAAATAAGTTCAGAAGCTCCTGGCACATGTAATATCTGGCCTTCTGATATACATTTTTTTATTAATAATATAAATGTGGGTAGCTGGACTAGTCCTGGAGATTTTGGTGATAACAAAGGAATTTTAACACCATCTTGGTGGTTTCCCAACTGGAATCAATATGGATTATTGAAACTTTTAACTATAAATTCCTTGGGATCTTTTATTGATGGACTGAGAATTTCGGATATTACCCTAGAAGATTTGGGTTTGAATTATAAAAGTGACATACTACTTAAATTAGCTGTTCCAAAGGAAACAAAACATGTGGGTGGACTAACTATCTTCGGAAAGAACTTTGGCAATTACAGCCAAGGTATAAGTGTAAGACTTATTTATACTACATTAACTCAATAATATTTAAGGCACGTGAGAGAAAATAACAAGTCAAAGATGCGCTTTATATTTTGTGTCATAAAATGAATATTTTTAGTTTGTAGCTAGCTATTTGATGAAGTTGTAGGTTTTGTATTACACAAAATAGAGTAGCATACTGACTTGTTATTTTATTGAATGTGCCTAAGTAACCATGATTTTAAATTTATCAATAACTCCTAAAAAAGAGTATATATATGTACAAAGTCGTGTACATATATATACTCTTTTTCTTTATTTCATTATTATTACTATATGGTTCTGTTATCATATTAGCTTTTACATAGAGCGACTCCATTATTCTCTATTCTATAATAGGATTTAGTCCATATCCTTGTAGACTAAATCCTATTATAATATTCAGCTTTTATTTACAATTAACTCTTATCATATTCCATGAGAGCTTTGGGATAATGATATTTACTTTTTCATCCTTAAACACTGGTATATCTATATTTCTTGGCACAACCGCATAAGGATTTTCAAATGTATTTTTAGCATAAATATCATCTCCATTTAAAACCACATGTTCTATAACTTCTAACTTACCAAAAGATCTAAGTTCTGCTTGTATTTCAAGATCCTCTCTATCGCAATTTAATACAAAAATCGTTATTGTATTGTCTTCTTTGTTATACGTTGCAGTAGATTGTATTATTGGAATATCACCATGACTCTTAGTATTAAATTTTGGTGCATCTACAATAGCATTAAGAACTTCCCCTCGTCCATAATTTGATACTTGCTTAAATGGATAGAATGTTGTTTGCTTTAATACTGCACCACCCTTTTCAGTAAGTATAGGTGCTAATGCATTAATCAATTGAGCAAGACATGCAATCTTAACCCTATCAGCATGTTTTAACAATGAACACATAAGTCCACCAAATACTAAGGCATCAAGTAATGAATATTTATCTTCAAGTATTGCAGGTGCCTCTTCCCAGTCAGTAAGTTTAATTTGTTTTTGATACCAAACATTCCATTCATCAAAAGATAAATACATAGTTTTATTGCTTCTTTTTTCTGCTTTTACATAATCTGCAGTACTTACTATCGTATTTATAAACTTCTCCATATCTGCAAATGATCCTAAAAAATCATTTTCATCTCCTAAATTTTCATAATATCTATGGCATGATATATAATCTATTTCATCATAAAGACATTCAAGAACTTTTCTATCCCATGATGGAAATGTAGGCATTTCTGCACTAGAGCTACCACAAGCAACTAATTCAATAGATGGATCAACCCACTTCATTATTTTAGCTGCTTCTAATGCTTTTTTACCATAATCTTCAGCATCCAGATGTCCTATTTGCCAAGGTCCATCCATCTCATTTCCAAGACACCAAAGCTTAAAATCATGTGGATTCTCATGCCCATTCTTTTTTCTAAGTTCACTTAGATCAGTTCCACCCGGATGATTACAATATTCAACAAAATGGCCAGCATCTTGTACTGTTCCTGTACCTAAATTAACAGCAACCATTGGTTCTATATTTGATTTTTTAGCCCAATCTGCAAATTCATCTATACCCACTTGATTCGTTTCTGTACTTCTCCAAGCATAATCTAATCTTCTAGGTCTATCCTCTTTAGGTCCTATACCATCTCTCCAGTTATATCCTGAAACAAAGTTTCCACCTGGATATCTAACCATAGGAACTTTTAATTCCTTTATAACTTCCATAACATCTTTTCTAAAACCTTGTCCATCAGCTGTTTTATGATCTGGTTCATATATTCCTGTATAAACAGCTCTACCTAGATGTTCAATAAAGGATGCAAATATACGCGGATCTACATCAGCAATTTTATAATTTTTATCCAAAAAATATTTTACCACTTTCATCTCTCTGTCCTCCACTTTATCCTATTATAATTTGAAATTTATCTATTACTTTTTCACCCAAAGTAGCTATTGATTCTATAATTGATTTTTTGAACACTATAATCATATCAAACTTAACAACTTACATTATCCTTTTACTGCTCCAGCTGTCATACCCTCAGTAAAGTACTTTGAGAAACATAAGAACAATATAAATAATGGTATGATTGAGATGAACGAACCAACAAATAACAAGTCATAATTATTTCCATAAGGTGTTAATAACGTATTTAAACCTATTGGTAAAGTAAACTTATTACTACTCTTTAATACTAATAATGGCCACAATAAGTTATTCCAACTAGCCATCGTATTTAAAATTGCCATTGCTGCAAATGATGGTTTCATAATTGGTAAAATTAATCTAAAGAAAATACCATATTCTGATGCCCCATCTATTCTACCTGCCTCAACAATGTCCCTAGGAATTCCAGATAAATATTGTCTAAAGAAAAATATAGTTCCTGCATTCGCTATACTTGGCAAAATTATTCCAGCATAAGTATCGGTTAAATGCATGTTATTTATTTGGTTATAAAGAGGTAACATTAAAATTTCAAAAGGTACCATCATAACAAATAATACACAAATAAACAAGATATTCTTTCCTTTAAAATCATACATTGCAAATCCATATGCAACAAATGCACTAATAAATAATTGAAGAGCTACTTGAACTATTGTTACAAACAAACTGTTAAAAAACCATGTAAAAAAACTATTCTTTTCTGTAAATAAAATTATATAATTTTTCAATGACATTCCATTAAATGATACATCCATACCATTTGCGATTACGACAGCGCCATCCTTAAAAGTGGTAATAAAAAGTGTATAAAAAGGAAATAGCAATATTACACTTATGACAGCAAACAATATAAAGCTTGATATTTTTATAATTAAATTTTTTTTACGACTAACTGTATTTGGGTTACTACTTCTACTTCTTTCCATACTAATTCTCCTTATCAAATGTTCCATTTAATTTTAATTGTACTAAATTAATCCCCATTGCAATAGCAAACAATATTATACCTACTGCTGATGCATAACCCATTGCGTTCTTTTCAATACCTTGTCTATATAAATATCCTACAATTGTAAGACCTATATTATTAGGTGAATTATTATTTCCCCATACCATATAACTTTCTGTAAACATTGCAAGACCTGCATATACAGAGATCGTAAGTACATAGATGGTTGTTGGTTTAAGCATAGGGAGTGTAACATATCTAAACATTTCCCATGAAGTAGCCCCATCAATTTGGGCTGATTCATATAATTCTTTTGGAATATTACTTAATCCTGATAAAAAATACAGCATGTTAACACCCATCCATCTCCAACATGCTAAAAGTAATAATACAATAAATCCTGTAGTTCCATTTTTTAACCATTTAAATGGTTCCATTCCAAATAATCCAATAACTTCATTCATTAACGAAGTAGCTTGCTCTCCAAAAGCAAATCTAAAAATTATACCAGCAACAACAATCGATGTTAAGGCTGGTAAGTAAAATGCAGATTTAAAAAAACCTTTAGCAAGCATGAACTTGCCATTTATTATACATGCAAGTATCATTGGAATTGGAATAAGTAATATCAGTGTCCCTATCATATATTTAATGCTATTATACAATGCTATTAAAAAAACCTTATCAGTTAATAACTTTGAGTAATTACTAGTTCCAATAAATTTTCTTGCCCCCGGCAATATATCTTGAAAACTCATTATTATTGTATTTGCCATTGGGGACAAGAAAAAAATCAAAAATACAAGAATAAATGGTAATATAAATACATATGGTGCTACCTTTTTATTATATATAAATTTATTAATCATTACTTAACTTCCTCCTATCAAACATATAGATTGCAAAGAAGTTATTTAATAACTTCTTTGCATGATTATAAAATAATGTTATTTTAATTCATTTTCTACTTGTTGTTGAGCTTCATCTAATGTTTGTTTTATATCTTTTTTATCTTCAAATATGCTGTTAAGTGTGACAGTAGATATAACATTATTAATATTAGGAGTAGATTCAGTTGATTTAATTAATTGTATTTCACTTTTTATTTCATTTAGTACATCAAAAGGGTTAGTTTTAAAATATTTCACATATTGATTGTTTGGATTATGAGTAATTTCTTTATTAGTCCATATGTCCATATTAGTAGGGTCAAATCCTAAATCTTCCCATATTGCTTTAGTTCCGTCTTCAGAAAGTTTTGCATATGCTAAGAATTCTTTAGCAGCTTCTTTATTTTTAGCAATCTTAGTTACAACTGTACCAGTACCACCATCACCTATAGAGCGTGGTTGTCCTTTTTCGAATACTGGTGCTGGAGCAATGGCCCATTTGCCAGCCATGTCAGGCATATAAGTTGTGAATCTACCCATCATCCACAATGCTTTAATTACACAAGCATAGTCTCCATTGTTGATTGCACCTTCGCCGTCTGTTGTATCAGGTTGTCCACCTGGCATTGTTGCAATAGCATTGACATCTTGTAATTCTTTTAATTTAGTAAGTGCTTTAACCATTTCAGGACTATTTAATTGTGGTTTACCGTTTGCATCAGTATAATCAGATTTTTGTTCTCCAAGCATTAGTGATAATGTCGTACTACCAAATGTATCACATGTACCTAAATGTTTACCAGTTGCGGCATAATATTTTACACCTGCTGCCTTAAAATCATCCCATGTTACAATAGTTTTGTAATCAATTCCTGCCTTTTCTAAAAGTTCAGTATTGTAATATGCAACTGTTGCACCAACATGTGTTGGTAAACCATATACATGTTGATCTTTGCTATAAAGATCAAGACGTGATTTAACAATCTTATCTTTATATGGTTCAACTACATCATCAAGTGTTTCTAATTGTGGTTCTCCTTTTAAGAAGTTAGGGAATTTACCTACTTCTATATCGCATATATCTGGAGCTCCTTGTCCAGCCAACAATGCTGATTGCAATTTATTATGCATATCATCATAAGGAAGAACTGTAAAATTAATATCAAGTTTTTTATCTGGGTTTTTCTCATTCCACTTTGCTAGCATTTTTTCATAAAATTTTGCATGCATATCAACGAATGTCCACATTTCTAATTTTGCACTACTGTCATAGCTAGCAGTAGCATCAGTACCTTTGCCACTAGACGTATTACTTCCACCACATCCAACTAACATTGTAGCTACAAGAGATGTAGTAGCTACAAGAGTCACAATTTTTTTAAATAATTTTACATTTTTCATATTATTTACCTCCTAGTATTTTTGTAAGTATATTAATAAATATTATATGAACATTATTCTTCTCTAAGCTTAAATTTAAATAACTATGCTTTCAAAAATAACAATGACCAATACGCGTATAAAGAAATCATTTATATATTTTATTCTTATAAGATATATATCCATTTACTTTAAAGAGGCATTTAATTAAATTCCTAAATACAATACAATACATATCTCATCAGTTTAGTTTATATGTATATAAACTAAATTTAATATATATTCAATTTTGAAACCCCTATATTCCTTCATATATTATACTTTTTTTGTATTAGTATTGTAATTAAACTAATATTTATATTTTAGTAATCCTTTTCACTGATCATAGTATTATATTTTGCTTTACTCTTATACTTTTATTATATTCATATATATATTAAAGTCAATACTTTACGTTATATTATTCTAAACTATTTTAAATTTTATTAAAATATAACCCAAATATTTTAATAAATATTGCAGATTATTTTTTCAAATGATATACTATTTTTAAACTTAGCTTAGAATGAACTTTAGATTAAATTTCTGAGAGTTGTTTTATGATTTACTAAAAAACTTTTTAAATATTTAAGGAGATTGATTTTTATGGGAATATTTTCACCGAACTTTGAACGTGAAGGTCATGGCGTGGAAAAATATGAGCCTTCAAAAAGAGGTATATCATTATTCTTTCAACTATTCATTATGAGATTTTGGGACATCCTTAAATTAAATATTATTTTTATTTTATATTGTATTCCAATTGTAACAATCGGTCCTGCACTTAGTGCTATGTCTTCTGTTACAATATCAATGATTCAAAAGAAACATATTTATATTTTATCTGATTTTCATCAAGCATTTAAACTCAATTGGAAACAATCAATAATTTGCAGCTTTATAGTTTGTTCAATTTTTACATTATTAGCTATTTCACTGTCATTCTATTATAAACTCGCACAAGAAAGAACTATATTTTCTGTAATTTTCTTTTTATGTCTTTTTATTACTATCTTATTTGGACTTGCTTGCTTATATATTTATCCGTTGATCATTACTGTATCTCTCCCTTTAAAAGATATTTTTAAAAATTCTATATTACTTAGTATAGTGTGCATAAAGAATACACTATGTTGTGCTTTACTTTGTATAGCTATTTTAGGTCTTAATATTTTCTTTTTTCCTTTAACCATACCACTTATTTTGATTCTTACATTCAGCATATTATCTTTTATTTCAAGCTTTACTACATGGCCTGGAATCAAAAAATTCATCATAAAAGAAATAATCTTCAAATAATAATAGGGCTGTTATAAAATAGAAATTAAATTTCTATTTTATAACAGCCCTAATTTTTCTTGTACTATTATAGTTCAATCATTAATTCCACTGGACAATGATCTGAACCCAATACTTCCATATGAATTTTTGCATCTTTCAATTTATCTTTTAGACTTTCTGAAACTAAGAAGTAATCTATCCTCCATCCTGCATTATTTGTTCTTGCACTAAATCTATATGACCACCAAGAATATATATCTTCTGTATTAGGATAAAAATATCTATATGTATCTATAAATCCAGAATCTAAAAGTTCAGATATCTTGCCTCTTTCCTCGTCACTGAACCCAGCATTTTTTCTATTACTTTTAGGATTTCTAAGATCTATTTCCTTATGAGCAACATTTAAATCTCCGCATACTATTACAGGTTTTTTCTCTTCTAGTGTCTTTAAATATCCTCTGAAAACATCTTCCCATACCATCCTATAATCGATTCGTTCTAAACCTTGTTTTGAATTTGGAGTATAAATATTGACTAAGTAAAATTCATCAAATTCTAAAGTTATTACTCTTCCCTCATTATCATGTTCTTCTAGACCCATACCTATTTTTACACCTAATGGCTCTTCTTTTGTAAAGACTGCAGTACCTGAATATCCTTTTTTTTCTGCATAGTTCCAATAGTCATAATATCCTTCTAATTCCAAATCTATTTGACCTTCTTGAAGTTTACTTTCTTGTATGCAAAATATATCTGCATCTACTTCTTTAAAGTACTCTAAAAAATTTTTTTTGACACAAGCTCTTAACCCATTAACATTCCACGAAATAATTTTTTTCATATATATCAATCCCTTTCTCATACGTTGCTCATAAATATCTCTTATATTAGATAGTTAAAGTTAAATATAGTACGTAAATTTCATGTGATATAGCATAGGAATACCCACATGATAGATTAATTATCCAAACATGACATCTTCGATCTATAATTTTTTTATACACATTTCTTTATCAAAAATAGTTATAGTTATTATTTTAAAATTTATGTACCATTTATTTATATCTATTCTTGATGTCTTTATATGCTTTTCTAAAATCATCCATAACAACTATCTCTGATTTTCTTTCTAATGCTGTTATTGCTGCCATAAAAATTATATCCTTTATATCTGCTCCTGATACATCCGTAAATTCTTTTGAAAGATTATCAATACTAACCTCTTCATCTAATGGTAATTTAGACGGCATATGGGTTCCAAAAATTATCTTTCGTCCCTCTTCGTCAGGAATTTTAAATTCCACACTAGCAAGAATTCTTCTTTTAAATGCCTCATCATAATTTGACAGTAGATTTGTAGTAAATATAACTACGCCATCAAATTTTTCTAGTTCCAATAGCATCACACTTCTAGTTATATTAACCTCATAATCTGCCGATTGAGTTATATTAGTCAAACGCTTTCCAAGGAATGAATCTGCTTCTTCAAAAACTAAAATGGCATTATCATTATTAGCCTTTTCAAAAGCTCTTCTAATATTTTTAGGAGTTTCACCTACATATTTAGACTCTAAATTAGCATAATTAATTGAATATATTCTCTTATTCAAATAATTTCCTATAGCTTCTGCCGCCATACTTTTTCCTGTTCCTGGTGCCCCGAAGAAATTTAAAACTACTGTTCTGTTTTCAAAAGTTGTTTCAGAGAATCCCCATTCATTATGAATTTTTTCTTCATGCTTTTTTATGTTTAAAGCTGTAATAATCTGATTTTTGTCTTCCTCTCCTAGATAAACCTGATCCATTGTATATCTAGGTACATATATATCCACAGATTCTTCTTTAAATGTACTTTTTTTAGGTTCTTCATTATTTAATTTATCAATAAATTTTTCAATAATATCCTCATCATTTGCAATAAGTATTCTCTTAGTGCTTGGATTATATACTGAACTATTACTTTCAACAGACTTATTAATCTCCATAAAAAGTTTGTTTACTTGGTCCTCGTCTAACATAACCTCTTTATCATCAATAATCTTAAATTTTGCGTCTACAATTGTTATTCTAGCATTTTTATATTTTCTAGTAATAACTTTTTTTATTGTATTATCTTTACCTATAATTTTTATTCCAAACATCTTTTTTTCCTTTCTTAACATCTATTTTATTTATTCCGTATATATTCTTTATTAATATCTTTTTTTCTGTAGATAATTTAAGTTTGTGTTTTAATAATATAAATATCATTTAGTTCATTATGCCTAATAAATTACTATAATGCCTTATTATCCTATTTTCCAAAAGAATAGTAAGGATGTAATAATAATAATACTTATAGGAATACAAAAAGAATTTATCACTCCTGCTAGCCCTTCATCACATCTACATCTTCCAGTAAATACTGGTGCAAGAACTGGAACTGGTCCAAATACAAGTATTACTAAAACATGTTTAATTTCTATTGAAAATGGCATCAAGAAATAAATAATTAGTGCAAATATAACTGCAAATAAATACCGTATGCTTATAATAGAAGCAACTTTAGCTAACTGCTCCTTATGGAATTTGCATTCAAAAACCATACCTATCATGAGCATGGACAAGAAAGCATTTCCTGCACTTAAATTTGATGTCACAGTATATATAACATTTGGCAGTTTAATGCCTATAACTGTCACTAAAAACATAAATAAATATGTATCAAAAGGCACAGAAGAAAATATTTTTTTAGCAAATCCTTTAATACTTTGTTTATCACCTTCTCCTGAAAACCCGGATGCAATAGCATATGTACCACCTGTACACATAATCGAATTTCCAATATCAAAAAGACTTGTGATACCGACGCCAAACGATCCTAGAAAACTTTGTACATATGGAAGCGTAAAACAGCCTATATTATATCCAGCAAGATTTAACATATTAAAGGCTTTTTCTTTACCATCTTTTTTTCTTGCTAAAATAAATCCTATAAATGACATTATGACATTAGCTAAAAATCCAATTAAAATGATAAATAACATAGATGTGTCCATTTCAAAATTAGCAAATCCTGTAATAAGTGCACATGGCAAAGTAATATTCATAATAATTTTAGTAACTATTTTATAATCCTTGGCCCCAAATACTCTCATTTTTTTTAAAACATATCCTATTACTATGATAAATATAAAGCTAAAGGCTTTTATTAAAATATCCTGCATAAATTAACATCCCTTCTTCGTTTTTTAAAGAAAGAGAATATCAATTTATTATTTTTATTTTATAAATCATTTATATATCCCTTATCTTATTATGGTAAATACTATATATTCTTTTATTAATCTGATGTATAACTATAAGAAATTATATTCGTTGATATTATTATATTAGGATAGAAATAACAATTAATGTTGTCTCTATCCTATCTTTATTATACCAGTTTATACTATAAAATGCCATTTTTCATCGATCTTTCGCTATAAATATTGATTAACTCCAAAAAAATGGAAATATTAATATTCTATTTTATATTCTTTAAATATTTTTGCCAAATCAAGACATATAGAGAACTATTAATCGACGCTTAGGATAATATATTAAATTAATTATTTGTGTTTAACTTTATTTTTAGTGTTAGATCTAATTTTATTTGAATTTATATTTTTATTGCTTTTAGTTTTATTTTCATATGTTTTTTCATTCTTAGCTTTATATTTTCCATCATTTTTTTCCTTAAATCTTTCTTGTGCATATGAATTTTTATCATTTAATTTTCTAGTTTTACTTCCACCGTTTTCTTTAATGTTTTCATTCACCTTATAAGAATTTTTTTTATGATCCTCTTGAATTTGTATTCTCCTATTATTGCCATTACTTTTATCCCTTATAAGGCACTTAGGATCATTTCCAATCAAATCTGCCCGCCCTGCTTCAGTTAATGCTTCATATACTAACGTATAATACTTTGGGTTTTTAAACTGAAGGAGTGCTCTTTGCATAGCTTTCTCATGCTTAGTCTTTGGAACATAAACTTCTTTCATTGTCATTGGATCAAGTCCTGTATAATACATTGTAGTAGCTGGCGTTCCTGGTGTTGGATAAAAATCTTGTACTTGTTCTGGTTGATAATTTATATCTCGTAGATATTCCGCAAGCTCAATAGCGCAATCTAGGGTACTTCCAGGGTGGGATGACATTAAATATGGAACTATATATTGTTTTTTACCAAGCTTTTTTGTTATTTTATCAAACTTAGCTACAAATTCATCATAAGTTTTACCTGCTGGCTTACCCATGTATTTTAAAACTTGCTTTGAAACATGCTCAGGCGCTACTTTTAGCTTGCCACTAACATGATGTTCAACTAATTCTTTAAAGAATGAGTCATCCTTATCAGCCATGATATAATCATATCTAAGTCCAGATCGCACAAATGCTTTCTTAACGCCTGGAACTTTTCTTATAGATCTAAGCAAATCTAAATACTCGCTATGGTCTACATCCATATTTTTGCAAACGTCTGGTGATAAGCACTCTTTTGCGATGCAAGCACCAAATGCTAATTGCTTACTACATGCAGGTTTTCTAAAGTTTGCAGTAGGGCCTCCAACATCATGTATGTATCCTTTAAAATCAGGAAGATGTGTGATTTCTTCAACCTCTTGTAATATAGATTCTTTGCTTCTACTTTGAACAACTCTACCTTGATGAAATGTTATAGCACAAAACTTACAATCTCCAAAACATCCTCTTGAGCTTACTGTACTAAACCTAACTTCTTCGATTGCAGCTATTCCACCTTTTCCTTCATATATAGGATGATAAGTTTTCATATATGGAAGAGCATAAACTTTATCTAATTCGTCTCTATTCAAAGGTGTTTGAGGTTTATTCTGAACCACATACTTATTTCCATGTTTTTGCACAATAATATGTCCTCGTACTGAATCTTGTTCCTCGTATTCAACTTTACTAGCTTCTGCATATTTATATATATCTGCACAGACTTCTTTATAAGAAGGATTTTCAATGTAATCCTGAATATCTTCTAAACTTTCTGTAGCGTAACAAGTACCTCGTACATAAGTTATATCCTTTGCATCCACTCCATTTTTTAAGCTTTCTGCAACTTCTATAATCTGTTTTTCACCCATACCATAAATTAGAAGGTCAGCTGTACTATCAATAAGCATTGACTTCCTCACTTTATCGCTCCAATAATCATAATGCGCAAATCTCCTAAGACTTGCTTCTATCCCACCTATTACGATATTAATATCCTTATAGGCTTCTCTTATTTTATTGCAATAAACAATTGTTGCTCTGTCTGGCCTAAGTCCAATATTCCCACCTGGAGAATAAAGGTCTTTTTCTCTTATTTTTTTACTTACAGTATAATGATTAACCATAGAATCCATATTTCCTGCATTAACTAGAAATCCGTATTTTGGTCTTCCAAGACATTGAAAATCATAGAGGGTCTTCCAATCAGGTTGAGCTATTATTCCAATTTTATATCCATGAGATTCAAGTACCCTTGAAATAATCGCAGTGCCAAAACTATGATGATCTATATATGCATCAGCTGTGACTATTATAAAATCGCATTCATCCCAGCCTCTTTCTTTCATATCTCTTTTACTTATCGGTAAAAACTTTTTTTCAGTTATCATTTTTCCACCTACTTAATTTTCTTATGTTTGTCATTTTCTCTTTGTTATTATAACATAAACGAGTTTAATTCTGTATCCCTTAGATACACCAAAGAAAATAAGAATCTAAATCTGTTCCGGATATACTTTTTAATAGAATTTATTGTGTAACACTTTTTAATTATGTTGCATATATTATTATTATAACAAATGATTAAATATGCGAAGGAGAAATGAATTATGAATAATTGTCGTAGATGTTGTTGCAGTAGATGTTGTTGCAATAGATGTTGTAACAATTGTTGTGGATTTAATAGTGGAAATGGTAGTTTCTTTAATTGGTGGCCTCTATTATTCTTCCTTTAAAGTTTATTAGATAACACCTTTACCATTGAGATTATTCTTAATTATAAGGCTACTAAGGATAAAATCTCTATCTATATTCTACAAAAAATTTTGCTAATAATAGATATAGATATTGTATAATAAAAAAACCACTGGATACCCAGTGGTTTTTTTGAATGTGCCTTAGCCTTATGTATATATTATTTTAACCATTCTATTAGTTCAGATGCATTCATCATATATTTTTTCTATTAAATACAATTTAAACTAGTTTTTAAATGAATGTATAGGTGCTGGTATTCTTCCGCCTCTTTTAGAAAATAATTCTGATGATTTTCCGTTTACTTTCATAACAGGAGCTCTACCCAAAAGTCCACCGAGTTCAACCATATCTCCAACTATACATCCTGGTGCTGGTATTATTCTAACAGCTGTAGTCTTATTATTAATTACTCCTATTGCCGCTTCATCAGCTATTATAGCTGAGATTGTTGAAGCTGGAGTATCTCCAGGAATCGCGATCATATCAAGTCCAACTGAACATACACATGTCATAGCTTCTAGTTTTTCGAGATTTAATGATCCACTAATAACTGCATCTATCATACCTGAATCTTCTGATACTGGTATGAAGGCTCCACTTAATCCTCCGACATGACTACATGCCATAACTCCACCTTTTTTGACTGCATCATTAAGCATTGCAAGTGCTGCAATAGTGCCATGAGTTCCAACTTGTTCAAGACCTATTTCTTCCAATATCTCTGCAACAGAATCTCCAACTGCTGGTGTTGGTGCAAGAGATAAGTCAACTATACCAAAAGGTACACCTAATCTTCTTGATGCTTCTCTTCCAACTAATTCTCCCATTCTAGTAACTTTAAATGCTGTTTGCTTAATAGTCTCAGCAACAACGTCAAAAGATTCACCTCTTACTTTTTCAAGAGCTCTTTTTACAACACCCGGTCCACTTACTCCAACATTTATAATTTTCTCGGCTTCTCCAACTCCATGGAAAGCTCCCGCCATAAATGGATTATCTTCAACTGCATTTGCAAATACAACTAATTTTGCGCAACCAGAGCCCTTTGTATCTTTAGTAAGTTCTGCGGTCCGTTTTATAATTTCTCCCATATCTCTAATGGCATTCATATTTATACCTGATTTTGTACAACCTACATTAACAGATGCACAAACCTTTTTTGTTACTGCTAATGCTTCTGGAATTGAATTAATTAAAATCCGGTCTCCTTTAGTACAACCTTTTTGAACTAAAGCTGAGAATCCACCTAAAAAATCTATTCCCAAAGTATGTGCTGCTCTATCTAAAGTTCTTGCAAACTCTACATAGTCAGTTTCATCAGTAGCTCCTGCAATTATTGACATTGGTGTTATTGAAACTCTCTTGTTAACTATTGGAATACCAAATTCTGATTCTATTTGTCTCCCAACTTCTACTAAATGCTCAGCAGCTTTTGTAATCTTATCATATATCTTAATTCTAGCTCTATTTCCATCTGGATCTATACAATCAAGTAATGATATACCCATTGTTATAGTCCTTACATCTAATCTTTCTTCTTCAATCATCTTTATCGTTTCGAGTATATTATTAGTATTCATAAGCCCCTCCTAATTATAGTGAATGCATTGATTGAAATATTTCTTCTCTTTGAATTTTTATCTCAACCCCAAGTCTTTCCCCTTCTGCTGTAAGTCCTAATCGAACATCTTCAAAACTATCCTTCATATCTTTACAGTCTAATACCATTATCATAGTGAAAAAGCCTTGCATTATAGTTTGATTAACATCTAATATATTGATGCCATACTCTAACATTTTTTGGCTAACGCCTGCTATGATTCCAAATTTGTCTTGCCCAATTACTGTTAATATTGCTTTCATGCTTATCTACTCCATTCATAAGTTTATTTTTAAATATACATTATTAAATATATTATCATTGCTTTATTTATTCTATAATTTATATTATATTTTGTCAATTTTCATAGAACCTTTTGTAATATTTTTTTCATTTTAGCCACATTAAAGAAAATAACAGGCTAAAAATGCTCTATATATTTTTTAATGTAACTTATCATCTATCAAATTTTATAATCCTATATAATTTTTATTTATATAGAATTTAAATTACTTTTTTAAATTCTTCAATATATTTAGAATATTATTTGGTTTATAAGTATAATCTACACATATTCTATTTAATTTAGCAGGATTATCATCTCTATCAGCATAACCTCTTTCAATAGTAAATCCCATAGAATATCCCGCTTCTAGTGTTGCCCTTTTAGTATCATCATTGAATTTCCCTTCTGGATACGCAATTGATATAACAGGTTTATGCGTTATATTTTCTATGGTTTCTTTAGAATTTTTGAGTTCCTTAAGTTGATCTACATATGATAATGTAGAAAGCCTAGAATGAGAAACAGTATGAGATTCCACATCAAGTCCATAATCACTCATTTCTTTTATTTCTTCAGATGTTAAATATAATTCTCTATTCAAATAACCTGATATAACAAAAATTGTTGCATGCATATGAAATTCCTTTAATATTGGAAATGCATTTTTATAATTATCCACATATCCGTCATCAAAAGTTATTACTACACTTTTTTTTGGAACAGGTTTCTTTTTAAAAAGATAAGCGTCAAGTTGATCCATTGTTAATGTTGTATATCCATCATCCTTAATAGTTTGAATCTGTTGTCTAAACTTCTCTTTAGAAATAATAATTGGGCTTTTTCCTGAAGGATCCTTATCTATAGAATGATAACAAATTACTGGTACTCCTCTGTTATCATTTATTACGTCAATACCGTCAAATTGATTTGTGTCTATTTCTGAGGACTTTTCAGAATTTTCGTTTTGATTGTTTTCTTGACCTACTTTTACATCGGAATAAGATTTTACTTCTTTACTGAAAGCAATTACGACAGCGGTACTGATTACAGCTAAGCACAATATTAATTTAGTTAATAATATAAAAATAATTCCTTTATAGTTCTTGTTTTTTATTCTTTTATTTATTCTTTTCATATATATCTCCTTTTTTATTTTTATATTATTAACATTAGAACATCATCTTTATGCTTTTTACATATGAAAGAGAATAGCAAGTCAGTATGCTGTCACATATTCGACTTGTTATTCTCTTTCCTATGTTTTACTGCTTTAAAACTATATTTTAATTTATATTATTTTTTTCACTTAGCTTTGTAGTGCTTAAATGCTCACTAGATATTCTCTCTTTATTTTTAGATTTTATATAATCATTGGAAAAATATATTATTAGGCTTTCATCACTACTTTCCGCATTAACTTGATACATTATACTTTGTACATATCCATGGATGAAATCATCTTTACTAAAAAATAGATTTATTTCTGTTCCTACTTTAGTAATGACATCTATTACATCCTTTAATTCTTTTGATTCCTTTGTAAACACAATATCACCGCTATCTACAAGACAAAATTCAACTTTCATAGCTTTCACCCCTTTCTAGTACAATTATATATTTATGAAAATATTATTTCAACTCTTTAAACAAATAATTGTCAGTAATTTCGTCCAGATTTATTTTAGCCAAAAGATTTTATTATTTCAATTATTACTTCTGAGATTATCATGTTAAAAAATGTGTTAGATGATTTAAATATTAAACACAATTAAATAAAAAAAGTGAAATAAACCTAATTCGACTACATCAATTACTACACTCACATGCATCCTTGTTAATCGAATTAGGATTTAACCCACTTCTAGTATCTGGAATTCTAGGACATAAGAATACACAGAATATCTATTCGCACCTTTATCCAAATAAATATATAATCGTAGTAAATAAGTTAAATACTTTGTATAAGTACAGTTTAACTTTTTTAGAGCTTCAAAGCCTTTTATATAAAGGCTTTACTATGTTTTCTATAGCTATTCCCATTCAATTATAAGTATTTCTAATTCGCCTTGCTTAAGTGATACTTTATATCCGTCATTTATTAGCCAACTAGCTAAATCTAAAGCAATATTTTTTCTAGTTTCATCGCTCTTACTTATAGCGAAAACAGCTGATACCTTATTAACTCCGCTTTTCTTACCTTGCTCGATATTGCTCAATATTATATTTTTGTTTTCGTTTAACTTTTCTTCATATTCAGTCACGGTATTTCCTCCCATTGATTTCTATTTAACAATCTAATTATTTTAGAATCCACTTTTACTAAAGTAAAATATTAATCTTTACTTATATTCATATAATTTTATGATGTAATCTTTCAATTTATTCTATATTTTGTTATTTAGATATAAAAAAAGCTATCCCAAATGCAAAATAATATTTACATTTAATATAGCTTTAACATATACCATTTTCTAATTTATTTGCTACTAACCTCTAGTGATACATCTATCCCTCTATGTTCTACTGCAGTAGAAAAAACTATTTGTGTCTCTGTGTTTCCGAACTTTTGTAATTCTCCAATAAAAGCATCTAACTCTAAAGTTGTATGATAAGCTACCTTAATTAGCATAGAATATTTACCTGTTACACAGTTACATTCAAGTACATTTGGACATTCAGCTATAAAAGGATAAAATTCTGATTTTTGTTTTGGTGTCATTTCTAAATTAATAAATGCTTTAATGTTATATCCAAGTTTTAAAGGATTTACATGTGCTACATATCCTATAATAACTCCTGACTTTTCTAATTTATCAATACGTGCTGATACTGCTGGTGTTGATAAAAATACTTCTTCTGCTATGTGTTTAAGCGGATATCGTGCATTTTTTTGTAGGAGTTCAATTATTTTAAAATCAATTTTATCCATTTATTTCACCTCTATTTCTTTAAAATACTTCTATTATTAAATTACTATTCGTTTGATCTTTGGATATATATAACCTGCTCTATTCTTATCTTATTTATATTTTAAAGTTATTCTTTAAAATATACAAGTTTTTTTCTATACTATGATTAAAAATATTAACTTTTTATTATAATATCGAGTAACTCATCTCTATATTTCTTTATTTTACCTCTATATTAGTATTACAATCAAAAAATATTGATTATTTATTCCACTTCGCCTTATTGTTGCTATATATATATCAAATATGTTTCATACCATTCCGAACGATATTCTTATTTTTACATTATATATTCGATTTTATTGTTTTGAAATTAAGTACTTTATAAAATTAAGCATATCTCTATATTATTAATTTTAATTAAGTATATTATATTCATTTTTAGCTTTTATTCACAATTCTTTTTCTAATATTTACATTAATTTTAAAGCGTGATAATCTTTAATATATCAGAAATATTAATAACAAAATGTAAAATAAATACTTTTATTATTAATAATTTATACTATTATTATTACAAATTTATAAAATATGGAAGTGGGGAATTTCACATGAAAATTCGAATGGAGTCTGATTCAATAGGAAGTATGCAAATACCATTGGATGCTTATTATGGCGTTCAATCTTTAAGAGCAAATAATAATTTTCACATCACAAAAAAATTAATGCATAAAGACCTTATACTAAGCCTTGCTGAAATAAAAAAGGCTGCTGCTATTACAAATAGGAATGCAGGCCTTTTAGATACTACTATTGCTAATGCAATAATAAATGCTTGTGACGAAGTACTTTGTGGTAAACTGCACGAAGAATTTATAGTTGATCCAATCCAAGGTGGTGCAGGTACTTCTGCAAATATGAATGCTAATGAAGTCATCGCGAACCGTTCTATTGAGCTACTTGGTGGGATCAAAGGTAATTATGATATAGTTCACCCGAATGACCATGTAAATATGGCTCAATCTACTAACGATGTATTTCCAACTGCTGGAAAGCTTACTATTTTAAAGATGCTACCAAAAGCTATCTCAGAGCTTCAACGCTTATATAATGCGCTTGAATTAAAGTCCTTAGAATTTAATAATGTTATTAAAATGGGCCGTACTCAGCTTCAAGATGCAGTTCCGATTAGACTTGGGCAATCATTCCATGCTTTTGCTTCAATGATAAAACGTGATATTAAACGCTTAACGATCACCGAGGAAGATATGCTCACTGTAAATATTGGAGGGACTGCTATTGGGACCTCAATAAATGTAAGTCCTGAATATTTAAATAACATTACTTCTAATCTAAAAAAAGTATGTGGTTTTAATATAGTTCAATCTAAAGATTTAATTGATTCAACTCAAAATCTTGATTGTTTTGTACATGTTTCAGGAATCTTAAAAATATGTGCAATAAACCTTTCTAAAATGTGTAATGATTTAAGATTATTATCAAGTGGTCCAAAAACTGGTTTTGCTGAAATAAATTTACCTTCGATGCAAAATGGGTCATCTATTATGCCCGGTAAAATAAATCCTGTTATTTTAGAAGTAGTTTCTCAAGTTGCTTTCAATATTATAGGTAATGATCTTACAATAACTATGGCTGCAGAAGCTGGTCAACTAGAACTTAATGTTTTTGAGCCTGTTCTTTTTTATAACTTATTTGAATCTATAGAAACTCTTGGGAATGTCACTATGACTTTAGTAGATAATTGTATTTTAGGAATTACAGCTAATAAAGATAGATGTAAAGAACTTTTAGATAATAGTGTAGGAATTGTAACAGCACTTTGTCCTTATATTGGATATAAAAGATCTTCTGATCTTGCAAAGGAATCTTTGAAATCTGGAATTTCCATAAAAGCACTTTTACTAAATGAAGGTATCTTAACATCTGATGAATTAGAAAAAATCCTAGATCCAGTTTCAATGACACAATTAGATTATTCTTCAAGTTCAGAATCAAAATTAGAAATTAATAAAGCAATATAAATATCATGTATAAGCTTCTTATTATTTGCATATAATTAAAATGAACAGGATCTTATAAATTGTTCTAATTAACCAAAATAGATAACATATATTTTTTATGTTATCTATTTTAATTTTTGTTACCTATTTTTAGATTATATTTTTTTATATAATTAAATATTCCTATTGAAACACTTCCTAATATAATTCCTATAAGCATTCCAAAGAAAACATCTGAAGGATAATGTACATATAAATATAATCTTGAAAATCCAATAATTCCACCTAAAAATAATATAAATATTCCTATTTTTTTATTCATATAAAATATCACGACTGCTGTTGCAAAGGAACACATTGTGTGTCCTGATGGAAATGAGAAATCAGCTGGTGCTGATATAATGAGTGCATTTATTATTGGTGTAGCTTCAAAAGGACGTATTCTTGAAACTAATGGCTTTAATATTAGATTCCCCACAATAAAACATAATATCAATGAAAGTATGACCATAAATCCATACTTTCTATATTTCTTTGTTATTAATAGTAAAACTCCGATTAATATCCATATCACTGATTTATTTGCTATACTGGTTACTAAAGGCATTATCTTATCCATAACAGAACTTTTCATGTTGATTTGTATGAATTGTAAGATAGAATTATCTATGTTTTGAATAATTTCCATAGGTCATCTTCTCCTTCTTCTTATTAATCATTTAATATTTTTTTATTTTATACCTGCTACAATTGTTGCCTTCTTGTGATTTGAGCCCTAGAATTAAATAAATTCATTATAATATATTTATAATTTTCAAATATAATTACTATCGAAATTCTATCAGTTAACATCTTATATTAAATATCATTTTTATCTAATACAAATTATCAATAAGTTATAGAAACTGTTGGCAATTCCATGTATAATTATAATATATTTATAACGAAAGAAGGTATTAATAATGTATGAATTTAAAGAAGAATATAAAACAGGAATAGATTTTATTGACAATCAGCATAAAGTTCTTTTTGAAATAGCTGATAAAACTTACAATCTTTTAAAAAATGATTTTGCTCTTGATAAATATGATAAAATAGTAATACTATTAGAAGAATTACAAAACTATACTGCATTTCATTTTGAAGCTGAAGAAAAATATATGGAAAGCATAAATTATAAAAGAATGTTTACACAGAAAATGGAACATGAGGCTTTTATAAAAAAACTTCATGAAGTGGATTTAACAAAAATTGATCAAAATCAAGATGAATCTATTGTTGTCATCTTACAATATTTAAATGATTGGTTAACTGAGCATATCTTTGAAAATGATAAGCTTATAGGACACTGATTATAATTTTTCAAATAAGAAAAAGGCCATCCTTAATTTTATTATTTAGGACAGACCTTTATTTTTTTTGTTTAAAAAGATTCTATTCTTTCTAATAATACTCACATATTAGAATTTACTTATTAATTTGCAGAACTTATGGCTTTCTTTCATTCAATTTATTATATCTAGAACATTATTTTTAGCAATTCAATATAATTATCATATTATATTTATTAATTTGTTATTTAACTTTTATTCATTGTCCTCCTCTTTTATTCTCTCTATTATGATATGTCCCTTTTTCACATATTCCATTTGGGCTCAAATAATATGAATCTATATAAATATCCTTAACCATTATACCAAAATTATTTAGATAATATAAATTTCCATCGTCTTCAAACCATCCTATTCTCATTTCTCCAGAGTTATTTAAATAATACCAATTTCCATTATCCTCACTCCATCCCGTTATCATCTTTCCAGAAGAGGTGTCAAGGTAATACCATTTTCCTTCACTCTTAATCCAACCTGTTTTTTTTGCTCCACGATCATCTAAGTAATACCAGCTTCCATTATATATAGTCCAACCAGTGTTTATAGTCGGACCACTATAATATCGCCAGCTATTATTAATATTTATCCATCCATTAGATTCTGCTTTTACTTTGACCTCATTAATTTTACAAAATGTAATAATTTCTGCAATTATAACTATTAATATTAATGAATCGCTTAAACATTTATTTTTCATCATTTTATCATCCTTTCTATTTTAATAAAATATATCTTTCTTTATTATTTTTATTAACATAATTTATAAAATAGAATTAAAATAATTATAACAAAAAGAACGTAACATTTATTAGCTACGCTCTTTTTATAAATATGATTAGGCACATTCAAACAAATTACTATTTTCTTATTGTATGTGGTGACCTGTATTTTCTATACAACTTTTGAGATCTTCTTGAGTTGCTGGTCCATTATATATTACTTCAACACTTCCACGTCCAAGATCCACACAAACTTTACTTACACCATCAATTTTCTCAAGTGCATTTTTAACCTGTGTTTTCATATTTTCATTAGCTAATCCATCAATCATATAGTGTTTTCTTTCCATATATCTACTCTCCTTTTATAAAAAACTACAAGTATAGTATGTTCAAAATCACTCTATTATATGAAATTTAAATTAAAAAAGTTTGTATAAGGCATATTCAAAAAATAACAAGCCACTCTGCTAGCCTATTTCGACTTGTTATTTTCTTTTATTTTCCTAATATTCATCTAAAATCCTTTGATGATTTTTACTCACCACTTGCCCTCAGTATCTTAATTCATCAACCTTTCTGTGTATATCCTGCATTCTTATATCTGTAGATGCTATAAGATCTGCACACTCTTTTAGGTCATTTGTAATATGTATCGGAGTTTCTCCTGATTTTTTATAATATAATTTGTGCTCAAGACTTGCCCAAAAATCCATTGCTATTGTTCTTATTTGCACTTCTACTCTAACTGATTCAACATGATCGGAAAAGAATATAGGAACTTCTACAACTAGATGAAGACTTCTATACCCATTACTCTTTGGATTCTTTATATAATCCTTTTCTTCAATTACCTTAATATCATCTTGTCTTTTTAGCATATCTGCAATATCATATATATCACCAACAAAAGAACAAATTACTCGTATACCTGCAATGTCATTCAAATTCTTTTTAGCAGCATAAATACTCATTTCAAGGCCTTTACGTTGGAGTTTGTCCATAATGCTTCCTGGTGTTTTAACCCTAGACTTCATATATTCTATTGGATTTCTTTTTCTTCTTATCTTAAGTTCATCATCTAGAATATCTAATTTAGTTTTAACTTCCTTTATGGCTGAACGATATATAAGTAAAGTTTCATTCATTTCTTCTATTTTCTCTTCAACTAATTCTGGTGATATATTCATATCTCCTCCACCAAAAAAAATTTTATCATTTTCTTTTAACTGAATCATAATATTCTTGTCCCCCTTAATTATAAAAAAGACTATTATTATTAATTTGCACCTTCATTCTTTCTCGTTTTATTTCTACATACTACATCATTTTAATTGAATATAAAGAAAATTTCAAGCTAGTATTATTTTATTAAATAAACTATAGTCTTTTTTCTTCCAAATTCCTTGACTTGTTCATGAGTAGGTAACCAAACATCTATTATATATGTTCCATCACTTTTTACTACAACTGCTCCACCTCTATCTTCAACCTTAAATAATGAATCTTCTTTATAGTTTCTCAATTCTGGAATGTAAATTTCACTTCCTAAACGTATATCTTTAGGCGCAGCGATAACACCTACTCTAGTGTGAGTCTGCATCGCAGTTTGTGATCCCCATTCTTCTGAACATATAGCACAGTTACAATAAGCAGTTAATTCTACTTTAATAGGAGTAGGCATTTCTATTGAATCTTTAAATATTCGATTGCTTTCTATCTCATCATATATTACATTAGGTGGGCTTTCGTCATATTCTTTAATATAATCTTCCTTAACATAGCCTGCAATATTTTTGTATTTTATCTTATACCACCCACTATTTTTATCCAATATATCAAATATCATTCCTTTATATAAATAATAATTTATGTAGCTCTCTAAATTAGGTTCTTCCCTAATACATAAATTGGAATCACTATTTACTATTTGTCCATGTTTTTTATAGTTAGGCACAGCGCTTACTACTTTGCCTTGATTTCTATTTGGACTTCTATCAGAGCTATCATCAGAGTCATCACTACCTTTTTGTGCCATTGAATTATTATTTTCCTTACTTAATATTACTTTAAAGTAAGCTGAAAATCCTCCTAAAACAATTGCCAAACATATATATGTAACACATACACATTTCTCTAATCTTGACAACCAATCATTCCTCTCTGGTTTTATATAATAATAACAATAATATCTTTATCTATCATATAATAAATTTATAATTTTATATGTTTAAATTTTACAATCTTTTATTTTCTCTTCAAATAACTTTAAAGACCTCGATATTTCTAATTATAGAAATATTAAGGTCTTTATTATCTTATTTTTATATCTTTTATTAAAGATAATTATCTAATGTATCTTTACTATTAATATTATATTTCATTAGTATCTAGTTTATCTTAACGGCTGCACTAGTAGTTGCGTCTTCTGATATTATAACTGCAGGTGCACCGAAATCATACTTTCTGTCATCAATGATAACTGAATCTGTTATCATTTTACCACTTGCATCAAAATAGTACCAAAAGCCACCATTAGTTAACCAACTATTAGATGCCATAGTTCCATTTGACCAGCAATAATACCAATCTCCATTATCCATCATCCATCCTGTTTTCATTATTCCATTATCACCAAAGTTATACCAGTCACTACCAATTTTATCCCAGCCTTTAGTTTCTACTCCATTTTCTAGCCAACTATAACTTTTATCTGTATTTTCTTTCCATTGTGCTGATGCCGCTAATGGCATTATCCCTATTATTGACATTACAATCAATGATGATACTATTAATTTTTTTATCATTTTAATCGTCTCCTCTTTATTCTTCAAAATTATTTCCTGACCTAATTATATCACATTTTGTCATATTTTACTACGTTTATATGCAAATTGCATTTATTATTCATTTATTATCAAAAAAATGTAAAAATTCATTTAATGACTATTATCTCATCAAATGAATTACTACATTTATTAAATATATTATTCGTATATCTTTATTTCCATATTCTGTCTTCTATATACTTTTTTAATAAGCATATTAAACCTAACATCAAAATAGAAATTAAGAATATATTCTTTTCTATATATTCTTAATTTCTATTTAATCACGTTCTTAATTACAAGATTTTGCAAGATATTTTCTATTTTTGCTAATCTCTCCATAGTTTCTAGAAATTCTTCATTATTTAAATTTTGAAATATTGGAACTTCATTTTTATAAAATTCATTTCTATAATTATTATTCATGATATCACCCTCCTTTACATTAGACGTGAACTATCACAACTTCTAGAAGTAGATAGCTTCTCTGTAGAATAAGTTTGCCCAAGCTATTAATGTTATTGCGACCTCTCTAGTCAATATATTTTTTATAACCAATACCAAATGGTAATTTATCTCCAATTGTTTACTGCCATTAATAGCTATCCATATCTCATCTAAGAGGATGAGAAAGTTTCGCTTATTCTGCTATAGAATTAGGATTTATAACGATATTAATAAAATACATTCTAGTTCTTCTTTCCTAAACTAGTATCGACGTGTATAAATAAAGTTATACATTCTTTCACCTAATTATTATCTTCTTTAAAATTTATCAAATAATTTCCATAACAAACATGCATTGTATATCTTCTGCATGTTCTTAAATTGCTTCATTATTTATACTCGAATATGATTCTGAAATTTCATTTATATTTATACCTTCCTATTAGTATAATTCTCAGTAATTCTTATCGCAAAGTATCCACAAAATACAATTATCAAATTGAATATTACGGCAATCTGCTAAATAAAATATTTTACAATTAAATATAGCCAACTTCTATAATCTATGTAGAAGTTGGCTATATTCTTTCAAATTTTTATTTTTATTTTTCAAATATGCGAGAATTTCATCTAAAATTCATAATGATACTATAATGTAGTCGAATTAATAATACAACTAGTCAATCAAGTCAATTTCTCTTAAAAAATCTTCCGCAACTTTTGCTGGATCTTCACCAAGTTTATCAACTTTATAATTTAATTCTATCATCTTTTCATCATTAACCTTTCCAGCTAATTTATTAATTACATCTTTAAGCTCTGGATGTTTTTCAAGAGTTTTATTATTAATTATTGTTGCCGCGTCATAAGGTGGGAAGAAATGCTGATCATCTTTTAAGACCTTAAGATCAAATGCTTTTATTAATCCATCTGTAGTAAACGCATCAACAACATCTGTTTTTTTACTATCTAAAGATGTATATCTTAATCCGCCCTCAACTGGACTAACCTCTTTAAAATTCAAATTATATTTTTCTTTTAATCCCAAGTAACCATCAGTTCTATTACTGAACTCTATTGTACATCCTAATATAAGTTGGTCACTTACCTTTGCCAAATCTGAAATAGTCTCTAAATTATATTTTTTAGCAGTCTCTTGACTTACCGCTAATGAGTAACTATTATTAAAGCCAATAGGTTCTAGCCAACTTATATCATAATTTTTAGTAAAATAATCACTTACTACATCATAAGTTTTCGATGTATCACTAATAGATTCTTGCTTCATCATATTAACTAATCCTGTTCCAGTATATTCAACATACATGTCTAGTTCACCAGTTTTTAATGCATCAAAAGCTATCCCTGTAGCTCCTAAATTTAATTTTCTTTCTACTTTAATATCCGTATTTTTTTCTATTAATGTTGCTAACATATTACCTAATATTAGCTGTTCATTAAAGTTCTTAGAGCCTATTACTATTGCATCACTTTTTCTAGTGCCTACAAATATACCACTAACAATTATAATAAATGCTAAACAAGTAGCTATTATCTTTTGCATCTTACTTAACTTACGTTTTTTTCTCTTAGGCAGTTTAATTGTTCCATCTGCTTTTCTTATTCCTGGAGGTGTTACTCCTTGTTCAATTTTACCTACAATAAAGTCCATAAATAAAGCTAATATACATGCAGGAATTGCACCAGCTAGAATCATGTTATTATCTACCATTTGCACACCTGAAAATACCATATATCCAAGCCCGCCTGCTCCAATAAATGCTGCAATTGTCATAAGTCCAACGGCAGTAACTGCAGATATTCTTATACCTGACATAATTATTGGTAACGCAAGTGGTAATTGGATCATTTTAAGTGTTTGCGCTCTTGTCATTCCCATACCTTTAGCTGATTCAATTACATCTGGATTTATATTCATAAGACCAGTATGGGTATTTTTTATAATAGGAAGTAAGGAATATAAGAATACCATAAGTATTGCTGGCTTACTACCTATTCCAAGTACTGGTATCAAAAATCCCAATAAAGCTAAACTAGGCACAGCTTGGATTACATTTGCTAAACCTAAAACTGGCCCGGATAATTTCTTTACTCTAGATATTAATATACCTAAAGGAACACCAACAATTATGGCTATAAATACAGCCGTCACAGTTAATTGAATATGTTCAAGTAATAAATCTATTATCTGTTGATGCCTTGAAATTACAAATTCTTTAAATTCATTTATTGAATTTAGTATATTCATTATTCATCTACCTCCTGGTTAATGTATTGATTACTTAAAACGCTTAACAAGCTACTTTTAGTAATTAGTCCAACTAATTTAGAACTATCATCTATAACTGGCATAAATCCAATTTGAAGTTCATTCATTATATTTAATATATCCACTAAAGATTCATTAATATTAACGGTTTTAAGTTCTCTTTCCATAATACTCTCTAATTTTGTAGAACCTAGATCCTTTTTTCTAATATCTTTTAGTGTAACAATTCCTTCTAGTTTATTTAATTTATCAACTATTAACAGACTATCTACTTTATTTGATTTCATAATTTCTATGGCTTGAACTACAGTTCTGCTACCTATAGTTTTAATTGGCTCTGAAATCATAATATCTTTAGCATTTATAAACTCCGGTTGTTGCCATAGTCTATTCTTCCCTATAAACTCTTCAACAAACTCATTAGCAGGTTTCTTTAGAATTTCTTCTGGAATATCAAACTGAAGAATGTCTCCATCCTTCATAATACAAATTCTATCAGCAAGCTTAAGTGCTTCATCCATATCATGAGTTACAAAAACTATTGTTTTTTTAAACTCTTGTTGAAGATTAAACAATTCATCTTGAAGCTGACTTCTCGAAATTGGGTCTAAAGCACTAAAAGGCTCATCCATAAGAATTATATCCGGGTTTATTGCAAAGGCTCTGGCTACTCCAATTCTTTGTTGTTGACCTCCACTTAATTCAAATGGATATCTATCTATAAAATCTTTTGGTTCCATTCCTACTAATTTTAAAAGTTCAGTTGTCCTTTCGAGTATCTTATCTTCTGACCACTTTTCTAAACCTGGTATTAATCCAATATTTTCTCCTACCGTCATATGTGGGAAAAGGCCTGTTTGTTGTATAACATATCCCATATTTCTTCTAATCTTAATGGTGTCTTCTTTTAATATATCCTTACCTTCTAAGTATATATTTCCTGAAGTTGGTGCAATTAACTTATTAATCATCTTTAGAGTTGTAGTTTTACCACATCCACTTGGTCCTATTATAACTATAAATTCGCCTTTATTTACAGTAAAATTAATGTTTTTAATTATGGTTTTATTTTTAAAAACCTTTGTTATATTCTTAAATTCTAACATATAACCTCTCCTCAATATAAATTTATTACTATTATTCATTTAAATTGTAGATCTTCTAGATATATTTGTTCCTCTCTTTTAAAAATTGTTTTTTCTTAAGTATTAATTAACCATACTTCGTGTAGTTACCTAAATATACTGCTAAATTCAACACAGTTCTTAATTCCAGCAATTTTTAACTTTACCAACTTATGATTATTACATATATTAGTTTCTTGTTTTAAATTTTATTTTAGAATAGTTCTTGAGTTTTAAACTTAACGTATTATTCAAAACATTCACTTATATGATTATTTAACCCTATGAATTTAGCAAATAACTTTGTATATATATTATGCATATATATTTAATATTTTATTCTTTTCTATAATTTTATCTATTAAATCTATATTAGTAGTTACTTCATCCTCTTTATACATAGACTTGGATCTTTGATAAATATGACAATATAAAGGGGATGATAAATTTATTCCCTACTATTTTTTACATTATGGGTATATAAACTAAAGCCATGAAAATTAAATATACTCTCATGGTTATAGATTCATTATATTCCTCTATCATTAGAGGACTTATGGATTTTAATTAGCAAGTACTATGCCATATACAATAAGTTCATAAACGATCATGGCTATAATAGTGATAGACTTCAGAACTGATTTCTATCCCTTTATTTATAGCAATTCTAAAAATACCACTGAATATATTTAGAAAAATTCCTGAGACAATATAGATAAGTTATATAAAGTGTGCTCTCAAGGTTAGCTACAAGAAGCTTGAAAAATCGAAATGTAAAAATAGTTCCAACAATGTCTAGTATATAATCTATATTTTTAATTTATTTTGTCTTGCTTTAGTTTGTTTATTACTTTTATTATATTTAACCTACTATTATCTATGATCTTCCTTTTCCAAGAATAAAATCAACGATGAATACTATAACCGCCACAACAATCAATAAATGTACCATGCCTCCACCGATTCTAAGTAAAAGCCCCAATAACCAGAAGAATACTATTATTCCACCTAACCAGCGTAAAAATCCCATATATATCACTCCTTTCATATAGTAATTTTCGACAATGTCCATTGTTACCAAAGTTCTAAGTCTATTAGTTACGCTTATAAATTAATACAATTTTATGAAAAAATTAACATACATCCTCTATATCATAACATTTATTTCGATATATTTCAACATTTTATGACAATAGATCTAATATCATATTTTATATCTTTATTAATCGCTACGAATTATTCATATAATATCGTTTTCATATATATGTCATATGAAAACAATTTTTCTATTAGAAGCTACAGATATAGTGCGAATTTCTACTGCTAGAAATTCGCCTCTAGCTCCTTATCAACCTAAATAAATACATGGCAATTATTTCGTTATATACCTTGTTGTAGACACGCTTTTAAATCATCATCCGGCTCACTTATTGTTTGTAAATTGAATGTATCGACTAAATATTGTAATACATTAGGACTTATAAATGCTGGCAATGATGGTCCAAGGAAAATTCCTTTTACACCTAAAGCAAGTAATGCTAAAAGATCTGCAACTGCTTTTTGTTCATACCAGGATAAGATTATTGATAATGGCAAACCATTAACATCTGTATCAAAAGCATCTGCAAGTGCTGTTGCAATTCTAACTGCTGAATATGCATCATTACATTGACCAATATCCAATAGTCTTGGAAGTCCACAAATTTCTCCAAAATCTAATTTATTAAATCTATATTTTCCACATGCAAGTGTAAGAATAATACAATCTTTTGGAACTTTCTGTGCAATTTCAGTATAATAATTTCTCCCTGGTCTTGCGCCATCACATCCACCAATTAAGAAGAAATGCCTTATTTTTCCGTCCTTAACTGCATTAACAATTGCCTCTGCATGGCTCAAAGTTGCATGGTGACCAAATCCAACGAGAATTTCTTTTGGTTTTTCATTTTCTTTAAACCCACCAAGTTCTAATGCCTTTTCTATTATTGTTGAGAAATCTTTATATCCATCTTTATCAGCTGAAATATATTTTACTCCATCCCATCCAACTACACTTGTTGTAAAAATTCTATCCTTGTATGTTTCTCTAGGGCGCATCAAACAATTTGTAGTCATTAAAATACATCCTGGTATACCATCAAATTCTTTTTGTTGGTCTTGCCAAGCACCACCATAGTTTCCTACAAGATGTTTATATTTTTTAAGTCCAGGATATCCATGACTAGGTAGCATTTCACCATGAGTGTATATATTTATCCCTTTGCTTTCACTTTGCTCAAGTAGCATTTCTAAATCTCTTAAATCATGACCAGAAACAATAATAAATGGACCTTTTTGAATATTTACATTAACCTTATGTGGTGCTGGATTTTTGTATTTTTCAATATTAGCTTCATCTAATTTCTTCATAACAGCCACACTCATATCACCAGTTCTCATAGTCATTCGAATTAACTCTTCAACACTTAAATTATCATTTGTTGTACATTCTAATCCTCTAAAATAGAAATTATCAACTTGCTCATCGCAATATCCTATAGCTCTTGCTTGATGTCCATATGCAGATATACCCTTTAATCCATAAACTATTGTTTGCCTAAGTGATCTTACATCAGCATCTAAATCTTGGTCAAACATAATTCCAGCTCTTTTTGAATCCTCAAGCATTTCTTCTTTAGTTTCGCTTAAATTATAAGTTGCTTGTTCTGGATACTCTTTATCGACACCTACTATATCTCTCAAGTTTTCTTTTATTTTCTGAGATTCCTTTAACATTTCCACATGAACCTCTGCATCAAAATTAACATTAGTTAATGTTGTAAACAAAGAATTTTCTATGAAACTAACAATATTTTTTTCTATAGTTTCTCCTTTTTCAATAAGCTCCTTAGCATAACAGCTTATTCCCTTAGCTTGGTATATAAGTAAATCTTGAAGATTAGCCACTTCAGGTGTCTTTCCACACACTCCTATTTTAGTACAACCTTTTCCCCCTGCTGTTTGTTCACATTGATAACAAAACATAGGATTTTCGTCCATAAATACCACTCCTTAAAATATTAATCTATCTTATTATTTTCATAATCTCAGATAATATTCTTTTATATCTAATTAACTTTTTTACTTATTACTTAATTGACTTTGTGTAGCTCGTATTTTCTACTCTTGCAGTACTCATTTATTTTACTTACTTTAATAGATTTCTTATTTTCTTGATTGTGCCTAACTATTATCCTACATAAAAATAAGCATCCTAACATTATACAAATACAATGTTAAAATGCTTTTTGAAACTTATTTTTAATCTCCTATAAGAATATCTAATACTTCACTAATATTATTCACTATATAATCTGCTTTAGCTTTAGTTAATTCCTCTAAATCTCCGTATCCATAAACAACTCCAATAGACTTAATATTATTTTCCCTAGCGCCTATAATATCGTGCTCTCTATCTCCTATCATAATAGCGTTTGCTAAATCAGAAATTTTAGCTCCTTCTAATGCATATTTTATAACATCACCTTTTTTAACTCTTGTTTCTTCTAAGTCAGATCCAGCTACAAAAGTAAAATGCTTATCTATCTTAAAGTATTTAAGAATTTTTTTAGCATACACCTCTGGCTTTGATGTAGCAAGCAGAATTATCTTACCATTTTTATTAAGCTTGTCTAAAAGCTCTATTATTCCATCATACAACCTGTTTTCATAAATACCTTTATCCACATAATATTCTCTAAACTTTATAAGCCCAATATCTGCTTTTTCATCATCAAATCCATAGAAGTTTTTATAAGAATCTCTTAAAGGTGGTCCAACAAATTTACGTAAATCATTAATATCATCAACTAATATAGCAAAATGCTTTAATGAATATTGCACTGCCTTGGTAATCCCTTCTCCAGAATCTGTAATTGTTCCATCTAAGTCAAATAATATATATTTAAAATCATTCTTCAAAATAAGTACCTCCATCGCTTTTATATACAACATTATACCATCAATATACTGATACTGAATTTTTTAGTCTAATGTAATAGTACTGTTAGCTTTTAAGGTAATCCAGTATTAATCTTTATCAATACTCTTTCTTAAAATAATATTAATAATTTTACTTTTAAAAGGTAATACTATTTATTGGGTTATAGATACCTAAAATAGTTTATGGAGGAATTTAAATGAAGAGATTTATTTGTACTGTATGTGGCTACATACATGAAGGCGATGCTCCACCTGAAATTTGTCCTATTTGCAAAGCTGGCGCTAACAAATTTAAAGAGATAAAAGATGATCTAAACTTTGCAGATGAGCATAAAATTGGAATTATAGCTGGAGTTAATGATGAATTATTAGAAGCTTTAAGAGCTAATTTCATGGGTGAATGTACCGAAGTTGGAATGTATTTAGCCATGTCTCGTCAAGCTGATCGTGAAGGTTATCCTGAAGTAGGTGAAGCTTATAAAAGAATCGCATTTGAAGAAGCAGATCATGCTTCTAAATTCGCTGAGATTTTAGGTGAAGTTGTAGCTGCTGATACTAAATCTAACCTAAGTGCTAGAGTTGAAGCTGAGTATGGTGCCTGTGAAGGCAAAAAGAACCTTGCAACATTAGCTAAACAAAATAATTTAGATGCTATACATGATACAGTCCATGAAATGTGTAAAGACGAGGCTAGACATGGTAGAGCATTTAAAGGCTTACTTGACAGATACTTTAGTAAATAATACAAACTAAAAATAAAAATTTTAACACACATCAACTAATTTATTAGTTGATTAAAGGAGTGGTTTTTGTGCAAAAAATTAATTGTGATGTAAATAATTGTTCACATAATCAAAGTAATGTTTGTTATTCAAACAGAGTTGATATCGGAGGTATATCTGCAGCTAGTGAAAACGGAACTTGCTGTGGTTCATTTTTAAATAAATCCTTATACAGTGCTTTAACAAATAATACAAATTCTGAAGTACAGTGTGACTCTCTTGTTTGCAAAGCTGAAAACTGTACTTATAACTGCAATAAACTTTGTGATCTACAATCTATAAATGTATCAGGAGGCAAAGCCCAAATATATGCTGAAACAGAATGTGCCAGCTTTAATTCTAAATTACAATAATTGACCCTGTAAATAATTAAAACTACACGTATTATCTAAAGTGAAAATTTTCAGGTGGATTCTTATAATCTACTTGAAAATTTTTATTATAAGTATAAATTGGTTAAAAATTCAGTCCCTGCTTCTGTTTTGAAATATTTATCTTTAATACTTTCTATTTGAGTAATTTTAATTTCATCTTCATAAATATTAACTAAGAAATCTGCTTCTACTAATATTTGATAATCAATTCCTTCAATTTTACTATATGTATGATGATGTCCAATTAAATAACATACTCTATCTATGAATTTTTCACCAACTTTAAATTTTGAAAGCATTTTCCTTGCAACTGATGGTCCTTCAATTTCTTGATAATTTCCAGCCGATGAATTATATTTTTCTTCGCTAACTTTTATTCCTATATCATGCATTATAGCTGCTACTTCTAAAACATCTTGAGTCTCCTCATTTAGTTTTTCTAGCTCACCTATTGATTTAGCAAAAGAAAATACCTTTAAAAAGTGATTTACTCGTCTTGGATCTTTTGCATAATAGTGTATCATTTCATTTATTATAGTACTTGTCTTTTCTTTCATATTTTAACTTTAGTGTTGGCTATCCTATTTAATGAAATCCAGCACTAAAATCCACCTTCTTTCTTTTAATATTACATATAATTATTATACTTATTATTAGTAATTATTAATATAAAATTTTAGTTATATTTATGTTTTAAAGTTACCATTACTTTATGCACATAAAATTCATAAAGCAATACTTGATTTTTAGATTTAGCCATTAATATAGAAATAAATATTTGAATATATTCAGCTTAATATGGCCTAATGTTGTCATATTATATGTGGTATTATTTAATTAAATGAGGGGAGAGATTATTATGGAACTTATTCAAATAACAGAAAATAATATATATAAAGAGCATATATGTTGTGCTATTTCAGAAAAAAAAGGAAAATGTTGTGTTAGTTCAAAAAAAGACTGGCTTAAAGAGCGATTTAAAGATGGCCTCATTTTTAAAAAAGCAGATGTAAGAGGCAAAGTTTTTATTGAATATATACCTGGTGAAAAAGCTTGGTATCCAATTAATGCAGATGAATATATGGCTATTGATTGCTTTTGGATTTCTGGACAATATAAAGGAAAAGGAATATCAAATCTATTATTAAATGAGTGTATTAAAGATAGTAAATCTCAAGGAAAAAAAGGCATTGTCGTAATTTCATCAAAAAAGAAAATGCCATTTTTAAGTGATGGAAATTATTTGAAATACAAAGGCTTTAAAGTTGCTGACACTGCTGAACCATACTATGAACTTTTGTATCTTCCTTTTGAAGACGGAACAGAAAAACCATCTTTTAAAAATTGTGCAAAAGAAAGCAAAATTTCAGAAGATGGTTTGGTGCTATATTATTCTAATCAATGTCCACATACAGAAAAATATGTTCAAATAATAAAAGAAATAGCTAATGTGCGAAGTGTTGAATTAATAATACACAAATTTGAAAACTTAGATAGTGCTAAAAATGCACCCTCACCGTTTACAACATATAGCTTTTTCTTTAATGGTAAGTTTGTAACAAATGAAATTTTATCAGAAAAAAAATTCATTAAATTTCTTGATGAAAACGGACTATAACATTGTAGTTGACGTAAACTGATTCCTTTTTTTTTTGCAAAATCACTTATTAATATCACAAGATACCTGAATGAAAATCAAACAAGCAATTGCTCGTTTGGATATTTCTTCTGCACTTCGTACCTCTAATTTCATTTACATCTTCTATTATTAGAAGTCCTTCCATATATGGCACTTGATTAGCTTTTAATATCTCATATAAAGACATAGCAACGCGACATGAAAATGTTCTACTACTACTTTATTTTCTTTCATATCTTTATCTCAGTGTTGACTATTCTATAGGCTTAAGTCCAACACCAAAGTTCACCTTCTTTCTTTTAATTTTTCTATAAGGCACATGAAAATAAATAACAACTTAGTATACCTAATAACTATTATACTTATTTCCAATAAATTTTGTAATAGATTTTATATTATCTTTTCTTAATTTTTAAAATACTAATTCCACTAAATATTATTACAAATAAAATACATGAAATCATAAATGAAATTACACTGAATTCCAAATTGCCTTCTGGATTGTTTGAACACATTCCAATTGGAAATAATGAATAAGGATAGTAAAGTCCAAGACCTTTTGATCTAACTGCAATACCCATAATTCCTCCAAGTAATGAAATACCTATTGGCACTGCAAAACTTCTTATTATTAGTGAAAGTGCAAGCTGAGCTGCTGCAATAGCACAGCTTGCACAAAATCCAAAGAAAAGCCACGAAAACATTCCGCTTGGAACTGGACTTGTCAAGCCTACTATTTTCCCTGAAATATAAAATAATACTCCTACAAAAACTTGTGTTAAAAATAACATTTTCATAATTGTGATAAACTTTGAAAAATATATGCTGCTAAAACTGACAGGTGCAGTTAAAACGCTATTCCAATTATTATTCATATGTTCTAATCTACAAATATAAGAGCAATACATTCCTATCAAAGCTGGAAAGCAAAAGTAGCAAAAAAATAAAGTATGCTGTGTCCAAAGGCTATACCATTCGTTGCCTAATACGTCTATATTACCTACGTAGTTGACGGTTCCTAAAATAGCTGAAATGCATGGTATGATAAAAAACGCTATCCATATAGGGCATTTGTGAAGTTTTATTTGTTCAGCTTTTAATGCATTTAAAAACATATCTAAATCTCCTTTCCTACAAAAAGTTTTTTCCCAATTATATATATTAAAATAAATATTACAACTAATGCTGAAAGTTCGCCAAAAGGAATATTAATCCAATATAAATCAATTATTCGTGTATCTTTATCCCAATTCATTCTTACTGGTGATAATTCACAGTAATAACCCCATAATACAAATTTAGATATACTACCAATGTACATTGAAAATATTCCCAAAAGTGTTCCAGTAATTGCTACAATAAATGAAATCATTTGATTTGCAAATATTAATGAAATGATTAGCTGTAGCAATAATAAAGTTAAGTTAACCATAAGTGTAACTAAAAAATAATAAGCAAAATAACCACTTGGAAACCCTTGTGTAAAGCCCCTTAAATAACCTGCAAAAATAATAAATCCTATTTGCAAAATAACTGTAATCACAATATATACTGTGCTACATAAAAATTTTGCTGCAAATAATTGACTGCTTGGCATAATAGCTTTTAACAATTTAAGAGTATTTCCTTTATGTTCTATATCACTTAAGCGCGATGCTATAACAGCCACTGCTATTGGCATAAAAAAGCAGTTAATTTGTGTAAGCAATAATATTGATCCCATCCAGCCTTGTGATAATTCATAAGGTCTCATTCTTTTTATTGAATATGCAACTGTAATAAACTGTACTACAAGTATAGCTAATACAGTAAGTCCTATTTTTCGATGACGTATTTTATAAAATTCCATAGAAAGTGCTTTTATCATAAGCTCACTGCCTTTCCAGTTAACTCTAGGAAAATATCTTCTAAGCTCTTTTGACGTTCTTCTATGCGAAGCATCATAATCTTATTTTTATAAAATAATTCATTGCATTTTATAATTAAGTCATTAGAAGTTTGTGGTAATAGTAAATATTCACTTTCAGTATCACAAATAATACCTTGATCGTTTAAAACACTCCTTGCCTTTGCATTATCCAAAGTTTTAATTGCAATCTTATGTTGACTTCTTTCATGAAGAATTTCAAGATTATCTTGAAAAATCAATTCTCCATGATTGATAATTCCTACAGTATTAGCCATTTGATCAATTTCATTTAATAGATGACTTGAAACCACAACTGTCATACCATATTTTTTAGGAAGAGAACATATTAACTCTCTCATTTCTTGTATCCCCGCTGGATCAAGCCCATTGGTAGGTTCATCTAAAATAAGGAGCTTAGGAAAATCAAGTAATGCAGCTGCAAGTCCCAATCTTTGTTTCATCCCTAATGAATATTGATTTACCTTTTTATTTTTTTGATTGTCTAATCTAACAATACTAAGTACCTTATCTATATTTTTTTTTGGTGCATTACGTAAGGTTTGAACAATTTTTAAATTTTCTATTCCTGTTAGATGTCCATAATAACTTGGAGATTCAATAAGGCTTCCTACATTTTTCAAAATCTCTAATCTAATTTTATCATTTGATAATTTGCCAAATACCTTTATTTCCCCTTCTGTTGGTTTAGCCAATCCTAAAATCATTTTTAATGTTGTAGACTTTCCAGCTCCATTTGGACCTAAGAATCCATAAATAGTGCTTACTGGTATCTTTAAATCAACATCTTTTACCCTATAAACATTTCCATACTTTTTGCTTAAATTATTAGTTGTAATTATATGTTCCAAATCTAATAACCCCTTTCTTTTCTCTTGATATATTAAATAAAATAACTTGACTTTCTGAAGTGTTTTCTAAAATATGTCTGTCTCACTTCACTTATAAATATAAAACACTTACCTTACGGCTTAATGAACTCTACCTTACATTTACCTTAATATTGCAAAAAATAATTTTTTATAACTAAATGCTAGTGTATAATTATTTACAGTTATAGATAACTAAAATTAATTAGATAGAAAGGCACTTTAAAATGGATAATATTAAAAATTCAAAAATACTAATTATAGATGATGAACCTTCCCTATTGGAAATGGTTAAAACTATTATGTTAAACGAAGGCTTTCATGAAGTATTTACAGCATCTAATTGTCATATGGCCATAGAAAAATTTAAAGAAGTAACTCCTCATGTTGTTATTTTAGATGTAATGCTTCCTGATGGAGATGGTTTTTCTCTTATGCAAAAACTTCGTGAAATCTCTACAGTTCCTATACTTTTTTTATCAGCTAGAGATGAAGATGAAAATAGACTTTTAGGACTTGGACTTGGTGCAGATGATTATATGACCAAACCGTTTCTTCCTAGAGAATTAATCCTTAGGCTTAACATTATACTTAGAAGAACATATTTCCCCTCAGTTATGAAACCTAAGGAAAAACCTACTTTTCATTTAGGTAATATGCTTATAAATATGAATAGTGGTACTATAAAAAATCAAGAAGAAGAATTAACCTTAACAGCTAAAGAGTATTCTTTGTTAGACAAGCTTTATGCTAACAAGGGAAATATTGTTACTATTGATGCTTTATGCAGAGCTGCCTGGGATGATAATTTATTTGGATATGAAAATACACTAATGGTACATATCAGAAGACTCAGAGAAAAAATAGAACTAGAACCATCTCATCCAAAGTACCTTTTAACAGTAAGAGGCCTTGGATATAAGCTTGTATTGGAGGCATAAAATGAAGGGAATAATGAAAATAATTTTGCGTAATGTTCTCTCAGCTGGAGGAATTGCCGTATTACTATTAATAACTAATTTGATTATCTTAATTTCATGGGCAACCTATTCCAATAAAGATGAAACCCCTAAATATAGTATATCTAATATTAGCCAAGGTTTAAAAAGAGAAGGTACAAACTTTATATTATCCGATAAAGCTTCTTCTTTAATAACAGATAAATTTCAATGGGCAATGCTTTTAAGTGATGATGGAAAAGTTATATGGAGTAAAAACTTACCTGAAGATGTTCCTTTAAGTTACACTTCTTCAGATATTGCATCTTTTTCTAAATGGTTTCTAAATGATTATCCAGTTAAGGAATGGCAACATGAAAATGGATTATTTATTCTCGGTGATAGTAAAAATAGCACTTGGAAATATAATTTCGAAGCTTCTGAAATATCTATGTATAATGCTCCTAAGTGGCTACTTACTGGATTAATAATAAATTTTTTAATTGCTATATTATTAGCATTTTTATTTGGAATCCGTTTTTTTCTTTCTCTTCGTACAGTCATAAAAGGGGTAGAAGATATGGCTGAAAAAAGACCAGTTTTCCTTAACATTAAAGGGGCTTTTAATTATTTAGCGAACAATATAAATATCACCTCAAAAGAACTTTTAAGACAACAAACATTAATAGAAAAAAGAGATACAGCTAGAAACAACTGGATCACCTCAGTATCCCATGATATCCGTACTCCACTTTCTATGATTATGGGTTATTCTAGTTCTTTAGAAGATAATAAAAATTTTTCTGAAGAAGAAAGAAAACAATTTAGTATAATAAGGTCACAAAGTGAAAAAATCAAACAACTAGTCAACGATTTAAATTTGACAGTAAAGCTTGAATATGAAATGCAGCCTTTAAATATGAAGTCTTTTTATATTGCAGAACTAGCTCGAAAGGTAGTTGTAGATTATTTAAATAATTTATGTGATGATAAATACACTATAAAGCTTTCAGTTTCTGATGAGGTTCAAAGTTATATGATAAATGGTGATATTCGACTATTTGAACGTGCTCTTAATAATATTATAGGAAATAGTATAAAACATAATGAAGATGGCTGCGATATTTTCATTGAAATGAAAAAGAAAGATGAGGGCTGCATAATTGAAATTAAAGATAATGGAACAGGCTTTAAAGATGATGTTTTAGAAAATCTAAACTCTTCAAATAAAATTCCTACTGGTACTTCCCATGGTCTTGGACTTTTTATCGTAAAACAAATTCTTGCAGTACATGGTGGAAAAATTAATTTTGGGAATTTGCAAAATGGTACTAGTATAGTGTTATTTATACCTAACCATAAAAAGTCATTTTAAAATTTTCGATTATAATTCAATAATTCAATAAATCATTTGCGATCTATTGCTACCACTTATCTTTTTGTAAAAGAATATATGATAAATTATTAGTAACTGATATTACAAAGAATATGATTATATATTAGGGATATTCAAAAAAAATAGCAAGTCAACATGCCAGTCTATTTTTCTTCATACTTTTTCATCTGAGGAAAATATACTAACATCATGGACTTGTTATTTTCTTTCATATGCATTAACTCTGTACAATCACATTTCCAAAGCTTACATAGTTATCTTTATATTTCACTAAATATTTATTTTATTGTATTAAGTAAGTTAGCCATTTCAATTGCTGAAACTGCACAGTCATATCCTTTATTTCCTGATTTAGTTCCTGCTCTTTCAATTGCTTGTTCTATTGTATTTGTTGTAAGTATACCAAATATTACTGGTTTTTCACACTCAAGGGAAACGCTAGCAATCCCTTTTGATACTTCTGAGCAAACATAATCATAATGTGAAGTTGCTCCTTTTATTACTGCGCCTAAACATATTACACCATCATATTTTGGATTTTTTGCCATTTTCTTAGCTATTAGTGGAATTTCAAATGCACCTGGTACCCATGCAATATCAATATCTTCCTCCTTCACTCCATGTCTTTTTAGTCCATCTAGTGCTCCATCTAAAAGTTTTCCACCAATAAATTCATTAAATCTTCCTATAACTATTCCAAATTTTAATCCTTCTGAAACCAAATTTCCTTCAAATATATTCATTACTATTTCCTCCAATATCTTTAATTATTTTTTTGATTGTGCCTTACAGATCTCCCAATTCTGGATTGTACTTATCGTATGTATATCCAAAACTATAATAGATGTAATGCATTTTAGCGGTACAGCTTCTAATTTTAGAACCTCTCATCAAAGCTTTCGGTAGTTAGAACAAATGCATTATCTTTATTTCGCCCGCATATATGCGTATACCGTTCACTTTTAATAGCTATATATCTAACATATGATTCATCTTTTCTTTTTTAGTCTTTAAATAAAATTCATCATTTTTATTTGACGTCATTTGTATTGGAATTCTTTCTGTTACTTTAATATTATTTTTTTCAAGTCCCTCTATCTTTGCTGGATTATTTGTAATTAATCTAATATTATCTATTCCTAAAATCTTAAGCATATCTGCACTGACTTTATAATCCCTCATATCATCTTTAAATCCTAATGCTACATTTGCCTCTACGGTATCTAATCCTTTATCTTGAAGTTCATATGCTTTTAATTTATTTAAAAGTCCTATTCCTCTGCCTTCTTGTCTCATATATAAAAGTACTCCACGGCCTTCTTTTTCTATCATTTCCATTGCTGCTGCATATTGCTCACCGCAGTCACATTTAATAGACCCTAAAATATCTCCTGTTAGACATTCAGAATGAACTCTTACAAGCATAGGTTCATGAGTTGTAATATCTCCTTTAACTAAAGCTAAGTGACATTTAGATGTACTTTTTTCATTAAAAGCTAACACTTTGAAATCTCCAAATTTAGTTGGAAGTTTTGCTTCTGCTTCTTTTGATACGCTTAAATCATGTTCTTTTCTGTATTTAATTAAATCCTCTATAGTTAAAATTTTAAAATTATGTTTTTCAGCAAATTTCATTAAATCATCACGTCTTGCCATATTCCCATCATCGTTTACTATTTCACATATCGCAGCTACTCCCTTAAATCCTGCAAGTTTTGCTAAATCTACGGCAGCTTCAGTATGGCCAATTCTTTCTAATACTCCATTTTTCTTAGCTATTAATGGGAATATATGTCCAGGCCTTCTAAAATGTGCTTTTTCAGTTGAGCTTGCAAGCTTATTTATTGTATAAGCTCTTTCAAATGCTGATATTCCGGTTGTCGTATCTTTATGGTCTACTGCCACTGTAAATGCAGTTTCATGATTATCTGTATTATTTTCAACCATAGGATTTAAGCCCAGCTTCACTGCAATTTCTTCTTCTAGTGGTACACACACAAGTCCTCTTGCATACTTAATCATAAAATTAATATTTTCTCCGGTAGCCATTTCTGCTGGAATTACTAAGTCACCTTCATTTTCTCTCCCTTCATCATCAACGACTATTATCATTTTACCTTCTTTAATATCTTTTAATCCTTCTTCTATACTATTAAACTTCATATTTTTATCCCCCTTAATTCTATTTTTTATATCTTTTAATTAGAATCCGTTATTTTTTAGAAATTCCATTGAAATATTATCTTTTTTTACTTCTTCTTTCTCATCTTTTCTCGTAAATAATTTTTCTATATACTTTCCTACTAAATCACACTCTAAATTAACCTTAGAGTTGACCTTTTTACCTGGAAGAATAGTATTATCGAGAGTATGTGGTATCACTGAAACTTTAAATACTTCATCATCAACAAAAGCTACTGTTAAGCTTATTCCATCTATCGCAATAGATCCTTTATATATAATGTACTTTAATACATCTTTAGGAGCAGAAACCGTAAACCACGTTCCATTATTTTCTTCTTTTATTGAAACTATCTTACCTACTCCATCTATATGTCCACTTACTATATGTCCTCCAAGTCTATCACTAAGCTTTAACGCTCTTTCAAGATTTAATTTATCTCCAGAATTTAAACTTCCCAAATTACTTTTATCTAAAGTTTCTCCCATTACTTGTGCTTTAAATGAATTTGAACTCTTTTCTTTAACTGTTAGGCAGACTCCATTTGTAGCTATACTATCTCCTATTTTAGTTGATTCTAAAACTTTGCTAGATCTGATTTCTATTTCTCCAAAATTATTACCTATCGTAAGCTTTTCTAGTGTTCCAATCTCTTCAATAATTCCAGTAAACATTTTTACTCCTTATTTTTTTATATTTTGCCCTATTGTGCTAGTTAAAATCATTTTATATATGCTTCTACTACTAAATCCTCACCAATTTTTCTATAACTCATATTTTTTAACTGAACAGCCTGATTTAATTTTGAAAACCCTATTCCTGCTATACTACTTTTACTCTTTTCTCCTCCTAATATTTTAGGTGCTATATAAAAAATAATTTTGTCTACTATATCTTCTTCTAATGCAGAAAAATTCAATGTTCCTCCACCTTCAATAAGTATCGAGTCTATACCCTCTTTTCCAAGCTTTTTCAATAGTTCTTTTAAATTTACTCGATTGTTTTTTTCTGAAACTTCTATAACCTTAACTCCTAAATCTCTTAAAACTTGCTTCTTATCTTTATCAGCATTTAATGTAGTTGCAACAATAGTTAATCTATCACTATTGTTAACTAATTTTGAATCTAAAGGAATTCTAAGATTGCTATCTACAACAATTCGCATCAATTTTTTTTCATTATTAATTCTACATGTAAGGTCTGGATCATCAGCAATAACTGTATTTACTCCTACCATAATTGAATGCAATCTATTCCTTAATTTTTGTGAGTCTTCCCTAGATTCTTTAGACGTAATCCATTTAGATTCTCCGCTGTAGGTTGCTATTTTGCCATCTAGTGACATACCACTTTTCAAAATCACAAATGGAATTTTTGATGTAATATATTTTATAAATATCTCATTCATCTTTTTACATTCGTCTTCCTTAACTCCAACCTCAACTTGAATTCCATGTGCTTTTAACTTTTCAATACTTTTTCCTGAAACTAATCCATTTGGATCTAGCATTCCTATTACAACTCTTTTAAAATTTTTTTCAATTATTAAGTCTACACATGGAGGTGTTTTCCCATAATGAGCACAAGGTTCTAATGTAACATAAATTGTACTTCCTTCTACAGACTTAGTTGCATTTTTCACTGCATTTCTTTCTGCATGTGGCTCTCCATAGCATTCATGGTATCCTTCTCCTATTATTTCACCATCTTTAACTATGACAGCTCCTACTAATGGATTAGGATTCACTTTTCCTGTTCCTCTTTTAGCCAGTTCTAAAGCTCTCTCCATATATTTCTTATCCAATAATTATCATCTCCATTTTATATATATTTATATCTAATTTTATAAAGTAAAACTTTTCAGAATTAGTTTCATGATCCATATTATTTAGTTGAATTTAATTATCTATATATAATCTTGTAAATATCAGTGTTTTTTATACATTAGAACAAACTTTTACTATTAATATTTTTAATTATCACTTCTTTAATGTGCATAAATTTTATATATACAGATTTTAAATATTATATATTTATACAAGAAAAAAACTCTGAAGTTTAAAATCTCCAGAGTTTTTTATCCTAATAGCAATTATTCATTTTATTTATAATTAAGATTTCAATGCACATTATCTTATTTGCTGTTTTTTGAATATGCTCTATATCAATTAGAAAATATAATAGCTAACTTAAATTATACTCTTTTAATATAAAAAAAAACCTGAATTCTAAAATTCAGGGTGCAAATACAAATTAAACAATAACATTTAAAATTTTAATTTTAAATATAATTCATATCAATTACTATCTTCTTTCATCCAGACTTTACTGTCGGCTTCGGAATTAAACCGAATCTGCTATTTAAAGCTCGCGGGCTATACCGCCGATAGGGAATTTCACCCAACCCTGAAGACACTTTATTAAATTAATTATAATATTATCACATCAATTGGCAAATGTAAAGTTTTAGTTGAAATCTACCATATCAAAATCTTTTTTCTTTTCCTTAATCCACTGAATCATATTAGAATCATTCCAAAGCTCTAAGCTTAGGCTAGCATATCTAACAGCCTCTTCTTCACTTCCAATTTTGAAACTATGTGGCAATGAACCAGTAACTTTTTTTTGTTTTAGTATATATGGCATAACAAATGGATTTCTCTTATATGCTCGTCTCAATGAATTTTCTGCGAATTTTATTTCATTAGTTTTATACAATAATATGACTCTGCTATAATTTATAGCTGCCAAATTATCTTTTTCATACTTTTCTAATAAATCCCTTAACTGTGTATATCTCTTTTCAATTAAAAGCCAATTCACTAATACACTTCTGACCATTAAATTATCTTTTTCACTATATTCTAAAATTTCAAGAGCATTATCTATTGCTGTTTCCTTTTCTCCATTTTCCCATAAATAAACTGCTAAAGTGTATTTGGCACCAAAAAGAAATTCAGCTATTTTCAGTTTAAAAAGCTCAGGATTTGCAGTTTCTAAATCATCTATTCTTAATATATTTTTTGCTGCCTTAACTGCTTTTTCTAAAAGAATTTTCTTTTCAATATTATTCAGACTTGAATCTTTTGATAAAATAATATATGCATCTGAACAGTCTTCATATATTTTTAATGCTTCTTTGGCATATTTAGCTTTATTCTTATAATTCTTTTGCTTCCATGCATAATCTATAATTCCTTGTGATACTACAAAATTCTTATTAACAGCAAATTTAAAAATCTCTTTTTTCTCATCTCTAAATTGTTCATTTAATTTTGATGTATTATCGACTGTTATTGAAATCTCATTCTTAATCTCTAATCCATCATTTTTCAATTCATTTATATTTTCATCTGCATCTATTAGCCATTGTTTGCTTTCTCTTGACAAATTTAGTAGATTTCTTACTTCTTTTGATTTATTAGAACCGGTACTGCTACTAACAGTAAATGCCTTGTATAATTCAGTAGCCTTAATATGTGGTTCTTGTTTTGAATCAAATAAATTATTTACAGTCCCTATCGCATGCACTATTCCTGCTGCCCATGATAAGCTTTTCCCTTTTTTTAATTGCTCTTCATTATTTAAAAATAGTGCCTCTGCAGCCACTACACAAATATTCTTATATTCCTCATTAAGATATTCACTTGAAAAACTCTTTATATTCTCAATTATTTCTTTATGTTTGTTAGCTATTACGTTAGATAATTCTTGCATTTCTTCACATAGCTCCTTTATAAAAATCTTTGATAAATTTGATTTCATCCTACAATAAGTACTGTTTACAAATATATTAACCAAATTTATATTTTCAACTCTAAATTAGTCATATTTATATAAAAAACATCATATATTGTTTTAACAATTTAACTATTTTATATTATATCACACTAATTACAATTATATCTACTCATTAATTTTTATGCTTTCCTTTGTTTTTATAGATACTCGAATTCTAACTTCTTAAATATATGTAGTGTACTCTATTTAGAAAATTTTAGTAGATTTCATAGATTTAAATTATATACTTTTTCTAATTATTTGATATATACTTGTAATTCTCTTCATAGATATATTAATATAATAATTTTAAAATAGGGAATATATAGAATGTTATCAAAAACATTGAATGATTTATGTGTTTTACTCTCAACACCTTATGACAAACTAAATGTAATTCCTAATAATTATGATTTAGATAATTCTATACTTGAAGAAATATATTTTAAAAAATTATTCAATTTTAAATGGCGAAAGAAATTGAATTCTTCATTTAAAAATTTTCAATTTGACTATAATTATAAACTATTGCAGAAAAACGCAACTTTTATTAAAATAAAACTCAATTTGAATATTTCTTTCGTGGTACAAAATTTTCCTAATAATGTATTTTCATCGTGTATTCATGAATATATTATTTTTTTATATCATTCAAACGATAAATTCAAAATACAGTTTTTAATCGAAAATGAAGAAAATCCAATTTTATATGATTATCTCTTAAAAACTGATTTATCTTATATAGATACTTTAATTTTTTCTGAAAATCAAAGTCTATGTTCTGATAAACTTCCTTCTATTGATTTATTGTATGAAAAATTCAACGGTTCTAGGTTCTTTTCTAATAATATTATTAAAAATAGAGCCTCTAATTTTAATATTGGAAAGGCTTGCATGTATGCTGAAACCTTTGCATTAAATTCAAATCCTAATTATAACTCTTTTGAAGGTATTGGTGGAGATTGTACGAATTTTGCTTCTCAAATCCTTTATGCTGGTGGAATTAAACAAAGCAAATCATGGGCACCTTATACAGACGCTTGGATTAGATGTGAAGACCTTTATGTATATTTAACCCAAAATAAATTGGCGACTAAGCTAACAAATCAAAATTCATTATCTAAAGGATGTTTAATTCAATTCTATACTCCTAGTATAGGTAGGTTTTTTCATAATGGATTTATTACTTACGAACTTGAAAATAATGATTATCTTTATTGTTGTCATAGTTATAGTAAATTGAATTATCCACTTAGTGAAATCTATCCAAATAGATATCCGACGCTTCGAGCATTAGAAATTAACTAAAAAGCTTATAAATATCCATACCAAAGTGAAAATTACACTTATGCCTAGAATTCATCGAAATAAGTGGTATGAATTATTCCGGTTACTGAGACTTCAGCTGTGAATTTCTATCAAGATAAATTCCACTAATTTTTGCATGCTTCCAATATACATTTGGACAAACAAGAATGGAACAACTTCTCTTGAAGAAATATCTACATCTAATTCTTCTAATGTAACACTTCACAAAAACATACCACTTATTTCTACTTTGGAATAATATCGAATGCATAAGTATAATTTAAGACTTTATTTAGTATAGCTAAACGCACTTAAATTTAAACAGTTATTTCACTCTTAATTTTTAATGCTTCTTTATTACTATCAATAATTGGATCTACATATTCATCTATAAATTCTGTAACTTGACTTGGTGCTCTACCAACAAATTTAACTGGATCAATTATTTCTAAGATTTCTTCCTTAGTAAATCCAATATAATCATCTTTTATAATTCTATCTATTAAATCATTGTCTAAGCCTTCACCTTTTACCCTTTGAGCTGCTGCCATTGAATGGACTCTAATCTTTTCATGTAACTCTTGTCTATCCTTCCCCCTCTTTACAGCTTCCATCATTATGTTTTCAGTAGCCATAAATGGTAATTCCATTAATACATGAGAAGCTATTACCTTATCATATACTACCATGTTTTCAGAAATATTTATGTATAAATTTAATACTCCATCTAATGCTAAAAATCCTTCAGCAACAGATAATCTCTTATTAGCTGAATCATCTAAAGTTCTTTCAAACCATTGAGTTCCTGCAGTAATTGCTGGATTTAATGCATCTACTATTACATATCTAGCTAATGCACTTATTCTTTCACTTCGCATAGGATTTCTTTTATATGCCATAGCTGATGATCCAATTTGATTCTTTTCGAATGGTTCTTCCATTTCTTTCATATTTTGAAGCAATCTCAAATCATTACTAAATTTATAAGCACTTTGAGCAATTTCTGATAAAGTATTTAAAACTATTGAATCAAGCTTTCTTGGATAAGTTTGACCTGTTACCCCATAACTCTTATCAAACCCCATTTTTTCTGCTACTATTTTATCTAATGTCTTAACTTTGTTTTCATCGCCATCAAAAAGTTCCATAAAACTAGCTTGAGTACCAGTAGTTCCTTTAACACCTAGAAGCTTTAATTTTGATATTACGAAATCTATATTTTCAATATCCATTACTAGATCTTGCATCCACAATGTAGCTCTTTTTCCTACTGTTGTTAATTGAGCTGGTTGAAAATGCGTGAAACCGAGTGTCGGCATATCCTTATATTCTAATGAAAAGTTTTTCAAATGATTTAAAACAGTTACTATTTTATTCTTAATTAAGTATAAAGCATCTCTCATGATTATAACATCTGTATTATCTCCAACATAGCAAGATGTAGCTCCTAGATGAATAATACCCTTAGCAGATGGGCATTGAAGTCCATATGCATATACATGGCTCATTACATCGTGTCTAACTTCTTTTTCTCTTTTCGCTGCTTCATCATAGTTTATGTCATTTATATGTTCTTTTAACTCTTTTATTTGTTCTTCTGTTATATTTAATCCAAGTTCTCTTTCGCCTTCTGCAAGCGCCACCCATAACTTTCTCCAAGTTGTAAACTTCATATCCTCGGAAAATATAAAGCTCATTTCCTTAGATGCATATCTTGAATTTAAAGGCGTGCTATATAAATTTCTCATTCAAAAACCTCCACACGAATATATTTTATAATTTGTTTTTCAATATTCGTATTATATCATATCTTTCTTATTTTTGCTCTTTTAATTTTTAATTTTATAATAATTTATATTTCTTTTTTGTTATTATTATGTTTAAGATTCATATAATTATAGTAGGGCATATTCAGAAAAATAATAGACCATTGTGCTTGTCCATTTTATATAATATGATGTCAGAAAGTTCCGTTTGATAGTTTACTATGAGCAAAACTTACTCACTTCTTTATCAAACTATTTGGACTGTTATTTTCTTTTATTTGCCTAAACTTATATTAAAGATTGGAGTGAAGAATCGTGTGTAAACTAAATATATTTGATAAACTTTCTTTTTTTTTAGTACTTATAGGATCTTTGAATTGGGGAACAATAGGATTATTTGATTTAAACTTAGTGAATGTAATTTCTCTAAATAATTGCTTAATAGAAAGGGTCATTTACATTCTTGTATTCTTATCTGCTGTAGATTTAGTTACATTAATACTTAGATGTAATTTAATTAATAGTGACAACTAAATATTTAGAATGTCAATCTCAAATAATTTCTAAATATTATTAATAAAAACTTAACATATATATATTATTATTCAGTAAATTCTTATTATTGGCTCAAAGAAAACTGGTCTAATTATAGATTATTTATATTTACAATATCACTTCTGTTTTTTAGCCACAAAAAATAAGGTTCCATATTTAAAATATGGAACCTTATATTCTGTATACTAGTCTTCTAAAGTTTGAACTAATTTAACAATTTCTTCAACTGCTAAAGCTTCGTCGTCCCCTGAAGCTACAACCTTAATTAAAGCATCTTTAGTTACTGCTAAAGATAGAACTCCTATTAAGCTCTTTACATTTGCTTTCTTACCGTTATATTCTATACTAACGTCTGATTTAAATGATGAAGCTTTTTTAACTAATAATGTTGCTGGTCTAGCATGAAGACCTGATGAATTTTTTACTGAAACCTCTTTTGCTATCATATATACACCTCTTTACAAAAAATTAATAAATATAGCATTAACTATTACAGTATAATCGTTTTTATAGATAATTTCAACTTAAAAATTACCACTTGTCTATTAATTTGAAAATAAATTTCATTATCTAGGTTGTACTATTAATTTTATAGCCGTTCTCTCTTCTCCATCTATCTGTATGTCTGTAAATGCAGGTATACAAATCAGGTCTTTTCCACTTGGAGCTACAAAACCTCTTGCTATAGCAATTGCCTTAATAGCTTGATTCACAGCACCTGCTCCAATTGCCTGAATCTCTGCAATGTTCCTTTCTTTTATTACCGCTGCAAGAGCACCTGCTACAGAATTAGGATTTGATTTTGTTGATACTTTTAATACTTCCATTCTTATTCTACGCCTCCTAGCATTGATTCCATAAATCGTTTACATTAAACATATTCTATGCTTTTAATCAAATTCCTCTTATAATTACTGAAATTTTAATTTATTTTATACTTGTGTTTTATAATAAAAAGAAGTATATTTCATTATAAAACAAAATATACTTCTTTTTTCTATTTAGCGAAATCTACCGCTCTAGTTTCTCTTATTACATTAATTTTGATTTGCCCTGGATATTCAAGCTCTTCTTCAACACTTTTAACTAACTTATGTGCTAACTCAATTGCTCCAGCGTCATCAATTTTATCTGGTTTAACCATGATTCTAATTTCTCTACCAGCTTGAATGGCATATGACTTTTCTACACCTTCATGTGAATTTGCAATTTCTTCTAATTTTTCCAATCTTTTAATATATGCTTCTAATGTCTCTCTCCTAGCGCCTGGTCTAGCTGCCGATATTGCATCTGCTGCTTGAACTAATACCGCTTCTAAAGATTGCATTTCTACATCTGAATGATGTGCTGCTATTGCATTTATTACTAATGGTGATTCGTGATACCTTTTAGCTAAATCTCCGCCAATTAAAGCATGAGGCCCCTCTTGTTCTTGATCCACCGCTTTACCAATATCATGTAGCAATCCTGCTCTTTTAGCTAAGGTAACATCTAAGCCAAGTTCTGAAGCCATTAAGCCAGCTAAGTATGAAACTTCTATGGAATGTTTTAAAACATTCTGTCCATAACTTGTTCTATACTTTAATCTACCAAGAAGTCTTATTATTTCTGGATGTAGTCCATGCACGCTAGTTTCAAGGGCTGCTTGTTCCCCTTCTTCTTTTATACTATTTTCTACGTCCGTTTTTGCTCTTTCAACCATCTCTTCGATTCTTGCTGGATGTATTCTGCCATCCACTATTAACTTTTCTAGTGCCATTCTTGCGACTTCTCTCCTAATTGGATCGAAGCTAGAAAGAATAACTGCTTCTGGAGTATCATCTATAATTAAGTCTACCCCTGTTAACGTTTCTAAGGTTCTAATGTTTCTTCCTTCTCTGCCTATTATTCTACCTTTCATCTCATCATTCGGTAATGAAACTACGTGTACAGTTGATTCAGACACATGATCAGCAGCACATCTTTGGATCGCAGTTGTTATTATTTCCCTCGATCTCTTGTCTGCTTCTTCTTTTGCCTTACCCTCAATATCCTTTATCATTAATGCAGAATCGTGTGTAATTTCTTTTCTAACTTCATCTAAAAGAATTCCACGAGCTTCTTCACTAGAAAGGGCTGATACTCTCTCAAGTTCTTCTCTTCTTTCCTTATAAAGGTTCTGTACATTTGCTTCTATTTGATCTACTTCAAGCATTCTTTCATTGATTGTTTCATCTTTTTTCTCAAGAAGTTCACTTTTTTTATCAAGTGCTTCTTCCCTTTGAATTACTCTTCTTTCAAGCCTTTGAATCTCATTTCTTCTTTCACGAGATTCCTTATCAAAATCATTTCTTAATTTATGAAGTTCTTCTTTAGCCTCAAGGATTGATTCTTTTTTAGCTGATTCTGCATCCTTTTGTGCTCTGATTAAAACTTCTTTTGCTTCTTTTTCAAGCGATTCAATTTTAGTTTTTGATATGTTTCCAATCGCTTTATATTCTACTATTCCTAATACTAACAAAACTATCGCATCTACTAATATTATTAACGCTAGTTGCACATAAACACCCCCTAATTTATTATTTTCTCATTATATACTAACAAGAAAGTATAGTAGGTGTCATACTCTTCTCACTGCATTTAGAATATGATAAACCAGTATTCCTTTTCATTTTATATTAAAAATAAAATTATGTCAAGTTTGCTCATAGTAATGGTTCTATCCTCTATTATCCTATGTAATACTTACTTTTAATATAAATATAGCTACATAATGAATTAACATATATGTAGCTATACTTTCATTGCACTCAAATAATATTTTCTTAAGTACTTAAATCTCTATTCTTTTTTATTCTTAATATCCTTAATATCCTTAATATCCTTAATATCCTTAATATCCTTAATATCCTTAATAT
>LIDZ01014151.1_pt3 | contig 92286 bp, 92 predicted proteins | sample 644651 | NCBI WGS metagenome assembly LIDZ01 (sample SAMN03856242, study PRJNA289617) | food metagenome | isolation source: wine grapes on drying loft during traditional withering process | host: Vitis vinifera cv. Corvina | place: Italy: Gargagnago di S. Ambrogio di Valpolicella | collected 2014-01
ACGAGCTATATCGACGGTTCTTCTGATGTCTCCAAGTCTAGGTAGCCAATTTGGATGGCTATCTTTACTAAACTAACGGGCAGGTTGCACTGGAGGTGCTTTAAGAATCTGCGATTTTTATTCCAAACTTAACCAATAAATAGTTTAGTAAGGGGAATGGGTGAGTATATGATAGAGAGGGTGTACCGAATGGGATATTATAAATTTATATATTCATTAAAGTTCTCTATCTTGGTGCTTCTTTTATCAGGATGTACTTTAAGTAATGACACTATTTTATCAACACATAGTTCTTCTGAGACAGGAGAGGCAGTAGAAGATAGTTCTTTTCACACCTCCGATCCCATTTCGTCCACCAGAGATTCCGAGTCATCATCAACCGTCGCATCGCCGGAACCAGAAGCTATTGCTTCTAGTTCACCACTTCAGGCGATATATAATATAAAGGAAGATGCAATTGCAGACTTTTTCACCTACAACATTAAATCTGTTTCAACAGCAACGGAGATTGGTCCATACGAGTCGGAGAATCAGTATGTAATAGTGGAGATTTCCATAACTAATAGTGATGTAATAGACCATTTCTATCACATCAATGCTTTCAAACTTAGAGATGATAAAGGTCGAGAGTACCAGCCTTATCCCATTACAGTAGGAGTAGAATCATTTGATTACTTGATAGGTGGTACCATCTCTCCTGGCCTCTCTCTCACCGGTCTTGTGGCCTTTGAATTGCCAAAAGAAATAAGTGGAATGAGTGTTTTGGCTGCTAGCGGGAAGGATTATCCGGATGGATCAGTAAATCTTACCGAGGGTACAATTGTAGAAATAAAATTAGGTCTATAACTAGATTACTCTAATGGGACACGATAGTTGAATGACACACATTGATGAGCAGGTGCTTCGGTATCTTGCTCTTTTTATTAAGCTAACGGGCAGGTTAACGTGGAAACATATTTCTCATACTTCAATTCCATGTTATGGTAATATAGAGTTGGATTTATGAAAAGTGTACAAGGGAGTGTAAGCGAAATGGCTGAAGAACCGTTCATCTTTCTAGCATGTATAATATGTTTTATCGTTAAGAATGGATGAATGTAAATAGTACATATGGAGGTAATTAAGTTTGAAAACTCACTACTATCTCAGTTGGTTTAATGATTTTTTTCCAGAGAAGCTGGTCAAATGGTTGCATGAGGATATAAAAGACAGAAATTCGCTTGTTATGATTAGCGCTCAACCGTCTGGTTATAAAGGTGAGCAAGTTAACATTGATGATGTTTTTGAAAGGACATGGTTTAATCAGGCTAACATTATTTTTGATGAATATCATTTAATTGATCACCGCATGCAGAAGGAAGATGCCCAGCGATTAATTCAAAACGCTTCTGTCATTTTTTTATGCGGTGGAAATCCTGTTTTGCAGAACGATTTTTTGGCTGAATATGAATTATCGGATGCGATTAAGAACAGCAATGCCGTTATAATGGGTGCCAGCGCCGGTGCGATAAACATGGCTGCAAAATGGTTATGCTCGAAAAACACTGGCTATGAAGTTGAAACAAGTACTATTTATGATGGTATAGGCTTTGATCATTTTGCCTATGAATCTCATTCTAAACTCGACTACGCCGCGCTGGTTCAAGGCAACCTGTTCCCCTTGTCTGAAAAGATTGATGTTTATGCGGCAGAACAGGAGAGCGCTATGCGTGTAAAGGACGGCAAAATAGACATAATGGGTAATGTATATTTAATTTCCCACTCAAAGATTCAGAAATTGGTTGAGACGCTCTAATTAGGGTGAGTGGCTGTGACCTAACAGAATTAATTCCTTTTGATGTATAAAATCAAGGCTTACAGCGAATCATCTCAGGTTTCCTCTCTATGATTGGAATACTGTTTTTAAACAGATGCAATCTTAATATCCCCAGGACTTATTGTTGGGCAGAAATGATAAATTTTTTAGACCGCCTTCAATGGCGGTCTTTCTATGCTCGGCGGATGCTAGCTGCTCATTTTATTGAACTAACGGGACACGTTAGTTCAATAAAGCAACGGCAGTCTAGGACTTTATTTTCTTGTCCAAGTCTGCCGATTCAAGCGATCCGTTCATTGCCTTACCATACTCTATAAATGAATGACCCAGTAGTGATGCCCATTCGTTAATATTGAATTCGGTCCGAATTACTTAAGTAATAAAAGTGTCGCTTTTATCGCATTATCAACAAATGATCGCTGTGGACGAGACTTCAACATTACGGTTAGTCCTATTAACGCTATGATTAGCGCCTGTGCTAAAGGTTTTGCATCTGTATGGGTCTCGAGCTCACCTGATTGTATCCCTCGTTCTATCGTTTCCTGAAAAATGACAGCTAGGTACATTTGATGTTCCCTTGTCAGAATTTCAAATTTCTCATCATGAGGCGCAAGTTCGACCATTGTATTGATGCAAAAGCAGCCCCGACTACGATTTTCTGCATATTCCTCAGCAACCACAGTTTCAAAAAATGTGGCAAATGCTTCTTTTACAGATGAATGGTTTTGAAGTCTAGTTCGTACATCGGAAGCACGGGACATTGTGTATTTGCGCAGCGCGGCTTCGAACAATTCTTTTTTGTCTCCAAAGGCAGAGTATATACTAGGGCGTTGAATGCCCATTCTGGAAGTTAAATCGCTTAATGAGGTAGCCTCATATCCCTTCTCCCAAAATAGTTGCATAGCTGCATCTAATACTTTTTCTTCGTCAAATTCGCGGGTTCTTGCCATTATGAATACCTCTCGTTACTCTGATTTTTTCTTCTTTTCTTTATTGCTCAATGATTCCGATTGTAGGTAACTGCTAATTGCCTCTATTTACGTACCGAACAGTATATTATAATTTTATAATTTGCCGTTTACTTTGTCAAATGTAGGTTAGTTTATCCTAATAAGAGAAGATGTAATATTAAATTATAACGAGTTAAATCAAATATTATTGTTGACAGCAAGAGTGACCGTAAGATATATTTACTGGTAATTATAACATACCGATCGGTACAATATAATGCATGGCATCTAAAATGAATGGAGGTAAGGTGTGAACAAAATGGAGGAGGTTATAGAAAAAGTAGCAGTCAATGCCGATATAAAGGCGAATTCGTCACAGGTAACGCTGATCACGTCTGATTCAGGTCATCATGCTTCTATGTCTCGCTATGTGACTCTATTGTTTGCGGCTGCCTGCGGGATGTCAGTCGCCAATATCTACTTCGCGCAGCCACTCCTCGATAAGCTGTCGATTGAGTTTGGTATTGGTCATTCCATCATTGGCATTGTTATTACCGTTACGCAGATCTTTTATGGATTGGGACTGCTGCTGCTGGTGCCGCTTGGAGATTTGCTGAACCAGCGCCGCTTGATTATCGGTCAGATGTTATTATCCATAATAGCTCTGGTTATCGTTGGAACTGCCTCCACCAGCATGGTGCTATTCGCAGGTATGGCGTTGGTGGGACTGCTTGCCGTTGTGACACAGACTCTTGTTGCGTTCGCGGCGAATATGGCTGCCCCTACCGAACGAGGACGCGTCGTTGGCATTGTAACAAGCGGGATTGTAATAGGTATACTTCTTGCGAGGTCCATTGCAGGAATATTAACAGATCTTGCGGGTTGGCGTTCCGTATATCTAGTCTCTGCTGCGCTGATGATTGTTATGGTTTGTATGTTTTTTAGGGTGTTGCCCAATGTTGAGCGCGAGGTAAAGTCACTGTCCTATCCTCAGTTGCTTGGATCGGTGCTTATGTTGTTTATACTAGAACGGATGTTACGCATCCGCTCTGTTCTGGCCCTGTTGATTTTTGCTGATTTCAGCATTTTGTGGACTTCACTCGTACTGCCCCTTAGCACGCCGCCATTATCTCTTTCGCACAGTGCAATTGGAGCATTTGGTCTTGTAGGAGTAGCTGGAGCGTTAGCTGCAGCACGAGCGGGGAAGCTGGCTGATCGAGGTTACGGACAGAGAACGACGGGTATTGCTTTGATCCTATTGTTGATTTCATGGTTGTTCATCAGCTATACAGAGCAGTCGTTATTCGCATTAGTTGTTGGTATTGTTCTGCTTGATTTGGCAGTGCAGGCCATACATGTCACTAATCAAACTATGATCCTTCCATTGCGTACGGAGGCACGTAGTCGTCTTACTGCCGGGTACATGGTGTTCTATTCGATCGGCAGTGCTAGCGGTTCAATTGCTTCGACCCAAATGTATGCGCACTATGGCTGGGAAGGAGTATGCTTGCTCGGGGCCTCTGTCAGTGCTTTAGCTCTTCTATTTTGGGTAACGACCAGCCGCGCTACGGCTGCGGCATTAAAATAAGCTTGTGTCTTATTATATAGAGATATACAGATATACAGATATAAAGACATGAAGGCATAAAGATATGAAGATTCAGCAGCATTAATCTGAGCTACACATCAACCTGCTTGAAAAGATCCGAATAATAGTCAGGAATAAAGGTATATGGTATTTTAACTTTTTTTGCTTTCAAAGCTGTTGACAGAGAAAGCTAATAGATATAGGAGAGATTGGCCGTGGAGATAGGTATTACTTCTTTTGTAGAAACAAAGCCGGACGTTAAGACAGGTGATGTGATAAGTCACGCACAGCGATTGCGTGAAGTTGTCGAGGAAATTGTCCTTGCTGATCAAGTGGGACTTGATGTATTTGGCGTAGGTGAGCATCATCGGCAGGATTATGCAGCATCCTCACCAGCAATTGTACTGGCTGCGGCTGCAGCGCAGACGAAACGGATTCGGCTGACCAGCGCAGTGACGGTGCTTTCTTCCCTTGATCCGGTGCGCGTTTTTCAGGATTTTGCTACGCTCGACGGCATTTCAAATGGACGTGCGGAGATTATGGCGGGCCGGGGTTCCTTTGTCGAATCTTTTCCATTGTTTGGATATGATTTGAATGACTATGATGAGCTGTTTGAAGAACATTTGGAATTGCTTCTTAAAATACGGGAATCCGAAAAAGTAACCTGGAAGGGCGGGCATCGGCCAGCGATTAACCATTTGGGCGTGTATCCACGGCCCGTTCAGAATTCTTTACCGATATGGGTTGGCAGTGGGGGCAGACAGGAGTCTGCTATCCGTGCAGGTCTGTTAGGACTGCCACTGATGCTGGCGATCATTGGTGGAAGTCCGACGGATTTTGCACCGCTCGTGCAGCTTTATAAGAAAGCAGCAGCGCACGCTGGTCATGAAGAATCGCGGCTTAAGGTTGGGTCGCACTCGATAGGATTTGTTGGAGAGAATACTGAACGAGCTGCGGATACATTTTTTCCTTCTACCATGGCAGGTATGAATAGATTAGGCAAGGAGCGGGGCTGGGCGCATTATGATCGTTCTAGCTACGATGCCGCGCGCAGCTTTGAAGGTGCACTATATGTCGGCGATCCCGAGACTGTTGCCCAGAAGATCATTCACCTTCGCAAAAATGTAGGCGTTACACGCTTTATGCTGTATGTACCTTTAAGCACGATGCCGCATGCCGATGTGATGAGAGCTATTGAGCTGCTAGGAACAGAGGTAGCGCCCCGGGTTCGAGAGGAAATAACCAAGTGGGAAGCTGAGACGGAGAATGGATCATAATTCAATTTTGATTCGAGAGCACATGTAATTATAGGAGGAATTCACATGGATTTTGAAAGTCGGGTATTACCTGAATTAAGACCGATAGTAGCACAATTTCCTGGTTTTCAATTAGAGGAAAATTTAGAGTGGAGCAGGAGCTTGTTGTCGAGTCCTCCAATTGAGAAGTCGGAGCACGTAAGCACGACAAGCCGGATTATTCCGGGCGCAGCAGGCGAGATGCTGGTCAAAATTTACGAACCCGTCCAGCGAACTGGCGCTAAGCTTCCGGCTATGCTGTGGATTCACGGGGGAGGTTATGTGTTGGGGCACCCCGATATGGACGATGTTTTGTGCGAACGCTTCGTGCAGGCGGCTAAGTGCGTTGTTGTATCGGTCGATTATCGACTTGCTCCCGAGCACCCCTATCCAGCTGCCATCGATGACTGTTATGCCGGTTTGACTTGGATGACGGGCGAAGCTGAGTCGCTGGGCATCGATTTGGATCGGGTCGCGATTGCCGGTGCGAGTGGGGGCGGTGGTCTGACCGCAGCGCTAGCTTTAATGGCTCGCGATAAAGGCGGGCCAGCTCTCATATTCCAAATGCCGCTGTATCCGATGATCGACAACCGAAATATTTCGGTATCGAGCCATGAAATTACAGCCGATAACGCAACCTGGAACCGGACGAACAATTTGGCGGCCTGGAGCATGTACTTAGGAGAGGGTACCGACGCCAGCGAAGTATCCCCATATGCGGTGCCGTCGAGAGCGGAAAGCTTGGCGGGGCTTCCGCCGACCTATACTTGCGTAGGCCAGGTCGATCTGTTCCGAGATGAGACGATCGAATATGTGACACGCCTTGCGCAAGAGGGTGTAGACGTCGAATTTCATCTGTATCCCGGCACCTTCCACAGCTTTGAAATGATCGTTCCACAAGCGGAAGTAAGCCAGCGCGCCAGCCAAAGCTATGTGGACGCGATGGCGAGAGCGCTTAATCCTTAAACAATTAATGGAGCTGTCTCCAAAAGTTTTTGTTCTAAAGAGTCATTATTTAAATAAATGGAATCTCAACCCAAACAGTCCCGATGAAGTGTTCATTCATAGGGACTGTTTGCATTTAGGACTCATGAACTTCGTTTACTCATAGAATTTGACCACCAACCATCGTCCATAGAACTTGAAATTCATCATCCAAGAGGACCAGGTCGGCATCGAAACCAGATGAAATTTCCCCCTTTTGTTGAAGTTTAAGAATATAGGCAGGGGTAGTTGAAGCCATCTGTACGGCATCTATCAAGGAAATTCCGGTTTCGACAGTATAACGTAATGCTTCATTCATGGTAACTGTACTGGAGGCTAGCCTCCCATCCTCTAGCCTCGCGATGCCATTGGATACCGTGACATGATGTCCTCCAAATATATAATTCCCATCGCCCATACCCATGGCTTGTAAAGCATCTGTGATTAAGACCATTCCTTCCGGTCCTTTCAATCTATGCATCAATCGAATAATAGCAGGATGTAGATGGACATTATCCACAATAGCTTGAAGACTCACATGTTTCTCTTCGAAAGCAGCCACAATCAGACCCGGATCTCGATGATGAATCGGACGCATACCATTAAAACAATGCGTAACATGACTCGCACCTGCGGTAAAGGCTTGTTTTGCTTCCTCATATGTCGCATCAGAGTGAGCGATTGCAATAATGACTCCCTGTTCTTTCAAAAAGGAAATCAACTCCATTCCTCCCGGTAACTCAGGTGCTATAGTAACCATCTTAATGAGTGAACCTGCTTCCTGAAAAATCATCTTCATTTCTTCTAAGTTAGGATGCCGTAAATACTTTTCATTCTGCATTCCTTTTCGCTTCGGGTTCAGATAAGGTCCCTCTAAATGAATCCCTGCAATCTTTGCTCCCGCTTCTTGTCCTATTACAAGCTTGACACTACGAATCATTTCTAGAAGATCCTCTATCTTAGAACTAACAGATGTAGCCAGAAATGAAGTGCACCCTGTTGAAGCACAAACACGTGAAACTTCTTGAATACTCTCTGCCTTACCGTCCATCATATTAAAACCATTGGCACCGTGAATATGAACATCTATCATCCCAGGTACCAACAAATGTCCTCTCCCATCAATCAGTTCATGCTCCCCCTCTACAATAGGAAGATCACCTGTGTCTATCCTCATGATTTTCCCTTCAGAAATCCACACATTGGCTGATGGAACGATACTGTTTCGAAGTACCATTTGTACATTATGCAAAATATAATTCATAAAAAAATCCTCCTCTTCCCTATGGGTATCAATCTTGCTTTCGAACCTCTTCATCTTCTTCCTGACATTCAATAACAGTGATGTTCTTCTGATCGAGAACTTCTCTTATTTCACTCGGGAGTTCCGCATTTGTAATTAAAATGTCAACGAAATCAAAGTCTAACCGATGAATAGATTTCCCGATAAATTTTGTGTGATCAGCCACTACGATAACCTGATCAGATCTTCGGGCCATTTCTTTCTTTACTCGGGCATCTTCTTCATATGGATAATAGAGTCCATCAGACCGGATCGCCGATGCTCCAATAAAGGCTTTATCAGCACGAATTTCACTTAGTTTATCGATAATGGAAGAGCCATATAAAAAACGGTGCTTTGCATTCAAGTAACCACCGAGAATATATATTTGAAGATCCTCTCGATTTGATAAGATCCCTACATTATCAATCGAATGGGTGACAACCGTAATGTGTTTCGCGCTAATTTGTTCTGCGACAAATTGTACTGTGGTTGATACGTCTAAAATCACAGTCTCATGATCTTGGATAAGGTTTGCACCAAATTTCCCTATTCTTTTCTTACTCTCGGATTCATCAATTAAACGATCCTGATAGGATAATAATTCTGTCTGTAACTCAGGTAAAGATAGGCCCCCATGAGTTCGAATAACAACGCCTTCTTGTACTAATCTAACAATATCCCTTCGTGCAGTATCCCTTGATACTTCAAATTGCGTACATATATCTATAACACTCATCGATTGATGTTTTTTCAAGTATTCAAGTATTTTTAACAATCTTTCCTCTTGATACACAATAGATGCACCTCCTTTTAAGTAATTATAATTATTTCTATAAGTATTTACAAGTATAATTCAATATCATTTAAGTTTATGTAAGTATTAATTTCTGACTGTTCAAGAAGTCTACCAGAATCGACTGGCTTAACGTATCGTCTAATGGGAAATTGGAAGAACTTGAAATTGGAGGAAATGAGGCAATCTATTTAAGATATGAGATACAACAAGAGGGTACGAATTGATTCATAACATAGTGAAAAAAAAGCAGGCGGATACCCTAAAGAAAGCTTCTATGTGGCTGCTCTTTCTTATCATCAGGTAAACCAGAGAGATTTCTGATTTGGCATTCTGATGCGAAATTAAGGCATAGCTAATTTTGCTTTAGCAGTAGTTAATAACTTATGAAAAAAAGAAAGAATGAGCTATAATTGAAATTATACCTTACGTAATTCATTCATCTGTTCTGTTTGAAACAAAAAATTATTGAACGTATATTTGAATTCATGTGCGGTATAGTAATATAATATTTAAGCAAACACATAGGAGGTATGAATGATGACAACACCACACAATACAGCACAAAATGGAGAAATCGCGAAAACAGTATTAATGCCAGGAGATCCTTTGCGAGCAAAATATATCGCAGAAACATATTTAGAAAATCCAACACAATTCAACACGGTACGAAATATGTTTGGATACACCGGAACTTATAAAGGTGTAGAAGTGTCAGTGATGGGTTCTGGAATGGGAATGCCAAGTATTGGTATTTATTCTTATGAATTATACAAAAGCTATGGCGTAGAAAATATCATTCGCATTGGTAGTGCTGGAGCATATACAGATAAATTAAATTTGTATGATTTGGTTCTTGCAGATAGTGCCTGGAGTGAATCTACATTTGCCTTCGTGCAAAGTGGAGTAGAAGGAAATGTACAACTACCAAGTGAGTCATTAAATGAAAAAATGGAAGCAGCTGCTAAGCGCATTAACAAACCACTCATGACTGCAAGAATCCATTCAAGTGATGTATTCTATCATGAAGATAATGTGCCTAACCACAATGATTTTTACAATGAACATGGATGCGTCTGTGTAGAGATGGAAAGTTATGCGTTGTTCCATAATGCGAAAGTATTAGGTAAACATGCTGCTTGTATTCTTACAATCTCAGATTCACTAGTAACTCATGCTGTAACAACCGCAGAAGAAAGACAATCTTCTTTTAACAATATGATGGAAGTTGCATTAGAAGCAGCAATTTCTATTGTCTAAGCAAACGGTAAGAGTAATTGTCAAAAGTGGTAAACCAGTAAGGAAAGTCTGAACACTATGTAGTCCCGATGATGGCAAACGTTATCGGGACTTTTTTTATTGCGAATTAAGTAGGAATCCCAGCTATGAAAGGAATAATTCATTTATGATTAAAACGTTGGAATGTCCGTCTTGTGGTCAACTAAATATAGTGGAGACTCAAAAATTCTCTCAAGCATTGTGTGGATCTTGTAAGTCGAAATTTAGTAGTGAGGTTTCTTTAGGCTTACACGAGTCAGATAAGGAATTAGCCACCGCTCTTGAGATTAATTGTGAGTATTCTCAAGAAGATGAAGTGGATGTGAATTCCTGGACTTCCAACATTGGTGGAAGTGAAAAGCAAGAGGAGTATGTGAAAAAAGGTTTTCTAAGTAAGATTAAAAAACATGCTTCTAAAATTCCTTTTGCAAAAGATGCAGTATCTATGTACTTCTGTGCAATCGACAGTAAAACACCATTAAAGGTAAAGCTAACAGCTTTTGGTGCTCTCGCCTATGTGGTACTTCCTATTGATAGTATTCCTGACATCATATTAGTTGTGGGATATACGGACGATGCCACCGCTTTTTGGGCTGCATATACAATTATTAGTAGCCACATTACGGAAGAACATAGAAAGCAATCGGAAGAATGGTTTGTAGAATAATTTAATAAAGCTGGAGAGTAGGTTGGAAATGGAGATGTCGCACTTACATGTAATGAGATTACATTTTTGTTATTTTTGCAGTGTTGTGTTTCCGTATTCGCGTTCAATATAAAGGAAGTGAATAGCTATTCTGAATGGGGAATCTCATTGCCTTGTTCTCATTTTTTCTTAGTAAATTAAGTTTGGAAGCGCATTATATTATAAAAGTATGTAGTATTGATGTGGTTAGAAAATGAAACAACTAACTTTAAGAAAGGATTGACAAGGTGGTTCTAAATATAATAAAGTATGAATAGTTACAAAATATTAATTAATTGCCGAATTTCGATTTTGAAAACGGGGGAACCATTCCGGGTGAATTATTCTTGAAAGTAAGGGAATATAGGGAACCTTTAACCGAACCCTCAGCTAACTCCGTAGGCATCGAAAGGAAGACGACATTCTGAAGAAAATCATCATATCACTACTAGGAGCTGCAGTATTATTCACGACCGCTGCACCCAGTACATTTGCAAGTGAGGCTAGAATTGAAAGTGAAGTGAATCAGGTCGTGGGAACACCGTACTTATGGGGTGGAACCACAGCTTCAGGATTTGATTGCTCCGGATTCATCTTATACATAATGGGTAAGTTTAACGTTGATAATCTTCCACGCACATCAGAGTCACAAGCAAAAGTGGGGACAGCAGTTGCTAAAGAGGACCTGCAACAAGGTGATTTAGTATTTTTTAATACACTCGGTAATGGGATATCCCATGCAGGAATCTACCTAGGTGACAATCAATTCGCGCACTCCTCCAGCAGTAAGGGAGTAAGAATAAGCAAGTTGTCGGATTCTTACTATAAAGATCGTTATGTCACCGCTCGACGAGTGGTAAATGAGAACAGTTATCTTAAAATGATTGAATAATACATAGCGAAAAAAGGACAAGCCTGTTATTCATATAATGGGGGTGTCCTTTTTTTGTTCGTGTTAGTTGATGTTTACAGATAAACGATTAAAGATCGTCTCAGCAATTTCTCGATATCCTCTTGAATTTGGGTGAATCAAATCCTTAGACCAAAGCGTATGATCGTTAGCCATAGGGTGATTCCAACAATCAATATGATATAACTCGTACTCGTTACTAAGCGATTGTATGACTTCATTTGCTTCTAATAACTGTTTCTTTAATAATTGTTGTTGCTCCGAAGGTAAGGGCAGTCTAACTGTAAAATCAGGAAGGTTAGCTATAATAATTGAAGCACCCGACTTACTTAAACTATCGATCATAAGTTCCATTTCGTTCTTATATTCATTGCGATTCCAACGACCTTTTAAAATATCGTTTGCACCTGCGATAAGACTGACCAAGTCGGGCTGCAATGCTAAAGCTTTTTCTAATTGCTTCAAGCGAATCTCTTGGGTTACCAATCCCCGTTTAGCTAAGTTGGTGTATTTTAACTCGGGTGTATACTTTTGCGCGAAGTAAGTTACCCAGCTTTTTAATTCTGCTCCCTCAACCTCATCTCCGATTCCTTCTGTAAAGCTATCTCCTAGTGCTACAAAATGCTTCCACATATCAGACACTCCTTTTTTGAATTACCTAAAATTATACTATAATATAGGATCCGATAAGAAACATTCCTCCTTCGATCATTTGAGGACATATGTCCTTCCCAAAATACCTGGAAATATCATTTAATTAAATAAAGAAATCAATTTGGGGAGAGAGACCATGAGAGGAATAATATTTGCGTTTTTAGGCGGTGCCTTTATTACCTTGCAAGGTGTAGCGAATGCTCGGATTAGTCAAGATATTGGTACATGGCAAGCAGCGACGATAACTCAGTTCACTGGATTCATTGCAGCCTTGGTTATCCTGTTGTTCGTCCGAGATGGCAAATGGCAGGGGTTTAAGCAAGTTAAACCTTTATATTTGTTAGGCGGATCTTTTGCAGCAGTTATTATTTTCACGAATGTTACGGCGATTCAGCAGATTGGTGTTACTTTTACGATGTCTGCAGTAATGATTGCCCAGCTGGGTATCACCTTTGTCATTGATATTAATGGATGGTTCGGCGTGGTGAAGCAGAAGATGAGGATGCCACAATTCATTGGGATTGGGATGATGGTAGTGGGTGTGGTAATACTAGGGCTTTGATCGTTTGGAATTTCTAGCATGTACAGGTTAAAGACTGGTGGTGAATTCTGAGTAATGAAAGAAATCAAAGATCGTGAGCAACTAAATGATTATTTACATGCTCATCAAATCGAATCCGTATTTAATGAACAACTAATACCGTATTTATCTTTGTATAACTTTGAACAAGGAGAACGTATCTGTTCCCAAGGAGAACATGCAGAGGTTCTGTATGTACTTGTTAAGGGGAGGGTTAAAATTTATACGACCTCGGCGGGAGGAAAAACACTTATTCTCTCTTTTAAGAAACCGCTTGAGGTGATCGGGGATATTGAATACGTACAGGGGATTAATATTATGAATACGGTTGAGGCAGTATCGTCAGTCTGTATGATTGGTATTCAGCATCGTTGGTTGAACAAATACGGAAGTGATCATGCACCACTACTGCAATTTTTACTAAAGATCATTACACGGAAGTTTCTCCTTAAAAATAATTCTTTGAGTTACAATTTAATGCATCCTGTGGAAATGAGATTGGCAAGTTATCTAATGTCTGTCTCCTTTGAGGATTCTGATTTTCAATTGAAAGGACAACAAAGCACAGTCAGTATAAAGGATGTGGCGAACTTCATTGGAACGAGCTATAGACATCTAAACCGGGTCATGCTTCAGTTCTGTACAGATGGTCTGATTGAGCGTGATAAAGGGTTCATTCTTATTAAGGATAGGGAAGGTTTAAGTAGGATTTCTGGACCTAATATCTACGAATAGACTTACATGTATAGTACCAGAATAATTTCAGCATATGGGAGAGTAAAGGTCATGATTCTAGGACTGATTTTGGCAGTTATTGCAGGTGCGCTAGTTGGAGTGCAAAATATTTTCAATAGTAAGGTGAATGAACGCGCGGGTTCTTGGGCGACAACGACGTTAGTCTTAGGTATGGGATTTCTGGCTTCACTATTGATCGGTCTTATCTTTGAGGGTAAACATATGTTCAGCTTGGACAATATGCAGCCATGGTACTGGTTCAGCGGTCTGATTGGCGTAGGTGTGGTCATCTGTATGGTGCAGGGGATGAAGCTGCTAGGTCCTACGTATGCCATCTCAATCGTCCTAACAGCACAGCTTGGATTTGCTTTATTGTGGGACTCATTAGGGTGGTTGGGTCTGGAAAAGGTACCTTTTTCTTTCACGAAATTGATAGGTGTGCTAGTCATCGTTGGTGGCATTTGTGTATTTAAATTAGGCGGTGGACGTGAGACAGAAAAGGCGTCTAAGATGGCTTAGAAATAGTTGTGAGTAGTTCAGGGAAATGGAGTGATAATTTGCGGAGATACCAAACGTTATTATTTGATGTGGATGATACGCTGCTTAATTTTGGGGCAGCAGAGAAATTGGCATTGCGCTTGCTTTTTGAGGATCAAGAAATGCCCTTAACCAATGAAATGGAAGCACATTATAAAAGAATAAATCATGGTCTATGGCGGTCTTTTGAAGAAGGGACAATGGATCGTGATGAGGTAGTAAATACACGTTTTTCAATATTATTTAAGGAATACGGTCATGAGGTTGATGGTGCCTTACTGGAAAAGAAGTATCGTAGCTACTTAGAAGAGGGGCATGAGCTTCTTGATGGGGCCTTTGAATTGATAACAGACCTACAACATCAATATGACTTATATATTGTTACGAATGGTGTTTCGAAGACTCAGGATCGGCGGTTACGTGATTCAGGATTACATCCACTATTCAAGGATGTTTTTGTGTCAGAGGATACTGGTTTTCAAAAACCAATGAAAGAATATTTCGATTATGTCTTTGCACGAATTCCTAATTTCTCTGTGGGAAAAGGATTAATTATCGGAGATTCCTTAAGCGCGGATATTAAAGGTGGACAGCTAGCGGGTCTAGATACATGTTGGTTCAACCCTGAACTGAAACCCAATAACACTGGGATTGTGCCAACTTATGAAATACAAAATCTTGATGAGCTGTATCGGATTTTAAACGTAGAGAAAGAATCAGCAGCTGTTAGTTAGTGTGTTTCCTGAATATCGCAGTATCGTTGAAGTATTCAGTTCACTATTGTGAGCATAATAATAGAGCAGAAATGACATCGGATGCATTGGATGCTATTTCTGCTCTATTATATTGTTTATTTATTTAATATGTTATCCTCTAAAACGGCGTACTTATCACCATATTCTTTAATGATGTGCTGTTCACCCCAATGACATAGCGAACTCAAAATACTTTCCAAACTAGTTCCATATTCACTAAGTTCGTATTCCACTTTTGGAGGAACCTGATTATAAATAATTCGATTAATGATTCCATCAGCTTCTAGCTCTCGCAATTGCTGTGTTAACATTTTTTGCGTGATCCCAGGCATTAACTTTTTCAACTCCGAAGTTCGCTTTTTTCCATGGGTTAAATGACATAGGATCACACATTTCCATTTTCCGCCGATAACCTCAAGTGTTGCTTCAACTGAAATGTTATATTTTTTCTTGATCATGGTTTCCCTCCGATTCAATAGGTACTTTACAGTACCTACATTACTTTAAAGTGCGTACTATTCATTTAGTGTGATTTCACCTATCATAACATTTGCAGGCATTGATGACTATAACTTAAGTGCTGAGTTGGTTTGATAGCTGAGGGTACACATACTGCAATATATTTTGTTAGTATGTTGATTTACAAAATAATAATTAATGGAGGAATAATATAATGGTTAAAAATTTGCAAGATACAACAACGTTGCATAATGGTGTGAAGATGCCTTGGTTTGGATTAGGAGTATTTCTAGTGGAGGAAGGTCCTGAACTTGAAAATGCTGTGAAAACAGCGATTAAGAATGGATATCGAAGTATTGATACAGCAGCTATTTATGGAAATGAAGAAGGTGTGGGTCGAGGAATTCTCGAAGGAATGGAAGAAGCCGGCATTTCTAGAGAAGAACTTTTTATTACATCGAAGGTATGGAATGCTGATCTTGGTTATGAATCAGCGATAGCGGCTTATGAAACGAGCTTAAGTAAATTGGGATTGGAATATTTGGACCTATATCTGATTCACTGGCCAGTAGAGGGTAAGTTCAAGGAAGCTTGGCGAGCATTGGAGACGCTCTATAAAAAAGGGCGCGTAAGAGCGATCGGTGTAAGTAACTTCCTTATTCATCAGCTTGAAGAGCTAATGAAGGATGCGGAGATCAAGCCAATGGTCGATCAAATGGAACACCATCCACGTTTGACTCAACAAGCATTACAAGCATTTTGCATGGACAATGGCATTCAATTTGAAGCATGGTCTCCGTTAATGCAAGGCCAGTTATTAGATAATGCGGACTTAAAAGAAATTGGTGATAAATATGGAAAAACGATTGCCCAAGTTATATTGCGTTGGAACTTGCAAAATGGCGTTGTAACGATACCAAAATCAACAAAAGAACATCGTATCATTGAAAATGCATCCGTGTTTGATTTTGAGTTGACTAACGAAGATATGGAGCGAATAAATGGATTGAATCAGAATCTTCGAGTGGGTCCAGACCCAGACAATTTTGATTTCTAATCATTTAATAACTCATCATATATATAGCATTACTAAACACCCTTTATATCTTCGGAATAAAGGGTGTTTAGTAATGCTATAAAGGGATGGGTTGTGCTCGCCCGCCATCTGTCAGAAATTGATCCATTGTTTCCATATGATGTTCCATGAGTAATACTAACCTCCGCAGTTCGGTTCACATGCGGCACAATGAATACAGATATCTGCATCTATGAAATACTGGTCGGGACCTTCATGAATACAATACTCTACTTCTTACATTTCCAGAGATGGTGTAGCTGTTTCTTTTCTTGCATAGATATAAATTAAGTTTAGGCAAAACACTATACATTGTCTACATTAATGTATACAATATATGATTGTAAGAGTCACTAATTGCAAATGCTCGTATGAACCATAATAATAGAGTAATTTAATGAAATTGGAGGGTGTATCCTTGATATTATTTGATGAACTTGGCGGACAGCAAGGTGTACGTAAATTAGTTGAGTCCTTTTATCCAAAGGTGCTGAAAGATCCTTTGTTAGCACCACTATTTCCAAAGGAAATTTCCTCTGTTATGGATAAACAAGAATTGTTTTTAAGCCAGTTTTTTGGAGGACCTGATCTATATACAGCAGAATTTGGACACCCTAGAATGAGAGCACGCCACATGCCTTTTACCATCACTCCAATGCATGCTGATGCTTGGTTGTCTTGTATGAGCCAAGCACTTGAGGAAACGGTTGATTCTGAACCGCTTCGAGAGGCAGTTATTGAACGATTGAGGGTGTCGGCTTACTTTTTCGTTAATTCTTAGGATTTCACAAATAAAAAACTCGAAAAAAGCACTTTAAATAGATCACAATACATTAGCAAAAGAAGGAATATAATGTGGAGTACATTGAAGTTACGTCAAACCCCCCAGAAGATTCAACGCCTTTAGTGTTAGTGATCGGAAAGTTTGATGGCGTGCATAGAGGTCATTCAAAACTTCTGCATATTGCACATGAATATAATGATGGCATTTTAGCTGTAATGAGTTTTTCAGATCACCCATCTTGGATTTTGAAGTGTGACTCAGATTACGAGAAGTCACTTACACCAATACATCACAAAATGACATTATTGCAGAACCATGGTGTGGAGAGGTTTTATAACATTCAGTTCACTAAAGAATATGCCCGAATTACAGCAAAAGAATTTGTATTAGATCATTTAAGCAGACTGAACATTAAGCAAATTGTGGTTGGTGAAGGTTTCCACTTAGGGAAGGCAAGAGAATCAGATACTGACGATTTAATTAAACTGTGTCAACAAATCGGTATTCCTGTTACGGTAATCCCTCTTTTAAAAGAAGAAGGTAACAATATAAGTAGTACCACAATCCGTTCACTTATTAAGGAGGGCGAGGTGGTAGTTGCTGAGGGACTACTGGGTAGACCCTATAATGTAACAGGACACGTCATCCACGGTGAGGCTTTAGGCAGAACATTAGGCTTTCCAACAATCAATCTAGCAGGGGAAGTAGACCGCTATGTTCGTCCAAAACCAGGTGTTTACGTAGGGGTTGCTGAGATAACAAATGGCGATCATGGGATTGAACGTCACAATGCACTCATAAGTGCTGGTTACCGTCCTACGGTCGAGGGTGAAACATATTTAATTGAGGCTTACTTATTACATTTTTCTGGTGATTTGTACGAAAGAAAAGTATCGCTATCTTTCCTAAGTTATCTACGTGAGGAGATTAAATTCTCTGACCTTGATGAGTTGGTAGAACAAATGAAGCTTGACGAACGGGATGCAGAGGTATTTTTCGAAAATTTCGAAAATGAATGAGATTTAATACCAGAGCGATAAACCAGAGTAATAAAGATAAAACCCGGTTCTCAATATATATATATGAGAAGCGGGTTTGTATTGTTGATAATCGGATGATCAATAAATCATTAATCACATTTTTTACGATTGCCTTTAAAGGTTGCTGTTCTAAAGCTAGCTCCACAGCCGCAAGAGGCTTTGGCATTCGGATTATCAATTGTAAATCCGCCTGTCATACCTTGTTCGCTATAGTCAATGGTTATGCCTTGTAGATATTCTTCATTCCGGGTATCCCATACCACTTTGAAAGCTTCATTTTGTAAGGAATGGTCATCTTCTGTCAGAGTATCATCCAGCTTTATGTTATAGGATAACCCACTGCAACCTCCATCATCGATGCCAATTCTTAAGAACATATTATCTATCCCGTTATCCACAATCATTTGAGCTATCATAGATTCTGCTTTTTCACTTATTTCTATCATTATTATGCACCTCTGTTTCATAAGTTAAACACTAATAAATAGCATTAATTTGAATTTAATATATTTATTATATATAATAGTATAAATAATATCAAATCTATCTATGGAATTACTTTCATTGGAATATTCGTAATGCGACTAGAAGGATGATTTTAAGTGAGTATGGAGACATTTTTTTGGGAAAATGGTATTATTGGAGTGTTCATTATAGACATGAAGATGCATAATATGACGTTTATCGGATGGTGATTATGAATGACAATGATAGAGCAAGGACAGCTTTCGACGAGAGAATACATTCTTCAGCTTCTCAAAACGAAAGGTGAATTAAGTACCAAAGATCTTACTGAAGAATTAGGAATAACGGTTATGGCGGTCAGACGCCACATTCAATCGTTAGAACGGGATAATCTCATTACGTCCAAGACGATAAGACAATCCATGGGTAGACCTACAGCAGTATATGGCTTAAGTGAACATGCCGAGGGATTCTTTCCACGGAAATATCATACATTAACACTTGAATTATTAGATGAACTCACGGATAGTTTTGGAGAACCGGCTATTGAACAGCTCTTTGAAGGGCGTAAAAATAAAATGGTTAAGAAATATGATACGAGTATGGAAGGCAAAAATCTTATGGATCGAGTCTCGACACTTGCGGAAATCCAGAACGATAATGGTTATATGGTCGAGTGGGAAAAGATCAATGATGAAGAATTTCTGTTAAAAGAACACAATTGCCCTATCGAGCAAGTGGCAACGAAGTATCAACATACATGCGAATGCGAGTTGAAGTTATTTAAAACTTTGCTGGGCGATGCAGAAGTCGAGAGAACGGAATGTCTTGCCAAGGGCGGGCAACGATGCACTTATTTAATTAAAAAGAAGAAGGAAAAATAACAGTGAGATGTCTCTGACATATCACTGTTTTTATATAATTGAAGAAAATGAGCTACAAGTATAATAATTTTGCATAAGAATGAAAGGTGGACATATCGTGGATAAGTATCAAATCTTGTTGTTTTATAAGTTCGTAGAGATAACCAATTCCGAGCAGGAAGCCGTGAATCATTTGTCCTATTGCAAGAGTCTAGGTGTAAAGGGACGGATTTTAATTGCAGATGAAGGCATAAACGGCACGATATCAGGAACCATAGAGCAAACAGAAGAATATATGAGAGAAATGCTTAGTAATCCGTTGTACTCTGATATGGTCTTTAAAATAGATCCGGCAGATGACCATGCGTTCAGAAAGATATTTGTAAGACATAGAAAAGAATTAGTTACTTTGGAGTATAAGAATCCTATAAATCCTGCTGTCACAAGTGGAAAGCGTTTGGACCCCACACAATTTCATGAGTATTTGCAAAGGGATGATGTCATCGTGGTTGACGGAAGAAATGATTATGAATATGATCTTGGACATTTCCGCAATGCGATCAAGCCAGAGGTCGAAACGTTCAAGGAATTTCCTGAGTGGATAAATGAGAATCTAAGCGAATTTAAGGATAGACCGATTTTGACTTATTGTACCGGTGGTATTCGTTGTGAAAAATTAACTAGCGTGCTTCTTGATCAAGGTTTCACGGATGTCTATCAACTGGATGGTGGAATTGTAACCTATGGTAAAGACCCAGAAGTAGAAGGCAAATTGTTCGATGGTAAATGTTTTGTGTTTGATGAGCGTATGTCCGTAACGATCAACCATACGGATGAAGATATGATTATAACAGCGTGCAAGCATTGTCACAAACCTTCCGCTCGTTATATTAACTGCACGAATAACGAATGTGATGTGCGGTATATTTGTTGCGAGGATTGCGATGAGGTGATGCAAGGCTTCTGTTCGAACGAATGTAAGGAGATCCTATAGAGGTAGAGTGAGATAATTTCAGAGAGCGTACATTATAAATTCGAATGAGTCCCTAAGGTGATTACCTTTGGGACTTATTTGAATTCTGACGAACTGGAAATATTCTCGTTAAATGAAGTCAGCCTATGTACCTTGCACGATGAGCTCTTTTGAATTGTTATCGGAAGTATTTAGGACCTGGCGGTTAAATATGTGTAGTAAGTAAATACACTTACAAACATTATAACGTTATATTTACTTGACCCATCTTCTATGATATTCTGAATTCATTAGTCAATGGATACTTCGTATATTTGAAGTAAATAGAGTGGATAGAAGAACACGTAGAGTAGTGGTTAGCCATTGGGGGGTGAGAGTAAGTGACTGACAGATTAGTGTTGCGAAATGCGAAGCTTGTTAATGAAGAATCCGTGGATATCGTCATCGAGAATGACAAGATTGTTGAAGTGACGGATGCGGGTGAAGTAGCCGGACAAGATGGTTTTGATTGTTCGGGATTATATGTCTCTAGCGGATGGATTGATATGCATGTACATGCGTTTCCAGAATTCGATCCTTACGGTGATGAGATCGATGAGATTGGTGTTAAGCAAGGGGTAACAACGATCGTTGATGCAGGAAGTTGCGGCGCAGATCGCATAGCTGATCTGAGAGCTAGTGGAATCAAGGCAAAGACGAATTTGTTTGCTATGTTGAATATTTCTCACATCGGACTCCTACAAGTGGACGAATTATCACGTTTGGAGTGGATCGATCTTGAGAAGGCGGAACAAGCGGTCCGCGATAATCAAGATATTATAGTTGGTTTGAAGGCACGTATTAGCAAGAGTGTCGTCAAGGACAGCGGTATTGAGCCACTTCGACTAGCGAGAACACTATCAGAGAGGTTGTCTCTTCCAATCATGGTTCATATTGGATCGGGACCGCCAAGAATTGAGGAAGTACTGGCTTTGCTTACAGAACGGGATATCATAACCCATTATTTGAACGGTAAGCCGAATAATTTGTTTGATGTGGAAGGTCAACCACTTAAGGAATTACTGGATGTGGTTGACCGAGGCGTACATCTGGATGTCGGACATGGAACGGCCAGTTTCTCGTTCAAAGTTGCGGAAGCTGCGAAGCGTGCGGGCATCAGACCGAACACGATCAGTACCGATATTTACCGTGGTAATCGATTGAATGGACCGGTGTACAGCTTGTCGAACGTGTTGACGAAGTTCCTTTACTTGGGTTACAGCTTGGAAGAGGTTATCGCTGCGGTGACCGTCCATGCTGCGCAATGGCTGAATAAGCCAGAGCTTGGACGAATTCAGCCTGGAGATGTAGCCAATCTCACGCTGTTCGCTGTCAATCAAGGAGACGTTACCCTAACGGATTCCGAGGGAGAACAACGAATCGCGAACACCTATATTGAAGCTAAAGGGGCGATTGTGAATGGCACATTCATTAAATGCTAAATATGGATTGAAGCGGGTTATCAATGCAAGTGGACGAATGAGTATTCTGGGTGTATCTGCCCCGACAGATACGGTGATGGAAGCCATGAAGCAAGGCGGACAGCAGTATGTGGAGATTGCCGATCTGGTTGACAAAGCGGGAGACTATATTGCTAATATTCTCGGATCGGAAGCAGCCATTGTAGTCAATTCGGCATCCAGCGGAATCGCACTTTCCGTCGCGGCAATCGTGACGGAGGGAGACCGCCGCAGAAGCGAACGGCTTCATCAAGAGCCGATCGTGAAGAATGAGATCATTATGCTGAAAGGGCATAATGTGCAGTACGGCGCTCCTGTGGAGACCATGGTTTATTTGGGTGGTGGGAGAATCACTGAAGTAGGTTATGCCAACGAAGGGCGTAAGGAACATATTGAAGATGCTATTTCCGATCAAACGGCAGCTATTCTGTATGTGAAGTCACATCATTGCGTGCAGAAGAACATGATTTCCGTTGAAGAAGCATGGGAAATCGCTCAACGTCGTGGCGTTCCACTTATTGTGGACGCTGCAGCAGAAGAGGATATCCGTAAGTATGTGCAGGTGTCCGATTTGGCGATTTATAGTGGTTCGAAAGCGATTGAAGGGCCTACATCGGGTATAGTTGGTGGTAAACGCTGCTATATCGATTGGCTAAAGGTACAGCTCCATGCGATCGGTCGCAGTATGAAAGTAGGAAAAGAGACTACGTTCGGACTGCTACAGGCATTGGATGAATACATGAACAAAGAAGATAAGAGCGAACAGGAAAAAGCATCATTGGAAGCATTGATGCCATTGTCTAAACTTCCTGGTATTAAGGTATCGGTTGTGCAAGATGAAGCAGGCAGAGATATCTACCGTGGCCGCGTTCATATCGATCCACTAGCAGCTGGGAAATCAGCTAAAGAAGTGAACGATCAGCTTCGTGATGGCAGTATTGCAATTTATACCCGTGATTACGGTGTTCGTCAAGGATATTTCGACATCGATCCGCGTCCTTTGCAAGGTGATGATATGCAGGTTATTGCAACAACAATCCAAGAAATCGTAGGAGGTAATTAATATGTCTCAAATGGAAAAACGCCTTTATAAAAACCGTGTGGCACTTAACGTACTAACAAATAGCATCCAGAATGCAAAAGAGATTTTTGATGCAGCAGAAGGGCATGTTGTGGTTGGCGTATTATCTAAGAGTTATCCCAATGCACAAGAAGCCGTAGTAGCGATGAAGGAGTATGGGGCAGCTATTGACGATGCTGTTTCTATCGGTCTTGGAGCAGGCGACAATCGTCAAGCTTCAGTGGTTGCTGAAATTGCTAAGAGTTATGGGGGAACGCATATTAATCAAGTGTTTCCTGCTGTTGGCGCAACTCGTGCTAATCTTGAAGGTCGAGATAGCTGGGTTAACAGTCTTGTCTCTCCAAGTGGACGCGTAGGTTATGTGAATATCTCTGCGGGACCAATTAGCGCAGCGCACACGGAACAAGCCATAGTTCCAGTGAAAGCAGCGATTGCGCTCGTACGCGACATGGGAGGAAACTCGCTGAAGTATTATCCGATGCAAGGTCTGAAGTTCGTAGACGAGTATCGTGCAGTGGCACAAGCTTGTGCAGAAGAGGGATTCGCGCTGGAACCGACGGGTAGCATTGATATGGAGAATTTCGAGGAAATCCTGGAGATTGCTCTAGCAGCAGGTGTTCAGCAGGTGATTCCGCACGTATATTCTTCAATTATTGATAAAGAAACAGGGAGCACGAATATAGATGATGTGCGCGTATTATACGACATTGTGAAGAAACTGGTCGATCGCCATGGCTAAGCGGATCGCGGCATTCGGAGAGGTCATGATGCGGATGCAAGTTCCGGGTTATGAGTCACTTACCCAAGCAAGCTCGTTGCAATATTCCTTCTCCGGAACAGGGGTGAATATCGCTTCCGCTCTATCCCGGTTCGGTCATTCAGGATATCTCGTCTCTACACTGCCCAACAATTCAATTGGCGAAGCGGCAATGGCCTACTTGCGCAAGCTCGGCATCCAAACGCCATTCCTCAGCAGGGCTGGGAGATATGTTGGAATGTACTTTTTAGAGAATGGGTTTGGCGCTCGTCCAAGCCGTGTGACGTATTCGGATAGACTTGGAAGTAGCTTTAACACTTCTGCGCCAGATACCTATGATTTCAGTAGCATAGCCCAGGAAATTGATATCGCCCATTTTTGTGGTATCACACTAGCTATGAATGATTCGGTACGAGAGCAGATGAAGGATTTTGCTAGGGAAGTAAAGAAGAACGGAAGGTCTGTCGTGTTTGATTGCAACTTCCGTCCATCCCTCTGGGGTACGGATGGCTACGCCATAGCTAAACCGCATTATGAGGAAATGCTCGGGCTAGCCGATATTGTGATGATGAACGAGAAGGACGCGACTTTCACCCTCGGAATGGAAACGCAGGAAGTGGAATCATTGGAACAACTGAAGGACCTTATACCGAAGGTGGCCGAGAAGTATGGCATTTCCGTGATAGCGGGTACGCACCGCTTGGTTAACCGTGATAATACGCATTCACTCAGAGGATATATGTATAAAGAAGGTGCATTTGAATTTTCGGAAATGCTAACCTTCTCTGTATATGACCGGATTGGAGCGGGGGATGCTTATGCAAGTGGCATCATTCACGGGGAAGCGAACGGGTTTACGACGCAGCGTACGATTGCTTATGCAGCAGCGGCTGCTATGCTGGCTCATACGGTAGTTGGCGATTCGCCTACTTCCACTGAAGCCGAGGTATTCCAAGCGATGACGGACAAAGCGTTCGATGTAGAAAGGTAGTGACGACGCATGTCTATTACACGTAAAAAAGGGCCTTTATATCTCCAAATCAAGAAGATTATTAAAGATCGAATATTGCAAGGTGTGTATCCGCTCGGCGCCATTATACCTTCTGAACCACAATTAGAGAACGAATTTAATGTCAGCAAGATGACGGTTCGCAATGCGATTCAAAAGCTTGTTCAAGAGGGTTATGTGGACAAGCGGAGTGGGATAGGCACGAAGGTTATTAGTAACACATCGTTTTCTAAATGGTCAAAAGGAAAGAACTTTACGGAAATTTTGGTCGGTGAAGGCCATAAAATTGAGAAAAGACTGCTGGGTTCAGAGTTGGTTCGTAATGATGAGGATACGGAGTTATACGAGATGTTCGGTGAGCAATGCGTACGAGTTGAACGACTTTATATTTTGGACGGGAAGCCGTACATCCATTACGTTCACTTTCTCACTTCAGACATCCCAAATGTAGAGTTGGAAGGGTTAGATATCCAGTCATTGTACGATCTCATCGAAGAACACAATATTGAACTTGAGAACTTTCGGGATCGCTTTACTGTTGCGGTTGCATCGGATGAATCGGAGACGCTGCTCGGTATTCCGGCAGGAACGCCTCTACTAAAGAGGCTCCGGTACTCTTACGATTCTGAAGGTAGAGTCATTGAATATAGTGTTGGACATTATAATACGGAATTGCAGCATTACCTAGTCAGCTACGATGTGTAAGCAGGATGAGGGTAATTGATTCATGCGAGCTCCTTCTCATAAGTTTAATGAAACCATACTACAACAAGTTGTTGAAGTGATTAACCAAGCCGTGGTTAAGAGGTTACCTTTTATCAATGTATGTACAACATGATCAACAGTATCATCAGAGCTGCGCATATGATTATGATTAGGATTAAGGGGGTCAATTGAATGCTGTTAGAGGTTATTGCTACCACAGTCGGGGATGCCATTATGGCAGAACGCGGAGGTGCGGATCGAATTGAACTTATTACGGCTATACGTGAAGGTGGATTGACGCCGAGTATCGGCCTTATAGAGAGTGTTAGGGAGGCAGTATCTATTCCTGTCAGGGTAATGGTGCGACCCCACGCCCGTTCTTTCTATTATGATAAAGAAGATATCGAAACGATGAGACGTGATATTGAACGGATCGGTGCTGTCGGAGGTCTGGGCATTGTCATAGGGATGCTTCGATCAGATGGAACGGTAGATGAAGAGAATCTAAAAATCCTCTTGGATGCTGCAAACGGTATGGAGGTTACCTTCCACAGAGCATTTGATGAGGTTCGGGATCAATCAGAGGCGTTAGACATTCTTCTTCAGTATCCAGAGATTACAGATATATTAACATCTGGAGGATTTGAATCTGCACCGGAAGGCGCAGATCAGCTTGCGAAGCTTGAAAGTCTAACGGTTGGGAAATCCATTTCTATTATGGCGGGTGCTGGTTTAACTGGACAAGGTCTCGAACCTTTTCTTCAGCGCTCGGGCGTAAGCCGTGTACATTTCGGTTCAGCCGTAAGACAAGGTGGCGACCCGATGAAACCGTTTGATGCGGAGCGTCTGCAATATATCCGTACAATTTTAAATCAATCGATAAGGTAATATAATCATTCCTAATGATGTGAAGAAGTCTTCAATACCCCGTTAACGTGGTATTGAAGGCTTCTTTTTGTTGTTCTATACGATGTGCAGTCGTTAACGGATGATGAACAAGAATGTTTCTGAATGTACATCTAGTAACCTGTTATTACGAATGATTTGAAAATGGTTGAAGAGGATTATTTTAAGAACATTTTTACTCTTCTAGGAGCATGCATTCAATTGACGAACAGCATTGTGAATCTGATATATATGAGTATCCAATACATTACACGCATTAAATCGATGAAAGAAGTATCTAGTAAAATAATGGATCTATTCTCAGAATCTTAGAGGGCTCTTCTATAATCTTTATAATATTGCTAATACTTCTCAGGACGCTTGTATAGAACAAGAAACAAATGGGAAAATTATGGAGGAGATCCGAATAGGAAAGGAGTGAAACCTAATGGACGTTACGCTGGGAGCCGATGAGGTTATTGAGCGCATCAGGAAGCTTCAATCCAATGGAGAAACAGTAGGGAAGAAACAAGTGAAGCAAAGTGATCCTGAGTTAATGCGGAATGCATTGTTTTATTTTCCGAGTTGGGACCATGCGTTAAAAAATGCAGAGACATTATAATTGCACATGAGTACAAAAGAGGAGTCGAGGAAATCCAGGTAATCACGCCTGCATTCCTCGGCTCTTTTCTTTTTAATATACACGCCTAGCATCTCGGAGGGTTGTAAATCGGTTTGGCCCGGATGATTTGTTAATACTATGATTAACGCAATCTTTCTTTAAGTTCGAAGCTCATACAATATTTTCCGGAAGAAGAGAGAACAGCGGTGCTTGGCATGGTTTTTGTTTTGAAACCGAAAGCTTTACAGCCTTTAGGTAGTTGTGGATCCCAGGTGACATAATAAAACGAACATTTCGTACAATCAATACGCTGTGATTCAGACATGTGTACCCCTCAATCGTATAAGATAAATTCATTATACTGACTCTCACAAAACAAGTGTTAGTATAAATTCGAAAAATCGTAATACCATTAGCTTGTAAATATGAATGCAGGGGTTGCCTGTTTTCTCCTCAAATTTGTACGTATAGTGTATTAACCAGTGTAACTGAGTATTAGATAATTCAAATTCGTGATTTAATTATAAGTTGGGCATTGGAATACGTAAAACAAAAAAACGATTCTATTAATGAGGTTAGTGAATATAAGATATATTCATTAACCTCATTAATGGAGATCGTCGATGATGCATCATAAATGAAATGGAACTTTCGTGAAGCCTCTTGGTTTAAATTAATTCTCAGAAACAGGTTATTGTCCATGGATGGAATAGAGAATAAATACACTATAGAAAATGGCATAAAAGACTCCAATACCTACGAAGATAAGAAATATTTGACTGTCACGTTTACTTTTTGGGCTTACCATAATACGCCATCTCCTTATTTATTCACATGATAATTGTGAATATTTTGTGTCTTTTATTAATTATTGAACATTCTGTGACAGAAAACAAATACGTATATTAGATGAATAGAAAGCGTATTCAATGTTTAATTGAAAATAATGAAAATGGACAGGGTGAAATACCCCACGCGAGTCTCCCTTGCTTAGCATTACTTATAAGCAGGAGGTGAGATGATGAAAAAAGTATTAGTACTGAAGAAAACAAATGCAAGGATTAAAAAAGTTAGAGTCATCGCCAATAGAGCGAAGCCAACAGAGATTCTTGGGGATGGTTTTTTCCGATACGTATATTCTAGATCGATTGGGCCTAACACGTATTTAACATTTACATTTAGTGGGGGTAGTCTGAAGCCTGTGAGTGGTGGATGGTGGATTGAGAGAAATAATTCATTACCTGCATACGCTACGTCTAACTACTCATTAAATAACAATCAATGGGTCGTAGTCGTCTATAACCCAACTAACATTTCAAGACAAATCTCATTTACGTTTATAGCTAAATCATAGAACTATCTATAACTCATGACACGTAAAGTAGCTCTCCTCGTAAGGGGAAAGCTACTTTTTTATATATATAAAATTGTCCTATTTTAAATGTTTCAAACGCCTATAAACTATTACCTCGCCTCGAATACAATAACGTATCAAATGGAAAAAGGTGATGGATATTGGCAACTTTTTTTGCGGCACATGCGATGAAAGAACGTATGTCTCGTGCGATGTTAGCAAGATCTGAAGTACATGGTATTGGTGTTGGTTATCGTGATCCGAGGAATCCTAAGAAAGGCGCAGCTGTCATTATCTATACCAATACGATGTCCCCCACAATGCTTAGACTTTCATCGACTCTAACCATGACGACAAAAGGAAAAGCAGTAACGGTGCCTGTTAGGTTCGTGAAATCTGGAAAGATACACGCCTATGTAGATTATAAAAGGAGAGTACGCCCTATGCCCGCCGGTTATAGTATCGGTACTGTTGGTGGTTCTGGTAGCGTAGGTCTGATCGTCACGAATGTTCCAAATGCTAGTCAACGTTTTATATTTAGCAATAATCATGTTCTAAATCCCACTAATTCCAGTGTAATGACAGAGACATTACAGCCTGGGGGAGCAGATAATGGACAATTAGGAAGAGATACTGTCGGTAGATTATATCGATATGTAGAGTTACAGAAAAACAAAAGTAACTGGGTGGATATAGCCTTATCTATCCCACGAACAAACCGTTTGTTGAGTCCCCGATATGCAACGGTTGGTGTTCTCCCCGGGTATGTAACGACCTATCGAGTAGGTGAGAGGTTTAAGAAAGTAGGTCGTACAACGGGGTTGGTAAGCGGTGTTGTAGATTCTATAAATACAGATATTCAAATTGATTACGGTGAGAGTCTAGGGACTCTTAACTTTAAGAATCAAACGGTGATTAGAGGGAGAAATCCAGTATCCTTACCAGGAGACTCGGGATCTGTGTGGCTAAGAGAGCGTGATAATTATGCTGCGGCAGTGAACTTTGCAGGTAGTAATGATGGACGTGTATCTGTAGCCTTCCCGGTCAATTGGGCGATGAAGATATTCAGGACTCGAATTGCACGCCCCGATGGAGCAGGATATGTCAAAAGAGTGAAGACGGATAAGTCCCCTCGATCGTATGTCCGTCAACTGACGGCAAGAGAACTTGCGTCATTGAAGGTACTACAAGTTAGAAGTAAGAAACGGAAAAGAACCTAGCTCAATGGCTAGGTTCCTTCATATGTATAAGTGGGAATTAATTAAGAAATTGGAGGGCAAGAATGATCGGAAGGACAATCGTTCACCGTAGTGGCGTAGTGGTCATCCTACTCTACTGTCTATTCAAGAACACATGTTACATAGTAATAATGGACAGCGAAGTAGAGGGAACCTATACTAAAAAAGATTGAAGTGAACGGGTTATAGAGAAATCAAAAAAAATCAAAGGGAGCTTAGAAATGAAAAATCTCCTCGTTACTGGTTATCGGGCACATGAACTGAATATTCATGATCAAAAACATAAAGGCATTCCTTATATAAAAAAAGCCATCATTCGAAAATTGATTCCTCTCATTGAAGAGGGGCTAGAATGGGTCATTACGCCTGGTCAATATGGGGTGGATCTATGGGCATGTGAGGCCGTTATTGAACTAAAAGAACAATATCCTCAGTTGAAATTATCCATAATCACCGCGTTCCTAAATCAGGAAGAGAAATGGAAGGATACCAAAAAGGATTATTATAATAGGATCGTACATAGTGTAGATTATTATGCTGCGGTGAGTAAGCAACCCTACGACGGAATTTGGCAGTTCACAGCGAGGGATGATTTATTATTTAGAAAAACAGATGGGATTTTACTTGTATATGATGAAGATGCAGGAGAAGGCAGTCCAAAGTTTTTTAAAGAGAAAGCCTTAAAGAAGCAAGACAAAGATGGATATGCTTATATTAATATCAGCTCGGAAGATATTCAAAGTATTGCGGATGAAGAAAACTTAGGCATGGATTATAATTAGTGATTTATTTTGAAACATATGACAAATACTACACGTATAGACACCAAAGTGGTTGGATCGGTTATTCAATAAAGATCATATTATGGTATGATGAGGTATTGTTCCCCTCTTTAGGGATCTGAAAGGATGAAGATATGTTAACGATTACGAATCATACAGTGAAATTGATTAAAGATCCGTTCAAAATTTTGACCGGAGAGCGCTACGAATTTATTCTTGAACTTGATGTTCCAGAGGATGATGAACTATATTTTGAGAACGGATTGAATGTAAGAGTTATTTACACGGTTGAAGAAACTCGGACAGGCATCGTGAAATACGAACTTCAAGAAAGAACTTCAGAGAAATATGTTGAATATGATCTGGAAGATGATGAGCTTGAATTGGTTGATACCTTTTGTAAAGAGCACTTATCATAATAGTTACACTCCGCTAACACACTCGCTATAGGAGGGAAAAGCATGAGTCGGAACAATGAATCCGTACCATTTGGTTACGAACCGCTAGAGGAGAAACAAAAGGGCACATTAATTTACTATGATACTTTTGAAGACACTACGGATGATCAATTAGATCTTGCAGTCCATCGTATTGAGCAATATTCGTTTGATAAGCTTGTGCTATATCCTCTACATGAGGAGACTGTAAGGCGGATGCGAAAGGAACCGGTGAGGGCTTTTCACAAGCGAGAAAAGCGTTTATACGAATGGAAGCACGATCGAGGTTACTCGAAAGTGGTGATTGAAGGATGGGAAGGAAGGCGGAAGAAATATACACCTATGGATTCTGCTCTTCGGCTCCTATCGGAGAAATATAAAGCGCCATATTTTCTGTACATAACACCAGAGACAGCGAATCTATTCGCTTCGTTCTCTTCTTTTGAGGAATGGATTGTTAAGATTCGACTTCTGTTAACGACGGAGCCCCGTGAGGTCCATCCGAAACTTGCGGAATATGAACATCGATGGAGTGTTATTGTGTCTTCATAAGGTTCAATATGCGAGAAAATTGTGTAGTTGTTAACACGATTGTTAATAACCAGGACAATTATGTGGATAAATCAGGTGTATTTTGTTAATAAGTAGATAAGAATGTTGATAATATATCCTGAATTGTGCATAACTATGTGGGTGAGTCTTTTCTTGAAGTGAATTGAAAAAAAGAGGCTGTCCCAAAAGTAGATTAATCTTCTGATGAGACACTAATTTTCTGAAAATAGATTGATTCACTAAAAATATCAGGTCAAGGGACTTATCCTTGACCTGATATTTTTAATTTCTGTTCTATTGTGGCTTGCTTCAATAGATTATGGGCGAGCGAAAGCCATCCGACCTCAAGGCGTTAGCGCTCGCCTTAAAGCTTTCCGAAGGAAAGCTGCTTCGAAAGCATACGCTTGGTCTTTCGAATTTCAACCGCTACGCGGTTTCAATCCAGAAATTTGGAGACCATAGCGATTGAAGAAACGCTCCGTTCTCGGAGCGTCCGCTAACACCATCTAGTTTGCTCCCACAGAAAAAGGGTGTCCCTAGCCATTATTTAATGGATTTTGGGACAACCCCTTTTAACTTTTATAACGCACCTAGAACAAAGTAAAGCAAGAAGAAGAAGGCGATCACGTACATCGTAGCAGATATTTCTTTTCTTCGTCCGGTGGCTAGTTTAACAATTGGATAAGCAATGAACCCCAATGCAAGTCCATTAGCAACACTAAAGGATAAAGGCATGATTGCTATCATTAAGTAGGCAGGGAAAGCCTGCGTAAAGTCACTCATATCTATATCTTTGATACTTTGTAACATGAGACAACCAACGATAATCAACACAGGAGAGATAGCGCTGGTAGGGATTACTTTGAACAGTGGAATCAGAAACATAGCTGGAATAAATAGAAGTCCCGTTGTGAGGGAGGTTAACCCTGTTCTGCCGCCAGCAGCAATACCTGTCGCGGACTCTGCTGCTGTCGTCGAAGGGCTACATCCCAAAAGTGAAGCACTTACTACGGAAAAGGCATTGGCCTGAAAAGACTTCCGGAACTTCGATTTATCTGGGAGCATCCCAAGCTGGGTACCCATATTCTGAAATATAATAATCATGGATAAGGAGAATACCGCGGTCCAGAAATTAACCGTATTTATGGCACTGAAATCAAAAGCGAAGAATACCTCTTGATACCCGCTAAAAGAGAAACTAAAATCACGCAATACGGAAAAGTCAACGATGCCAAGCAAGGCACCAATGATCGTACCTCCAACAATAGCAATGAGAAAGTTCCCTTTCACATTGCGTAAGAAAAGCGGCAAAGTGATCAGCAAGGTAAGTAGGGTAGTTAAAGCTTTGGGATCACTAAAATTAGCCAATGCAACAAACGTACTTTCGCTTGCTACAATGAGTCCGCCATTTTTTAATCCTAGAAAAGCGATAAAAAGTCCGATCCCTGCTGTCATTGCGCTAATCATAGACTTCGGAATGGAGCGGGATAGAAAGTCCGCCCATTTACTAATCGAAGTCAGGGTAAATACAATACCAGCTATAAAGACGGCAGCAAGTGCTTGCTGCCACGTAAGCCCTAAGGAGAATACTAGAGTAAAGACAAAAAATGAGGTATCTCCTAAACCTGGAATAAGGATCAAGGGTGATTTGGCCCAAAACGCCATGAACAAGCAACCGACAATGGCAGTGATTGCTGTGGCAATGGTCGCAGCTTCGTAGGGCATACCTACGGTACTCAAAATCGCTCCATTCACTGCAATAATGTACGCTGCCGCCATAAAAGAAGTTAGTCCTGCAATAATTTCCGTGCGTATTGTCGTTTTGTGTGCTTGAATTTGAAAGTATTGATCTAACCTATTACTCATATTGAAACACCACCTTTTGCTCATGTTGAAACGTTTACGTCGTGCTTAATCAACATAATATCTACTTCTGCTTAATAAAAAGCTGGAGGTCCTGATGACTTCCAGCTTTCATGATAATATGCATTCTTCATATCTATTTCTGCTTATCTTTTCCCAACTTCATAAGGTTCGCCCAATGCTTTAGGTGCCCGAGACTTACCACCTGCCCCAATCAAGACAACAAGGGTTAATAGGTATGGAAGCATATAGAAAATCTCAGTTGGAATATTTGCGGCAAATTCGAAAATCTGGAATTGATCCTTCACCGCTTGTGCTACACCAAACAATAAAGCGGCTAGTATAGCTCCAGTGGGGTTCCACTTCCCGATGATTACGGCAGCAAGTGCAATAAAACCTTGTCCTGCAATGGTATTATGAGCAAAGTTGCCGTTCATCGTCATAACAATGGTAGCTCCGCCAAGTGACGCTACGGAACCGCTCAAAATAACGGCTATATAACGCATGCGATTTACTTTAACACCAACTGTAGCTGCTGCATTTGGATGCTCGCCAACGGAACGAAGTCTTAGTCCACTTGGTGTCTTGAACAAGATAAAGTGAAGGACGATAACTAACGCAATGGCAACATAAGTCGTTGGGTAGGCATTAAAGAATACTTTTCCCACGAAAGGAATGTCGGTTAAATAAGGAATCCTTACCTTATGAAATACATTCGTTAATAGCGGAGTTTCAGCCGAGCCTGCAAAAATCATTTTGACCAAGAAGAATGTAGAACCCGCGGCGAGAATATTAATTACCGTTCCACTTACAACCTGATTCGCGCCATACTTAATGGAGGCAATGGCATGAATACTTGAGAAAATAACTGTAAATATAAAGGCACCAATTAACCCGATCCATGGGGAGATTGCACCAAAACCTGCCGCCTCTGCATAATAAGCCGTAACCGCTGAGAAGAAGGCTCCTGATACCATGAACCCTTCTATACCTATATTAATGACACCCGACCGTTCCGAAATCAGTCCACCAAGTGCAGCGAAAATTAAGGCCGTAGAAAATACGAGTGAGCCATTCAGAAGATTTGCAATAATGTCCATAAATTTACGACTCCTTCTTAGTTTTCTTGTGGAATGGACGGAAGAGTAGCTTTACAATCCCAGGTGCAGCAACGAAGAAGATAATAAACCCAATGACCATCCGAATAATTTCACCTGGCACACCCGCACCAAAGCTCATGCCTTGAGATCCATAAGTGAGTGCTCCAATCAGCATACCTGACAACAATACACCCAATGCTGTATTTCCACCAAGAAGGGAAACAGCTATCCCATCGAAACCAAGACCCGAAGTCGTTGAGCTGATGGCCACGTATTTAAATACGCCTAGTACATCAAAGGCTCCCACTAAACCACCAAACACACCGGAAATGAACATGGTTCGTACAATAACACGTGACACATTCATCCCTGCATAATTGGCTGCATGTGGATTATGACCCACGGCACGTAGCTCATATCCCCATTGCGTTTTGTTTAAATATACTTGGTAGAAAATAACGGCTAAGATCGCGATGATGAAACCCCAGTGAATACGTGCACCATCGGCAAAATTAGATAACCAGCTAATTTGAATATTTGCAGAATCTTTGATCATTTGTGATCGTTGTGTACCTTCTTGCAACATAAATTGATTAATCACCAATTGGCTAAAATATAGCGCTATAAAGTTAAGCATAATAGAGGTAACGACCTCACTGATTCCTTTTGATGCCTTTAAGTAGCCTACTAGGGCGCCCCATAACCCACCAAAAAGAGCACCAACTAGGATAGCTACCATCCCATGTAGGAAAGGAGGTAGATCGATTTGCGTACCTACGATCAGTGCGCCAAGTGAACCCATAATAATTTGTCCATCTACTCCAATGTTAAACATCCCAGCGCGAAAAGAAATCGCCACGGCCAATCCGCACATCACGAGGGGTACAATCGTTCGAATGGTTTCCCCAATATCAAAGGTACTTCCAAAAATTTGTGTGATCATGGAATGATAGGCTAAGATCGGATCGTATCCTCCAACATACATAACGAGTGCCCCAAGAACCAATCCAAGAACAATGGCGATAATAGGAACGAATAGGGACTCGCGTTTAAAGATATCATTTAGTTTCACTCGATCCACCTCTTTCGTATTTACCTGCCATCATCAGTCCTAATTCCTGCTCATTTGTTGTCTCTGGCGTAGTCTCACCAACAATTTGACCATCAAATAGAACAAGGATACGATCAGCAACATTTAGAATCTCTTCTAACTCAAAAGAAACGAGTAAGACAGCTTTTCCTTGATCGCGTTGAGCAATTAGTTGTTGATGAACAAATTCGATGGCACCCACGTCTAGTCCCCTTGTAGGCTGAGCTGCTATCATGACCTGAGGATCCTTGTCGATTTCACGTGCAATGATGATTTTTTGTTGGTTTCCTCCAGACATGGATCCAACTCTTGTATCAATGCCTGGTGTACGTACATCGAACTCTTTCACTAAGCGTGTTGCCATATCGTCTCTAGCCTTAACGTTGATGAAGCCGCGCTTTGTAATCTCAGGATGATGATACGTTTGCAAAATTGTATTTTCACTGACAGAAAAGTCCAGAACTAATCCATGTTTATGTCGATCTTGGGGAATATGTGAGACTCCCGATTCAGAGATATTACGTGGCGTGTGATTCACTATACTTTTACCATTTAATAGAATGTCACCTGAATTTACCGACTGCATGCCCGTTAGTGATTCAATTAATTCGGTCTGCCCATTTCCATCAACACCGGCAATTCCCACAATCTCACCTGCATGTAAAGAAAATGAGATATGGTTGAGTACATGTTTTCCATTTCGATCAACGACAACTAAATCTTTTGTTTCTAACAAGACCTCCGTAGGATGTGCTGGTTGTTTCTCTGTCTTGAAATTGACAGCTTTCCCAACCATCTTCTCTGCTAATTCCTGTGGATTGGTGTCTGCAACGGTAACGCTTTCAATAACTTTACCACGGCGAATAATCGTACAAGTATCGGCTATCTCCATAATTTCTTTCAATTTATGAGTAATTAGAATAATCGATTTGCCTTCGGCAACAAGTCGTTTCATAATTTCAAGTAATTCAATAATTTCTTGAGGTGTTAACACCGCAGTAGGTTCATCGAAAATTAGAATATCGGCGCCACGATAAAGGGTCTTAATAATTTCAACTCGTTGCTGCATTCCTACGCTAATGGAATCGATCGTTGCCATAGGGTCAATATCAAATCCATATTGTTCGGAAAGTTCCTTTACCTTTTTACTTGCGCCTTTAATATCAATCCGCATACCACGCTTTGGCTCCGAGCCAAGAATGATATTTTCCGTTACTGTAAAGGGTTCTACTAATTTAAAGTGTTGATGGACCATGCCAATTCCGAGTTCAATAGCTTTATTAGGACTATCGATCATCGCCTTGGTACCATTGATATGGATTTCGCCTTCTTCAGGTTGGTATAGTCCAAAAACAATATTCATTAGTGTGGACTTTCCGGCTCCATTTTCACCTAGTAAAGCATGAATCTCTCCACGCTTTAACTGAAAACTAATAGAATCGTTAGCTACAATGCCAGGGAATCTTTTGGTAATTCCTTTAAGCTCCAACGCGATATCAGCTTTATTCACAAGAATTCCCTCCCACAATTTTATTCGTCCCTTGTGAAATTGTAATTCACAAGGGACGAAATGATCTTTATTCTGCTGGTACGACAATTTCACCGTTAATAATTTTTTGTCGATATTCTTCTACTGTCTTAAGCACCTCAGGTGCCACATTCTTACTAGAGGTTGGGGCAATATCAACACCATTTTCTTTGAGTCCCATCGTAGTAACCTTGCCTCCTGGGAAGTTACCTTCAGCTAAGTCCTGGGAAACTTGATAAACCGCTTCATCCACTTTTTTGATCATAGAGGTCAAAGTCACATCGTCACCGAAGGTTAAGGACTGATCTTTATCTACCCCAATAACCCATACATGTTCACCAATTGCTTTGCGTTCTTTAGCTTCATTAAATGCGCCATTACCTGTTAAGCCAGCTGCGTGGAAGATAATATCAGCACCTTCGTTATAAATCGTAGCAGCAGCTGATTTCCCCACATCTACACGGTTAAATACGCCGGCATAGTTGATAATCAATTTTGCATCTGGATTTACAGCTTTAATTCCTTCTCTAAAGCCAGCTTCGAATCGTTTAATAACTGGGATTTCCATACCGCCGATAAAGCCTATTTTATTTGTTTTTGTCGTTAAGCCGGCAATGACACCAACAAGGAAAGCTCCTTCTTGTTCTTTAAAGTTTATGGCTGCTACGTTTGGTACAACAATATCAGAGTCTACAATACCAAATTTAGCGTTCGGATATTCACCCGCAAGCTGTGTAACCGCATCTGCTAAGGTAAAGGCGGTTGCCCAAGTTAAGTCATAATTCCCTTTTACAAATTGCAGTAGGCTTGGCATAACCTCACTGTCGGATTTCGGCTCTAAATATTTCACATCGTAACCGTGATCCTTGTTTAATTTCTGTAATGCTTCCCAAGCACTTTGGTTAAACGATTTATCGTTGATACTTCCTAAGTCAGTTACCATACCGATTTTGAGTTTTTTGTCGCCGGTTGCGGCATCACCTTTCGCAGCTTCTGTATTCGTGCTAGTCTTTCCTCCACAAGCGGTCAGTACTAATGAAAGGGTCAACACCATGGGTAAAACTGTTTTCATTATTTTTCTCATTTCCTAATTCCCCCTATTATTGTGTTGGTTTACGCATGTACCTTTAAAAGATTTAAGAAACTTTGCCCAATGTCTGTCTTGGAGACATTGAAATTGTCTGCAATGGTTGCAGCTAGATCGGCGAAAGTATTTCTTACCCCGATGGAGGCGGTGTTCTTTACGAGCGAAGGGCTGTAGATCAAGATAGGCACATATTCGCGGGTATGATCCGTACCTGGTGCTGTTGGGTCATTCCCATGATCGGCTGTAATGATCAGCAAGTCTTTTTCTCCGATTTGCCCTATAAGTTCAGGTAAATATTGATCAAACTCTTCAAGACAAGTAGCATATCCCTCAGAATCACGGCGATGGCCATATAAAGAGTCAAAGTCAACTAAATTTGTGAAGAGCAACCCTTTAAATGAACGTTTCAACAATGTAATGGTAGTCAGAATGCCGTCTAAGTTACTCTTCGTTGGGTGGGATTCTTGAATTCCTTTCCCTGTAAATATGTCATTGATCTTACCAATAGAAATGACATCATAACCTTGGTCGCTTAAGTGATTAAGTACGGTATCACCAAATGGTTCAAGCGCATAATCGTGCCGATTCGGTGTGCGTGTAAAGGCTCCAGGTTGTCCTACATATGGTCTTGCGATCACACGCCCAACCATAAACGGATCATTCAAAGTGAGTTCCCGAGCAATTTCACAACCTCGATACAACTCCTCAAGTGGAATGATATCTTCATGTGCTGCGATTTGAAGGACACTGTCGCCAGAGGTATAAACAATCCACGCTCCAGTACGCATTTGTTCTTCGCCGTACTCGTCTAGGATGACTGTACCGGATGATGGCTTGTTGCCAATCACCGTTCTACCTGTCAACTCCTCAAACTTCGTAATGAGCTCTGCCGGAAACCCATTCGGATAAACCTGAAAAGGCACATCTACCTCTAACCCCATTAGTTCCCAATGACCAGTCATTGTGTCTTTACCAACCGAAATTTCGTTCATTTTTCCATAGAAGGCTTGAGGCTTATCCACCTCAGGGATGGCTGAAAGGCGTGCAATGTTGCCTAAACCAAGCGCAGTAAGATTTGGCAATTTGATCTCGGGAACCTGCTCACATATGTGACCAAGGGTATGACTTCCTTCATCACCAAAGTTGGCTGCATCAGGCAACTCGCCAATACCAACACTATCGAGTACAATGACACTTATACGTTCGAATTTCATATCGTTTTGCCTCCAGTTTGGAATGTTCCTATAAAGTTGTGGGCATTGTTTTTTCGAAATGCGTAATAATAGAAGTTATTGCTCTCTATCTCTGAACTGGAATGAACAAAGATAGCTGAATGAAAGGATCGATACTTATGATTACTAACCTCTCTGACATTACAATCTTCTCGGAACTTCCTGAGGAAGCCTTGTTACGTATCGCACCCTTATTGAAGGAACGTCAATTTAAAAAGAACCACGTCCTCATGTTTGAAAATGATCTCAGTGAAGAGGTTTACTTAATTCGCTCAGGGATGCTGAAAGTGTATCGCTTAAGTGAAGATAGAGAAATTATTCTTTGTATTGCCACGGCAGGTGATATCCTGGGTGAATCAGAAGCATTATCCAATGACAATCATCGAATTTCTTCCGTAGAAGCTTTGGAGAATGTTTCAGTATGGCAAATTGGAAAGCAAGACTTCCTTCATATCGTTGAGCAATATCCTGTTGTTCTAAGAAAAGCCTATACGATCCTTATAGAGCGAATTCGTGTCCTCAATCGCTTAATTCGCTATTTGTCGTTTTATGATGTTCGAACAAAGACAGCGAATTTAATCATGGATCTGTATTTTAACTTCGGTAAGGACAATGATAACGTTTACAAAATAGATTTAAAGATTAGACAATCTTTGATGGCTAACATGCTCGGAGTGACTAGAGAATCCATCTCCAAAACCCTAAGTGATTTTCAAGCCGAGGGAATTCTCGACATTCAGGATAAATATTTATATATCTTAGATAAGAGCAAACTTGAATCCATTTGTAATGAAATAGAAGAGATACCAGAACTTCGAAAATGGAATAGCCAGTAGACATGTCGTACATTTAATATATCAATGTAAGCGGTTTATTTCAGTTAACGTTTTAACGATTATTATGTTAATCAGTTCACAAAAGGCAGGTTAACCCTTTAACGGAATGTAGATTTATATTGTGATATGATTTCGTTGTAACCGTTTTCTTGATGAATAAATATAACAATTGGAGGCAATTTACATGAGTGCACACATTGAAGCAAAAGCTGGGGAAATTGCAGAATCTGTATTACTACCGGGTGATCCATTACGTGCAAAGTATATTGCAGAAACTTTTCTAGAAGGCGCAGTCTGCTACAATAATGTTCGTGGTATGCTTGGCTACACAGGAACTTATAAAGGAAGCCGTGTATCCATTCAAGGTACAGGAATGGGCATGCCTTCCGCATCCATTTATATTCATGAATTAATAAATATTTATGGTGCCAAAAACCTGGTTCGTATTGGAACATGTGGCGCCATACAATCGGATGTGAAAATTCGAGATGTTATTATTGGACAAGCGGCAGCTACGGATTCGGCTATCATTCGTAACGACTTCCCAGGATACGACTTTCCACAGATTGGAGACTTTGATTTAATCAAAAAGTCATACGAAATTGGAACCGCAAAAGGCCTTAACCTTCGTGTAGGAAATGTGCTGTCTTCTGATATTTTCTACTCGGATGATAATTCTACAGTGATGAAGCTTGGTAAACATGGCGTGTTAGCCGTAGAGATGGAAACTGCAGGACTTTATTACCTAGCAGCTAAATTTGGCGTTAGAGGATTGTCACTCTTAACGGTTAGTGACCATCTCATCACAGGTGAGCAAACCACTGCGCTTGAAAGACAAACCACGTTTAACGACATGATCGAAGTGGCTTTGGAAACGGTAACTCAATAAAGTTTAGGAATACGAGAGGGACAAGGCGATACGCTTTGTCTCTTTTTGTTTATCATTGATCACTAATGCCACAATAGAAGCCAATCCCCAAGCAATGAATGCCATCGGTTTCCATTTTTGCGATTCGTTAGATTTGTTCGTGATCTTTTTATTGACCGATCACGCCTAATATAATCGTTAATGGTCTCATACTTTTTCCTGTCATATGAGAAAAACCAATCGCACAAGCCCGTATATTTTGTTCGATTCTATGGAGAAGCTGACATCCTGAACGGTAGCTACTTTCCCATAGGTTTTCGTAAGTCCTTTCAATTCGTTCGGCAATCTGCATATAAATGGGTCTGCCGTCATCTATTGAGAATTCTATTGCATCACAACCTCCATTTTGATCACTCCTGATAACAGGTTAGTTACTTCTATAATTAACCACACAAGCAAATAACTTAATTGTTAATAGATCCCTTTTTATATAAAATTAGACCGAAACTTAATTGACCGCTGAATTACTTCAATATTGCTGGAGTGACGATTATTTTATTTTTGTACTTATATAATGACATAATTCATCCGATATCTATTAAAAGTGTGATAATTATCATAGCTATCATTAATTCGACACAGCAGAGGGGTTATGTCAGATGAAGAAATTTAGTGAATGGAATCAGAGAATGAGGAATATATCATTAAGAATAAAGCTTCCTCTATATGTCAGTATTCTTGTTCTTGTTGTACTAGTTGGAACAAGTACTTTGTTGTATCTGGCGGGGTCGAATTTACTTCTGAATAAAAGTAAAGATGAAATGAATGCGAATGCGGATCGTATTGGGGAGAGTTTATACTCAACGGTCAAGTTAGAGAAGCAGTCAACTTACTTGCTTTCTATTCATAATTCTTTTAAAGATTTACTGAAAGCAAGAAATGAGAGTAAACTACCTGACAAGGAATTCCTGTCTGCTCAAAATGAACTCTATACTAAATCCAATAAAATTCTAACGGATAGTATAGAAGGAACTCAGGGTATTCAAGCTTTTATGGTGTTTGATAAAAAAGGTATAGTCGTTGCAAGTAATAGTCCGAAGTCGATTGGGATTAACTCCGTTGAACGGGAATACTTTCAGAAAGCGATCAAGGGGGAGTCCTTTGTTAGTGATGCACTTATATCTAAGTCGACTAATAGTTTAATCGTTGTGTTTGCGCAACCTATTAAAGATGGTGATGGTACAATATTAGGTGTATTAACTTGTAATATAGACGCATCCCTTTTCGTTAATGAGCTCGAAGGTATTAGCATCAACGAAGAAGGAATTATATATATTCTAAGTCGCGAAGGAACTGTGGTATATCATTCCAAAGATGAATCAGCTGTAAGTAAGAAAGTGGAAGCAACCGAAATAGTAGAGTTAATGAAAGAAAAGGCAACGGAAACCATATTACGAGATAATATTGATTACCCTGACAAATATATGCGCTACTCCAAAATCCCGATTGCAGATTGGACGGTTATCGTCGAGGATAGTTATAAGGATATTGAAAAACCATTACAGCAATTGTTCCGACAGATTGCTGTAGTCACTATATTTGCCCTTATACTTGCTTGTATAGTTGGAATTATCATATCTATGATCATTACAAAACCGATCGCAAGACTTACGAACTTATTCAAAAAATTAGCTTCTGGGGATTTAACGATTTCAGCAGAGGGAAGGTACAACAGTGAGTTCAAGGAGCTAGCTGATAGTTTTAATGTGATGGTGAATATGAATAGACAGCTCATTTCTAACATGAACAGTACCATTGATGTTCTAAATATGAGCACGCAAGAGTTGGAGAGAGCATCCAAGCAAACTGCGAATTCCATTGAAGAGACAGCTACAACTACGATGGAGATTGCCAAAGCTACGGAATCTCAATCCAATGACACAGAGGAAATCGTAGATAGATTTAATGAAATAGGTGACAAAATTAACAATATCAATACGAGATCGCAGTCTGTTAAAGACAGCGCAGAGGATATTATTGAGGTCTTCGACCGTAATAAAGAGGTTATCGGTCATTTGATTCAGAACAATCAGAGGAATGAAGAAGAAGTACGTAAGATTTCTTCCATCACTTCCAAACTTGAAGAGAGTTCAAGGAACATCAATGACATCACAGGAGCGATAAAGAATATCGCAGCACAGACAAATTTACTTGCACTAAATGCTTCGATTGAAGCGGCAAGAGCAGGGGAGTATGGAAGAGGGTTTGCCGTAGTTGCTACAGAAATTCGTAAGCTGGCGGAACAAAGCTCGAAGCAGTCGGGTGAAATTAACGCTATTATTGAACAAACACTTCAGTACGTTGTAGAGAATAACCAGAGTGTGATAGAAATTAGAGATATCTCAACTAAGCAGAATGAATTTGTTAGTCAAACGGAAACGGCATTTGATACGATATGGCACAACGTTATTGAGATTACGGATCAGATAAGACCGATGGCTGATGAAATGACTGATATTGAGAATAACAAGAACACGGTGTTAGAATCTGCACAAAGTCTATCAGCTTCGGGAGAAGAAGTATCTGCATCTGTAGAAGAAGTAACAGCAACCATCAAGGATCAATCTGCTATGGTACAAAGTTTATCTGACATGGTCGAAACCATTGATAACTTGAGCAAAGAATTGATGGAAGCAGCATCTCAATTTAAATTAAAGTAATTTGCTAAGACAAGTGTAAATGTAAAAAGGTTTACAATTTTATAATTTTTCTTTATAATTAAAATATAAGTTTTAATTATATGTCTGTGTTGATTTATGGAGGAGCCTGTCACCAAGGGCTCCTTCTGTTTATTTTGAGGAGCCTGATTCTAGGGCTCCTCTTTTTTTGTTTTAGACTTCCTCATAAGAACGAAGATTGAGGGCATTTTAGATACAGAGAGGGAGATGGAGTATGGAATTTGTTTTTTATCTTACACTTATTTTATTGTTTACGAAAGTAGCTGGAGATTTATCTGTTCGATTAGGTCAACCTGCTGTATTGGGGAAACTGATCATTGGCGTTGTGTTAGGACCAGCGGTATTAGGCTGGATTCCGAACGATAGCAGCTTTATTCATTACATGTCCGAAATCGGTGTATTGTTGCTCATGTTTATAGCGGGTTTAGAAACGGATGTAGATCAGCTTCGGCGAGATTGGAAGTCCGCTCTAGCGGTTGCCATTGGGGGGATATTCCTTCCATTTGTTGGAGGGTTCGCTGTTGCTGAACTATTCGGATTTCCTAGTAGTTATGCCCTTTTTATGGGAGTGATATTTAGTGCTACGTCCGTTAGTATTTCAGCTCAAGTTCTAAAAGATATGAACAAACTGAATTCACGTGAAGGTACGACTATTCTGGGAGCAGCCGTGGTAGATGACGTGCTTGTGGTTATTCTGTTAGCCATAATGATGAGTTTACTCGGAACGGGAGCAGACGTGAACATAGGGTTACTTATCGGTAAGAAAGTGTTATTCTTCGTCGTAATTATTGCTGTTGGAGTATTCCTTGTACCTAGAGTAATGAAGTTGCTCTCCAAACTGAAAGTAACGGAAGCGACCGTTACAGCTGCCTTGGTTATCTGCTTTGGTTTTGCTTACTTTGCAGATATCATGGGTATGGCTGGAATCATTGGTTCCTTTGCAGCAGGTATAGCGATTTCACAAACATCATTTAAACATACTGTGGAACATAAAATAGAACCTATTGCTTATGCCATATTTGTCCCAGTCTTTTTTGTAAGTGTTGGACTTAATGTATCGTTTGTGGGTGTAGGACAACAAATTGGATTTCTAATCCTACTCTCGTTGGTTGCTATTATGACTAAATGGGTGGGTGGAGGACTTGGAGCGCGTATCACTGGCTTTAGTAGGCAGTCGTCGATTGCCATCGGAGCAGGAATGATCTCGAGAGGTGAAGTCGCTTTAATCATAGCGGCAACGGGCTTGGAGGCCGGCTTACTTCAACCAGAATATTTCACTTCAGTCATCATTATGGTAATTATCACCACGTTGGTTACACCTCCTTTATTGAAATATTTGTTTCGTGAACCGGTAACTGTAAAGGGGAAGTAAGCAACCTATAGCTAATCTGAATATCCAGAAATAACCTCATCCGATCAAGGATTGAGGTTTTTTTTGTTCCTCAAGGTTTCTGTCTCCATAGACATGTCAATTTTTACATTCTAATGATGTATTTCACCACAATTGAAACTATAATATTAACGAAGACTATTTATGATATGGGGGTACGGAGAATGAAGAAGATAATCAATTATGCGCATCGAGGAGCTTCAGCAGTATGCCCTGAGAATACGATGGCGGCATTTGTTAAGAGTCTTGAACTTGGGGCAACGGGCATCGAAACGGATGTTCAAATGACTCAAGATGGACATTTGGTGCTCATCCATGATGAAGCTATCAATCGAACTACAAATGGGTCGGGTTATGTAAAAGACATGACATTTGAACAACTTTCTTTGGTAGATGCAGGTTCTTGGTTTGGAGAGTCTTTCGAGGGTGAACGTATACCTACATTAGAAGATTTGCTGAAGCTTCTTCATCAACGTGACACTATATTAAATATTGAATTGAAAAATGGTATATTCATGTACCCAGGTATGGAGGAGAAGGTAATCAACCTTGTGCGGCAATATGAAATGTCCGATAGGGTTGTATTCTCAAGCTTTAATCATTACTCTTTAGCATTTTGCAAAAGTATTGCACCAGAAATTCGGACCGGAATTCTGTATATGGAAGGTTTGTACCGTCCGTGGGATTATGCTTCAACATTAGGTGCAGATGCCCTTCATGCCTATCATTATGCCGTGCTGCCTGAGTTTGTGGTGGGAGCTACTGAACATGGTAAGGAGTATTGTCCTTTTACTGTCAATGAACCCGAGCGGATGAGATCTCTGATTGAAGCGGGTGTCGCTGGTATCATAACAGACTATCCTGAGCGACTAGCTGAATTATTATCCAATAGAGGAGAGTGACGTGTGAAGAAGACATGGCTTCTGGGTTTTGGGTTCTTTAGTATTAGTATTACATGGGCATTATATAACGCCTTTGTTCCTTTTTTTCTTGAAAACTATGTACAAAGCGTAGCAGTTGTCGGATTCTTAATGACCATTGATAATTATTTCGCTCTATTTCTACAGCCATGGATAGGCAATAGAAGTGATCGCACGACAACCCGATACGGTAGAAGAATACCTTATTTGCTAATTGGAATGCCTTTGGCTGCCATCTTTACGGCTATTATTCCCTTCCATACGGGACTTTTCACGCTCTTGTTATTTATGATACTAATGAATCTTGCTATGAGTCTGTATCGTTCACCTACGGTGGCACTGATGCCTGATACTACATTAGAGAATAAACGTACGAAAGCTAACGGAATTATCAATTTCATGGGTGGGGTAGGTTCTGTCATTGCATTTGGAGTGGGGTCCATATTGTATGATTACCATCGGTCGTTACCTTTTGTTGTTGCAGGAGTATTGACTCTTATTTGTCTCTTCGTTGTTTCACGTTCCATACGGGAATCCAGGGATTCGGTGAACACACCGTTGTTGGGAAAGAAACCACGTATCTCTTTGAAAGGACAGCTCGACCGTACAACGGTATTTTTACTAGCAGCTATCTTTTTCTGGTTTGTCGCTTATCAAGGTGTTGAAACACTATTTACACTTTACGGAAAAAATTATTTAGGGCTTAGCGAGAAAGCTTCTTCCTTCTCCTTGACCTTTTTCTCATTAGCATTTGTGATATTTGCTATTCCTAGTGGCTTTCTAGGTAATCGATTTGGTAAAATAAAAATGATTATTACGGGGATATGTGGCCTATTTGTTGTCTTTGGACTGGTGATCTTTGTGAAGGATTTACTCATACTTCGTCTTCTGTTAGTCCTTGGTGGTATGTTCTGGGCATGCATTAATATCAATTCATATCCATTCATCATTTCTACTGGAAAAGAAGAGAGTATTGGTACGCGGACGGGACTGTATTACTTGGTATCCTCTTTGGCTGCGATATCCTCTCCACCAATGTTGGGTCTGATGATCGATAGCTTCGGGTACTCCATATTATTTTACTGTGCATCGGCAAGTATGCTCGTAGCGTTAGCCTTTATGCTTATGGTTAGACAACGCGGTGAGTTCCTGAATGTGCCGAATAGTGAACTCCCGACAAAGGCCATCTAACCTATTTTGAAATTATTCACTGTAAAGGAATTGGATTAAGTAGGATTTGACGTTATAATTAATAACAGGACAATCATTCTTGCATTTTTCTTATATTGACCACGAGAAGGAGAGAATAATTATTATGACGAAGGTTCTTATTTTTGGACACAAAAATCCAGACACAGATACGATCTGCTCGGCTATTGCCTACGCTGAACTAAAGAATGCGCTAGGTGTAGATGCAGAGCCTGTAAGATTGGGTACGATTAGTGGGGAAACACAATTTGCATTGGATCATTTCAATGTGAAGGAACCCCGCCTTGTTGAGACGGTATCGAATGAAGTAGAAGAAGTTATTCTAGTCGATCATAACGAACGTCAGCAAAGTGTAAGTGATATTGATAAGGTTCGTGTGATCGAGGTTATCGATCATCATCGAATCGCGAACTTTGAGACTAGCCATCCTTTGTATTACCGTGCAGAGCCAGTGGGTTGTACAGCAACTATTTTAAATAAAATGTACAAGGAAAAGGGAGTAGCTATCCGTAAGGAAATCGCAGGATTAATGTTATCTGCTATTATTTCAGATTCCCTTCTCTTGAAATCCCCAACGTGTACAGATGAAGATGTGGCTGCAGCGAAAGAATTAGCTGAAATCGCTGGTGTGAACTTGGAAACTTATGGTCTGGAAATGCTTAAAGCGGGCGCTGACCTTAGTGACAAGACAATCAAAGAATTGATCTCACTTGACGCTAAAGAATTTCAAATGGGCAACTACAAAGTGGAGATTGCCCAAGTGAATGCGGTGGATACGAATGATATATTGGTGCGCCAAGCTGAATTAGAAGCTGCTCTATCTAGTGTAGTGTCTGAGAAGGGCTTGGATCTATTCGTATTCGTTGTTACCGACATTCTTAATAACGATTCCGTAGCATTAGCAGTCGGGAATGTAACACATGCGGTTGAACAAGCGTATGATGTCCAATTGGTTGATAACAAAGCCCTGCTAAAAGGGGTAGTATCACGCAAATTACAAATTGTGCCTGTCTTAACTGAGACATTGAATAAACTGTAAGTCTAGATGGCAAAGCGTAGTCATAGCCGTTATACGGCGTGATTGCGCTTTTTTGTGTTGTTAAAAAGAGTGGAAATCGAAGGATGTTGGCTTTGATTTATCGTTGTGGAGTATACTGAGTTTGCAAAAGGATAAATAATCGTTAAAATAAGAAATAAGTTGTGATAAGTGTGAGTTTTGTCATTGCGATAAAAATAATGGTCTTAAGGAAACTGGATCATACTTAGGGGGACAACAAGATGGAAAGAATCCAAACAGAGGAACAGTACCGTCAATTGACACAGGGTGATGAATGGACGGTCATTAAATATGATGCAACTTGGTGCCCAGATTGTAAAACATTGGACAAATTTATGGACGGAATTATTGATAACAATCCCGACAAAAGGTTCTATGCTTTGGATGTTGAACAATTCCCTAATATTTCTGAAGAGAATGATGTTCGTGGAATTCCAAGCTTGCTTGTGTATCGTAATGGAGAGAAGAAAGCGCACCTACATAGTAAATTTGCCAAAACGCCGACTCAGATCACAGAATATTTAGATACAATCAAATAACGTATAAATGAACGATACCCCTATCCACTGGATAGAGGGTATTTTCGCTAAGTGGTATTTGACAGGCAATAATTAATGTACAACTATAGGAGGAATCTTTTATGAACGAACAATCTATTTCGAGAATGATTGACCATACGCTATTAAAGCCTGACGCGAAGAAGGAAGATATTCAAAAGTTAGCTGAAGAGGCCAAAACTTACAGCTTTGCTTCTGTGTGTGTGAATCCGACATGGGTTGTAACAGCGCATGCTGTATTGAAGGATACGCCTGAAGTTAAAGTATGTACGGTTATTGGTTTTCCACTTGGTGCTTCAACACCTGAGGTTAAGGCGTTTGAAACGACAAATGCGATTGCTAATGGCGCAGGCGAGGTGGATATGGTGATTAACATCGGAGCTTTAAAAAGTCATGATGATGCTTTAGTGACACGAGATATTGTTGCTGTTGTTCAAGCGGCGAATGGAAAAGCACTAACAAAGGTTATCATTGAGACATGCTTGCTTTCAGATGAAGAGAAAGTGCGTGCCTGTAAGCTAGCTGTTAAAGCGGGAGCTGATTTTGTTAAAACATCTACTGGATTTTCTACTGGTGGAGCAACAAAAGAAGATATCGCATTGATGCGTGCAACGGTAGGCCCTGACATTGGTGTTAAGGCTTCGGGTGGCGTACGGAGTGCTGAAGATGCGCAAATCATGATCGCTGCAGGTGCAACCCGTATTGGTACAAGCGGTGGCGTCGCTATAGCCCAGGGACAACAATCCCAAGGGAGCTATTAAGAGATCATTCTACTATTTTGATTTTATTATGTTTTAAAGGGGATTATATTATACTTTTCTTATGCTCTTAGTGTGGATTAGGCTTTTCAAATCCGCTTATTTATGAGAAAATGTGGAAGTGTATCGAATATGTATTATATTATTATATCTTTCATTGATAAGGGAGGATTTACCATGTCCGAAGAACACCGTTTATCGTTTGAAACCTTAGCTGTTCATGCAGGTCAGCAGATTGACCCAACTACGTTATCTCGTGCAGTTCCTTTGTACCAGACGACATCTTATGGATTCCATGATAGTGATCATGCTGCAAATTTGTTCGCACTTAAGGAGTTCGGAAATATCTATACTCGGATCATGAACCCTACTACGGATGTATTCGAGCAACGTATTGCTGCTTTAGAAGGCGGAGCAGGTGCTCTAGCAACGGCGTCAGGTCAAGCGGCTATTACATTCTCGATACTTAATATTGCTGGTGCTGGAGATGAGATTGTTTCTTCGTCTAGTCTATATGGAGGAACGTATAATCTGTTTGCTAATACATTAGCTAAATTGGGGATTAAGGTTCATTTTGTAGATTCTAATAATCCAGAGAACTTTCGTGCAGCGATTACGGATAAGACAAAGGCTCTTTATGCGGAGACGATTGGTAATCCTCAAGGAAGTATCCTTGATGTAGAAGCGGTTGCAAACATTGCTCATGAATATGGTCTTCCTCTCATTGTAGATAATACGTTCCCAAGTCCATACTTGCTTCGCCCTATTGAATATGGTGCAGACATTGTTGTTCATTCGGCAACGAAGTTTATTGGTGGTCACGGTACATCCATTGGTGGTGTTATTGTTGACGCAGGTAAATTCGATTGGAAAGCAAGTGGTAGATTCCCTGGTCTTACTGAACCGGACCCAAGCTATAATGGCGTTGTTTATACGGAAGCTGTTGGTCCACTAGCTTATATTATCAAGGCTCGTGTTCAATTATTAAGAGATATGGGGTCCTCAATATCACCTTTTAACTCGTGGCTACTCTTACAAGGGCTAGAAACGTTGCATTTACGTATGGAACGACACAGCGAGAATGCACATAAGGTAGCTCAATATTTAGAAAATCATACCGACGTAGAATGGGTTAGCTATGCAGGGCTCCCAAGTCATCCTTCGTACGAACTTTCCAAGAAATACTTACCTAAAGGCCAAGGAGCAATCCTGACATTTGGGATTAAGGGTGGTACGGAAGCTGGTCGGACATTGATTGAGAGTGTGAAGCTATTCTCACATTTGGCGAATGTAGGGGATTCGAAGTCACTGATCATTCACCCTGCTAGCACAACACACCAACAACTGTCGGAACAAGAACAAGTGGCAGCTGGCGTTAAACCGGAAATGATTCGATTATCTGTTGGAACAGAAAATATTAATGATATTCTCAATGATTTGGAACAGGCCATTCAAGCTAGTCAGAAATAAGTGATAGCCGGATTATTCACAAATGTAGGTGCTTTTTCTCTTCGAAAGGAGGGAGAGGTTCCTTTTTTTTATGTATAAATTAGGTAATGGCTGTATATTTTTTATAATGGCTTAATACGCTTATGTATGTTCGTTATTTTGATGTGAAAAGAGGGTGGACAGCGATTATGAACAGTAAAGAGGATCACTATCCTTGCAGGGGAACAACAGGGTGTTCAAGTATCGGCAGTATGAAAGCGCTATACTCCTATAGTGGCCAGGAGCAGGCTGTGGCTGAGAATGAACAGGGTTGGGTGCAAGTCGATGATTTGTGCCAAAGTGAAGGGGACCTCTACAGTACACATGCTGATCATCTAGCTGTCAAAGCAAGTTCATTATCGGAAATGTTCTCGCTTGTTGAGCTCGTTGAGATAGGATCAATATCTCGGGAAGAAGCAATAATGTGTATAGATGCTGATTGTATTCGTACGATTGTAGAAGATATCGTAAATTCTCATCAAGGCTATGATGAAATATCTCCCCCTCAGAAGTTACTCTTATGGAGTGATCAAGTAAGCAGTTTGAAAGTATTCACTGGAGGAATGACTCCGAAGGAAGTGTGGATAGGAAAGGTCATGGGAGTTCGTGGTTTAGGATTAGTACGTTGTGAAGAATTGTTGAAGATAGAACCCCTAAAGAGTATTATTCCCATGGGATGGATGTGGGATGAGGAGATCGCTGTGCCCCTGCAGCGACGACTATTGTGTCTGCTGCAAGAACAATGGGAATCGTTATTTTATGCGCTTCAGGGGATGCCCGCGACACTTAGCTTGATGCCAACATCCAATTCTAGCACTTGTTCCTACCTTACGGATGGAATTCAAGATATTCAGATTGAAGCTTTGTTTCGTGCGATGCGAGCATGTGAACAGCAGGGAATAGATTGTATTGTAGATATTCTAGTGACTCATCCAGCGAGTGCGGAACAATACGCGGATGGAATTCATTTCATCGAACAGGTTGCAGAACAGACACTGGGACATAGTCACCGTTCAATTAAATATAGAGTGGGGGCTTTGGTCCCTTGGAATATCAGATCATCCGTTGCAGGAGAGCTCGCCCGGTGTACGAACTTATTGGTGGTGGAATGGGAAGAAAGAAATGTAACATCTCCGGTCGATGCCATGAGCATGGAAATCTTTCACCATATCCGGCAGGTCCATCCACGTATTCATATTAGAGCGGTAGGTCATTTAACAAGTGCGGATCTTTCTGTCATCTATACACTCGGGATCGATGAGATTAGTTGTGAACCTCAGGAAGCACCTATTATTCGTATCGTTGCGGCACAATTGGAATTGATGGAGAAAGTGATCGGATTACATTTATAGATCATATAACAGAAACCTGAAGGTGAGCGCGTGGTCTTGTGACACGGTGAACATTTTCAGGTTTTTTTAGAAATTTAAGATAGTATAAGTTACACTTGGTACTCTACTTCTTATAGTACCGAAGAGACGGATATCCATCCTTAAGGGACGGTGTAGCCGTTTCTTCTGGTGTATATGTGATGTTACCCATTTACTTGGCATCTACAAAGGAATATAATACAGGTATAAAGTTGCCATAGGGAAAAATAATTGTATAACTACAAGAAATGATTTTCATTCTCATTTACGATGCTGCTCCGGATACCCGGAGCAGCATGTGTCATTTTTAGGGCGATAATAATGCAATTCATTCTCAAGTGGAAGGTGATTAACAATGGAAAATACTCAGAAAGCTTTCTCAAGGATAGAAATGTCTTCTGTTCGAAAACCGGCTAATCAGCCGAATCCTCCTAAAAGGGGAAAATATGATCTACGTAGTATGCTTTGCAATAAGGAGATGCTTGCTGCATTAGGAAGCGGATTACTTACATTAATAGCCTGGTCAGTCGGACATTGGGCTGAATATCTATCGATCCTATTGTATGTTACAGCCTATGCAATAGGGGGATGGACCACAGCACGAGAAGCTGTTCATACGTTAGTTAAGGAACGTGAACTCGATGTTAATCTGCTTATGATTGCCGCAGCGATGGGTGCAGCTACAATCGGTTACTGGAATGAGGGTGCTCTGCTGATCTTTATATTTGCGTTAAGCGGTGCATTAGAGAGTTACACCATGGAGCGGAGCAAGAAGGATATCTCCTCGTTAATGGCTCTGAAACCGGAGACTGCTCTACGCGTTGAGAATGGTGAAATGATACAGGTTAGTATTGAACAACTTCAGATCGGAGATCTGTTTCTTGTTAAGCCAGGTGAATTGATACCAGCAGATGGTTGTATTCAACGAGGTATCTCTGCGGTTAATCAAGCATCCATCACAGGTGAAGCTATTCCTGTAGACCGAACAACTGGGGATATCGTCTTTGCCGGTACGCTCAACGGGGAAGGTGTATTGTATGTCGAAGTGACTCAATCGGCTGAATCTACGGTATTTGCCAAAATCATCAGGCTTGTCGAGGAAGCAGAAAGTGAAGTACCTCATTCTCAACGCTTCATTAAACGATTTGAATCGATCTATGCACGTATAGTGGTTACGATAACGTTATCTTTAATTATTCTATTACCTCTTCTTCTTGGTTGGAGCTGGGGAACGGCCTTCTATAAAGCAATGGTGTTCCTTGTCGTTGCTTCTCCATGTGCCCTAGTCTCATCTATTATGCCAGTTATGCTGTCGGCCATTTCGAACAGTGCACGTAGAGGAATTCTCTTTAAAGGTGGAGCCCACGTGGAGAACATGGCACTAACATCTGTGGTAGCTTTTGATAAGACAGGGACACTTACGATGGGAATGCCACAGGTGACAGATTTTATTGTGGATGAGCGTTATGAGCGTGATGAGTTACTTACTGTATGTGCCTCTGTAGAACAGTTATCTGAACATCCACTTGCAAAGGCTATTTTGAGAAAAGCACTGGGAGAGGGACTTCCATTGAAATCTGTTGATAACGCTCAGTCTTTGACGGGTTGGGGAATGTCTGCTGAGGTCGATGGAACCCTATGGAGAATTGGCAAGAGTGATATTCTAGATAGTTCGACAGATGAATCTAGGCTGATCTGGATGGATCAGAGAAGTCGCTTAATATCGCAGGGGAAGACCGTATCCATTATTATGGACGGTGATCATGTAGCGGGACTGATCGCATTACAGGATACGATACGACCACAGGCGGTACGTGCTGTGCAGTCATTGCAAGCATTAGGGATTCGCGTGGCTATGCTTACAGGGGATCATCGAGATACGGCACAGGTTATTGGTGAACAGATTGGTGTCGATTGGATCTACGCAGATCTTCGACCAGAGGCGAAGGTTGCTCATATCAAAGAATTAAGAGAGAAGTATGGACATGTGGTTATGGTTGGTGACGGAGTTAACGATGCTCCAGCATTGGCTACAGCAACGGTTGGAATTGGTATGGGAATGAACGGAAGTGGTACTGCTTTGGAGGTGGCAGACGTGGTTCTCATGAATGATAATATTGAGGAGATTGCTAGTACCATTAAGCTTGCACGACGAGCCCAACGCGTGATTAAGCAAAATATGGCCTTCTCAATCAGTATCATACTAATTCTAATTATCAGTAACTTCATAGGAGATATTGCTCTCCCAATAGGCGTGATTGGACATGAGGGAAGCACCATATTAGTGATTGTAAATGGGTTACGACTACTTAGATGATCTGTAACAAATATGTTGACATATCGTTGTTTTTGAAACATAATAGTTACTAGATAATAATTATTATAATTAAGAATTTGAAATAATTCTTTATACACTATCATTTTATTAGGGGGAACCTATATGTACAAATCTATTATTGTTGGAACAGGTCCAGCAGGATTAACCGCTGCCATTTACTTGGCTCGTGCCAATATGAAACCACTCGTTATCGAAGGACCACAGCCCGGTGGACAATTAACAACAACGACTGAAATTGAGAATTTCCCAGGGTTTCCTGATGGTATCATGGGTCCAGAATTGATGGATAACATGCGTAAACAAGCGGAACGTTTCGGTGCAGAGTTCAGGACAGGATGGGTCAATAGCGTAGAGCTAGAAAGTCGTCCATTTAAGTTAAATGTAGAAGGCATCGGAGAATTGGTTACTGAAACACTTATTCTTTCGACGGGTGCGACAGCTAAGTATTTGGGTATTCCTGGTGAGCAGGATAATATTGGACGTGGAGTAAGCACATGTGCGACTTGTGACGGATTCTTTTTCAGAGGGAAAGAGATTGTCGTTATAGGTGGTGGTGATTCTGCACTTGAGGAAGCCAACTTCCTAACTAGATTCGCTTCAAAAGTAACACTTGTTAACCGTCGTGAAGAATTACGTGCCTCGAAAATTATGCAGGATCGTGTTCGTTCCAATGATAAAGTTCAATGGTCTCTGAATCGCACGCCACTTGAAGTATCTGCAGATGAGAAGGGTGTCAATGGTCTTAAAGTGTTCAACAATCAGACAGGCCAAGAAGAACTGATTGAGGTAAGTGGTGTGTTTGTAGCGATCGGTCACCATCCGAACACAGCATTTCTAGGTGGGAAAATCACAACAGATGCGAATGGATATATTGTCGTGACACCTGGCACATCGGAGACGAATATCCCTGGCGTATTTGCTTGTGGTGATGTTCAGGATACGAAGTACAGACAAGCGATTACGGCTGCTGGTAGTGGTTGTATGGCAGCGATGGACTGTGAAAAGTATATTGAAAGCCTTGAATATAGCGAGGTTAAGATTTAATATAGCGAATGTGAGTACTCATGTTCCGCAGTATAGGTTGGGAAAATGAAGAACAACATAAATAAAGGAGAGATTAACATGGAAAATGTTATCGTGTACACAAGTTCAAATTGCCCTCATTGTCGTCAGGTGAAAGGATATTTGGCTGACAAAGGGATTCAATATGAAGAACGCAATATTGAGACAAATGATGATTATGCTCAACAAGTATGGGATATGGGACTTAGAGCCGTTCCTGTAACAGTCATTGGTGAATATAAGATCGTGGGTATGAATACAACGCAGTTCAATAAAGCTTTGAATCCAGAAGCTTAATCTTTAAAATACGAAAGGCTTCACCTTCCTAATTAGTGGAGGGTGAAGCCTTTTTTTGTGTGCAAATAAGAAAGTTTAGGTTGGGACGTCATTTGTTCCTTATATTTGTCGCGCGCTACACAAAGTTAAGTTAGGCGATGACATCACTAGTTGAGAAAGATTGAATTTTAAGAGGACAGACAATCCGTTACTGCTTGCAGTATCACGTCAAAAAAATACCAACATACTGAGTTGAAATACGACATAAGCAAGTACGCCTGCAAAGATGAGTGTAAATCCAGATTTGCGCTTGGCCTGGAAGAATCGCAAGATGGCGAGGCTGAACAACGGAGCAATCACGAGCAAAAATAATAATACAGTGATGAACATGTGTGCCGAGATATTAGAAGTATCAACATAGGTCAAAGGAACCTCTCTCCATTTCATAAATGATATGACTAAAATCACAATCGTTAATTCTATTATAACGGGATTTTTCCTTAGTGACGTTATAAAAGAAGGCGAAAATGCGAATTTAAGTTAAATCATTCCTGTAGCTCGGATACGATCGAGAAGAGGAAACCGTTGCAATAAGGTAGCAAGGGGCATTTTCATATATTCTACGCATATATTTGAATATTGGAGATAGAGAAATCTATCATGGAAGGGAGACTACAACGAATGGCACCTTACTTATTGGACTTAAACAATAAGGATGTGGTTGTGATACAATATTTGTGTGAATTAAGTAGAGAAAGGCAGGGTATTCATGAAAAAAGGCCGCTATCGACTTGTAAAAGTGCTGCTAATCGGAATATTAATGGCGGTTGCAGTTCCACGGGCTGTGGACTTTGAGCAGGCTTACGCTGCTTCCAAATCTACTGTAGTGAGATCCGTAAGTGACATTCAACAAATATTACTATCAGCTATGAATAGTCACCAAGTGAATGTTACATTTGTATACAAAGGCAAGACTAAGGCGCTCAAAACGCAATTGAAACAAGCTTTAGATCAAGCGATGGAGAGCGATCCATATATTAATTATACGATTGCAAGTTATGGCTATTCATATCGTGGTAGCCCTAGTGCCGCAGATGTTACGGTCAAACTTAGCTATCGTGAGACTGCTCAAGAAACGGCATATGTGGAGAGTCGGGTAAAGAGTATACTGAAGGAAATCATAGTTCCAGGAATGAATGAACACGAGAAAGTCAAAGCGATCCATGATTGGATTGTCATCCATCTGCAATATGATAAGACTTTGCAGAAATATACCGCTTACGAGGGACTTAGTACGGGAAGCGCAGTGTGTCAGGGATATTCTCTTTTGACATACAAAATGCTGAAGGAATCTGGTATACAGAATAAAATCGTAGAGGGGACTGCCACACCAGAGGGTAGTCGTACAAGTCAGCTACACGCATGGAATTTGGTTCTTATATCGGGTAGTTGGTATCACTTAGATACAACTTGGGATGATCCGGTTCCTGATCAGAAGAATGTAGTGGGAATAGAATACTATTTGCGAAATGATAAGCAGATGCGTAAAGACCATACATGGACTAAACCGTATCCGGAAGCAGCGACATTATATCGAAATACGCTGTCTGCACTTGTTCAACAGGGAGGAAATAAAACGTCCTTCTATAAGAAGTTAGTGAAGGATCTTCAGTATAACCTCTATGAGAAGAGTGAAATTGTAGCTTCTTCTGCCCAATTGAAAGCTAAAGCAAAGGCGAGTATCCAGCAAGGTGACAAGTCGATCGTATTCCGTTTTCATGGAGATGAAGCTACATTGATCGAGGCCCTCCAACATTTATATACGTTAAATATCAAAGGGATATCTTATAATCATAGCCCTTTCGAAGAGACTCGGGATTTGAAAGTAGTTGTGACTTGGAAGTAGGAGAAAGTTATAAGTGAATATACAAAAAGAGAAGTGCATAGATTCTGCGCTTCTCTTTTTGTGTGTTTTAAAATAGCTGTATCCATTATTTGCTTTTCTTAATCCAAGTCGCGATGTCGTCAATAATAATCGAAGATACGTTAGAAGGTAGGTTATATTCTTGACCAGTAGAAATACCGCTGTATGCGTTAAGTAAATGTGTCACGTTAGGATAAGATTTATATTCCACGTCATGCCTATTCTTCAACTCACTCTTCCAAGTATTAAATTCAGAGAGAGGAACCTGAACGTCATTCTCACCTTGTAACACAAGCAGGGGTCCAGTTTGTTTCTTGGCGAGGTCGGTTGGTTTATAATCTCTTTGTTCGAACCACCAATAGGCAGGCTGAATTGGGAAATTGTCAGGTAAATGATCGACTGAATATTGTGGGTCGTTTACGGTCGCTATAATAGATGACCACATAGCAACTTGCGCTTCATAAGGTGTAGTATCTTGGCCTAATCCTTTCATACGGCTAATCATTTCTTTTAGTTGAATCGCTAATACATCAACATATTTTGAACTTGGTCCAGCTAAAAGAATAGTGCCCGCGATATCGCCATCTTTGTCGGCCGCAACAATTAATGGCATTGCGAATCCACCTTGGCTGTGACCTGCGACGTAAATCTCAGAAGAAGATATCATAGGATTTGCTTGTAATAACTTAAGAGCAGAGATAGCATCATCTACGGTCTCGTTCTTCAAGGTTAATTTTGGGTTGCTCGCTAACTTAAAGGTATGTTCATAGGTCAACTTATCATATCGGAGAACTGCAATACCCTTGGCAGCGAGGCCGACGGCAATATCACGTAGTGGCTTGGCACCGCCAGCCGAGGAATCGCGATCGATAGGCCCAGAGCCGTGCACTAGCACAAGCGCGGGGAAGGGACCTTTACCTACAGGCATAGATAGAGTCCCCGGTAGTGCCAACTTACCACTTCCAACGGTAACTTCTTGTTCCATATAGGATGTTGGATTATCATAAGAAGGCTTCTGATAAGTCGAAGAGGTCGCTACCGCAATGTACAAATCATCGATTTGTCCTTCTTGGTTCAGACGTAACGTAACACTGAAAGGAATGACGGTTGACTGGATGGTATAAGTCACATTCCGATGAATGGCATTCGTCTTCTCTGATTTAACGGACTGTCCAACCGGTTTGCCATACATTTTTTCGTAGTTGGCCCATAGCACATCTAGGATCTGGGTTGGTAAGGACTGTTTCAGTGTGGGACTCATATATTGGGATGCTTTGGCACCGTTTCCGGCTTTTAACTGATCGTAGAACAGATCTGCGGTATCGTTAGATACTGTTTCTTTACTAGCGAAAACGTTAGTAATGAATTCGATAGGCATAACAGCTTGGTTAGAAACAATGCGGACGGGGCCAGCTAAAGAGACGGACTTCCCATTCACGATAGCTTGTGAATTTCCTATGGTGAGTATCAACGTTGTGGTGCCCTTCGTGAGGGTAACCTTGTGAGATGTTTGATCCCATTTCACTTCAGCGCCAAGATTCTTTGCTGTTACGCGAACAGGTGCGATTGTTCCATCCTTTTGTGGTGCAGCTGAGACGGATACCATAGGAATTGCTAAACTTAACGCGATAGAAGCAGCAGTGACGGATCGTATTACTTTGGATTTGTGCATAATCATTCTCCTTTTTTTAAATCAAGCTAAACCTAGCTAGTAAATAAAGAGACAGCAATGAGGATAGCTGGAATAGCGAGTAAGAACAGCCAAGCCATGGGTCTAGCGAAATTGACGGTCCAACCGATCCCCATTCGTTTCTCAATCCAGATGGATGGATCTTGAGGATTGTAATAAATACCACCGAGTTTCCAGTGAGAATCATCATTGATGGGCGGTGTATTAGAACCAGTTGAAGGTCTGCCGATACGGCTGCCTCCCTGACCGGTGGTAAAAGCAAGAACCATAGAACCTATGATAATTATCGTTGTTATAAGAATGCTGACTAAGGCAACAATCTGCACGTTAAGTTCGAACAGCATATTTAATTGGATGAAGGAGAATAAAAGTACCATGAGTAGTCCGGTGATGATTGTAAAGAGGGACCATCTACGGCGAAATAATATGTTTTGTTTGAGCGATTTCTCTGGATTGTCAGCGTTAATTTGCTGTTTGTTCTTTTGAATAGTCCAGTTCAAGAACATGAATAATAACGTCATGACGAATTGCATCAAGTTAAGACCGAGAACGCTTGTATAGGATTTATCTACACTGCTGGTTACGTTACCTTGAAAGTCGAACTTCATAGCTAATGTTTCTGGGAACTGGGTGTAATACTTTAGGGCTAGTAAGGCACTGATGATCGTAATTAAGAAATGAATGATAAACCACTTATTTGAGAAGATTAGTTTGTTACGTCTAAATCCAGTATCAACTGCGAGAATAGTGGATTTAGGTGATGGAACAATGGGATGTTCGGATTTGTATTTCTTCATCGTGTAGTAAAATAATAAATTAATGACCATCGAAATAACGACAATGGATAGGATGGAGATTCCGATGATATTTTCTTGCCGGAAGGCATCACTTACGGAAGAGCCAATGAGACAGAAGAGAAGCAATAGCGTGTAAAGGAGAGAACTTATCAAGACATACCTTTTTCGTAACGCACGCAGCGGTTCACTATAGTACATTTCTGTACTGACCGATATGCCGAAGCTCACGGTGTCTCGAGTAAGATAAGGCATGAAGATGAGAGAGGCTGAGATCGGCAGGAACATGAGAATCAGAATAAGGGTGGAAATCCAATACATTAGGCATTCCCCTTTTCATTGTGCATAATTTCTTTGTGAATTTGTTCGGTAATCTGGATGAGTTCTTCCTTCGTCATTCCACGACAGATGGCCTCTGCGATAATGGGTCTTAATTGGTCATGTTGTTTCAATTTATACTCTGGCGTTACCTCAGGCATACCATCAGGTTGAATAACGACACCTTTTTGACGATGAATTTGGATAAAACCCTCTTGTTTGAGTAGATTATAGGCTTTGTTCACCGTGTGTAAATTGACACCAATATCGGAAGCTAGACCACGGACTGAGGGAAGAGCTTCCCCGAGTTGAAGATCCTCACGGGCAATGCCTTCAATAATCTGATTCATAAGTTGAGTATAGATTGGAACATCGGACTGCATATCTAGTTGAATAATCATTCAAGTTCCACCTCCGCACAACTGTTATACTACAAATATAACAGATAGTACGATCGTTGTAAATGAGTGTTGGAATAAATATACAAAAGGGGCTTCCCAAAAGTCATTGATGAAATGACTAGGGACACCCTTTTTCTGTAGGAGCAAAATAGATGGTGTGAGTGGACGCTCCGAGAACGGACCGTTCCTCCAATCGCTGTGGTCTCCAAATTTCTGGATTGAAACCGCGTAGCGGTTAAAGTTCGAAAGACCAAGCGTATGCTTTTGAAGAAGCTTTCCTGCGGAAAGCTTTTAGGAGACCGCTAACGCTTTTTCGAAATCGTTCCGTCCTCTACGCTACTTTGAGCATGAATTGTCAACTTTGCTCACCCACAACAACACAAAGAAATCGCTCTTTTTTGTGAAATGGAAGTACCAGCAACCATCACAATAGAAGCGATTTCTGCTCATGGCTTGCAAAGTTAGACTTGAGGTCAGGTGGATTTCGCTCGCCTATAATCTATTGAAGCAATCCACAATGGACCGAAAATTCAAAATAGCAGGTCAAGGATAACTCCCTTGACCTGCTATTTTGAATGAATCAGTCTCTTGTTAGAAAACTTGGTGTCTTAACAGCAGATTAATCTACTTTTGACTTAATTACCCGTTCTTAATCATTTGACGTAGAACAGTTTGAAGAATTCCACCGTTATGGTAGTAATCTACATCTACTGTACTGTCGAGGCGGGCTGTAACTGTGAAGTCAAACTTCGTACCATCTTCACGAGTCGCAGTGACAGTGACCTCTTGGTTAGGTTTAATATCATTGTTAACACCAAGGATATCAAAGGTTTCACGACCATTAAGACCAAGGCTACTCCAACTAGAACCATCTTGGAATTGCAATGGTAGAACACCCATGCCCACAAGGTTGCTACGGTGAATACGTTCGTAGCTTTCAGCGATGACAGCTTTGACGCCAAGCAGAGTAGTTCCTTTAGCAGCCCAGTCACGTGAGCTACCTGTTCCATACTCTTTACCTGCGATGACGATCAGGTTCTGTTTATGATCCTGATAATCCATCGAGGCATCATAGATGGACATGACTTCGTCTGTCAATAGATTCGTAGTTACGCCGCCTTCTGTTCCTGGAGCAACGAGGTTGCGAATACGAATGTTGGCGAAGGTTCCTCTCATCATCACTTCGTGGTTACCACGACGAGAACCGTATGAGTTGAAATCTTTGCGATCCACGCCATGATCTTTCAAATAAAGACCTGCAGGGCTGGATGGTGAAATATTACCCGCTGGTGAGATATGGTCAGTTGTAACCGAATCACCAAGAAGTGCTAATACGCGAGCGGAGCGAATTTCTTGAATATCCGTTAGTTCAGTACCAAGGTTCTCGAAGAACGGTGGATTTTGAATGTATGTGGACTTATCATCCCATTCATACAGTTCACCTTCTGGTACAGGGATTGCATTCCAACGCTCATTCGCTGTAAATACATTCTCGTATTTCTGACGGAACATCTCTGGAGTAAGAGACATAGCAATAGCTTCCTTAATCTCTGCAGAGGTAGGCCAGATATCTTTCAGATAGACTGGTTGATTATTCTGATCATAACCAAGTGGATCATTATTTAGGTCAATGTTTACAGTACCCGCAAGAGCGTAAGCTACAACCAACGGTGGAGATGCAAGATAGTTAGCTTTAACTTGAGCATGAACGCGACCCTCAAAGTTACGGTTACCTGATAATACAGCAGCCACAGTCAGATCGTTATCTGAAATCGCTTGACTCACTTCATCCGGTAGTGGACCTGAGTTACCAATACATGTTGCACATCCGTATCCGGCAAGATAGAACCCAAGAGCTTCGAGTGATTCAAGTAGTCCAGCTTTCTTCAAGTACTCGGTTACAACGAGTGAACCCGGTGTTAAGCTGCTCTTCACATAACCTGGTTTCTTCAAACCACGTTCTACGGCTTTCTTCGCAAGTAGTCCAGCACCTAACATAACGCTTGGGTTGGAAGTGTTCGTGCAACTTGTAATTGCAGCAATAACGACTGCACCGGTTCCAAGTTGGCTAACTGAACCATCTGTATGCTGGATACTTACGGTTTGCTCAATTTTGCTATCGCTAAGGCCATATCCACCTTTATCAACAGGCGTGCGCATGATGTCATTGAAGGCATCCTTCATATGCGTCAACTCGATACGGTCCTGTGGACGTTTCGGTCCAGCTAAGCTAGGTACGATAGAAGCCAAATCTAGTTCGATAATTTCTGTGAACTCAGGATCTACGGTATCTACCGTGCGGAACATATCTTGTGCTTTATAATAAGCTTCAACAAGCTCAACTTGTTCATCAGGACGTCCTGTACTTCTTAGGTATGCCAATGTTTCATCGTCTACAGGGAAGTAGCCAATAGTAGCGCCGTATTCTGGAGCCATGTTAGCAACTGTAGCACGATCAGCTAGGCTGATGTTAACTAAGCCAGGGCCGAAAAATTCAACGAATTTGCCGACAACGCCTTTTTTACGCAAAATTTGAGTTACGGTAAGAGCTAGATCTGTCGCTGTTGAGCCTTCTGTTAGGCTACCTGTGAGCTTGAATCCGACAACCTCAGGCATAATGAAATATAGCGGTTGTCCAAGCATTCCAGCTTCCGCTTCAATTCCACCTACGCCCCAACCAACAACGCCGAGCCCGTTAATCATCGTTGTGTGTGAATCTGTACCTACAAGAGAGTCAGGATAGACAACCGTTTCACCATCAATGGTTTTGGTTGCTGCTACAGAAGCAAGGTACTCAAGATTGACTTGGTGAACAATTCCAGTTGCTGGTGGGACGGCACGGAAATTATTGAATGCTGTCTGAGCCCAACGTAGGAAGCGATAACGTTCCTCATTACGTTCAAATTCAACTTCCATATTATATTCAAGCGCATCCGGTGTTCCGAATGCATCGACCATAACGGAGTGATCAATGACGAGGTCCACAGGTACAAGAGGGTTAATCTTCTTAGGGTCACCGCCGGCTTTCTTCACAGTATCACGCATTGCAGCAAGATCGACCACAACAGGTACCCCAGTGAAATCTTGAAGTACAATCCGAGCAGGAATAAACGGAATCTCTTTACTCTCGTCACTACCCTTATTCCATTCGGCAAGTTGTTTGATATGATCTTCTGTAATTGCCCGTCCATCGAACTGGCGGACAGCAGCCTCTAGTAATACTTTAATGGAGTAAGGAAGTGTTGAAATGCTACCTAGTCCTTGTTCTTCTAATGATGGTAGGCTGTAGTAACGATAGTTTTTTTCACCAACCGTAAGATTTCGAGCAGTAGAGAAATGATCTTTTCCAGACATACACATGTTCCTCCTTGTTTGTATAAAATCCCTTTGTTTCACTAGATGAAACGCAATTTCATAATTTAGTATTTGATTTAAGTATACCGTTTACATAGAAGCTAGTAAAGATTTTTTTGCTCTATTTCGAGTTCCATTTTGAAAAAAATACGAGGAAGAAGTAGAGAGTTCACAACGTTTTATCTTTCTTCTCTTAATGAAGCAAGATCTAAATTTCAATAGAATACAAAGTGTTCCTACTCCTAGAGAATAAATGGATAGTGCAAGGATTACGCTCATATATTGAAATATATATAGGTGTGTACAATTCGCAAAAAGGGGAGAAATGATCTTATGGAGCAGGAATGGAAACAAGTCCTTTTTACTTTTGTTAATCAATATAATCAATTCCAGATCGATGACCGGGCAGAGACGCGGCACCAAGTAGTAACGGATTTAATTTATTTAATGGAGAGATCGGAACGTACGCAAAGGCTTAGGGAATGGTATAAGTTACGAGATGCTCAGCCTTTACGAAGTGAGACAAGGGCTACACTGTTGCGAATGATCCATGAAGCTCCTCAAGAAGTGGTTGTGGATATACAACTTCATGCGCATCTTTTTTATACTAAGGGTGGGATGACTCATCGAGAAGATACGATACAGCGGCAACGTCTTACGTTTATTCGGGATGGAGAAGAATGGGTCATTGTCTCGGTAGAACAGTTGAGTACTGAACGTCACCCACTCTTACAGAATGTATTATCTTCTAATGGATCAGAAGACATGTATGGTGGAGTTACGGGTCCTTATTTAAATGCTAATATATTGGGAAGCGGAGCAGGGCGCCGGTCAACGAAATATCGGCGAGAAGATGCTGTAGCTTATGCTGATCGGTGGTGGGATTCTGAGAATCCAGAATTCACTGCTTTTGCTGTCAACTGTACGAACTATATCTCACAATGTCTCTTTGCAGGGGGGGCTCCTATCCACTATACTGGTAACAGAGCTACAGGATGGTGGTACAAAGGATATGTTAGTGGTAAGGAATGGTGGAGTTTTAGTTGGGCTGTATCAAATGGCTTAGAACAGATGCTAAGAACGAATTCTTGGGGTTTGAGAGCAGAAGTCGTTGATCGGGCGGAACAACTCATGCTGGGTGATGTTATTGTCTATGATTGGGAGGGCAATGGCAACTATGAGCATAGCACCATTGTGACAGCCTATGACGCGGGTGGAATGCCTTTAGTAAATGCTAATACTGTAAGTAGCCGACACCGTTATTGGGATTATAAGGATTCCTATGCGTGGCAGGAAAATACGAGGTATCAGTTTTTGCATATTCCAGATGTGTTCTAAGTATATAGATTGAACTAAAGTGTGCGCTCACAAGTTCAATCATTTCTAAAGGGAATCATGAATATGGGGGTTCGTCTGTAGTTCAATCTATATAGATGAGATGAATTTAAATTATATATGAAAGAAAGAGGTTAGGCATGAGTAAATCTACAGTAGGTCTTGTATATGGTGGCAAATCGGGAGAACATGAGGTTTCATTACAAACGGCTTTCGCGGTGATGAACGCCTTTGATTACAATAAATATGAAATTATTCCATTCTACATTACGAAGCAAGGTGATTGGCGGAAAGGGGAGTTAAGACAATCCCCCTTTGAACGGATTGAAGAGCTTAAGCTTGAGAATAATTCTGAGGGAACACAGGCAGCACTAAGTGTGCTGTTCAGTCGCTTATATGCTGGTAGCGAATCCTCCTCCGTAAAAGTGGATCTTATGTTCCCTCTCCTTCACGGAACTTTTGGTGAAGATGGTACGATTCAAGGATTATTCGAAATGGCTAATATGCCTTATGTTGGTGCGGGAGTATTAGCTTCAGCTGCAGGGATGGATAAAGTTGTTATGAAGAAACTATTCGCGGAAGCGGGATTGCCACAATGTGGTTATCGTTATTTCACCCGTAGCCAATGGAAGCGCGATAGCTATGAGCTTATCGTAGGTGTGGAAGATCATTTGGGCTATCCTTGTTTTGTTAAGCCTGCAAATTTAGGCTCTAGCGTAGGGATTTCTAAGGCGAAAGATCGTGAAGAACTTACAAAAGCTGTGGAGTTCGCTTTCCGTTACGACATTAAGGTTATTGTTGAAGAATTTGTGGATGCTAGAGAAATTGAAGTTAGCGTTCTAGGGAATGATGAACCTATGGCTTCCGTTCCAGGTGAAATCGTATCTACTAGTGAGTACTATGACTATGCTGCTAAATATACGGATGGTCAATCACAAATGCTGATCCCAGCACCCCTGGATTCGGAATTGGCTGATCGTATTACGGAAGCTGCTATTGTGGCTTTTCAAGCGATAGAAGGTAGTGGCATTAGTCGTGCAGACTTTTTCGTTCGCAAATCGGATCACGCTATCTTCATCAACGAATTGAATACGATGCCTGGATTTACTCCTTATAGCATGTACCCTTTATTGTGGCGGGAGACAGGACTAAGTTATGCTGCTTTGCTAGATCGAATGATTGAATTGGCATTAGAACGTTACGCCAGCAAGCAGGCACTGGATTACAATAACTAATCTGTAGTCCAGACCTTTTATCTTGAGAATAGAAAAGAGGAATCTAGTATGGGTTTTCAGACGGAATTCAATTCAGTATGTAAGTTTAAGAGCGAACAAGAACTCTATGAATTATTGGAATATGGACGCGGTAAAATGGTGAAAAAGGGTTTTCGTGTCTATCCGACCGGACAGAAAGTGATTGCTTACACGCCAGATAATGTAGCAATCGCTATCGTTAAGCTTGTCGGTTGTATCGCTGAAATTAACTTTCAGGGGGAAGAAGTCACGGAAGTGGAGATGGAATTCATTCGCAAATTGAATCCGGAAGAATCCCGAATTCAGACTGATCTAGCGTATGAGATGTTCTTCAGCGAACAGGAAGTATGATTGTCCGTTTCGGATATGTAGCTATGTCCATGGTAGTGCAGAATGCATCTCCCTCCAAGACGATGACGATGACAAGTTTTAATAAGATAGGGGATCGGGACGCAGCACTTCGGAAGCTGGAACGAATTGCTCAGGAGAATTTACACAATACGTTACGGCTTCTGAAACATAGTATTGCACACGACATTAAGGTATATCGATTCTCATCCAAGTTAATTCCATTAGCAACTCATCCAGAACTCGCGGATTGGAACCCTATGGCTGTATTACAGACTTCATTTGCTGAAATAGGAGACTACGTCAACAAACATGGCATGAGGGTTTCCTTTCATCCGGACCATTTCACCGTTCTAAGCACACCACGTCCGGAGGTGTTGATCAATTCTGTACGTGATCTACAACATCATGTAGCCATGCTTACAGCAATGGGACTGAATGCAACCGCTAAGAATAATATTCATATAGGCGGGGCTTACGGGGACAAGCTCACTTCAGCAGCACGGTTTGAAGAACATTTTTCACAATTGAGTCAGGATATTAAGGAACGGTTGACGCTGGAGAACGATGATAAGACATTCAATGCGGTCGAGACTTTGAGCGTTTGTCAGAACTCAGGATTACCTATGGTTATCGACATACATCATCAATGGGTAAACAATGAAGGAGAGCGTCCTTGGGAGCTATGGCCGTATATTCTTAAGACTTGGAAGGGTACATTGGCACAAGCTGATACATTACCAGGTAAGCCACTTGCACCCAAAATTCATGTATCAAGTCCAAGACGCGCTACAGATATAAGGAGCCATGCGGACGGTATAGCGATTGGTCCTTTGCTTGATTTCTTGAGACATATCTCACGGGATACACTCCATTTGGATGTTATGATTGAAGCGAAAAGTAAAGATATTGCGTTGTTTGAGCTGATGAAAGATATGGGGCAATTCGCTTCTGAAGGGGTAACTATTCAGGATGGCGCAAGCATCGAGATTCTTCCTTAACTTAAAAAGTGAATCAACACTTGAAATAAATGGCAAAATAAGGTATTTTTTAAATATAGATAAAATTAAAAATCAAAGTAATCATGATTACTTTGGGGTTCTTGAAGGGAGAGAACGATGAATGAGTAAGTTATTGGAAGGGAAAAATGTGGTTGTAATGGGTGTTGCTAATGATCGAAGTATTGCTTGGGGAATTGCTCAGAGCTTAGCAGCCGAAGGTGCGCGGCTTGCATTTACATATGAAAGTGAACGCGTAGAAGGACGTGTACGTAAATTAGCGGACACGATTCCGAATTCGCTAGTTCTTCCTTGTGACGTTACAAGCGATTCAGATATCGATCAACTTGCTGAGACGCTTAAAGGAGAATTTGGTGTAATTCATGGCATTGCGCATTGTATTGCTTTTGCCAAAGGTGAAGACTTGGCAGGTCAATTCTATGAAACTTCTCGTGATGGTTTTGCTCTGGCCCAAGATATAAGCGTATATTCGCTCGTTGCTGTGGTACAGCGGCTACAGCCTCTTATGACAGAGGGTGGTAGTGTTGTGACGCTAACTTACATGGGGGCTGTACGTGTGATGCGTAATTACAACGTAATGGGCGTGGCTAAGGCTGCGTTGGAATCTTCGGTCATGTATTTGGCTAATGATCTTGGAGAACGTAATATCCGTGTCAATGCGATTTCAGCAGGTCCTATTCGTACTTTAGCAGCTAAGGGTATTGGAGACTTTAACGCGATACTGAAGGTTGTTGAGGAGAAATCTCCTCTACGCCGGGGAACAGATACGGCAGAAGTTGGAGATACTGCGATGTTCCTAATGAGTCATTTGTCGCGCGGTATAACGGGTGAGGTTATATATGTTGATAGTGGATTCCATATTACAGGGGTATAGACCTTTGACTAAATCGATGATGACTCACGTAATTACTTACATGTGAACAATATCAAAGTTCGTTCTAGATCCAAGCCCAAGAAAAGGCGCGGCTTAGGGCGAACTTTTTGTTTGATATTTTTAATGGATGATGTAACAGAGTTCAAAAAGGGCTATAATGGCACCATTTAGGCGAAACTTTGAACAAGGAATGGCGTATACTTGTAAAAAGAAGATATGAATTGCTAGATTTAAAATAGAAAGTAGATGATTGCTTTGAACAAAGAGGATAAAGTACCTTATGTCGTGACAAGCAAGGGCTATACTGCGGTTGCTATTAATGCGGCAGCAAAAGTTGGAGAATGGATAAAGAGTAGAATAGGCACGGTACAAGAATTAGACACCAAATTTTCTCCTCAAGATCTAGTAACAGAAGTAGATAAAGGTGCAGAGCAAATGATTCGAAAGCTTATTCTGACTCATTTTCCGGATCATGCTATTCTCGGTGAAGAGGGTGTAGAACCTGGACCAGAAGCTTCTGCCAAGGCTTTGAAGGAGTCTTTAAAAGAAGAATACTTATGGATTGTAGATCCTTTAGATGGCACAACGAATTATGTGCATGGTTATCCGTTCTATGCCGTTTCCATTGCGCTTGCTCACAAAGGAGAAGTCATTGTTGGTGTTATTTATGACCCCACTAAGGATGAATTGTTTGTGGCTGAGAAAGGCAAGGGAGCCTATGTACATGGTAAAACCACATGTGTATCGACGGAGAATACACTCGCAACAAGTCTTCTAGCAACGGGATTTCCCGCTGATCAGAATTTTGCATTGCCTATCAATATGGCGGGTCTTCAGCATCTAGCTCCGAATGTCCGTAATATCCGTTCCAATGGTTCAGCAGCTTTACACATGGCTTATGTAGCAACAGGAAGAATTAGCGGATTTTGGGAAATCGGACTAAATGCATGGGATTTAGCGGCAGGTGTTCTATTGGTAAAGGAATCCGGAGGAAGCGTTACGGATACTCTTGGTCGCCCATATGATTTAAGTGTAAGACATGTTGTGGCTAGTAATGGACATATTCATGATGAGTTGGTTGGTTCACTGAAGGAAGCGGGAGCTACCGGATTGTAGAATGATGGAATACTTGGATAAAGAGCAATTCCCTTAAATTTGAGGGATGCTCTTTTTTTGTGTGTGAAAGCAATGTTAGAATGAATGAACCGAGGCCTATTGGATAATAAAGGTCCCAAGTTTAAACAAAAGGAGTTGAAGAAATGTTTCAATGGAAAAAGTGTGTTTCGGCTGCGACCGGATTAGTATTGATATCTACCATTCTGATTGGATCTGTAAGTGCGTCTACAGTTGCACAGGGGCAGGAGGCTGAACCAAAATCCTATCGAATTGTTGCTCTTGGCGACTCTTTGACGGTTGGTTATGAACCCGAAATGGATGAGAACAGTAAGCCTTATGGTTTCGTGGAACGATTATACGAACAGGGGCTATTTCATGGCAGAGCAACAATATCAAATTATGGAATAATAGGTTTAAAGGGAGAAGGACTACACCATTTCGTTGAAGCAGCGAAGAAGGGGCAACCTATTTCGGCAGATGAGATCCAGGCAGAGTTACCTGATCCTAGAGCTGGGGAGATTGGTGCTTCTGCAGTTCAAATGAAAACGGATATTGGATCCGCTGATCTCATTACGATTACGATTGGTGGCAATGATTTTAGACCTATTATAGAAAGTGCGCTTAAATTGGGAAGTGAGGATTTTACTTTAAGTATGGAGAACTTATTCACTTCTTATATCACTTCGATGACGTCTGTTATTGGTAATTTACATGAGTTGAACTCTGATGCTCTTATTGTGGTTGCAGATCAATATCAACCGATACCATCTATTGCTAATCAGACTACATATCCTAAGCTGATCGCAGCTTCGGATACATTCTCAAGTGTTGTGGATAAAATGGCAGCAGGCTATCAGAGTCAAGGTATCAATGTGAAGGTTGCTCATGTTGCCAAAGAATTTGTTGGTGGTGAGGGAACCATGACCCATATCATCGTCGACAGGGATATTCACCCTAACCAATTAGGTTATGAGACAATAGCTAAAGTGTTCACCGGTGCGATTTGGGAGGAATACCGTAAGCCAACCACTATTGACAATACTCTACCAATGACGATTGTGGTGAAAGGACAAGAACTGAAGACGCCGTATCAGCCTGTCCTACGTAATAACCAGAATTTCGTTGCGATCCAGGATATTGTTAAAGCTGTAGGTGCTAATTCTAAATGGGATAGTCAGACTTCCAGTGCAACAATTACATATGGCACACGAACGGTTATTATTAAGATTGGTTCCACAAGCGTAATGGTTAATGGTCAATCGGTGTCTTTAAATACACCAGCATTTTTAAATAAGGTAGGCAAAGAGGATAAAATGTATGTTCCTTTAGCTGTATTAGCAACAGGACTAGGTTTAGAAGTGGAATATAGATCTAAATTAAGAACAGCTTTTATTAATCCTTAAGGAATAATTTTCAAAAAAACAGTAGACAAGGTGAAATTATCCTTTGTCTACTGTTTTTTTGATTGGCTTCTTTATGAAGTAGATTATGAACGTTGGATATCAGTGTTCTGCGCGACTGTTTCAGCATTCACCGTTCGATTTGTAGTATTCAAAGTGACAGTACCACGCTTATTCCCCAAGAAGTTAGTGCCGAGCACACCTAGAATAATCATAATCGCTCCGACAATATGATAGTACCGTAATTGCTCGTTCAAGAATATGGCACCTGTTGCCATAGATACAAGTGTAGAGAAATTACTGAACACGCTCATTTTGGAAGCTTCAATTCGTGAGAGTGCGAAGCTTGAGAGTAATGTGGTAACCATCGTTGAGAGAATGCCGAGATATAGTAATGCACCAATATAACTGATGTCTGTTAGTGGCTGAAAGAATTCATTCAAAGTTCCATCAACGCTATGTCTTCCTACAGCAATAATATTAAATATGATGAAGCCAACTCCGAGCGTGATGTAGGTCAGTTCCATCGGTTTAAAGGTACGAGTTAATGGTCTTGCAAGTACACTGTATCCAGCGAACGATAGTGCTGAGAGGAGTAGCAAAGACACACCTTGGAAGTTACCCGAACCTAACAGAGAACCGCCTTTCATGGCGAAGATGAAGATGACACCAGCTACGGAGACAAGTAAAGAAAGCTTTTGTAGACCGCTGCTCCGTTCTTTGAGGAAGTACGAAGCAAGTAACAATGTGAAGACAGGCACGGATGCCTGAATAATTCCAGCCTCAGATGAGGAGGCATTCATAAGCCCGAAAGCTTGGAAGGCGAAGAATAAGACTGGAGACAACAAAGCAAGTCGTAAAATAGGCCATAGGTCTTTCAGTTTAATTCGTACAGGCAGCCATCCGAAGATTACAGGAATACTGGCAGCAAAGAATGAAAGTGCGAATCGATGCGCCAGCACATCTAAAGGATGGGCTGCTGAGATCGTCATTTTAACAAACAAAAAAGAGAATCCAATAATGATGGCATATAGAAATGCAGCCAGATAGGCTGGGCCATTCTCACGTGTAGTATTCATTCGTATCCCTCCAGTGTGTATAAGTGATTAACTTGTGTATTCAATATACAGGAACACTGGAATGCGCTACAATAACAACTAAACCAATGTGTACCGGTACAGAAATGGCTATGGGAGGAACGATGAATAAATACTCACGACTGATTCTAGCGCTTGAAGAGCGGATTCAAGAAGGTGAATTTTCTCGAGGAAAGAAATTGCCCTCAATTAGAAATTTAGCAGAGATGTATGAGTGTAACAAAAGTACAGTTATTCGCGCTTATGAGGAGATGGAGAAGCGCCATCTCATTTATTCAATCCCTCAGAGTGGATATTATGTTGTACAAAGGAAGAGCAAGAATGATGACAGCTTGCTTCAAGAAGATAGCAAAGAGGCTTTGATGGATTTTGCATCATCTGCACCAGATAAACATGTTTTCCCGTATGTGGATTTTCAACATTGCATTAATAAAGCTATCGATGCTTATCAGGATGATTTGTTCACCTATGGGACACTTAAGGGGCTCCCCTCTCTGATCCAGGTTCTACAGAAACACTTAGCCGGATATCAGGTGTTTGCCAAAAGGGATCAAATTGTAGTGACATCGGGTGTTCAGCAAGCGCTAGCTATTCTTGTCTCGATGCCTTTTCCGAGTGGTCGGGACACGATTTTAATTGAACAACCAGGTTATTTTTTGCTCATTGAAATGTTAACAACTATGAAAATTCCGGTAATAGGGATACCTAGAAATGAAGAGGGGATAGATCTGGAGAAGTTGGAGGGGATATTTGCTTCAGGAAAGATAAAGTTTTTCTATACCATGCCTCGTTTTCATAACCCTCTTGGAACATCCTTGACGATGAAGCAGAAGCAGGAAATCGCACGACTGGCTCATAAATATGATGTATATATTGTTGAAGATGATTATCTAGCAGATTTAGAGAGCGATTCAAAGGCAGATCCTATTTACGCTTACGCTTCTTCACCTCATGTGATTTATCTCAAAAGTTACTCTAAAATTCTCTTTCCAGGCCTGCGGGTAGGTGTTGCTGTACTACCTCCGTTATTGATTGACACATTCAGCCGATTCAAAGTGATTTTGGACATCGATACTTCAACTTTATCTCAAGCAGCACTTGAAATATATATGAAAAGCGGCATGTTCGAACGCCACCGTGAACGAATTAAGGCGTCATATTATAAAAAAATTGAGCAGCTGAACGAAGCTCTAACTATGAATTCTGATCATGAGTTATTCGCAGCTGCGCCTCAAAATCAGTGTGTTCATACCGTTATGCCCCTTCCTAGAAAACTCCCATTTGAAACGCTGAGACATGCATTAAAGAAGCGGAACATTATCGTGGATAGTACCGAATCGTATTATCTTGCTGGAGGATATATGGAGAAAACACTGCGATTGAACGTATCTAATGTTCCGCATACCAGCATAGCTACAGGAATCTCAATCATTCGTGAGGAGATCAATCGCTTGAACATCTCAAGATGACCATGGGTTAGGTAGACTTCTACCTAGGCCCCTAGGCTAGTGGAACGCATTTAAGATAATAAAAAACAATCCGACTCTATGTCCAGAGTCGGATTGTTTATGTTCTATGATAAAAGTTAAATACTATAGAGCCATTACTCGAAGTGAATCATCGGCAGCTTCAAGAGTCTGATCGATGTCTTCATCCGTATGAGCTATTGTAAGGAACCATGCCTCGTATTTAGATGGTGCTAGATTAATACCACGATTCAACATATGACGGAAGAAAGAAGCAAACACTTCACCATCGGTGTCTTGTGCTTCTTCATAATTCGTAACAGGATGATCACAGAAATGGGTAGAGAATGAACCGCGAATTTGATTAATTGTTAATGGAATTCCATGACGATTTGCAGACGATTGAAGACCAGCGGTAAGCTTCAGGGCAAGACGATTCATCTCATCATAAACACCCTCGCCTTGTAATACTTCCAAACAAGCAATACCTGACAGAATGGAAGCAGGGTTACCTGCCATCGTTCCTGCTTGATAAGCAGGACCTAATGGGGCCACTTGCTCCATAACATGTTTTCTACCCCCGTAGGCACCAATCGGTAACCCACCTCCAATGATTTTACCTAGAGCTGTAAGGTCAGGTACGATAGCATCATGATTCTGTAGCCCAGCATATGTTTGAGTTGATCCAAAGTGGAAACGGAAGGCTGTGATGACTTCGTCATAGATGACGAGAGAGCCATTATCACGAGTCATCTTACATAGACCTTCTAGGAATCCATCATGAGGCATAACCATTCCAAAATTACCTACGATCGGTTCGACCATAACGGCTGCAACATCATCACCCCAACGTTCGAGTGCGGCTTTAAGTGCTTCTAAATCATTAAAAGGTACAGTAATGACTTCTTGAGCGATACTGGCTGGAACGCCAGCACTATCTGGTATACCTAGTGTTGAGGGGCCTGATCCAGCGGCTACAAGGACTAAATCTGAATGCCCATGGTAACAGCCCGCAAATTTAATGATTTTGCTGCGTTTTGTATATGCTCTAGCAACCCGAATGGTTGTCATGACAGCTTCAGTTCCCGAATTTACAAATCTGACCTTATCCATGGAAGGGATAGCATCTTTTAGCATTTTAGCTAATCGAATTTCCCATTCGGTTGGTGCTCCGTACAACACACCATTCTCAGCTGCTTTAGTAATAGCTGCTGTAATATGAGGATGGGCATGTCCCGTGATGATAGGACCATATGCCGCAAGGTAGTCAATATATTGGTTATCATCGGCATCGAAGAAGTGCGCGCCTTTGGCCCGCTTCATAAAGACGGGCGCCCCGCCACCTACCGCTTTAAATGAGCGGGAAGGGCTGTTGACGCCACCAACAATATGCTGCAATGCTTCTTGGTATAAAAGTTCGGATTGAGTACGTTTCATGATCTGTTTAAACTTCCTTTCGCTATTTCGTAGGGAGCATGAGCATGCTAGTAAATTGGCCACTACCGCCGCCTACAAGTAAGATGATACGTTCACAACATTATTATTCTTTAGTAGGTCCAGCGTTTCCTTCGTTAACTGTAGGTGTTTTAAATACATTCTGTACATACTCGTGTAGTTCATCTAAGTCCTTTACTGTGATTACGGATGCTCCACCGACGTTTTCCTCTCCGAGAAGACTCATTGGAGGAACCTGCTCACTACCTGCCATCGTACTTTGATATCCGATATTAGCGAGCTTCCACATATCATTCGTAGAGAGATTGGTATCAACAAATTCACTAACGCTTTCTAAGATGGAAGGAAGCTTCATAATACTGGTTGTAGACTTCATTTTATCTGCAACTGTTTTTAGAAAGGCTCTTTGTCTCTCGGTTCGAGTGAAGTCAGACAGAGCATCGTGACGAAAACGAACATATTGTAATGCCTTATCGCCATCGAGATGTTGTTGTCCCTTTTTAAGATCAATATCATATTCGTGCTTGTCTGCTTTACTGCTATACTTCATGTCTTTTTCAACATAGAAATCAACACCACCCAAGGCGTCTACAAGTTTAATGAATCCTTGAAAGTCTGTGTATACATAATATTGAACGGGGATTCCCAGAAGATCGCCAATAGCTTTCATAGCTGTATTAGGTCCGTGTGTGATAGCTGAATTGATACGGTCCTTCCGGAATTCAGGAATGCTGACATAAGTATCTCTTAGAATGGAGAAAAGATGAATCTTCTTCTGAATGGGATCTAATGTTACTACCATCATACTGTCAGAGCGAGGAATCTCCCCTTTGGTTAAACCACGGCCATCTACACCCATGATCACAATACTGACTAGCTCAGTTCCTTCCCATTTGGGAGGTTCAGGTACGGCTGCTTCAACCTGTTCTAAATGACTGAACGGAGATGCTTCACCTTCTTTGTGCAATCCTTCTAGACCATTATAAATAGATGTGAAATAATATACTGTATAACCAATCACTGCAAATATGAGTATAGCAAGAACCCACCAAATGGTTCTTTTCGTCTTTCTCGTCATTCAAGCTTCTTCCTTTCACAACTCCGGAAATAGTTACATTTTTCGACATTGAAGGATTAGGATACATTACATTATAGATTTTTTTGCAGATACAATCAATTTAATAAGTAGAATATTGACATATAAAGGAGAAGATTGATCATGGAATCATCACAAATAGGTCGGAGTGCGCCAGCATTCACACTTATGGCTTCAAATGGAGAAATGGTATCACTAAGTGATTATCTTGGTCGTAAGGTTGTACTGTATTTCTATCCAAAGAATATGACCCCAGGCTGTACAACGGAAGCTTGTAACTTCCGAGATGCTAATTCAGATATTAAGAATCTAGGAGCAGTTATTCTCGGGGTTAGTCCAGATGAGGTGAAATCACACGGTAAATTTATCGAGCGTAATGATCTTCCGTTTCTTCTTTTATCGGATGCTGATCACTTGGTAAGTGAAATGTACGGTGTGTGGCAGCTCAAAAAAATGTATGGAAGAGAATACTTAGGTATTGTGAGATCTACGTTTCTTATTGATGAAGCGGGAGTACTTGTGAAAGAATGGCGTAAAGTTAAAGTTGCTGGACACTCAGAAGATGTGTTGACGACGCTACAATTAGCAGGACAATAACTATACAAATGTATGACGGTAAATCGACTGACATGCCTATAAGGGTCAGCTGATTTGCTGTTTTCGTATAGTCATTTATGAAAACGTCTTGAAAATTAGATATGTAACTATTATCTTATGTTTATATTGACATGATGAGTTGGTAAGGATTACAATGATTCGTATGCGAAATAATATGGATCGTAATAGTGAGCAAAGTGTTAAAGACATAGACATGGATTCTAAGGAACAGATTCGGCAATTATTGTATTCATTTAACCAAGTGAAGCATTCACTTGTTATATTGTTGCGGAAGAATGCGGATGCTTTGGGTACCACATTTATGCAATATCATGTATTACGAACACTTCATGACCATCCCGATATTGGGTTATCCGAACTGGCAGATCTAATCCTTCTTGGGAATAGTACTACAAGCGGAATAGTAGATCGATTGGTGAAGTCAGGTTTAGTGATTCGCAAGCGGCTAGAGAGCGATCGAAGATCAGTCACACTCCGAATAACGGATAAAGGAGATAAATTACAAGATCGAATGGAACGTGAATACATGCAGTCGTTGTCTCCTCTAAATCAGTTGTCAGATAAGGATAGACAAGATTTATTACGAATTCAGAAGCATATGAACGAGATACTACAACAACAAGGAGAGATATTGTAAATTATGAATTTAGATCATATAAAAAGAGGTCCTATTATAGCTGCACTCATGATTGGGGCATTTGTAGCGTTTCTAAATCAAACGTTATTGAATGTTGCTTTACCGAGCATCATGGGTGATTTAAAGATTGATCCATCTATAGGACAATGGTTAACGACAGGATACATGTTGGTGAATGGTGTTTTGATTCCTGTCACGGCATATCTTATATCTCGATTTACAACGAGACAGTTATTTATTTCGGCAATGGGTTTATTTACGATAGGGACATTGATTTGCGGATTGTCACCTAATTTTGGAATGTTAATGGTAGGTAGAGTAGTTCAAGCCTCTGGTGCTGGAATTATTATGCCCTTAATGACGGTTGTGTTCTTGAATATATTCCCGATTGAGAAACGGGGATCAGCGATGGGATTAATGGGGCTTGCGATGATTTTAGCTCCAGCCATTGGACCAACGCTTTCAGGTTGGGTTGTAGAGAATTATGATTGGCGCGTCCTTTTCTATATTATTCTACCGTTCTCTGCGATCTCTACATTAATCGGTGTGTTATTCTTGAAGAATGTTACAAAAGTAACGAAGCCGGCGTTTGATATGATATCTGTTGTGTTATCTACCGTTGGATTTGGTGGACTTCTCTACGGATTTAGTGTTGCAGGTACAGACGGTTGGGGAAGTGCAACGGTACTTTCTTGTCTAGTTATAGGATCAATATCATTGATCCTATTCGTATGGCGCCAAATGACTTCGAGAAGTCCTATGCTAGAATTCAGAATTTTTAAATATAACATGTTCACATTGACGACTATTATTAACGTTCTTATTACGATTTCCATGTTCGCAGGGATGATACTGCTTCCGATATTCCTACAAAATATTAGACAGTTTACACCTATGGAATCAGGGATGATGATGCTTCCAGGTGCGATTCTAATGGGTATTATGTCCCCGATTACCGGGAAAATATTCGATAAAGTTGGAGCGAGATGGTTATCTGTCATTGGTCTATTGATTACCGTTGTAACGACGTTTGAGTTCACTCGTTTAACGGATGCGACAACGTATACTCATATGATTCTTATATATACGGTGCGTATGTTTGGAATGTCGTTGATGATGATGCCTATACAGACAGCTGGTCTTAATCAATTGCCACAAAGCATGAATGCTCATGGTACAGCGATGTCAAATACACTTCGTACCATTGCAGGATCGATTGGAACCGCGGTTCTTGTGACAGTGATGACGACGCAAGCGAAAAGTCATGGCTTAGAGCTAGCTACATCAGCGGGTGTCTCTCCCACAGATAAGCAAGCGATGGCTCAAATTACTTTAGAGTCCACGATCTACGGTATTAATCAAGCCTTTGTGATTGCTACTGGGTTAGCTGTAGTTGCTTTATTCTTGGCTTTCTTTATCAAAAAAACGAAACCTGCCATAGAAATTTCACAGGATGAAGTGAAAAGTATGACAGCTGAGCTAAAGCCATCTCATTAATTGAGATGACCTAGCTGAAGTTAGATAAATGAAAGATAGATGAACGGTAACCAGAACGATAAACACTTTTATGAGAACAGTGTTTACCGTTCTGGTTTTTATGAAAAAAGGCCAACATCTTAGAAATTAAGATGTTGGCCTTTTGATTATTTGCCTTACAAAGGGGAACTCACCACTTCATCCACAATGCCATAGGATTTAGCTTCTTCAGCAGATAAGAAATAGTCTCTTTCCATGTCCGTTTTTATCTTCTCTAAGGACTGGCCGGTTTTTTCAGCATATAAACAATTCAGTTGGTCCTTTATTCTTACAATGCGTCTTGCGGATATTTCAATGTCTGTTGCCTGACCCTGTGCTCCACCCAAAGGTTGATGAATCATAACTTCACTGTGCTGAAGGGCAAGCCGTTTACCTTTATGACCTGCTAACAGTAGTAATGATGCGGCGGAAGCAGCAAGTCCTGTGCAAATGGTTCTGACGTTAGGTTTGATGAATTGCATCGTGTCATATACTGCAAAGGCAGCAGTAACGGAACCTCCAGGACTATTAATATACAACGATATATCTTTGTCTGGATCATCTGCAGCTAGAAAAAGAAGTTGTGCAACAATATTGTTAGCTGTAGCATCGTTAATCTCCGATCCTAGAAATACTATGCGATCTTTCAGCAGTCGTGAATAAATATCATATGACCTCTCTCCGTGAGAGGTCTGCTCAACAACATAAGGTATAATACTCATTTTGGATCCTCCTTAAAGTTTTGCGTAGCAAAACTCTCTTCGAAAGCATGGAATTATGTTTATGCAGCCATTTTGTTTAGCGATAATGATTGGAACTTCATGTTGACTGGTGAACGGGCTTCTTTGTGCACCTGTTTTTGTATGGTTATTTTTCTAATAGCAATAATTAGCTCTTCTAGAACGGTAGGGTTCTCATATTTAACCGCGTGAAGTAGCCCGCTTTTAAACCAATCCTGAGGAATATTGATCCAGTGGTGGCTAAAGTCTCCGGTATGTTCTTGGGATTTCTGGCGAGCACGATACAGTAGTGCTTTAACGGCTGTTTCCTTGATCTCTAATCTATTTGCGATCTCAGACAATGAGTATTGGAAGCCTTCCTTCATAACAAATGCTAACAGCTGCTTCGGAGTTAATCGCTCCATTAATTGATCCAACCCATCTTGAAGGTCCTCTGATTTCTGAACTTCATGACCACATTCATCCATGGGACCAAGCTGTAACTTCGATTTTTTGCGCACTTCATCAATCCAAGTATTACGCGCAATGGTACGCAGTAAGGGGATGTTGATATTGGGTTCGGTTTTAGACGTATAGAAGGATAAAGTCTTAGCGAGTGTCTCCTGTGTTAAATCGTCAGCGTCCCAACGATTATGGGTGATGGAGAGACAGTGTTTTTGCAATAATGTATATAGATCTTCACATTGTTTCTTTAGTTCAATTTGTGTTTCATTTTGTGTGTGGATTAACATGTTAATCACTCCTTCAAGGCCTATATTTATATAACGTATGAGAAGGGTGGAAAGATACGCCCTTGATCTATTGGAAATAAAATAAAGTGAAAAGGAGCCTTACATATATCCTGTAAGGCTCCTTTATCGTATGTAAATTTCATGATGATCGTTTAACTTTTTTCTTTCTTGATTTAGTAAACATAGGCAACACTCTTTTACGGAAACGATAGGCTATGAATATAAGTGCGATAATAGTGATTCCCGCAACGATCCATAGAGAATAGATTTCTGCCAAGTGGAATACAACTTGCCATTGTGGACCGAACATTTTGCCGAGACTTATAAAGAGAATGACCCAGAACAGTGCCCCACTATAGGCATACAAGGCAAACTTACGGAAGGGGAGAGCATTCATACCCGAGAAATAACCTGTGAAATGTCGAACACCTGGAATAAAGTATCCGATAAGAACAAGGCTATGTCCATATTTACCAAACCATTTCCGTGTTTTCGTAAGTTTGCGTGGAGATAGAAAGATCCATTTTCCAAATCGATTCACGAAGGGAAGACCGGCTTTTAGTCCAATGAAGTAAGTAATCGTCATACCGATCGTCGTACCAAGAAAGGCCGTAATGAGAAGCCATCCGAAATGTAACGAACCTAAATAGGAAAGATAACCGGCATAAGCCATCGTTGTTTCTCCAGGAAAGGGGAGAGCAATGAACTCCAATAACAGACCTATAAACAATACTAGATAACCGTATTCCTCGAATAGAAGTTGAATCCAACGTAGTATTTCCATTTTGTTCACTCTCCCAATATAGCTATCATAAAAAACAATTCAAACTCTAGTCTTTTTTTATAACCCCCACCATATAATCTATCAGAAAAGTTGAATTCATAGAAACGGTGGAGGTAAAATTCATGATTAAATCATTTTTTATCGTCAATAAACAAAAATTTGTATTCGCACTTATGATGTTGTTACTGGCTGTGTTGATCATCCCTGTACAGGGAAAGCAAGATGTTAACCAACCACTTGATATAACGTCTACCCAATCGATATCGACAATCTCAAAGGGGGTATCAACACCCGCGCGAGATATGAACCTTCTAAACTATCAAGCGACGAGTTCTCCTACGTTAGAGTTACTGTCTTCAGCAAAGTCTCAAGCTGAAACCAAACTCCCACAGAAAACAGTGTACCTTACATTTGACGATGGACCAAGTAAACTTACAAGCGAAGTACTTGATATTTTAAAAGAGTCCAATATACATGCTACCTTCTTCGTATTGGGTGAGCAAGTGAAACGTTTTCCTGAATTAGTTACTAGAGCTGTAGAAGAGGGACATGCTCTAGGTAATCACTCGTATAACCACAATTATGAAGAACTATATAAAGGATTCTCCCCATTCTGGAGTCAGATCAAACAGACCGAGGAGGCGATTCGTTTCGTTACGGGCTCATATACTTCCTTAGTAAGGGCTCCAGGAGGAACGGCAGGACATTTTGACGATACCTATTTTACATTATTGAAAGAAGGTGGGTATCAGGTTGTTGATTGGAATATAGATAGTGGAGATTCCAATCGACGAGGTGTTCCGGCAAAAGATATTATTAAAGATGCAACAAGGGATATCCAAAGTGACCAGATTGTAGTGTTGATGCATGATGGAAATGGACATGAAGAGACTGTGAAGGCACTTCCTAAGATTATTTCTTATTATAAAAACAAGGGGTACAAGTTCGATATTCTTACTCCCGATTTACCTGAGCTTAAGTCTTTCCAGTTCAAAGTGACTAAAAGTGCCAGAGCCCTTAAACGCCCGCAACCTAATGAAGAGTGGATCGCTACAAATGTGCTTCCTAATGCTGCCCTTTTCTCGCGCGGGAAACGTTTAGTCATGGAAATAGGAAGTCTGGAGACAGACTTTAAACATGGAGAATATCGGATTGCTGATGGAAGGATTATGGTTCCTCTTCGGACAATGATGGATAAAATAGGTGTTAGTGTGAAGTGGGATGTGAAGAATAAGCTGGCTATCGTGGATAGCGGGGCGAATACGCTTCGAATTAGTATAGCTACAGGAGATTGGACTAGCAGTAAGAAGGAAACGATTTTACAAACAATGAACGTGCCCGTTCAGATGAATGGGAATACGCTCTGGGTCCCACTTCGTGAAATTCTCAATGCAACTGGACATGATCCTATTTCGATCAAATTGAACGATAAAGAGTGGAGAATTAGAACAATATGAGGTCACTATATAGATTGAAATAAAGACGAACCCACATATTCATGATTTTCTTTAGAAATGATTGAACTTGATGGGGAGCGCAAACTTTAGTTCATTCTATCTAGCAAATAATCAGGGTCATTCTATGAAAATATAATATCGGATGTCTACTTCTCTTCTTTTGTGGAAATAATAGTTGATAGATTTAAACAGAATCAATCCATGAGGAGAAGAGAGGTAATCATGTTGTCTACTCCATCTATGAATCACAAAGAGTTCGCGCCGGAACTGCTAGATAGAATGATTTCACGCGTGAGTACAGTTATGGTTGGCAAAGAGTCTGAGATCCGTCTTGTGCTTATATCTATGTTAAGCGGTGGGCATGTCCTTCTCGAGGATGTACCGGGTGTGGGTAAAACGATGCTAGTTCGAGCTATTGCTGCCTGTATGGGGGGATCGTTTGGTCGTATTCAATTCACTTACGATCTTATGCCCTCTGATATTACGGGTATTTCTGTATATCATCCACATACGGGTCATTTTGAATTCAGACCAGGACCCATCCTGTCCAATGTCGTGTTGGCGGATGAAATTAATCGTGCCTCTCCACGAACGCAATCAGCTCTGCTGGAAGCGATGGAGGAGAAGAAGGTGACCGTTGACGGTACGACGTATCCATTACCGCGTCCTTTTCTTTTATTGGCAACTCAGAATCCCCTTCAATTTGAGGGAACTTACAGGTTGCCTGAAGCACAACTTGATCGGTTCCTAATACGACTTAGTCTAGGATATCCTAGCCCAGAGCAGGAGATCGATTTGCTGTCACGTATGCAAATTAACCATCCCTTGGATCGAGTGAGACCTGTGATTATGGTTGAAGAAATGGAAGTTATGCAGCGAGAAGTGAGAAATGTATTTGTTGATGATTCTATCAAACAACTGCTTGTATCTGTTGCTGATGAATCACGACGTCACCCTAGGCTACAGTTGGGTATCAGTCCGCGTGGAACTTTGGCTTGGATGGTAGCTTCGCAAGCAACAGCTTATATGAGCGGGAGAATGTACGTCACACCGGACGATGTCAAAGAAACCGCTGTTGCTGTACTTTCTCATCGGATCGTAGTTCATCCGCGCAGCCTAATGGAGGGTATTTCTGGTGAAGAGCTAGTGAGGGAAATCATGTCAAGAATTAGCGTACCTCCGCATCGGACCAGGAAAGGGAGCAGATCATGAAGGCTAGGATACGGGAATGGTTGATTGTTGTCGTGTGGTTAGGAGCACTCATTTCATTGTATATGTGGAATGGAGGGGCCTCTGTATGGTTTCTGATTATTCTTACGGTAATCTTTATGATAGGTGGCCTTGCCCTGCAATGGTTTGGTGCTCATCATATTGAGATTACGAGGACAGTCAGTCCAATTCAGATTACAGCGGGAAAAGAAGTAGAAGTAGAAGTGCATATTGAATTTCGGTCTGTACTTCCCCTTCCTTGGATGAGTATCACGGATTATTTCACAGAAGGAAGTTACAGCAAGCTGTTGTTTCCGGGATGGCGTCGCTCCTTTACGTATAGGTACAGTTTACAGAACCTCCCCCGGGGAATCATTACTTTTCAAGTCTGCCATGTGGAGTGGGGTGGGCTGTTTCGTTATTTTAAGAACAGCTATTTACTGCCTTGTGAAGAAGATGTCATCGTGTTCGCGGTACCTGCAACGATCTCCTTAGAACATGGGTGGACAAGTCAAGATGTCAGAGAGGTAGAGCAAGTGGGGCAGCAACAGCAACGCTCTACAGGGATTTGGGGCTTAGAGGTCCGCGACTATAATGCGGGGGATCCATTGAGCCGAGTTCATTGGAAAAGCTCAGCACGGCGGGGGCGGCTACAGACTCGTTTACTTGAGGAGGCAGAAGATCATGAGTTATGTATTATTCTAGATCATTGTCCAGAGAACTATACAATAATATCTTCTGACATAGGAATTCAAAAAAGCACTACGCGAGAGTTATTCGAAAGCGCTGTTTCCGCCGCGGCGGGTTTGCTTCAGAATGCATTAGAAGAGGGTATTCATGTGGAGTTGATTAGTGGAGAGGGTAGTCTGAAGACGCCCATTGTTTCTTCCTCTAACCAGACTACCTTGGCCATCCTTGAGCCGAATGGGACGAAGAGAATCTCTGACGTGATGGAGGAAATGGATCATTTACTACCTGGAACAAGAGTTGCTGTCATTACAGGGAGTCTACATGAAGAACTTACTAGAGCGGTCGCAAGTCTTCATCATAAAGGGCTAAAGGTAGATATATACTCGGTATTCTCATTTGTTCCAACTTCCAGTAGGGAGGGTGCAGACCTTGAACGAACAAGACAAGATAGGATTGCCAATTCACTCCATGGCATAGGGGGCAGATTGTTCAGGTTAAACATCACGGCTTCAGAAATACAAAGAGAAGTTGAAAGTATCTCAGGTAAGGGGGTGAAATACCATGACGGTTCCTATACAGAACGTAGAAATCGCTATGTATAATCCGCTCGGGCTTACTTCTCACAGAACAGATGACTCGCTTCAAAAATCTAGAAGAGGAGATACATTACTGTATCGCTGTATATTGTCATTACCTATTTTGGGATTGTTTGCGGAATGGTTGTATCCACTCTCTAATGGAAACCTAAGTTTAAGTGGTTCATTAATAGAAGTGTTGTATGGTCTTACGGCATTGCTGTTATTCTTAGGAATGTTTCGTTCAAAGGTATGGATATCAATTCCCTTGCATCTAGTTGTAACCATTGGAGCATGGGCGTTTCTATTTGGAAAAGATGGCGGGTTAGATTGGTTGGTTTCATATGGGGCCATTGCACAGCATGACGTTACACTCGTTTTGCAGGAATGGAGCTTAAGCGTTGTTGGACCAGAGACCCGTACCTTGATCCTTATGTTGGGATGGAGTCTGCTTGTATCAACGGTACAATCTTTGGCCCTTTTTCGAGGAAGTATAGGTCTATTCGCTGCAGCAACTTTAGTCTACTTACTCTGCCTAGAAAGGCTACTTGGATTAGAGGTATATGCAGATATTGTTCGTACGGTTCTATTACTGCTTATTCTTCAAGGGGGCATCTCTTTATCTAGACTCCTCGAACAATTTTCGTCTTCTTATGGAATAAGTAATCGCCAATATAGTGTTTGGTTTGTCATCGTTTGTGTCCTAAGTACGATAGTTGTTGGTGTAGCTTGGACGGGAGGAAGAGTGATTCCTGTAAAACCAGTGCAGCAGATCAGTCTTCAAGAAGCCGTGAATAAGTTCAAGGATTGGTCGGGTTTTGATTTTAATAAGCAGGAATCACGGTCGGCGGTCACTGGATATGGTGCAGGAGAGGAGGACTTGGGTATGCCTCTTCAACTCACTAGTAAAACAGAATTCACTGTGGAATCACCTATTTCGTCTTATTGGCGCGGAGAGACCTTTGGATATTATGATGGTCGACGTTGGGCGGAACCACAGGCTTATTTCAATGCTGTTGATATGAAAGTTAGTTTGCAGAATGATTCTCCACTGAAAGAGGATAGTGAACAGGAGCCCATCGTTCAGACGATACGTTTTAATCAACCCATGACGGGTGAATTCCCTCTATTTAGTGGAGGTGATATGGGGCGAGTTACGAATATTACCACAAGAAACGGAGAAAAACCGGTGTATCTATTACAGGATGAAATAGCTGATACTGTAAAATATCCAGGAACCGTAAGCTCTAGTCCTGTAAAAAGTTATCAGGTGGAAGTCACGATTCCAACGATAAATGCGGATCTATTACGCAAGATGTCGGGTTCTGATCCTGAGTCTATTTCGAAACGATATTTACAGTTGCCTAAACAACTTCCTCTACGGGTTAAGGAACTAGGTGTTCAGTTAATATCTGAAACTACCAATAGGTATGATGCAGTACGGGCAGTGCAGACCTCATTACAGAACAATTATAAATATTCTCTCAATACAAGCGTACCACCAGCTAATCAGGATTTCGTTGACAACTTTTTATTCAAGACTCAACTCGGTTACTGTAACCATTTCTCTACATCCATGGTGATTCTTCTGCGAACTCAAGGTATTCCATCTCGTTTGGTAAAAGGATATACACCAGGGACACTCGGGAATGGCACTCGTACGACATATGTAGTAAAATCCAGTAACGCACATTCTTGGGTGGAGGTATACTTTCCTCAAATGGGATGGATTCCATTTGATCCAACACCAGGGTTCTCGGCCCTCCAAGAAGAGAATTCAGAATCGGTTGCAATAGCCAAACAAGAGGGGGATAATAAAAGCTCTCTTGAGAATTTTATTACCGATCGTATGGATCAGATCGTTGGAATTTCTTCGAAGATACGAATAGCGGCAGTTGAAGCGGGGTATTTTATCCCAGGATTGATCCTTGTGACGATACTTGCTGTAGCTACTATTATTAGCATTTGGAAAAGTCGTCGGCATTTACGTCTATGGAGGTTACGTTACATAACTCGTAGCGCATTTCCTCAAAAAGAACAATTGTTGCAGGCTGCTTTTGTTATTTGGGACGAGGTTGGCAGGCGTTTTGGCTCGATTCCCAAGGGAGTTACCATAAGAGAGTATGTCCATTCGCTCACGATTACGGATGAGAATCTACGTGAGGAATTAGTTCGATTTGTGGAACAATGGGAAGTCATCGCTTACGATAATACGCTCCTTAATCGTGTCCAAAGTGCATCCTTTTTACAACGATGCGCAAACCTAGCTCATTCACTGTCATAATCAACTAGGTCTAACTTTCTTGACGGTATGATTTACGTTTGCGTATAATTAGCAATAACAATTAAGGGAGGCACGAACAACATAATGAGTAAACCTAATGAAATCATCGTAGTCCTTGACTTTGGAGGACAATATAATCAATTGATCGCACGCCGCATCCGCGACTTGGGTGTATATAGCGAATTGTTGCCATACAACACACCAGCCGAAAAAATCAAGGAACTTTCCCCTAAAGGAATTGTGTTCTCTGGAGGACCATCCAGTGTTTATGCAGAGAATGCACCACATGTAGATCCTGCAATTTATGATCTGAACCTTCCAATCTTAGGTATTTGCTACGGGATGCAGCTTATGGCACATCAACTGAACGGAAAAGTAGAGCGTTCTTCTAAAAGAGAATATGGTAAGGCTGATTTGCAATTCAACAACCAAACCACGCTTCTTAAAGGTTTAGAGTTGAATCAGACGGTATGGATGAGTCATGGAGACCACGTTGTGGAGCTTCCAACAGGATTCGTTCTGGATGCAGGGACGGAATCAGCACCGATTGCTGCCATGAGTAATATTGAGAAGAAGTTGTACGCAGTACAGTTCCATCCAGAAGTTCAGCACTCGGTGAACGGTAACGAGATGATTCGCAACTTCCTTTATGAAATCTGCCATTGTGATGGCAAGTGGACGATGGAATCTTTTGTGGAGGACAAAGTTCGTGAGATTCGTGAGCTTGTTGGAAAAGATAACGTGTTGTGCGCACTCAGCGGAGGTGTAGATTCTTCTGTTGTGGCTAGACTGCTGCACAGAGCTATTGGTGATCAGTTAACTTGTATGTTTATTGATCATGGACTGCTACGTAAAGGTGAAGCTGAGAGTGTAATGGAAACCTTCGTAGGTAAATTCGATATGAAAGTTGTTAAAATCGATGCCCGCGAACGATTTATGTCCAAGCTCAATGGAGTAGATGATCCTGAGCAAAAACGTAAAATTATTGGTAATGAATTCATTTATGTATTCGAAGAAGAATCCGGTCAATTCGATGAGTTTAAATATTTAGCGCAAGGAACTCTATATACGGACATCGTTGAGAGTGGAACAGCTACAGCTCAAACGATCAAATCCCATCACAATGTAGGTGGACTTCCAGAAGATATGAAGTTCAAACTGATCGAACCTTTGAGTACGTTGTTTAAAGATGAAGTTCGCAAAGTCGGTGAAGAATGTGGTTTGCCACCTGAAATCGTATGGCGTCAACCGTTCCCAGGACCAGGTCTTGCGATTCGTGTATTGGGAGAAGTAACAGAAGAGAAGTTAACGATTGTACGTGAATCGGATTATATTCTACGTGAAGAGATTGCGAAAGCAGGATTAGATCGTGAAATTTGGCAGTACTTTACTGCTCTTCCTAATATGAAGAGTGTAGGTGTAATGGGCGATGCTCGCACCTATTCATATACCGTAGGTATTCGTGCAGTTACTTCAATCGATGGTATGACAGCTGATTGGGCTCGTATCCCATGGGATGTGCTTGAGAAGATTTCAGTTCGTATCGTAAATGAAGTAGATAATGTTAACCGTATTGTGTATGACATTACCTCCAAGCCACCTGCAACGATTGAGTGGGAGTAAGTATAGAACAATTAGTATAGAACAAGATCAAGACAAAGAAGAGCAACCCGTTATATAAACGGGTTGCTCTTCTTTTTTTGGAGAAAATGATGACTCGTTAATCCTTATTACATTTAGATGAATGATCGATAGATGATGGTTTCAATATGCTTCGTTCAGCTTGCAGAGGAAGACATCAAAGTTATATGTAACGAACATAACGATCTCGAATGTTTCGCGTTTTCGCGAATGGAACAGCTCTTTTTAGCGGATCAGCTGGTTAATTTGTAATAGTTTATCCATTGTATGGGAGTGAAAAGGCGAATAAAACACGCTAAATGATTATATTCACGAACAATAATAAATATATATCTATTAATGTACGGTTTTGTCATTGACAAGGCATATTGTTTCGACATAAAATGATTAAGCACAACAACACATATTTCGTATAATTCCGAGGATTGGCTTGGAAGTCTCTACGAGGTCACCATAATGACCTGGCTACGATTATAAAAGAAACCCACGTTTACAATAGCCTTCAGGCTGTCAATATACGGGCTATTCTCTTTTTTATTCAGGCTGGAGTCACTATGACTTCAGCTTTTTGTTGATGTTAAACATATCTAAGGGGGAAGTATTTTAATGAATCGGTTGAATCGGTTTTTTAAACTGAAACAGAATGGTACGACAATACGCACTGAGATTATGGCTGGTTTGACTACATTTATGGCAATGGCTTATATCTTGTCTGTCAATCCGAACACGCTAACGGCTTTTGGTCAAATAGATATGGGATGGTATTCTGTATTTTTGGCTACTGCACTAGCAGCAGGGATTTTTACAATTGCAATGGGTTTGTTTATTAACTTCCCGGTTGCTTTGGCGCCTGGTATGGGCTTGAATGCTTATTTCGCTTCTGTAGTATTGTCTTCAGCGTCGACGGATCATCCGTTTACTTGGCAAATGGGATTAACCGCGGTGTTTATCTCTGGCTTGATCTTTATTCTATTGACGATTACTCATGTACGACAAATGTTACTTGAAGCAATTCCAGATAGCTTGAAACATGCAATTACAGTCGGTATTGGTTTGTTCATTACCGTACTAGGTTTGAAGAACAGTGGATTGATGACAATCGGTGTTGAAGCTGGTAAGGATATTCCAGCACATACATTTACCGATGTACTGGGATTTGAAACAGTTATTCATCTCGGTAGCCTAACGAATACAGATGTTCAATTAGCGCTTGTTGGTGTGATTCTAATCGCTATCTTAATGGTGCTCCGTGTTAAAGGTGCTATTCTGTTCGGTATCCTCGGTACAACGCTTGTAGCTGTCATGATGGGTGCGGTAAATTTCAATTCATTACAGAGTTCTGATATTCATTGGGTTCCTGACTTCACCCAGTTGAACTTTATGTCCTTCGATTGGGAAGGCATTATGCACACAGGTCTTATCTCTGCAATCGTAACGTTTACCTTTGTAGAATTGTTTGATACGTTCGGTACATTGGTTGGTACTGCTACCCGTGCAGGTATTATGAAAGATCCGGTAGAAGGTAAAAAACGCGTAGGTAAAGCAATGTTTGTTGATGCAGTTGCTGTAACAGGTGGTGCAATGCTTGGTACATCGACTACAACGGCTTTTGTTGAAAGTGCAGCAGGGGTAGCTGAAGGTGGTCGTACAGGTCTTACGGCTGTAACGACAGGTGTATGTTTCTTATTGGCCTTGTTCCTTGCGCCAGTTGTGGCATTGATTCCAGGGTCGGCAACAGCGGCAGCACTTATTATCGTTGGTGTACTCATGGTACAATCCATTAAAGAAATCGATTTTCAGGATATGGTAGTGGCAATTCCGGCTTTCTTGACCATTACTATGATGCCTTTCACTTACAATATTGCTAACGGGATTTCATTCGGTATCGTAACTTATGTTATTCTGGCTACTTTCGGTAACCTTGTAGAGAAGAAGAAATATAACATTCACTGGTTGATGTGGGTGTTGGCCGTTCTGATCATTCTACGTTATGCATTCCTAGGTAGCGCAGGTTAATAAATTACTTTGTAGGGAATCACCTACGATAGCATGGCCATGTGGCCATGCTATTTTTTTGTTCAATTACCACTAGAGGAGATGCTAAGAGCAATCTTCTATATAAGATGAAATCCGTATATAAAAAGTTACTATTGAAGAGATCATAGTTTCTACAAACTTATTGTTAAAAAAGACTTGCTATTCTTTTTAGCCCGTGATATATTATTAGTCCGGCCAATAAATAACACATTTTATTGAATCGGCAAGCCAATATC
>LIDZ01013321.1_pt1 | contig 91245 bp, 91 predicted proteins | sample 644651 | NCBI WGS metagenome assembly LIDZ01 (sample SAMN03856242, study PRJNA289617) | food metagenome | isolation source: wine grapes on drying loft during traditional withering process | host: Vitis vinifera cv. Corvina | place: Italy: Gargagnago di S. Ambrogio di Valpolicella | collected 2014-01
GTGAAATCTACTCACTCGTTGTTCAGTTTTCAAAGACCAATTATTTCGTTTTGTTAGCACCAATCTGTCTCGGTGACAACTTTTATATCATATCATGCAGTTCAAATTAATGCAAGATATTTTTTTTGTAATCATGTTTTATTCGGAATTTCTTTTCTTCCCTATCAATCTTCTTCTCGTTATACAGCCACAATCCTTTTATCGGCTGGGTTAATAACTTAACATATATTCAACCAAGATGGCAACTGCTAATAATATACATATAGATCAAGGCAAACGACAAATACATCGCCCGCCTCGATCTTAGGGTTACTTAATTTTTTATCCAAGGATTACGTCTTTTCTTTTGTCTGTTTTTTGGCTTAATTTCTTTCTTTTGATCTCCAACTTGATTAGCCGATCTACCTTTGTCAGTATTCACACTTGAGGTTTTGACCTTCTTCAGTTTCGTCTCATTAATAGATTCATCGGACTCCAAGATGGAGTTACTCACATCATTACCTATGACTGCTTTTTCCGAAATACCTTCGACGATACCAACTTGTGATAATTCTTGAATGCTCGCCCCATTAATTGACTCTCTACTATGGCATCCACAATCATGCGGACTTTGAGCTTCAGGTTGTGAATATCCATACGACATAACTGAATGTTGTTCCGGAAATTCATTACCTTGACCTTGCATCATTGCCTGCGGCGGGTACGTCCACTCATAAGGAGCTGTGCAAGAATATACATTTGAACAAGTCACAGAAATATTCTCTGGAGGAGCCATGTTATTCGATAGTGGTGAGAACCCCTGATTGTCGCTGCCATAGCCTGATAAACCTCCAGCAAATGAAGTCCCGTATGGTGAACAGTTAGGATTACAATAATCTGGTCCTTCTTGTACCATTGGCGGCATCATAGGATAACATGGTTGCACAAATTGCGGTTGTGCCCAGTTCGGATGTTGCCCATAACCTTGTTGTTCGTACTGTGGTTGATTCCAAGAATAACCTTCTGCAATACCTGGATAACACATTTGTTCTGCTACTTGAGGGCACGGATTAGATTTCTCCATTAAGGGAGCATTTCCCACGGCTTCTTGAATAGGTACAGAATACTGTATATACAGTTGTTGTTTCATTTCTATTTTTTCTTCTACAACTGGTAACTCAGGAAGTGGCATAGGTACGTGTTGCGGCGGAATATGTTGAATGGGTGCATTGTTAGGAGCAGGTGCATTAGGGACTGGTGCGTTAGGCATTGGAGCATTAGGCATTGGAGCGTTAGGCATTGGTACGTTAGGAACCGGCATATTCTCGTGAATTTGCGGAAGTTGTGGGATAACTGGTGGATGTGTCTGAATTGGTGAAGTGTCTATTTTAGGTCCTGTGTTTGTTTTCCCTCCCTGAGTTGTTTTATTGTGGATAGCATTTCCGCCTACCAACTCTCCATTTACCACCTCTTTCATTCCAACTTTAGGAATGTTCACGACTTCCCCTACAAGCAGTGCATTCGGATTCTTCAATTGAGGATTCGCATCGATCATTTCCCTTAATGATACTCCCCATGCTTTAGATAACTGCCAGAGACTATCTCCTTGCTTCACGACATGTTTGTGAATAATATGATCTGGCATTGGAACAGAAACGGATTCCGACGGGATTTTGACCTTCTCACCTATGTTTAATTTATTCGGGTCCTTCAGTTGCGGATTAGCTTCAATTAGCCTTTCTAGAGATATCCCATACTTCCTAGATAACTCATATAAGGTATCGCCCTTCTTAACCATGTGTATTTTCACGTGGAAAAAACCTCCTAAACTTCTTATAGACGGCATATGCCCGCCTTCGTTACTCTCATCTTATGCAAGTGTTAGGCGGATGACATCATTGACGACAAAAAAAATCCTCTCATGACTTAACCATGAAAGGATTTTTACTGAGAACAACCTTATTTTGCGGAAATTATGCTTCATCCCACACTTTATATCCATCTTGATTCACGATATTACGGAACTCTTCTAGTAAGTTTAATGTTATAGGACCCGCTTGTCCAGATCCAATAACTCTTCCGTCGATTTCTCTTGCAGCAATAACCTCTGCAGCTGTTCCTGTGAAAAAGACTTCGTCTGCAATGTACACATCATGCATCGTAAATGGTTCTTCTTTGAGCTTGTATCCTAAACGTTCACACAACTCCATAATGGCCAGACGGGTAATTCCCTCAAGAGCACCAAGATAACAAGGCGGTGTATATACAACATTATTTTTTATAATGAAGATGTTATCTCCCGATCCCTCTGTCACATATCCTTGCGCATTCAGCATAATCGCTTCATCCGCATCAGCAAAGTTAGATTGCATTTTAACCAATATATTATTTAAATAATTGAGTGATTTAATTTTTGGATTCAAGGCATCCGGAAGATTACGGCGCTGAGACACAGACACAGCCTTCAAACCATTGATGTAAGCTTCCTCCGGATAAATAGCTAGTTGTTCCACAATGATAAGAACCGTTGGGTTTGGACAACGACGTGGGTCGAGACCTAGATTACCAATCCCACGTGAAACGATCAAACGAATGTATCCATTATGCATATCGTTGCGTCGAATCGTCTCTGCCATAGCTTCACGAATTTCTTCAAACGATAGCGGGATAACCAACCCAATGGATTTGGCTGAATCATATAAGCGACTCAAATGCTCATCACATTTAAAAATGTTACCTTCGTAAATGCGAATCCCTTCAAAAATACCGTCACCGTACAAAAAACCATGATCAAACACAGACACTTTTGCATTTTCTTTCGTAACATATTGTCCATCTAAGTAAATCCATTGTTCTGACATCGATTATTGCACCTCCGAATGTTTTTTATAGGTATAACAAGGGTAGGAACCTAATACACGCACCTGACATCCCAAAGCCTCAATCTCAGATATCGCCGCTTGTAACAGTACTGTATTATCCTCCGCAAGAACATCAATGTAAAAATAGTAATTACCCAATTTCTTCTTCGTAGGACGTGATTCAATTCGTGATAAATTAAGCCTTCTCCATGCAAAGGCAGACAGAACCTGGTGAAGCGCTCCCGGGAAATCTTCTGGAAGCGTTACTGTAATACTAGTCTTCATCTGTTTACTTTCTCGCTGAAGGATCACAGGATCAGGTCCAATCAATACAAATCTAGTAAAGTTGTTATCATGATCGGTTACTCGCTCAGCCATCACATCTAACTTATGCGTTGCAGCTCCAAGAGCTGTGCCGATGGCAGTCCATCCTTGTCCTGGATTCTTTTTGACAATATGGACGGCTTCTGAAGTACTCCCTACATTCTCTATCTCAGCTTGTGGAGCATGCTTGCGAATAAACTGTAAACATTGAGCAGCAGCAACGGGGTGAGATAGAATTTTAGTTATTTTACTGTAATCGATCTCTCCATCTTCTGAAAGAAAACGCTCCCGCTCACCTATTAAATTCTGTATGGAAGGATACACCCACTCCGCTTGCATAGGAATATCCACTTCATTCACAAGCCAATCCATATGCAGACTCACTGAGCCCTCTATCGTATTCTCGATGGGGATTACACTGTAATCACTTTTGCCTAGAACGGTTGAAAGAAACACATCGGAGATCTGTTTATAATAGAGTAATTCCACAGGTTCATCACCGAACAAATGAACTACAGCCTCATGAGAGACAGACCCTTCTGGTAGAATTGCAATTCGTTTCATGCTTCAACTTCCCCTTTTATCATATCCAAAAATGAGTTAGACCGCATATCCTCATAAATAATTACGCCATCGCTTGATGGATCAAGCCATCTGGCAGATGCTTGAATTCCATGTTCCTTCATCGTATCCAATAAATAGGTTTCTAAATCCCTCTTACGAAGGTTTCGACGATCCACTAAGGCCAACAATGTAGGTCCCGCCCCACTTAAAGCCACACCAAGAGCTCCACGGTTCGGTGCCTCCTCCAAAATTCGCGACATCCCAGGTACTAGACTTGCACGATACGGCTGATGTAATCGATCAGACATAGCTCTTCCAATCAGATCAAATCTTCCCTGTGAAAGCGCAGCTACGAGTAGCGACGATCTGCTAATATTATATACAGCATCCTCACGACTTATTTGATCAGGCAGCACCTTTCGAGCTTCCGAGGTAGATAGTTGAAATTCCGGAATAACGACAAGTACGTCTAAATCTTTATGAGGTTCCATTCTTATAAAATCAGCATGTGTTCCATCCCATACAGCAGTGATAATTCCTCCAAATAAAGATGCGCCTACATTATCAGGATGGCCCTCTAATCTTGTAGCCATATCGAATAGCTTATCCTTGGAAAGTGGAGAACCAATTAATGCATTTGCAGCAACCATTCCCCCAACTATAGCCGAAGCACTACTTCCAAGACCTCGTGTTAAAGGAATCTCCGAATACATAGAGATTTCAATCTCTGGCACTGAAACACCAGCCTCATCAAAGACCAGTTGTGCTACTTGATACACTAAGTTGGACTTATCCTGAGATAACCCCTTCATTTGGTCGCCATACAAATGAAACTGAGTATGCTCCGATTCTTTCATCTCAATCCATGAATATACCGATAAAGCCATACCTAATGTATCGAATCCGGGTCCCAAGTTCGCCGTACTGGCCGGCACCTTCACACAAACTCCTTCACTTCTAATCATCCCTGTTCCTCTTCCAGCTTAGCGATAGCATCCATAACTGTTGTTTCATAGTGCTCTCTACAACAGTAGGTTGTGCAATAACAGTCTTAATTGAATTATTCAGATCTTTCAATCCACTGTTTTGTTAAGCACATACACTTTTCTTTCTCCACCTAGGAAGTATCCTTAGCATTTCAATTTATAGACTCCTACAGTATCCGCAAATGCAAGATACTGTAGGAGTCATCTCTCAAATAAATCCTCTACGTTTATCCCTCAACGCGATAAACACTTTTAATTGTACGAATGACTTCGAGCCCTTCAAAATGCTGTAATACCTTGTTCATACGAGCTTTGCTAGCATCATGCGTTACGATAATAATTTCCGCATAAGGATTATGCTCGTTCGGTTGTTGCACAACGGACTCTAAACTCACATCAAATTGAGCAAAGGCTTGTGTAATTTGCGCAAGTACTCCTGCCTTATCATCAACGTGTAAGAGAATAAAGTTCTTATACTTTATTTGTTCATCATCTTTGAGTTTCTTCTGCTTATATGGAACGATGGCTTTCAAACCATTCACGCCAAGCTTTAAGTTCTTGATTGCTGCCACGAGGTCAGCTACCACCGATGTTGCAGTAGGCATAGCCCCAGCTCCTGCACCATAGAACATCGTCTCTCCAACAGCTTCACCATACACATACACCGCATTATATACACCATTCACGGATGCGATCGGGTGACTGCGACGGACCATTGTAGGCTGAACACTGATGCTGATGTGTTCATCTTCACGATCCGCAATTCCTAACAACTTCATTTCGTAGCCAAGACGCTTAGCATACGTAATATCCTCTTTAGTCACTTGTGAGATACCACGTACACTTACATCCTTCAACTCCACATTGGTTCTAAAGCCAAGCGTCCCCAGAATAGCCATCTTCCGTGCGGCATCCAGACCCTCAACATCCGAGGTTGGATCTGACTCTGCATAGCCAAGTTGTTGTGCTTCTTGCAACACATCATCGTAAGAAGCGCCTTCTTTACTCATCTTAGTCAAAATGAAGTTAGTTGTTCCATTCACGATACCCATTATTTTCAAAATGCGATCCGAAGAGAATCCTTCAATTAACGTACGAATAATCGGGATACCCCCAGCCACACTCGCTTCATAGAATACATCGCACTGTTTCTCCTGCGCCTTAGCCAGAATTTCAGAACCGTACAATGCCATTAAATCCTTATTGGCAGTAATAATATGTTTTCCTCGCTCTAACGCCTCTAAGATATAAGCTTTAGTCTGGTCTACGCCACCCATCACTTCAACAATAACATCAATCTCGGGATCCCGAATAACATCCCATGGATCTTCTGTCAGTATTGCGGGATCAATAAATATGTCCCTCGGCTTATCACTATTCTTCACAGCAATTTTCGAAATAATAATAGGAGAACCCACTTGACTGCTTAAATCCTCCTGATTTCCTTCTACAATTCGAACGACCCCTGTGCCCACTGTTCCTAATCCTAATAGTCCCACTTTTACTGGTTTCATTAATTCTTCCCCCTCGACAACGTCGTTCAAGCTATATTCCTCTACCCTTGTCCAATCATATGGACGCGCTTTACCCCTGATACGCCTTTCATACCTTCCAGCATATCACCTAGCTCTTCACTAAGCCGTGAAATTTCTACTGATATAACTACATTGGCGATCCCTTGTAACGGTATACTTTGATGCATAGTTAGAACATTACCACCAAGACCTGCCACAAGACTTAATACTTTCGACAACATCCCTGCACGATGTTCTAAATCAATGGATATCGTAACAATTCTTTCACGTTCCAACTGATTAATAAGATGAATTCCATCTTTGTATTTATAAAATGCACTCCTGCTTAAACCCACTTGTTCCACGGCTTCATGGACCGTTTTAACATCACCAGCAGCGAGTAATTGCTTCACTTGCATGGTCTTTATTACAGCTTCTGGTAAAATATCTTCACGTACTAAGTAATAGCGTTCTTTCAAGAACGTCCTCTCCTCAAAGACTACTGTTTGTGTATAGTGGACATTATAATATATTTGTCCTTTAAGGGTCAAGAGATAGAAGCCCTTTTCGCAAAAAAAACCGTATCCTATACTTTAAAAGTACGGGATACGGTTTTTCTATATTGTTTTAGTAATAACTACTTCCTTCAACAAATTCGAACTCAAAATCTCCAAGACGAACGATCGTCCCATCTACCGCTCCACGCTTACGAAGCTCTTCATCCACACCCATAGCTCGAAGAATTCGACCTAATTTGAGGATAGCTTCATGCGAATTAAGTTGCATTCTCTGCATCAGATGTTCAATCTTCGCACTCGTAATGATAAATGCATCATTCTCACGAACAACTGTGAAGGAATCATCATCCTTCGGATCCAATTTATATACTTTTCTTTCCTTGATTTCAGGAACTTCCTCTATAACCGGTTCGATAACAAGTTGATCCAACAAGTCTGTTGCGCGATATAGCAATTCCTGTATACCTTTACGTGTTAAAGATGATATAGGCATGATCTCTAAATCCGGTCTTACTGCCTTAACCTGTTCACGGAAAGCCGCTAACAATTCTTCCGATTCAGGCATGTCCATTTTGTTTGCCGCTACAATTTGTGGACGCTTCTCAAGACCTGGGTTATATAATTTCAATTCCTCATTAATCTTAACCCAATCATCGAAAGGATCTCTGCCTTCAGAGCCAGACATATCCACCACATGAATAATGACACGAGTCCGTTCAACGTGACGAAGGAATTCATGTCCAAGCCCAATGCCTTCATGAGCACCCTCAATTAGCCCTGGTAGATCAGCCATGACAAAACTACGACTGTCCCCTACATCAACCACACCTAGATTGGGCGTAATCGTTGTGAAATGATAAGCACCAATCTTAGGTGTAGCAGCTGAAACGACAGACAGCAATGTCGATTTACCAACACTCGGGAAGCCCACAAGTCCAACATCAGCCATAACTTTTAATTCTAATACAATATAACGTTCCTGACCCGCTTCGCCATTCTCAGCAATTTCGGGAGCTTTATTAGTGATCGTTGCGAATCGAATATTACCTCTACCGCCTCGTCCACCACGAGCTACAACAAGTTGCTGTCCATGTCTGGTTAAATCCGCAATAACTTCCCCAGTATCATCATCCATGATAATGGTACCTGGCGGGATACGTATAAATGAATCTTCCGCATTAGCACCATGTTGGCCCCTACTCCGCCCCTTGATACCCGGATTCCCCTTAAAGTGACGCTGATAACGAAAATCCATCAGTGTTCGAAGTCCTTCATCTACTCGAAAAATGATGTCGCCACCCCGGCCGCCATCACCACCGGCAGGTCCACCATTCGGTATAAACTTCTCCCGACGGAAAGCAACAAGTCCGTCACCCCCATTGCCGGCTTTCAAGAAAATCTTCGCTTTATCTACAAACATAACTTCACCTTCCTCATGTATCACACGGTACCCGTAACTGAAAAGAGCCTTGAGTTGAGTATACTTGCTCAGGTTTCTTCCCATTGTTACGTACCACATTATGAATTTGTTGCTGAAGAACTTCTTCTGGGTCTACGTGTGAATCTTCACCTTCAAAAAGAGCGACTACTTCCCCATCTTCCTCATAAAAACTAAGAGTAAGCTTACGAGTCTCACCCCAAGAAGATCGTTCACCGTATTGATATGCTCGAATAGCCTCTACAATGGCAGATACCCATTTCTCAGTGTCTTCTTGTTTCATTCTGCCACTAAGTTGTAGTTCATCTGCTATATTGATTTCAAGTTCAACATTACTTCCTATCGTACGGAAGGATTGTAGGTAAAAAACCAAAGATGGAATACCAAGCTTTGCAATCTTACCATCAAGGTATATTCGTTCCTTTATTCTTCCCACACAATCGATTGTTTTATCATGCTTTCCCAGTTGAATATATCCATATAAAATCTGTAAATCATTCATCCAGTCATGCCGATGGTGATTCAATGTCTTAATAGCTGTCTGTTCAATACTTTGAATGACTAACCGTTGTTCGCTTTCATTCTGTCTATGAATAGATGTAATTACGACCCAAAGCACTGTAGCCACCCAAAGCGTAAGCAAGATGTACCATATTAACGCTGGATACCATATGACTAATGACAAAGGAATCCAAGTTGACATGGTAGCTAAAGCCCATAACTTTTTCCACGATTTCACAGCTTCTCCTCGTTCCTAATCACCTAATGGGTATTTTAACCACTTCATAGTATAGCACAGAACCCCTCTACAAATCATCCCAAAACCTACAAAAAAAGCCCCCGGCACTTATTGGCCGGAGGCTTTTTATCAGTTCACAACTGTTACGTTAGCAATTAAGCTTCCACTGCTGCCGCTACAGGAGCGAGAACTACCGGATAGACGCTCACTTTTTTGCGATCGCGGCCCCAACGTTCAAATTTCACAACGCCTTCCACTTTTGCAAACAAGGTATCGTCACTTCCGATGCCTACATTCGTACCTGGATGAATTTTAGTTCCACGTTGACGAACTAGGATACTTCCGCCAGTAACCGTTTGTCCGTCTGCACGTTTCACACCAAGACGCTTCGATTGGCTATCACGTCCGTTTCTTGTGGACCCAACACCTTTTTTCGATGCGAATAATTGAAGATTCAACTTTAACATGTTGTCTACCTCCTTCTTTAAAGAATAACTTCTTCTATTGAAATATACTTACCGTATGATTCAGCAATATTATTCAACATAACGAGCATAGATTCCAGTAGCAACTGCACATTGTTTGCAATAGAAACATCCTCTATAAGAGGAATATCTCCACTTAAAAAACCATTATGCATACCACAGTTTAAAGTAATACCCGTTAACGTTTCAATCGAATTCACTGTTCCGACAGTAATAGCCGATACTCCAGCACATACAATATCTTTTCCAGCCTTCGCATATTTCGCGTGTCCCTTGATCTTAAAACTCTGGATTATACCGCTATGATTACGAAAGATACGCACGACAATCACTAAATCGCACCTTCTTACGCCTGAATTTTTCCGATTGTTACTTTAGTGTATGGTTGACGATGACCTTGCTTCACATGATAGTTCTTCTTAGGTTTGTACTTATAAACTACAACCTTATGACCTTTACCATGTTTCTCAACTGTAGCGGCTACAGTTGCACCGGAAAGTAACGGTGTACCTGCTACCAATCCATTGTCATCACATACTGCTAGTACACGGTTAAAAGTAATACTTTCTCCGTCTTCTGCGTATAGTTTCTCAACGAACAACACATCGCCTTCTTGCACTTTGTATTGCTTACCACCTGTTTCGATAATTGCGTACATATTCTTGCACCTCCTCATGTCTCAGACTCGCCTAATCTAGGTGACAGTACTATAAAAATACTGCACTTCCAACCCGACCGGAGCGGTTACAGCATGTGCAGGACAAAGAATCACCAGACACATACTAATAGATGATACCATAAGCCCTGCACATAGTCAATGAATTGTAATAACGTTTATTCTGCCCGTGCCACTACAACTATCACATGGTTTATCAAACAAGATAGATGTGTCTTCACGGACCTTTTTACGTGTGAGCTCTAGTAGTCCAAGCTTCGTCCAGCCCACAATTTGACTTTTGGCTCGATCTTTTTTCATAACAGACTCTAGAATTTCCACCACACTCTGTCGATTAACTTCTTGAACCATATCAATAAAATCAATAACGATGATTCCGCCCACATCTCTTAGACGGATCAACCTAGCAATTTCTTCAGCCGCCTGCAAGTTCGTTAGCGTGACCGTTTCTTCCAAACTATACACACCCGTATATTTGCTTGTATTCACATCAATAACCGTTAAAGCTTCGGTATGGTCCCAGACAATGGTTCCACCACTTGAAAGTGTCACTTTACGAGAAAGTCCTCTGTCTAATTGTTCACGAATACCATAAGCCTTGAATATGGATTCAGCTGCATGATACACCTTTACAGGTATATGTATACCATTCGTCATTTCAGACAGATATCTCTCAGATTCATCTGCTTCCCTAATATTATTAATGACAAGTTCATCTTGACTGGGGTCCAATACATCACGAATGAGTCGCTGTACGATACTCAAGTCTCGATGTAGCAGACTAGGAGCTTCCACTTGATTCGCACGCTCTTGAATGAGTTCCCACTGCGTGCGCAAGAAATTCAGATCGCCTTGAACGGCTTCACGAGGTTCCTCTTGCGATACTGTTCTCACAATAATCCCTTCTCCATGGAATCGCATCTGTTCACATAGAATCTTGAGTCGTATACGTTCGCTCTCTCTTTGAATCTTCTTTGACACAGCCACATAGTCTGATATCGGCATATAAACAATCCACCGTCCAGGTAACGAATAATGAGTAGTCACTCGTGGCCCTTTCCCTCGAAGAGACTCTTTCATCACTTGGACAACGACCTCTTGTCCTACTTTCAACAATTCTTCTATCGAAGGTTTAACCTTCGGCTGCTTCTCAAGATGGGGGTGTAGCACATCATCAACATATAGAAAGGCGTTCTTCTTGTGTCCGATATCAACAAATGCAGCCTGCATGCCTGGTAATACATTAACAACTCTTCCTTTGTAGAAACTACCTACTAAACTTTCACTTTGGCTGCGTTCCGTTGCAAACTCAATAAGCTTTCCTTCCTCTATGAGAGCCATCTGTGTAAACTTAGGTTCACAGTTAACGATCATCTGTTTCATGGCTTCACCTCTGCTAGAAGACATTTCACTAAATTGTGCATGAAATCTCTTATGATTTTGTATATTTATGATTTGGGCTCTTCACTATTAAGGAAGGCGACGACCGTGAGAAAAATATGCTGAAATAAGACGTTGCTCCGGCAAAACAGACATCACTTTTCCATCTTTATCCATTATATAAATTAAATGATATTTCTCTCTCTTAAATAGACGCAAAATATTCTCTAAATGTTTCGCAGTATCCGTAACAATCGGTTGGGCAATCGAACCTCTTATGGCATATTTTGTATATACAAGATCTCTATTCATCAAAAATCTCATAAACCGATAGGGAAGATTGCGATAATCAATGAGGTTTGAATAGAAAAGAAATATTCCAATCATCAATATATTAAGTTGTATGATTCCTTCACCCTTCATTAGAGGAAGTATAGAATATATGATCACGACTACACTAGTAACTATACTAACTCTTGAAGACCATAGCAAAGTCCAATGATAAGGATAATAACGACTTGCCAATGACTGTAATATTTTACCTCCATCAAGTGGGAGGATCGGTAGCAAGTTAAATACCGCAATAACCATATTACCATGCACGATATATAAAATAAACTCGATGTTACCCCATTCTGCAGCCATAAAAGCCAGCCCAATACCCATCATGATACCATTCTGAAGAGGCCCCGCCAATGCAATAATGATTTCCTTCCAGGCCGTTAGTTTCCCGTGGTCTTCAATAGACACCACGCCTCCAAATGGGAGTAACTGAACAGAACGAACTTTAATACCCAATACTATCGCCGCACTCATATGTCCCATCTCATGTATAAGCACGATAGCGAACAGTGTAATCAACTCTATAAAACTTCCTGTCAGAATAGACATTAACATCACAATAACGAAAAGAGGATGTAACGATAGCGTTACCCCACGAATATTAATCAAAAGACATCACTTCCGTGGGGTCGATATATTCTTGGCCTTGCTGGATTGCAAAATATAAGAATGGCAACTGCTCCGTAGGGACATTAGATAATAATCCAAGCGTATCTCCCGCTTCGACCCAATCGTTCACTTTCAATGTCGTATCTAGATGCCCATAAGTGGCAACCATGCCACCTGTATGCTGAATCGTTAACGTCTTGCCTATTAGCGAATCTGTCAACACCTCAATAACACGTCCTGTTGTTACGCTTTTAACCTGATGTGTACCATTTGAATCTCCATACGGAGTAATTTCAATTCCTTTAAGTGCCGTAGAATATGGCATTGTTATATTCCCCTGAATGGGAGCAGTCAGCGAAAGTGATGCGATAACTTTCTGTGGACTCCCCTGACTTTCCTTGAAGATAGGGATAATTGTGGGTACTTCTCCGAAATGGGAAACATACCAAGCTTCTGCTGCTTGAAAGTCCATTTCTCGGTTCAATGACTGTGCAACATATTGCTGAACGCTAACTGCCCAAGGCTGTTCAAATCGATATACTCCAACGATCAATCCAAATAACACACCACTAAGTAACAATCGCCAAGTAAAGCTCGAAAAAAAATGATTTTTTTTCACATCTCCATTGAATCCATTTAAACGGCTACGTTCCTTTTTCCACATCACTTCAGGATCTGGTTCCTGAACTATAGGATACCCCTTAGGTAACTTCTTTGTATCGAGATCAAGCTGATTATATTCCAATAGTTCCTGAATCCTCTCCTCTCGGCGTTGTTTCAATGCTGATTTATCATCCATTTCATAGTCCCCCTTGCGAGGCTTCTTTTTACCTATTTTATGAAGGATGTCCATCTATTTAGAACAAGCTTACCGCTAAGTGAACTAATAGTAAGATTCATATGATGCAATAATGAAAAAAGGAACCGTCCTTTTAGTAGAAAACTCTACTTTTAGGACGATTCTTTTTCTCTAACTCTATTATTTTCCCATGCCGAAAAACTTTTTAAACCGCTTGAACGCACCTTGTTCAGTATTCATTTGCATCAAAGGTACGGTATCCCCCAGAATTCGACGAGCAATATTGCGATAAGCAATCGCTGCTCTAGAATCCGGATTCATCACGGTTGGTTCCCCATTATTGGCTGCCTTAATCACATACTCATCATCGGGTACGATTCCAATCAAATCAATATTCAGAACTTGAAGAATGTCCTCAATATCTAGCATATCACCAGACTTAACCATATTGTGCCGAATTCGATTCACAACGAGTTTTGGCGATTCCACATGGGATCTTTCTAGTAGTCCAATAATACGATCAGCGTCTCGAACTGCGGCATTCTCAGGCGTCGTAACTACAATAGCCTTATCTGCTCCCGCAATCGCATTCTTAAATCCCTGTTCAATACCCGCAGGACAATCGATGATTACATACTCATATTCTTTCTTAAGTTCAAGGATAATATCTCTTACCTGCTCAGGTTTAATGGAGTCTTTGTCTTTGGTCTGTGCTGCTGGGAGCATATACAATTCATCGAACCGTTTATCTTTCACAAGCGCTTGTGCAAGCCGACATCTTCCCTCAGCTACGTCGATCAGATCGTAGATAATACGATTCTCAAGACCCATCACCACATCCAAATTACGCAATCCTATATCGGTATCCACCAAGCACACCTTCTTGCCCAGCAAAGCAAGCGCTGTTCCAATATTGGCTGTTGTGGTGGTCTTACCAACCCCACCCTTACCAGAAGTGACAACAATAGCCTCACCCATGTACTACACCCCCTTAAACATGTTAAAATCTCGCCGTAATCGTACAATATTACTCATCTTGTCGATCTGCATAACCCCATCCTGTAAATATGCAAATTCCATACGAGTCTCCCATGTTTCCCACTCATCAGGTGGACGACTTATCATATCAGAAATCCGCAATTGTGTTGGGGCAAAATGAGATGCGGCTATAACGGTCTCTTCGTTACCTTCAAAACCCGAATGAGCCATTCCACGTAATGCACCCAAAATATAAATGTCCCCGGTACATGTCACTGAACCACCTGGATTCACATCTCCAAGAAACAAAAGATTTCCCTCATGATGAAGAATTTGACCGGAACGCACTATTCCGCTCATCACTGTAATATTACTACCTAGAACTTCTTCCAGTATCAACTCTGGCGATTCAACATTTCGGACCAACAGATTTCCCTTTTGCTTCATGATTTCAAGTATGCTTTGCTTCTGCTCCACGGTGATATACCGTGAACCCAGTTTTATATCCACATGTATAATTGGACCAGCTAAAATATTCGTATGGCTGTGCTCCAGTTTATAACGAAGTTCGGTCAATAAATCCTCGAAATCACATTCGTCCTCAAGTAGGAATACCAGGCCATCTTTGATGCCCTTAATCGTGACGTGATTGGATTTTACAGTCATAAGCCTGTCCCTCCCATCTTCTTTCATTTCGTTCCCAGAGTCCCAAGTTCCTGCTTTGATCTCTAAATAATAGAATTAAGCCTAAGCCGCCTTCTCTTTTTGGTTAAGTTTACTAATTTTCTCTAGTTGAGATCGTAGAGGAACATAGATCATTAATCCAAAAACAAAGTGAACGAACACGTCAGGAAGGATATGATGCACTAAAGCCCAATCGTAAGACGTATGACTCATTTGAAATAACGTATATATTCCGTACAAGGTACTATCTAATAGCAGACTTCCCAGAATAATGACAGTCATCATGATAGGCATTGGTGCCCTCGGAGTTTGAAATATGAACCCCATGAGATAGGCTGATAACCCCATTGCAAAGGAGTATGTTCCCATGATCTGTCCATAAAAAACAACGTCATGTAGTAAGCCAAATACGATCCCAAGGACTAATGCCGTATGACGATGGTTATAGATCGATACGAACAGAATCACTATGTACACTAAATTTGGTACAATTCTAGACTGCCATCCATCCGGCGTAATCCATGGTACAACAGTTCCTTCTAATATGAAGAGTATGAATAACAACAGAATGAGAACAGGTCTACGCATCATCACTATTCAAGAACCTCCGGTGTAAACACGACAAATAGTTGTTTCCAATCCACGAAGTTTGCAGCAGGCGTAATGGTCGCTGTTCTCAAGAGTCCCATTTCTCCGACCTGAACTTTATCCACAGTTCCAATAATCATTCCTCGAGGATACAGTCCCCCACTTCCGGAAGATACTATCGTATCTTTCTCTTTCAGAGGATCCTCCTGTTTGATTCCTGTCATGAGAAGTTTACCTGTCTTCTCGTTATAACTCTCAATGATACCGAAAGTTTTGCCCTGATTGTCGAGTGCTGTTGCAGCAATAGCATTGGTATTAGGATCCTTAACATCCATTGTCGTAATCAGCTTCACTGTTGAAGTAAAGTTACTCACTTGACTTACGACACCAACGAGGCCTTCTACTGATTGAACGGACATATCTACTTTTACACCATCACGTTCCCCAATATCTATAACCAATGAACGATTACTAGTATCTGAATTCACACTTACGACTTGCGCAATATGGAATTCATAATTATTTTTTTCTTTTTGTTCTTTTGTGAATTTAAGATCAATTTGGAGTTGCTTATTATCAGCCTCCATTAAGTTAAATCGTGCCTTCTCGCGTGTATACTGCGCAAGCGCAATTTTAAGTTCCTCGTTCTCTTTATGAATATCACCTATATTAGAAATATCTTCAAACAAGCCCGCTATATAGCCAGCGGGCTTATAAAAGATGTTTTGCACAAAACCGACCGTATCTCTTAGGAATTTCTCAGGCCAGGACAAGGTTGTCCTAGGGCCTAGTGTAAATCCCATTAGAGCTACAAACATAACAAGGCCAATTAATATAACAAACAACCGTTTGTTTCCAAGCAACTTAAACAGTTTCAACACCCTCTAACATTGCTGATTTCTATCCCATATCAGGGGTTACTCAAGTTCGTAATTAACGTCTCGATCTAGCCGAACTTTTAAACAAGTGAATGTTCTCTAATGCCTTACCTGTACCAATAGCAACACAATCCAATGGATTCTCTGCCACGATAACCGGCATTCCTGTCTCTTGTGCAAGCAACTTGTCCAAATTACGCAATAAAGCGCCCCCACCAGTCAACACAATTCCACGATCCATAATATCTGCTGCAAGTTCAGGTGGACATTTCTCAAGCGTTACCTTCACTGCTTCAACAATAGCGTTCACGGTATCGCCTAGTGCTTCGCTAATTTCATCTGAAGTAATGGTAATCGTCTTCGGTAATCCAGTTACCAAGTCACGACCACGAATTTCCATTGTTTCCACTTGATCTAATGGCAGAGCAGAGCCCACTTCCATCTTCAACTGTTCCGATGTGCGTTCACCAATCATCAAGTTATATTGACGTTTGATGTACTGAATAATAGACTCATCCATTTCATCCCCAGCGACACGAACTGAACGACTTGTTACAATCCCTCCAAGCGAGATCACTGCAACTTCCGTTGTGCCTCCACCGATGTCAACAACCATACTACCCGTTGGTTCCCAAACCGGAAGATCCGCACCAATAGCCGCTGCAAAGGGTTCTTCAATAATATAAGCTTCTCGTGCACCTGCTTGCTTCGTCGCATCTTCCACGGCACGTTGTTCCACAGCTGTAATCCCTGAAGGTACACATACCATAACGTTAGGGTGACGTTGAAAAATGGAGCGTTGCTTCTGAGCTTGCTTAATGAAATATTTAATCATCGTTGCTGTAATGTCAAAATCCGCAATAACACCGTCTTTCATAGGCCGTATCGCTTGAATATTCCCAGGTGTACGTCCAATCATCTTTTTAGCAGATTCCCCAACAGCCTCAATGCTTTTCGTATCTAATCTAATCGCTACTACTGAAGGTTCTCTAACAACAATGCCCTTACCTCGGACATAAACAAGTGTATTTGCTGTCCCCAAATCAATCCCTAAATCTTTCGTAAAACCACCAAACATGCTGTAAACTCCCTTTCTGTGTCAATCTAAGCAATATATCACATGAAGCCTTGTTCCTTCAAACTTACAAAATCGCCGTCCCCAATAATGACATGATCTAATACCTCAATTCCAATAATATGACCCGCTTCTACTAAACGAGAAGTCAGAGCTATATCTTCTGGACTGGGTGTTGGATCTCCACTAGGGTGGTTATGTGCACATACAATCGATGCGCTACTACATTTAATTGCCGCCCGAAACACCTCTCGCGGATGAACGATAGAAGCGTTCAAACTCCCCATAGAAAGTGTTTCTTTGGCTATGATGTGATTTTTTGTATTTAGAAATAAACAAACGAAATGTTCTTTTTGTAAATATCTCAATTGTTCACTCAGTACATCGAAAGCATCACGCGGGCTACGAATGGTCACTGTATCGCTCATGCGAGCTCTAGCCAATCGTTGTCCTAGTTCAATTCCAGCTTTGAGCTGAACTGCCTTCGCATTTCCAATACCTTTAATTTGTGTAAGTTCATCAATGCTGAGGTCAACTAGATTGCGAATACTACCTACTTTATTCATGATCCGTTGAGCCAAGTGGATGGCCGATTCTTGATGAGACCCTGTTCGTAGCAGTATTGCCAACAATTCAGCATGGCTTAAAGCCTCTGCCCCATAATGCATCATGCGTTCTCTTGGTCGTTCTTCATGGGGGAGGTCGCGCAGTAATAATGATTGCGACTCCACTCTATTCCCCTCTTTCCGCTCAATTCAAACATTCAAACAGACTACAAGACATCCATCCCTAGTTCCGACAACATATCGGATAGGAGAGAAAGCGGCAATCCCACGACATTGAAATAACACCCATGTATACTGTCAATTAGCGTTGCTCCGAGTCCTTGTATCGCATAAGAGCCCGCTTTGTCAAAGGGTTCGCCGCTATTTACGTATGCTTGAATCTTACGATCAGACAAAGGTTTCATGGTAACCGCAGTCACCCTATGACGGATCAATGTTCTTCCTGTCAATACCTCAATACACGCTACGCCTGTATATACCTCATGGGTCTTACCTTGGAGTGAAGATAGCATACCATAAGCATCTTGGTCATCCTTAGGTTTGCCTAGCGCCTGATTGTCTAATAGCACAATCGTATCACTACCTACAATAATAGAAGGTTCTGTCAGCCCCAAGCATGTTTGATGCACAGCTTCCGCTTTGCGAAGAGCCAATCCCTCTACGATTTCACGAGGGGTCCAGTCCTCAGGTGTATCTTCCTCTGCATGACTGGGTTTAATTTCGTATGGAATACGTAGAGAGGATATTAACTCCTGCCGACGTGGGGATGTCGATGCTAGAATAATTCGGTGTGAGTGTTGTGAATTCAAATAGAGTTCTCCTTTATCTTCGATTATAGCTTACGGTACAGCCACACGGAGATAATCATACTAATTAAGCTAAGCAAACACAGTTTCATTTGAATGGTGAAATCGTAACTAATAATATTCAAGTCAGCTTGTGGTGACCATTTGATCACCTTTGATGCAGTAAGAAAAGATAGACTTTGAACAGGCTCAAGCGCTATGGCAATCCATGCTCCCACCAACCAGCCAAGCAGCAGAAACAATATAAGTATTCCTACGTTTCTCTTCATTCATATCTTCCCTCGCCATTTTTTGACACTCACATTATTATACGGTTATTTCTAGTTCAATACAAACAAAAATCCGGTAGGGGAAGTATTTCCAATTTCCCTACCGGATACATGATCTATTTAATTCTTTTTCATCATATTAATAATTTCTTTTTGCCCCATCATATATTCCATCATGTAAGACTGTATTTCCCACAAATGACCTTTAGAAGTATTTCTATTGTACTCTGTCACGGATGATAAAGCACTGTTCATCGTTTGTTCCATTTGCTTACCTACCACAACTGCCTCAGGACTGAGACCCGCTTGTAAGGTTTTTATCGATTCTGTCCATACTCGGTGTAGTTCTGTTAGTACGACCATTTCGCTATTACTTAGAGGTATCGGCCGTTCCATTCCAAGCAAAGACGCCGAGTGGGTACTTAAAGAAGAGATAAGATCCGTGCTGACGGCAAAGTAACGATTAAGACTTTCAGCGTCTCCTGAAAAGGTAAGCTCATTCGCTGATGGAAGCGTAATCTCCCTTACGTAGAGCTCAACACCTTGTGTCTTCAACTGATTACTAAGCAATTTAGCTTGTTCACGATCTGTAGAAATTCCCGCATATACCCGATATCCTAGATCCGGATCATCCCCAGCAGCGAGACCAATCTTCTGAAGCTCCTGCTTTGCCGTCTCCACTCTCTCAGCATTGCTGAATACACCGTACTGCAGCATATAATATGTCTGTGGTTCAATCGTTACTGCAACCGCTGGAATCTGACCTTCGATCTCGACGGGTATATTACTACTCACCGATATGCTTTCTATAGTTGCACTTTTTTCTGAACCCGTAGAAAATATACTTCCTACATCAAAAAAGGAAAGGACCACAAAACCGAACAACGCTCCGGTAACTACCGCTGCCGTTACGGTTCCAAATACCTTCCATAGTGAAGCAGGTCGACGAGGACGATACTCAGCATAATTATGATCTAACTCGGGTCCTATGTTTCCTTCGTTCGAAATTTCTTTATCACGAATATCATCAAATAGATCTTCTATTGGATCAACTCTGTGATATCGATTTGTCATCAACTCTTCCCAAGCCTCGTTCTTACTAAATGGATCTCCCCATCCGTCCATTGGTTCGGGTACAACTGCTAATCTGGGGTATATCATATTTTCAGAATCATCTTTCAACTCACTTCCAACTATAGTTTCCAGGGATTTCTCCACTTGGGATGTGTCTTCTTGCTGCTCCAAGTGCCGTTCGCCTACGTCAAATCGAAATGTCATTCTTCCTTTATTCACGTTAACACCTCACCTTGTCTCATCTTCTATTATCCAAATATATGATAGATTTAAGAAAGATATGTTCAGTAAGGCTGTGTAAATATGAAAAAATACGAAATGATCTAATGTAACTAGTAAAAGTCTACTAAAACAGTAAAACGGCAGATCAAGGATGAACTCCTTGGTCTGCCGTTATTTTAGAAATATATTATCACTAACCTTATTTCTTATTCAAATCTTTAGCCAATTCAGCTCCAACTTTCCAAATATCTCCGGCACCCATCGTCAGAACAACATCTCCAGAGGCCACTCTCGTCCTCAAATCTAGCAGTACATCTTCCTTAGTCGGAAGATATCTTGCCCCAGCATTACTGTTCTGAACAATAAGCTCCACTAATTTGGAAGAATGGACGCCTTCAATTTGCTTTTCCCCAGCAGGTGAATAGATATCCGTAATAATAACCTCATCCGCTTCACTGAAAGCTCGGCTGAAAGCATCGAGTAGAAAGAACGTACGCGAATATCGCTGAGGTTGAAATACAGCAATAATTCGTTTACCTGTTGCCTTAGCTGCACTAATCGTAGCTTCAATCTCAGTTGGATGATGTGCATAATCATCAATAATGAGAATCCCGTTCTCCTCACTAAGTACTTGGAAGCGCCGTTTCGCACCATTAAATTCCGATATTCCTTGTACAATAGCATCGAAAGAAATTCCTGATGTTAGACAAACAATGACGGTTGCCATAGCATTGTATACGTTATGAAGACCTGGGACGGTCAACTCTACGGTCCCAAGCTTATCCCCTCTATGACTCAACATGAATGAAACTTGACGATCTCCAAGAACAATTTCACTCGCCATATAATCTGATTCTGTTTTAACACCGTAAGTAATTGTAGAACAGTCTAGTTGTGGCAAGATCGACTGTATATTATGATCATCGCCACAGATTACAGCAGTTCCATCTTTCCGAATCTGATTCAGAAATTGAACATATGCCCCTTTAAGCTGTTCGAAATCACTATTATAATTTTCTAGATGATCTGCTTCAATATTCGTTACGACGCCAAGCCATGGATGATATTGAAGGAACGAACCATCACTTTCATCTGCTTCAGCGACAACGTGTTCCCCTTGACCTGCTTTAGCATTCGTTCCTACATTCATGATCTCCCCACCAATAATATATGTAGGGTCCACGCCACATTTCTCCATGACTAGTGCAATCATAGACGACGTAGTCGTCTTTCCATGCGCACCAGCAACAGCTACACCTTTACGTTCGTTGAGCAATCTAGCTAGCATTTGTGAACGGTGTAACGTCGGAATGTTTAACTGTTCCGCTTCTACCCGTTCCACGTTATCTTTAGATAATGCCGTGGAATATACAACCAAGTCAGCACCATGTACTTGTTCTGCGGTATGACCAATATAAATTTTGGCTCCTTTAGCAGCCAACTTTTCTGTCAATTCCTGAGAAACCACGTCAGACCCTGTAACTGTATGACCCATTTCTAACATAACTCTTGCAATGGCGCTCATTCCGTAGCCACCAATACCGATAAAATGAACATGTTCTGATGTATTCAACTGTTATTCACCAACCTTTTTCAGAATCGGATAGATTTAAGAGAGACCCTCGCACGTCGGCAATTAAGTATAATGTACCGGATACCACTCCAAGATCCGCCTCTTCCGTCCGTAACTTTAATTTATCTAACGCAATTCTCCAATCAGGTTCTACTATAATTTGCAAGTTAGGTTTGCCGTATTTAGGCTGTAGCCGCTCCACAATCTCCAACAGCATATTCACGTCCATTTTCTTGCGAAAATCCGGTTCAGTGAGAATAAGCGTATCCACTATAGGAAGTATATGCTTCAAGTAGGATTCATGATGCTTATTTGACAACATCCCCATCATCAAATTTAATGATTGATATTTATAGTACTGAGGGAGACTCTTCACAAGCGTCTCTGCACCCTCTGGATTATGTGCTCCATCTAGTACAATTCTCGGAAATGTCCCTATTTCTTCTAGTCGCCCTGCCCATACTGTATTCCGAAATCCTTGAAGGAGCTCTTCATCATCCATGACGAATGCCATGTACTGACGAAGTACTTCAAGTACGGTCATAGCAGCTGCAGCATTCGCAATCTGATGTTCACCCTTCATTCCAATCTCAATATCAATTGAGCGAAAGGGTCCAGCATAATGAAAAGTCTGCATACCAGACTCATATTTTAGCCGTTCATACGTGAATTGCTCTCCCGCTAGATATAACGTTGAATGATTTCTTTCAGCTGCTGCTCTCAGCACCTCTACAACCTCAGGTTGATCCGCACAACTAACGACGGGGACACCAGGTTTAATAATCCCTGCTTTTTCCGTAGCAATTTGCGGTAGCGTATCCCCAAGAATATCCGTATGGTCCAAGCCCACATTTGTAATAACCGATACAACCGGATTCACAATATTTGTTACATCCAGTCTTCCCCCAAGACCTGTCTCCCATACCACAACGTCAGGTACGCAAACCTCTGCGTAGTATAGGATAGCAAGGGCCGTAGATACTTCAAACATCGTCGGTGAACCAAGCTCAGTTAGCGCTATATTCTCTACTACTGGAAGCAATCGATTCGTGAGATCAAGCAACGTTTCTTCAGGAATATCCTCGCCATTATATTGAAAACGATTGGTGAACTTGGTGATGTACGGCGATGTATACGTCCCAACCGAATACCCAGTTTCTAAAAGAACTTTAGTCAAAAAGGCACATGTAGAACCTTTCCCATTGGTCCCCGCTACATGAATAAATTTGAGCCTACGCTGAGGTTGTCCAAGTTGTTCCATCATCATTTCCACTCTAGACAAGCCTGGTCTGATCCCAAATGGGATCAAACCATTAATCCAATCGACTGCTTCTTTATATGTTGTAAGAGGAGACTTACGTTCGACTCTTATATGATCCCCCATAATTTCTCACCTTCAGGTCTATGAAATAGTTGCTATGTTACCCTTTAAGCTCTTCAATTCTAGCCAACACTTTACTGCGTTTATCCGAATAATCCGCCTGCTTCGCACGTTCTTCATCAATAACTTTGGCAGGGGCCTTAGCGACAAACCCTTGATTGCTAAGTTTCTTCTCTACCCGATCTACCTCATCATTTAATGTTTGCACTTCTTTTTCAAGACGGGCAATCTCTTGTGCGATATCAATCAATCCAGCCAAAGGCAAGTACAATTCAGCACCTGTCACAACAGCTATCATGGACTTTTCTGGAGCCGGAATATCAACACCTACTTGAAAGCTAGATGTATTGCAGAAACGTTTCACGTAATTCTCATTACGACTCACAATGCCGAATACATCAGCATTTCCTGCTTTAACGATCAATTCCACCTTTTTACTCATCGGTACATTAACCTCAGAGCGGATATTACGCACCGTGCGGATGATATCCATCAACACATCCATTTCGTTAACCGCTTCTATATTTTCAAAAGCAGCGTTATACTCCGGCCATGCAGCCAGTGTTATCGTATTTCCTTCATGTGGCAGATGCTGCCATATTTCTTCGGAAATGAACGGCATGAACGGATGAATCAAACGAAGGGTACGATCAAGGACATACGCAAGAACCGATTTCGTATTCTTCTTCGCAACTTCATCTTCACCATATAAGGATAATTTAGCCATTTCAATATACCAGTCGCAAAGGTCATCCCATATAAAGTTGTACAACAGTCGTCCTGTCTCACCAAAATCGTAAGCATCTATTAGACGCGTAAGATCTCGTGAAGTTTCGTTTAATCGATGGAGAATCCAACGGTCAGACGTTTGTAAATCTCCACTGATATCGATATCTTCAAATTTGAAACCTTCTAGATTCATAAGAGTAAATCGAGAAGCATTCCATATTTTATTGGCAAAATTACGAGCTTGTTCAACACGTTCCCAGCGGAAACGAAGATCTTGACCAGGTGTACTCCCGGTAGAAATCATATAACGCATTGCATCCGCGCCATATTTCTCGATAACTTCTAATGGATCCACGCCGTTACCAAGCGACTTAGACATTTTTAGTCCCTCCGAGTCTCTAACGAGACCATGCATCAATACATCTTTGAACGGAATCTGATCTGTGAATTCAAGCGCTGTGAAGATCATACGCGCTACCCAGAAGTAAATGATATCATATCCAGTAACGAGCACGTTCGTGGGATAGTAACGTTTCAAGTCTTCCGTATCATCAGGCCATCCAAGAGTCGAGAACGGCCACAGCGCTGAGCTGAACCACGTATCAAGAACGTCTTCATCCTGTCTTAGTTCGGTGCTTCCGCATTTGGAACATACGCTCACATCATCATGGGCTACATGAAGCTCACCACAAGAATCACAGAACCAAGCCGGGATGCGGTGACCCCACCATAGTTGTCTTGAAATACACCAATCGCGTACATTTTCAATCCAGTTTAAATAGACCTTCTCGAATCGGTCCGGTACGAAATTGACACCATTACCTGACTTCTGTACTTCAATGGCCTCTTCTGCCAATGGCTTCATCTTAACAAACCATTGTGTAGAGAGGTACGGTTCAACTACAGCACCTGTACGTTCACTATGTCCAACCTGATGGACATGATCCTCGATTTGAATAAGCACACCTTGTTCTTGCAAATCCTTAACAATCTGCTTACGGCAGTCACTACGATCTAGACCTTCGTATGGGCCGGCTAAATCATTCATTGTGCCTGTTTCGTCCATTACACTGATCTGTTCTAGTTGATGACGTTGGCCTACTTCAAAGTCATTAGGATCATGAGCAGGAGTAATCTTAACAGCACCACTTCCGAATTCTTGCTCGACATAATCATCAGCGATAATCGGTATTTCACGACCGATTATAGGTAGTAGAACCATTTTACCAATCATATCTTTATACCGCTCATCCTTAGGATGAACAGCAATAGCCGTATCACCTAACATCGTTTCAGGACGTGTCGTCGCAACCGTAATATGACCACTACCATCTTTTAAAGGATACTTCAGATGATAGAGATGTCCTTGTACTTCTTTATGCTCTACTTCAATATCAGAAAGAGCCGTTCGTGCTACAGGGTCCCAGTTAATAATATATTTACCACGGTAAATAAGACCCTTATTATACAGTTTTACAAAGACTTCACGAACAGCTTTAGAAAGACCTTCATCTAATGTGAACCGTTCCTTGGAGTAATCAAGAGATAAGCCCATCTTCGCCCATTGCTCATGGATGGTAGTCGCATACTGATCCTTCCACTCCCATACTTGATCCAGAAACTTTTCTCTTCCTAAATCATAACGGGATATTCCCTGAGCACGTAACTTCTGTTCCACTTTTGTCTGTGTAGCGATACCCGCATGGTCCGTTCCTGGAAGCCATAAAGCATCATAGCCCTGCATCCGTTTCGTACGAATCAGAATATCCTGCAACGTGAAATCCATAGCATGACCTATATGAAGCATCCCTGTCACGTTAGGTGGCGGAATCACGATCGTATAAGGCTCTGCTTCTGGGCGTTGACCTGCTTTGAAAAATTCACCCTCAATCCAATATTTATACCATTTGTTCTCGGCAGATTTCGGGTCATACGTTGTTGGCATATCAATCGTTGTTTTCTTCTCATTATCCGTCATATTAAGTTACCCTCCATTACATCTTCAGAATATCTAAAAACACAAAAAACCTATCGCCCTCAAAGGACGAAAGGTTAACTTTCGCGGTACCACCTTTGTTTCGTGTATGCTGAATAATAAGCCGGTATATCAAGGCTTATAACCATACAAATCACGACACTCGTACAGATAACGGCTGCTACCGGCCATATTCTACTCATGAGGATAACCCTCAAGGATTCAAAAAGGCAACTCCAGGGCGACTTTCGCTTGGCTGCATCCTGCGGAATCTTCCAGCGTTGCAATTCCGCTCTCTGAAGGGCACACCAACTACTCTTCCCGTTCACAGTTTATTGTTAAATATTCTATAGTTATAATAACGTTCATATGGCTCGTAGTCAACTTCCTATCCATCATAAAAACCCCACACATGAGGAAATGTGTGAGGTTCTTCGTAATTAGATCTAATTTCACATGTTATGGAATGTAGAGAATTTGCCCTTCTTCGATCGTCTGCTCTGACAACCGATTATATAAGAGCAGTTCCCTAGGACTCATTTGATAACGATCGGCAATAAGATCAAGTGTCTCTTCTCTTTGTACGATGCACAGACGAACTTTGCTAAATGGTGTTTTCTCAGATGAACCTCCGAGGAAAAGGCTCTTCCACTGAACATCTTCGTTAATCGAATGATCATGATTTATTTCCTGTGCGATGAGCTGTTCCTCTTGCGCTTGCTGCTCCTGATCTCTTAACGTTCGTAATCGACTAGAGGTCAGTATTGAAGATAATCCAACATTATCTTGTGAAGTAGCTGGCAATTCCTTTTTGCTGCCTAAAGCGATTCTCAACTCTGCTTTCTCTTCGTCCTGTGCGATTTCAGAAGATGCAACAACTGAAGATAAATCCTCCTCCAGCAATCCATTTTCGAACGAAAGTAAAGTAGAATGTTCATTCTCATCGTTCAAGATTGGTTCTACAGGTATTTCGTTTGCTGCAACATGTTCCTTGTTTTCTTTTGATGCAATATTCCACACGTTAGAGTGATCCTTCTGTCGAGCAAGTTCATCCTCCGTATGTAGCAACGGTGTATGAATAACTTCAGTGCCATAATCATCTTGAGCAACAAATATTTCCGACCCATTTTTCTCAGACGTTTGCTCCAGCGATTCCACATTCACATAAGCTACATCTTCTACAGATGGTCGAGAAGACTCATTTGGATCCAACTGCTGGTCCGGAGAATGTACTACAGTGAAATCTTCCGCATTCCAGGATGGCGTATCATTTGCGAAAGATTCAATACCTCGCAAAGATAGTACACCTGTAATGTTAAGACTCCTCTTGGACAATAGATCCACATCGAAATTTTCAATTTCAACACCAATCTCATCCAAAGAAGTTACTCGGTTAAGCGGAACGGTTATTTCAACGGGTATATAATGCTCAAGCCGTTCAGTAGCGTTCTCCTCACCTTCACCTCTGTACAAACCTGTTAGTATCAAATGACCTCGTAGTGCAGCTTGATCTCCCTGGCTAATCACCTGAATATAAGGTAACAGCTCGATCTCTTCAAGTTCCGCAATTCCAGCCACTTCTTCGGACAGTTGAATGCGTTCATAAATATCAAAGCGCAAACCGTAGGACTGGTCAAACACAGGTAACGTCCTCCTTTCGGCATATTATATCCATGAGTTCACTCATGGCATGAGCCCATTTTTCTTAACTCATTTTATCTATATGCTTTAAAAGGTAGAGCATGACTCTTTTACCACTATCCTTTAGATTACGTTCGTAGAATATTCTGTAGATCGATTAGATCTGAAGGCCACGGATCCTCAATTTCTATGTATTCCCTCGTAAATGGATGAGTGAAACATAATCTTTCCCCGTGAAGAGCTTGCCTATTAATGAGTCCAATACTACCTTCATACAATAAATCACCTAACAAAGGATGACCCAAATGACTCAAATGAACGCGTATTTGATGCGTACGACCCGTATCCAATTCAAGATGAACTAGACTTGCACCTGTATATATCTCTTCTACACGCACACGAGTGATCGCAGATTGCCCTGTAGGAGAAACTCGCCGACGCTGAGCGTGGTGCCGATCCTTGCCAATCGGCAAATCAATCTCCGATAAACTTGATCTGACATTTCCTTCAACAAAGGCGATATACTTTCGTTCAATTTTCTTCAAGCGCATGTCTTCATCTAGTTTCAGTTGAGCCCATTCATTTTTGGCATAGAGTACGGGTCCAGATGTATTTTGATCAAGTCTATGAATATGTCTGACCGCTACCTCTTGACCCATACCCTCATAGTGAGCAGCAACAATATGATCCAATGTAACCTCACCCTTGCGCCCATCTGGATGAATCGTCATTCCCGCTGGTTTGTGTACGACTAGACAGAAATCATCCTCATAGAGCACTTCAAGTTCCTGCCAGATCGAATCGATGCCTAGGGGGCGAGCAGGAAAAAGAGCCAGCAATAGCCGAGCTCCATTCCATTGAATCTTCTTTTCATGTGTAAGTCTTCGTAACAACTTCTCAGGCATACCAACGGTGTTGGTCAACCATCTGATTGTCTCTGCGTCACGATCATCTGCGTCAAGAATAGTTTTTCCAGGAATAAGTTCTAACCATTCCCCACGCCGCGTCCAATTATCTGGATTTCTCATAACGTCTTAAGCGCGTTATAATTCGCTTCTATCGTTAAATCAATATCTTCAACACTATGTGCTGCCGATACGAACATGCCTTCGAATTGTGATGGAGCAACACTCACACCATTGTTAAGCATCGCTGCAAAATAACGACGGAACATATCTATATTACTACCCTTCGCAGTATCAAAGTTGGTTACCGGTCCATCCGTAAAGAATGGACACACCATAGATCCCACGCGGTTGATTGTAACAGGAACCCCGAGTTCTTGAGCATTTCGCTCAAAACCTGCCTGTAATCGAGCACCTCGTTCTTCTAATTGCGTATACACTTCCGGTGTGAGTAACTTCAGTGTCGTGTATCCAGCGGTCATGGCCAACGGATTCCCACTTAGTGTACCCGCTTGGTAAATCGGTCCTGATGGAGAAATCTGTTCCATAATTTCACGTTTACCACCATAGGCGCCTACTGGCAGACCTCCACCAATTACTTTTCCAAGACAAGTTAGATCTGGCGTTATTCCAAATAATCCTTGAGCACACTCCCGGTCCACTCGAAATCCAGTCATGACTTCATCAAAGATAAGTAAGCTACCATATTTAGTTGTTAGATCGCGTAATCCTTGTAGAAATCCAGGAAGAGGAGGTACAACCCCCATATTCCCGGCAATCGGCTCAACAATGATACATGCGAGATCTTCACCAAAATGTTCGAAAGCCACTTTTGCAGATTCAAGATCATTATAAGGAACTGTAATGGTATTGGACGCAACGCCCTCCGGTACACCAGGACTATCAGGCAGTCCTAATGTGGCTACACCCGAACCCGCTTTGATCAGTAGACTGTCAGCGTGTCCATGATATGATCCTTCAAATTTCAAAATTTTGCTTCTACCTGTTACTCCACGAGCAAGACGAATCGCACTCATCGTAGCTTCCGTCCCCGAATTAACCATGCGTACGATATCAATCGATGGAACTCGCTCACACACGATCTTCGCCATCTCTGTCTCTATCAAAGTTGGAGCACCAAAGCTCGTCCCTTTCAAGGCAACTTCCCGAATGGCTGAGATTACTTCCGGATGGGCATGTCCCATAATCAGAGGTCCCCAAGAGCCCACGTAATCAAGAAAGCTATTGCCATCGATATCATAAATGCGAGAACCTTCTCCGCGCTCAACATAAATCGGCGTTAACCCTACACTTTTAAATGCACGAACAGGGCTATTAACTCCCCCAGGCATATACTGCTTGGCTATTTCAAAGGCGGCTCTCGAAGCCTCTTCTTTACGATTTCCAGACAAATTGCTCATTCTCGCCACTCCTATCATTCATAGTGAAATTTATTATTCTGTTAACCAACCAGCCATATCTTTGGCGAAGTAAGTGATAATAATGTCTGCGCCTGCACGCTTCATGCCTGTAAGCATTTCCTGTACAATGGCCTTCTCATTTATCCAACCCTGTTGTGCCGCAGCTTTCACCATAGAATATTCACCGCTGACGTTGTACGCAACCAAAGGAAGATCGAATTGATCCTTAATCATTCGGATAATATCCAAATAGGCTAGTGCTGGCTTCACCATCAGCATGTCAGCACCTTCAAGCACGTCAGACTCAGCTTCTCTTAGCGCTTCTCTTGCATTCGCAGGGTCCATTTGATATGTTTTACGATCTCCGAACTGGGGTGCCGAATCAGCAGCTTCTCGGAATGGGCCATAGAACGCAGATGCATATTTCACAGCGTAAGACATGATAGGGATATTTTTGAAACCCGCTTCATCAAGGCCTTCACGTATGGCTTGTACAAATCCATCCATCATATTAGAAGGTGCGATGATATCCGCTCCCGCTTTCGCTTGAGATACTGCAGTCTTAACGAGTAGACCGAGCGACTCATCATTAAGCACGTCCCCATGAATATGACCTTCATATTCAAACGTATGTACCATCCCACAATGTCCATGATCCGTAAACTCACACAAACACGTATCCGCAATAACTAACAATTCTGGATACCAGCTTTTTATTAGACGTGTTGCTTCTTGTACGATACCATCCTCTGCAAATCCAGAAGATCCGATACTATCCTTTGTTGCCGGAATACCGAACAATAGTACCGCTGGAATCCCTAAAGACGCAATGTGATCCACTTCACTCTTCAACGTATCCAAAGAGAAATGGTACACGCCAGGCATGGATGAAATTTCATTCTTCACATTCGTTCCATGCGTCACGAATATGGGTTGTACCAAGTCCTGCACATTTAGAACAGTCTCCCGTACCATGTTGCGTATACCTACAGATTGACGTAAGCGACGATGCCGCACTAATGGAAAGCTCATAGTTGTTGACCTCCTAAAATTTTTCGAGCGTATGCAGCATGAGGTACTTCGAGAAAAATACTTCGTAAGCATGTATTTAGTTTTTTAGCATAATCTTCGTGTAAAACTTCGAGAAAATTCGCTTCGAAAGCATAATCTATTTTCAAACGTTCACTTCTTAACACCTTAAAAAAATAGAAAATAGTACTTCTTGTGTAGCATGACCGCTACGGTAACGGATTGTCCTTCCGATCGCTGTTGACATCAGATTTCCTGATTGGATACCGCCTTTAGCGGTAGAAATCCAATGTCAAAGGCGAACGCTTACGCTTCTTCAGGACAATTCCGTCCCCTTCGCTACTTTCCTCATATTCCATTGTTTCCAGCAAGGCACAGACCTTACGTACTTCGAGAAATACTTCGAAAGCATAATCTAATTTTTTGAGCATGCACTTCTTAATTACCCAAGGAAAACAGCTACGTCAAGCTTATGCTTCCCATGTAGCTTTCCTACGGAAAGCTTATAGGCGAACGCTAACGCTTCTTCAAGACAACTCCCTCACCTGCGCTATGCTCTATCTAATTCCTATCTCACGCATTCCAACCACACAACGAATTCACCAGACTATCAATCGTCGCTTCTTCCGCAATTCGGCCTACGGTTAATCCTGCGTCCTCTGCGGTCTTAGCCGTAATTTCTCCAATACAGAAGGTTTCAACACCTTCCAATTGTTTTATAGGGTCTTCAATACCCATCCGTTTCATAATGGCAAGAAAATTGGTTACTGTTGAGGAACTAGTAAAAGTAATCGCATGAATGCCGCTCTCATTAAACATTCTTAACAGTTCATCATCATCTTCACCCGTAATAACCGTGTGGTATGTAACCGTATTTGTTACATCAAGTCCCATTTCTACAAGTTTCTCAGGAAGCCACATTCTACCTTTATCCCCTCGTGGCAACAGAACCTTTTGTCCTGCCTCCAATCGAGCCCCCAGCATCTCTACTATTCCTTCTGCTTGGAATCGTTCAGGGAGTTGTTCTGGCATGATAGAACGTAAATTTAATGCTTTAGCCGTTGCTGGGCCCACAGCTACAATCTTTGCCCGATGTAATGAACGAATATCTAGTCCTTGCTCTTGTAAATGCTGAAAGAAAAAATCTACGCCATTCACACTAGTAAAGAATATCCAATCATATGTCTCTAATTTGGCAAATGACTTTTCTAAATTTAATATTTCAATCGGATCTGACGGCTTTACCAACTCTATGACTGGAAACTCATAGGGTTCTCCGCCTAATTCTTCTATTCTATTCGCTAGCTCGCTTGCCTGTGAACGAGCACGGGTCACGAGTATACGTTTGCCGAACAGCGGCATGTATTCTGCCCACATCAACTTTTCACGTTGCAGGACTACGTCACCCACGACAATAACGGCAGGCGCCTGAAAATTCGCAGCTTTCACCTTATCTTCGATATCCGCAAGTGTCCCGGTGAGTGTCTCTTGCTCAGCACGTGTTCCCCATCGCACAAGCGCAACCGGGGTATTCGCTAGACGTCCGTTCTTAATCAATTGCTGACTAATGTAGCCTATTTTAGCAACACCCATCATAAAGATGAGCGTACCTGTAGCATTGGCTAACTTGTCCCATTGAATCATATTGTCAAGCTTGTCAGGGCTTTCGTGTCCAGTAATTATTGAAACTGAAGAAGCCATATCACGGTGTGTCACAGGAATACCTGCATATGCTGGAACACTTATCGCCGAAGTGATACCCGGAATAATCTCATATCGTATTCCATTCTCCCTAAGTAGCTCCGCTTCTTCACCAACACGTCCAAAAATAGTTGGGTCTCCACCCTTCAGCCTTGTTACCGTTTTACCCTCTAATGCACGATCCACCAACAACTGATTAATATCTTCTTGCTTCATTGTGTGACGATCAGGAAGTTTGCCAACGTATACTTTCTCAGCACCTGGCTTCATCGATTGTAATAACCTCGGATTTGCCAATCGATCATACACAACCACATCTGCTTTCTTGATACATTGTAACCCTTTAACTGTAATCAGACCAGCATCTCCCGGTCCCGCCCCAACAAGATATACTTTCCCATCCATTAACGACATTCCTTTATCCCCTAACTTGTGCCAATATATTCTCCGCTCCTTGAGCAATTAATCGATCTGCAACCTCAAGTCCAAGCTTCTCGGGATGTATTCCTGTTACAGTCTCTTTTAAAATGATGTCACCATCAGGAGAACCCACCATACCTGTTAATTGTATTACTTTGGAACCCATTTGGGAATGATCGGATAGATCATCCACCCACACCGCATGTGCACCAATCGGAACTTGGCATCCGCCATTTAGCGCGCTTAGAAACGTCCGTTCTGCCGTCACCGTCAGCGAAGTATCTTCATCATTATAAAGTGAAAGAAGTTTACGAAGCTCATCATCATCTTCACGACATTCAATGCCTAATGCACCTTGTCCCACAGCTGGAAGACAAACATCTACCGAAAGATAAGATGTGACGCGGTCTTCCCAACCCATACGATATAGACCCGCGGCTGCGAGTAGGATGGCGTCGAATTCCCCATTCTCTAGTTTCCGTAGTCGCGAATCAATATTGCCTCGGATAAACTCTAATTGTAAATCTGGGCGATATGCCTTGAGCTGACTAGAACGTCGTAAACTACTTGTACCCACCTTCGCTCCTTTAAGTAGTTGATCTAGATTCAATCCTCCTAAGGAGATTAGACAATCACGTGAATCTACACGAACTGGGATAGCTCCATTGATCAGACCTACTGGCAACTCTGAGGGCATATCCTTCATGCTATGTACGGCCATGTCGATTTCTTTATCAAGCATCGCCTGTTCAATCTCCTTAACAAACAAACCTTTACCACCTACTTTAGAAAGAGTCACATCCAGAATGCGATCGCCTTTCGTAACAATCTTTTTAACTTCGAATTGAAAATCAAACCCATGTTCATCACTCAGATTCTGTAACGCATTAATGACTTGTCCTGTTTGTGTTAAGGCCAGTACGCTTTGTCTGCTACCTACTACAATCGTCCGCATTCCTTAATCCTCCTCATTCTTCACAATCCATAGTTGTATTTCGGTTTCACTCCACGCCTTGAAGTTACCTTGCCTGATATCCTCAAGAATAGGGTATTCCGTTATTTTTTTTAATAATTTATGGCGTTGCTTCGGTGAATTCACCCTTTTCTTAATTTCTGCACGGATCAGATAAAGGAAATCTAGATAAATCTCATATTCATCTCCATATTCCTCATCCAAAGTCTTGCATATACTCTTTGCTACTACGGGTCCCGCACCCTCAGTGGATACAGCAATAGTAAGCCGTCCTCGCCTCATGACTGCCGGGTTTATAAACGTACTCGACTCTACATGGCTCGCTACATTGACTGGGATCCCGTTCATCTTAGCTTCCTCAGCTATTTGCTGATTTACCGTCAATTGATCTGTTGTAGCATGCACGATCCAATATCCTTCAGTATCTCCACCAACAAACATTCTTGGTTCCCACTCAATGCGGTAAGTTTCATATAACCTGAATAACCCCTGTGTAAGTTCTGGGCTAACGACGGTTACCTTAGCTTTTGCTTCAAGGAGTGATTGGGTCTTTCTTTCTGCGATCGTTCCCCCACCAACAACGAGACATGGGCGATCTTCACAGTCTAGCAATATGGGTATATAACCCGCCATAGCACTCCTCACACTCCCGTCCACCAATGAAAATTAGACCATGAATTTAGCAAGAGATTGATAATGATAAATACGTATCCAAATAATGCCCATTTAGACATCATGACACCTGAATTTTGCTTAGATCTTCTTTTAACAAAATAATAACTAAAAATACCTAGTCCCATGAAAGTCGTTACTACTTTAAAATCCAATAGCAACTCCAATCTCCCTTCAGAAACAATCGAGAGTACAGCTACAATTAACGACACCGCTAAGAGAGGGGTACCTATCAACATACCATAGTAGGACAATCTATCCATCATTTCGAGACTTGGTAACCGCCTCATCGTGTCATTCCATTTCTTGCTCTTTAATTTCTTATGCAGAAATAAATACATAGCAGCAAATACAGCGGCTACTGTAAACGACACGACGCTCAAATTGGCCAAAATAATGTGAAACACTAACAATCCGTGCACCCCTTGCCAATTACTCAATGGATTATTGCTAAAGTCAAACCGCAAGTGATTGAGCACAAGAACACAAAAACCAATCACACTAAATAAAAGGATCGTAAACTCCGATTTCTGAAAAAAGCTCATCATTAATGAAGCCACCACAAGAATGAAAGCAAACATGAATAAGAAGTCATAAAGTGTAACAAACGGTACGACGTGCTCCTGCCATGTACGAATCCCTAAAACCGTACATTGTAATACTAATACAATAATAAGAAGCCCTGTGCCCATCCGCTTCGCACTCGAATTGCGACGAATGCAATCCGAGAAAAAAAACAGAAGGCTCAGGGCATAAATATAAATGCCTGTATCATAAATCCTACTTACTAACCACATTTTCATTCACCCGCCTTTACAGGCTGACCGGCATCAACGATGCCTTAGAGAGAGATGACATGATCTCAGAAGATTTGCTTGAAGCAATTACAGCTGTCTGTTTGAAACCAACCATCAGATCTTGATCGTCAGGTTGATCACTCATCTGATCCTCTAAAGCAAATATTTGCGTGAAGAAATCTAACGCATCATTCCCTTGTTTCTCACCTGTCATTTCCTTAATTCGATTTATCGGGTCGTGCATCATTTGATTCACAATACTTTTCGTTAACCGACGAATCACCTTACGTTGATGATCATCCAGTTCTGGGAGTTTATTAAACAAACTTTCCATCGTCTCTTCATGAATAGAGTTAGACTTTTCTTGCAGAGCACGGATGGCTGGTCTAATACCAAGCGTCTTCAACCACTGATGAAATACAATAATCTCTTCCTTGATCATGATTTCAATCTTAACCGCTTCCCCACGACGCATTTCAAGATTACTCTCCACGATACCTTCCAAATCATCAATATCATATAAAAACACATTATGAAGATCACCAATGACCGGATCTATATCCCTTGGTACCGCAATATCAATAATAAAAAGTGGACGTGATTGCCGATTCTTCATACTTTCCTTTACTTGTGAGGAAGATAATATATACTCTTCAGCACCTGTAGAGCTAATTAAAATATCCACTTCATCCAACCGGTTGATGGCTGTTTCAAGTGTACATGGTGTACCGTTAAATTTCAGCGCTAACTCTTCCGCTCTTGAAAGTGTACGGTTTGCCACGATAACTTCATCAGCACCATTGGCATACAAGTGTTTCACCGTCAATTCACTCATTTTACCCGCACCTAGAATTAACACTTTCTTATCTGTAAATAGACCAAAGATTCGCTTGCCCAGTTCTACTGCAGCATAACTTATGGATACGGCGCTTTCTCCAATAGTTGTCTCAGAATGAACCCTTTTACCTAGGGTAACCGCTTGTTTAAATAGCATATTGAACCAAACACCTGTAGCATTATTCTCTTGGGACTGTAGAAAAGCACTCCGTACTTGGCCTAATATTTGTGTTTCCCCAAGAACCATTGAGTCCAAACTACATGTCACCCGGAACAAATGAGAAATCGCCTGTTCATCTTCATATATATAGAGATGACTCGTAAATTCTTCACGTGAAATACCGAACCATTGCTCCATAAAACTACGTATAAAGTAGCCGCACATGTGTAAGCGATCAACGACCACATAAATTTCTGTGCGATTGCAAGTTGCAACAATGACGCCCTCTAAAACACTCTTAGTAAGTTTCAAATGGCGCAAGGCTTCAGGTAAATCCTTATCTGCGAATGTAAATTTCTCTCTCACTTCCACAGGCGCCGTGCGATAATTTAATCCTACAACGACGATGTGCATTACGTTTGTCACCTGCCTCAATTAAAATGAGATATTCGGAATATTATATCGAATGTTCAAACATTTATTTTTAAAAATCAATATGTTAATTATATCACACTTGTACAATAGGTCATGTCGATTTTATGACATGTTTATGAACCCATTCTTCTTCCTATTGTTAGTAGTATCTATGGGTTCTATACCTCTCATCCTATACCACATTACTATTTCAAAATAAGCTCGCTCAATTGCTTTCCCAACTGATTTAATTGATCAGATTGAGTCGACACGATATGATTATTACCGTTTACAAGAAGACTGTAAGTTGGCAACACTTCAGCAAATTTGCTGCTGAATTCCACTAAAAGATCGCGTTCCTTCTGACTCAGCGGACGTTCTCCACCTATCTGCCAAGTTGTAATCATATTAACCAATTCTCCAATGGCGGGCAAAGCTTCCAATTCATTCGTTCCAAATGCTTTCACCATACGTTCATGACCAAAATTAGCGGCGTAAGCAGCCAATTTAAGCCCATCTAACTGTCCAGTGGCATTCATATGAATAGCCTCCAGCAAAGATGAATTCAATATCTCCATTTGAAAATGAGTGACCTCAAAGAGCATCTGGCTCGCATCCACTTTTTCTTCATTTGGCTTTAACATCCGATACCCCTGATAGAGCAGACTCCCAACTAATAACAATATCACACAAAGGAATAAGATGTCCTTATTCTTTCTACGTTTCAAACACAACGCCCCCTTGTCTCATGAATACCTATGTAACAGTCTATGGGGGTGTAAAAAAACAAATAACCATGGAATCTCCATGGTCATTGTATATAAGAATTATAGTGACGTTATTTTACGAGCTCGAGCGGTTGCATTTCGGGTGTTTCTACCGTCATTTCTCCTAAACCACGCACAAGCTTTTTAGCATAAGTTTTTTCCGGTTTCAATACGGATACCAGGTAATCAATAGCTAATTGTGGATCTACTGTCTCCCCGCAGGTATAACAGTCAATAGCTGCAAAACCTCTCTCAGGGTAAGTATGAATCGAGAGATGACTTTCTGACAACAATACTAGTACAGTAGCACCCTGTGGCTCAAACTGCTTAGATTGCACGGACATTACCGTTGCCCCACATGCCTCCGCAGCCTCCACCATTTGATTCTGCAAAAATTCAGCACTGTTAAGCATTTCAAAATCGACACCCCAAGCATCTACAGCAACGTGTCTTCCGAAAGTCGAATATTCCATCTTTCGGTTTCCCCCTTCCTAGGAATAAAATGTTTGAAAAATTTCATCCGCTAGGACCTACGTCATTCACTTCTCGAGGGAATAATCTCTCGTAACATAATGTCCTGAGTGAATCCTGGTTCCTAATATTCTTTTCAACGAGATTAAAAATAACATCTATTAGTATTAATTGCAATACCTTTTTAAAGAATTTCAATTTTATAATATGCAGACAATTAAAAAAAGGAACTCTTTTCAAAAATCGAAAAAAGTCCCTTTTATATCATAGTTATATCAAGCTTCCATCGCAAACCATTTGGCAGTGCCCAATCGAAGCTTCTCATCAATAAAAGTAATATCATTATGACTAACAGCTTTAATCCGTTGATCCAGCCAAAAATTAATATCTTCGTATGTTACAGAAATTTCTTCTTCCACTCCTGTTTTCTGAAACAATTGCTCCAGATCAGTCACCGTTTGTTTATGTTCAAATACTAAACGGATACCAACAGAAGTGATTTCTTCAATTCTTTGAACCGATCCATGCAAATAATAATACTTCATTGTGAATCCTTGATAAATACGATTAACTATTCCATCACCTTTATACGTCATGAATAGTTTACGGACCGCATTTACCAATCGAGGGTTCACCAAGCGGCATGATAACTCACAGAGGTATACACCATCCTTGCATACAATAGGTAAATGAACTTCCTCCCCACTCACATCCCCGAGCACAATTTCTTGTTCTCCGCTTCCTAACACTTTCACTTTAGGATGTACATACAAGTGTTCCATCGAATTCAGAAACTGATTCATTTGAAGTTCTGTTAATTGCAAATTGGCTTTTACATATTCTGTGGCTAACCGCTGAGCCATAAAAATCTCCTCAATTCTTTGTCTCAATACTTAGTATTATTATACAGCACAAATATAATAAATTTCTTGTTAACAAATCATTGATTTTCCACCATATTTCATAGAAAAACCGCATTAATCACGATTATATTGTTAATTTCATATAGGATGCTCACTTTCATAGCTAAAAAACGCTGAATCCCTATGTCATCCAATGAAAAATATAAATTTTATAGTTCAGGAGAACTTTCAGAAGCGTCCTCATAAGGGCTTTCTTCATCCTCAATGGTCGCATTTGCGTGAGCTTTAATGATGCCCCATAACTCATCTTTACCCAATCCCGTCTCAGATGAAAATAAGACCATAGGATGGTCAATTCTCAGACTCAAACATTCTTTCATTTGCTTAATCTGTTTCGCCCAGCGACTACGCGGAATTTTATCTGCTTTCGTAGCCACGACACAAACCGGTAAATCATAATGCGATATCCAATCATACATAATCATATCGTCTTTGGATGGTGGATGCCGTAGATCCACAATAAGTAACAGTAGCTTTAATGGATCTCTATCTAATAGATATCCTTCAATCATCGCGCCCCATGCTTGCCGTTGTGTTTTGGACACCTTGGCAAATCCATAGCCGGGAAAATCGACCAAATACAGTTCATCATTAATACGGTAATAATTTAATTGCTGGGTTTTACCCGGTGTAGAACTTGTACGTGCTAAGTTCTTACGATTGATCATTTTGTTAATGAGTGACGACTTACCCACATTGGAACGCCCTGCCAGAGCAATTTCTGGCAAGGCGTCCTCCGGGTATTGACTAGCGCCAACAGCACTAATCACAAACTCGGATTTAGTTACTTTCATAATTTAATAATTCCTCTCTAGTTCACTCCCGTATGGTCCACAAGCGCATGTTGCAGAACCTGATCCATATGCGATACAGGTATAAATTCCACTTCATTCTTTATGCTGTCAGGAATCTCACTTAAATCCCGTTCATTATCTTTAGGGAGTAGAATTTTTTTGTAGCCTGCACGATGAGCGGCAAGTGATTTCTCTTTCAGTCCACCGATGGGTAATACACGTCCACGTAAGGTAATTTCACCTGTCATAGCCACATCCTTGGATACATGCCTCTTCGTCAAAGCAGATATTAAAGCAGTCGCAATGGTAATCCCTGCTGAAGGCCCATCCTTGGGTATGGCTCCTTCAGGAATATGAATGTGAATATCATTTTTTTCATGAAAATCAGCCTGAATACCTAACTCTTCTGATTTGGAACGAGTATAGCTAAAAGCCGCTTGTGCTGATTCTTTCATCACATCACCCAATTGGCCTGTTAACGTCAGTTTACCCGAACCTGGGACAACTGTCACCTCAATCATGAGTGTCTCACCGCCAACTTCTGTCCAAGCAAGCCCTGTCACTGTTCCAATCTGGTCCTCAAGGTCAGCTACCCCATGCCGGAATTTAGCAATTCCTAGGTGGTTTTCAACCTTATCAGATGTTATTGAAATCATGGATTGCTGATGTGACACGATTATTTTGGCAGTTTTACGACACAAGGCAGCAATTTGCTGTTCTAAATTCCGAACCCCGGATTCTCGCGTATATTCACGAATGACTTTTAGTAATGCATCCTCTTCAATCTGTAATTGATCAGGCTCTAGTCCGTGTTCACGCTTTTGTTTGGGCAATAAGTAGCGCTTAGCAATCTGCAACTTCTCAAGCTCTGTGTATCCTGGAATATGGAGTACTTCCATCCGATCTAGAAGCGGTCTTGGGATATTGTGTATGGCATTCGCTGTTGTAATAAACATGACTTGAGATAAGTCAAAAGGTACTTCAATAAAATGATCGCTAAACGTATTATTCTGCTCTGGATCAAGTACCTCAAGTAGAGCCGAGGAAGGGTCCCCTCTGAAATCAGCTGCCATTTTATCAATTTCATCTAGAAGGAATACCGGATTTAGCGAACCAGCCGTTTTCATTCCCTGAACGATACGACCTGGCATGGCACCCACATACGTACGACGATGCCCTCTAATCTCTGCTTCATCCCTTACACCACCCAAAGACATACGCACGAATTGACGATCTAAGGATCGAGCAATAGAACGTGCTAGTGATGTCTTCCCGACACCAGGAGGACCAACTAGACAAAGAATAGGCCCCTTCATTTTTTTAACCAACTTCTGGACAGCTAGATACTCAAGTACACGTTCCTTCGGTTTTTCAAGACCGTAATGATCCTCATTCAGAACATCTTCCGCTTTCTGAATATCGAGATCATCCTCCGTCTTATTCGACCAAGGCAAACTTAGTAACCAATCAACATAGTTACGAATCACTCCGCCTTCTGCTGAACTTGTTGGCATTTTCTCTAGACGGTCAATTTCCTTCTCAACCTTCTCCTGTACTTTATCCGGAAGGTCCTTCTCCTCCATCTGCCCACGAAGATCATCAACCTCGCCAGCCCGACCTTCCTTCTCACCTAGTTCTTTCTGTATCGCCTTCATTTGTTCACGTAGATAATATTCCTTTTGGGTCTTTTCCATCTGCTTCTTAACCCGCTGGCTGATTTTACGCTCCAATTCAAGCACTTCACGTTCATTATTCAGAATATCAAGTAATTTCTCGAGCCGTTGTCGAACATCAATCGTCTCTAATATTTCTTGTTTATCTTTAATCTTAAGAGTCAAATGACTCGTAATAACGTCAGATAATCGACCGGGTTCTTCAATATCCGAGACTGCGTCCAACGTCTCTGGCGTAACCTTCTTAGATAAATTAATATAATGCTCGAATTGACTGAGCACGGTACGCATCAAAGCATTTATCTCAGGATCATCATTCTCCTGCTCAGGAAGTTCACGAGCAATAACCTCGTAATACTCCTCATTATCTGTATACTGAAGAACCTCCGCTCGCTCCATTCCTTCTATTAACACACGAATGGTTCCATTCGGAAGTTTCAACATTTGTCTCACTTTCGCCACTGTACCAATTCGAAATATATCGTCTTGTGTTGGTTCTTCAATGTTCACTTCAGATTGAGAACAAAGGAGAATCAAGTTATCTTCTATCATAGCTTTCTCCAAAGCCTTGACCGATTTCTCGCGACCCACATCGAGATGAAGCACCATGCTTGGGTATACAAGAAGTCCTCTCAAAGGCAATAACGGAAAACGACGACCTTTGGGTTTACTAGTCCCCATCGCTTTCGCACCTCCAGTTGTTCTCTTTAGGTTATGCATCTTAATATATTTTAGCAAAAAACAACTTAAAACACCAATATACCGCTGTTTTAAAAGCTTCCCGAATCCGTTACTTGGCCAGGTCGTACTAATTTAGCATGATGATACGACGATGGGACTTCTGTAAAACCATCCGAGATCTCTGGCAGTAATGTTTCTTGTAAATTATTCACTAATTCTTTACCGAATACATGCTGAAATACTTCCTGAATCGATTCTACTGGAATAACCTGTAATCCATTAAGATCCGCAAACAGGGATTGCCAATTTTCCTTAGGTATTATGACGGTTGTTACACCAGCTTGAAATGCAGCTTCAACTTTGGCAATAACGCCTCCAATCGGCTTTACTTTTCCATGGATACTAATCTCACCAGTCATAGCGATTCGATGATCAATAGGAATACGCTTCACGGCTGACACGATAGCTGTTGCCATAGCTATCCCCGCAGATGGTCCATCAATTGGCGTGCCCCCCGGAAAATTAATATGCAGTTGATAATCACTTGAATCAAGACCCATTAGACGAAGAACGGTAATCACATTCTCTACAGACCCTTTAGCCATACTTTTACGACGGATCGTCCGTGAACCTCCGCCAATTTCTTCCTCTTCAACTACTCCCGTTACATTAAATGTGCCTTGTCCTTTAGGGACTTGTGTAGCGGAAACCTCGATTTCGAGTAATGTCCCCATATTGGGCCCATAGACCGCCAGTCCATTAACTACACCTATTTGTGGGTACATAGCGATTTTTTGATCCGGACGAGGTTGAAGTTGGCTACTGTTGGCTACCCACTCCACATCCGAAGCATCTAATGTTTCTCGCTTCTCCGTCAGAGCTAACCCGGCGGCAAGTTGAATAATATTAACTGCCTCTCTTCCGTTCGTAGCATATTGTTTCACCACTTCCACAGCCGCTGAACACGGTGTAAGGCCGATCTTCTGGATGGCGTCTTCTGCAATCCTTCCAATCTCTTCTGCTAACAGTGGACGGAAATATATTTCCATACAACGGGAGCGAAGCGCCGGAGGAATCTCATGCGGAGAACGAGTCGTTGCCCCTACAAGCCGGAAATCAGCAGGCAGCCCATTCTGGAAAATATCATGAATGTATGCTGGCGTATTATTGTCCTCCGAGTTATAATATGCACTCTCCAAGAGAACCTTGCGGTCTTCTAGTACCTTTAACAATTTATTTAATTGGATTGAATGTAACTCACCAATTTCATCGATAAACAGGATCCCACCATGTGCCTTAGTAACCGCTCCTGGTTTAGGTTGGGGAATACCCGCAACGCCCATGGAACCTGCACCTTGGTAAATTGGATCATGCACAGACCCGATCAGAGGATCTGCAATTCCACGTTCGTCAAAACGAGCTGTTGTTGCATCTATTTCCGTGAATTTAGCTTCACTTTTAAAAGGAGAAGCCGGATTCTTCTTAGCCTCCTGCATCACTACGCGTGCGGCAGCCGTCTTACCTACACCCGGTGGTCCATATATAATGACGTGCTGAGGATTAGCACTGCATAAGGCCGCTTTCAAGGCACGTAGTCCATCCTTTTGCCCTACGATATCCTCTATCGATTGTGGCCGCGTTTTCTCTGCAAGAGGTTTGGTAAGAGAAATAGATCTTAGTTTCCGTAATTTCTCTAATTCTTTCTTCGACTCTCTGTCGACCGCTGTACGGTTGGTCTTCTGACCACGCAATAGATTCCAGAAGTAAATTCCAATTACAACACCAAAGAACAATTGAACTAACATAAATATCATAGTAAAATTCATGGCCATCCTCCCGTTTCTTTAACTATCGTTAGGTTAATACTTGATAGTATTGCCTTTTCCTCATCCAATAAACGCAAAATGTTATGAATTTCAAAAGGGAATATGAAATGTGAACCTCTTACCATCATTCGTAGCTACGATCTCTTGAACACATAAAAAAAACTGCAAGCCAATATCTAGTGGCTTGCAGCTCTTCATTACAAGATTATGATTGATGTTGATGATTGCGACCTGGAATTTCTCCTGTTGCTTCAAATACTTCAACAATATGATCAATCTCTTTTTTTAATTCACTAACCAGATCAGCCTCAGGGACCTTACGAATCATCTCTCCGTAACGGAAGAGCATTCCTTCCCCACGCGCACCAGCGATACCAATATCCGCCTCACGTGCTTCCCCAGGACCATTTACAGCACAACCAAGTACCGACACTTTAATAGGTACCTTTAATTTAGAGATATACTCTTCAACTTCATTTGCGATAGAGAACAAATCAATGTCCAGTCTTCCACAGGTAGGACACGAAATCAGTGTCGGCGCATTAGAAATTAGACCAAATGATTTCAGAATCTCGCGTGCCACCTTAATTTCCTCTACCGGATCTGCACTGAGTGAAATCCGTAACGTGTTCCCAATTCCCAATGAGAGTAAAGCACCAATACCCGCTGAGCTCTTGATTGTACCTGAGAATAATGTTCCTGCTTCGGTGATACCCAAATGTAGCGGATATGGGATAACCTCAGCAGCCTTACGATAAGCCTCAATCGCCATAGGCACATCTGAAGCTTTCAGAGATACGATAATATCATGGAAGTCTAACTCTTCCAATATTCCGATATGAAATAGCGCACTCTCAACCATAGCATCCGGTGTTGGATAACCATATTTCTCAAGTAAATGATTCTCTAACGAACCCGCATTAACTCCGATGCGAATGGGAATCCCACGCGCTTTACAAGCTTTAACCACTTCTTCAACTTTCGAACGCCGACCGATATTACCTGGATTAATCCGAACTTTATCAATCCCATTCTCAATAGCAGCCAAAGCTAATCTATAATCAAAATGAATGTCCGCAACAAGCGGAATATGAATCCTTTTCTTAATTTCCTTAATTGCAGCAGCAGCTTCCTCATTGTTAACGGTAACACGTACCATTTGGCAACCCGCTTCTTCTAAACGCAATATTTCAGCTACTGTCGCTTCCACATCAGCAGTCTTCGTAGTACACATGCTTTGAATGATAACATCGTTACTTCCACCTATAATCAGGTCTCCAACCTTGACAGGACGTGTGTCTTTTCTCGAAAACATGGTTAACCTCCCCTATAACGCTAAAACTCCACTCCTAACCCTGACGTCAAGATTTGCACGGCACAGGGTAGAAGTGGAACTTCGGCATCAGTTTACAAAGGCCTTAGGTAGTGTTCCTTTAGGCGCTTTCTTCCTGCTTTTTATTATCATTATCGTTCTCTTCATTATTTGCATGTAATTCCGGAACGATCTTATCGTGTACCACTTTCTCAGTGATGACACATTCTTTAATGTCATCACGAGACGGAACCTCAAACATCAAGTCCAACATAATCCCTTCAATAATGGCTCTCAATCCACGAGCACCTGTTTTACGCATAATAGCTTCTTTTGCTATAGCGACCAATGCTTGTGGTTCAAATTTCAGGTTTACATTGTCCATTTCAAGTAGCTTTTGATATTGTCTAGTCAATGCATTCTTCGGTTCAGATAGAATTCGAACGAGTGTGTTCTCATCCAACGGTTCCAAACTCGAAATGACTGGCAAACGGCCTACAAATTCAGGAATTAGACCGAATTTCAATAGATCCTCTGGGAGAACCATCGACAGGTATTCTCCTGGTTGTAGCTCTTTCTGAGTTTCTACACCTGAATTAAATCCGATGACTTTCTTACCAATTCGACGTTTAATTAATTGTTCTAAGCCGTCAAATGCACCACCACAGATGAACAATACATTCGTAGTGTCGATTTGGATGAATTCCTGATGTGGATGTTTGCGTCCACCTTGTGGAGGTACAGAAGCAACCGTACCCTCAAGAATTTTCAAAAGGGCTTGCTGTACTCCCTCACCAGATACATCACGAGTAATAGATGGATTCTCCGATTTACGTGCCACTTTATCGATTTCATCGATATAAATAATACCACGTTCAGCTTTCTCCACATCATAATCTGCCGCTTGAATAAGCTTCAATAGAATATTCTCAACATCCTCACCCACATAGCCTGCTTCAGTTAATGAAGTAGCATCTGCAATAGCAAAAGGAACGTTCAGAATCTTAGCCATCGTCTGGGCAAGTAAAGTCTTACCTGATCCCGTAGGACCTAATAAAAGAATATTACTCTTTGTAAGCTCTACATCGTCAATCTTGCTTTGTGTGTTAATCCGTTTGTAATGGTTATACACAGCTACAGATAACGATTTCTTAGCTTGATCCTGCCCAATGACATATTGGTCTAGAATGTCGCAAATATCCTTAGGCTTCGGAATATCCTTCAAGTCCACTTCTTCCTCATGGCCCAATTCTTCTTCTACAATCTCAGTGCATAACTCAATGCACTCGTCACATATATAAACGCCGGGACCAGCAACTAATTTACGCACCTGCTCCTGGGTTTTACCGCAGAAAGAACATTTAAGCTGTCCTTTCTCATCATTAAATTTAAACATATAAACACCCCTTAAGATTTGATCGGTGAAGAGAGAACTTGGTCAATAAGTCCGTAAGACACCGCTTCTTCTGCGCTCATGAAGAAATCACGATCTGTGTCCCGTTCGATTTTTTCGAGGGGTTGACCCGTACGTTCAACATATATTTGATTGAGCTTTTCTCTTGTTTTAATGATCCAATCGGTATGAATCAAAATATCTGAAGCTTGACCTTGAACCCCACCCAATGGCTGATGAATCATCACTTCGCTATTGGTTAGAGCAAATCTCTTACCTTTTGCCCCTGCCGTCAGTAACAAGGATCCCATACTCGCTGCCATTCCCATACAAATTGTGGAAACATCTGGCTTGATAAATTGCATTGTATCGTATATACCCATTCCTGCTGTAACAGACCCACCCGGTGAGTTAATGTATAGACTTATGTCTTTCTCCGGGTCTTCAGCTGCTAGGAATAATAGCTGTGCTATGACGAGATTGGCAACATCATCGTCAATTGCATTACTCAGAAAAATAATGCGATCCTTAAGCAATCTGGAGTAAATATCAGAAGATCGTTCCCCTCGATTGGTTTGTTCTACAACCATAGGTACCAGACTCATTTGTCCAACCTCTTTTCCATTCAAAGATAGACTTCAATGCTTTCAACAGTATTTTAACATGTTAGAAGCACGATGTCATTTTTTCAACTCTAATATGTAATTCCATTTAAATAAATATGTATTTGCAATTACATCCAATCATATCATGTTTTATCCATAATTTGGATTAATTGAGGTAAAAATAAGGCACGTAAATACATACGCGCCTTATCATATGGCAGCCTTCTTATTTAGTTTCTTCTGAAGTTGCCTCTTCTTTAACTTCTACAGCAGCTACTTCTTTGCTGTTAGACAATAGGAAATCAATTGTTTTACGTAATGAAATCTCTTCACGTAAACTATTCAATGAACCATTAGCTTCTAGAACGCTACGAAGTTCTTCAGGAGAACGTTTGTAGGAATCAGCCATTGCATCCAATTCTTTGGTGATATCTTCATCCGTAACTTCAATGTTCTCAACTTTAGATACTTGTTCAAGAACGAGATTGTTACGAACGCGTTTGTCTGCATCACCTTTCATTTGTTCTTGAAGATCTTCGGAAGTCTGACCCGAGAAGCTCAGGAACATTTCAAGGTTCATACCTTGTGCTTTAAGACGATTATCAAAATCACGCATCATATTTTGAACTTCGCCAGCGATCATTGCTTGTGGGATCTCAACTTCAGCTAATTCAGCAACTTTATCCACGACAAGACCTTCACGAACTCCTTTTGCTTCTTGCTCTTTACGAGCAACAAGTTGTTTGTTCAAGTCTTCTTTGTACTCAACCAATGTTTCGAATTCACTAACATCTTTAGCAAACTCATCATCCAATGCAGGAAGTTGTTTACGTTTGATTTCATGAATTTTCACTTTGAAGATTGCTTGTTTACCAGCTAGATCTTCTGCATGGTAAGTATCAGGGAAAGTAACTTCAACTTCTTTAAGATCGCCTGTAGCTAATCCTACCACTTGCTCTTCAAATCCTGGAATAAATGTGTTACTTCCAAGTTCCAAAGAATAGCGTTCAGCTTGTCCACCGTCAAAAGGAACACCGTCTACAGATCCATCAAAGTCGATAATCGTGATATCGCCATTCTCTGCTACGCCTTCTTCAATAACTACTAGCTCTGCATGACGTTCTTGCAAACGAACCAATTCCTCGTTCTGTTCTTCTTCAGTTACTACAATTGCTTGCGCTGGAACTTCTACGCCTGTGTATTGACCCAACGTCACTTCAGGTTTAACAATTACTTTGGCTTTAAATTTAAAAACCTGACCTTTAGCAAATTGATCAATATCAATTTCTGGACGATCTACAGGAAAGATATCCGTTTCATCAACCGCTTGTGTATAAACTTCTGGAAGCAAGATATCGATAGCATCTTGATACAGACTTTCTACTCCATAACGTGATTCAAAGATAGAACGTGGCACTTTACCTTTACGGAATCCAGGTACACTTGCTTTCTTAGATACTTTAGTAAAAGCCTTATCTAGCGCCTCGGTTACACGCTCTACTTCTACTTCTACTTCAAGAACCCCAAGGTTCTTCTCTATTTTTTCCCAGGTTGCTTTCATTTTATGCTTTCCCCTCCAAAAATATTTCAATTATTTATCATTATCTACATAATTTCACGCATAGAACAACCATTTTAGTATAAACAACATTGAATTCTTTTTCAAGAGCAGGGTTACCTTTAATCTGATATCCCCTCAGAAATAAATTGCTTCAAAGTACGATAGGCTTGTTCGAATTGAAAGCGAATATGTTCTGTTATCCCATACATAGCACGCGTCTCTTCTTCATTACGGCTTCCTGTTAGACTTTCAGATACGATTTGATGAAGTGCAGCCGCCCATATATCCAAAACCAAATCATCTTCTATAAGCAAAGATTGATAGACATTCGTTCCATATGCAACTTTAATAAATTGTATCCATAACTCTTGTGCGAAATAATAAAGCGTGGGCTCTTGCACTTCCGTATGTTGTGCAACCCGATCTGCAATATCTTGTATACATAGCGGAAAGTCGCTATCTTTCAGCGGAACATGTTCAATTTCAACTTCAACTTGTTCCTGTCCTCGCTTAAAAATAACGCATCCTTGCATACCACGTTTATGAAGTGTCTGTAGTACACGATACTGTAGTAGTGGATGCATCTCTCTATTCTGTAACCATTCCGTCAAAGACCGATCTATATCTTCACCATTCAAATAGGAAAGTTGTTCTAAGGCCAACATGGTTTGTTCAGACAAGGGCTCATGCATGACTTTGTGGAGTAACTTCTTAGCGTAATCAGCATCTTCAGCAAGCTTAGCTTGCACTCTAATCCGAGTTAACTGATCCTCATCTAAATCAACTTCTTTATCCATATAAGCTTGTTCATTATCCTCTCCCTCAATATATTGAGGGAACGCTGTCTCTAACCATTCAAGTAATGCCTGCCATTCATCCACGTGTCGCTCTTCTTGCCCTTGACATTGAAGCAGAAAACGAAGTAGTTCCATAGCTTCTCCATATCGTTCGCTCTCCAGCATAACCGTAAGTTGAATCTGGTAGTAGTCCAATGTCTTTGGAAAAAGCACAATATTATCTTTGGCAGTGGAATTGGTGTCGTTTATAAGTGCTCCTCCTCTCTCTTATATCTCCGTAACTCAAATTATATCACACCTCTTCCAAGTTTTAAAAAATGACCTGATCGTATTATTTTCATTTATTATTAATTAATGCTTGCTATTACATGCTTCCCATGATATATTATTAATTGTTCGTTTTTCGCGTCTCAGTAGCTCAGCTGGATAGAGCAACGCCCTTCTAAGGCGTCGGTCGGGGGTTCGAATCCCTCCTGGGACATATAGCAAAAAGGCTCTCCTTCGGGAGAGCCCTTTTTTTGTTCCAGAGGGTGAGAACCCCCAAATGGGGGGCGTCGGAGCGTAATCATCGTTAGAAAAAGCCTCGCAGTCTCGACCATAGGGAGAGTATCCCTCCTGGGACATATGATGAAGACTCTCCTTTTGGAGAGTCTTTTTTTCGTTCCAAGGGATCAAACAGTCCCAATAAAGGGAGGATACCCCTTTTTAACGGTGTTTAAAGAGGGTCTTTTTTCTATAATATAGAAAAAAGACCCTCTTCTGAATGATTATTGCTATCTATTGAATGATAGCGTAAACAAGCCAACAAATGATGAATGTCACTATACACATCGTCGAAATGGAAGATAGAAATAAAAAAAATACGCTATACTTCCGATCCTGATGATCCTCAACATCATGAGTTTGCGATGTTGTCTTATCATCCATTCCTCCCTTATGGGGAGGTTGGTACTTCATCACACCAAAAACTCCTTTCCTTGCTATTCCACTTTATCTTCTGTTTTATAAACAACCAGTATGGTACTTCTTTGGCGTTCAGTTTTAGAACTATTGGTCTTAACTACCGATTCATAACAGATGTTAATCACTTGCTCATCTTTTAATCCCGCTAAAAATTGATTAGCCTTATTCTCCGCATAAGAATTATCTGAATCTACAAACTCTTTAACCTGTATCATTTTCAACTCTCCTTTAGGCTACAAAGCCTATTACTAGTCTATTTCACCAGAATTCATGTATTTAATTTCTTTAATTCTTACTTCAATAGGACCAGAAGGTACGACAAATTCATACAACTCATCCATTGTAGTCATTAAGAGTTGCAATCCAATCGGGGACAGGAAAGAAATCCAGTTCTTACTTGGATCCGTCAATTGAGGAAAAACGACTCTATACTGCTCCTCATAACCATCATCCTGATATTGAAGAGTAACTTGACTCCCAATAAGAACTTTAGAATCCAAAGACTCATGGCTGCCCTCAGCAATAATATTTTCAAGTGATACCGTATACATACAAAGAACTTGATCAACCTTATTTCGCTCTTTAGAATCATCAGGTATATATTTCTTTAAAAAGAACTGCTTCTCTTCGTCAAAGAATACAAGCTGATTCACCAACTGGGTATTAGAACCTTGCAGGATCGCACTATGGTTCATAGTAGATTTCACCCCCTGCTTGAAACTTCTCTCTTTCTAAACCACGATAATACTTGACCATATTTATCCCTCCATAAAAATATAGACCTCGTGTAAGGAGGCCTTTATCGTATCTTATCAAATATTTACATTTAATCAAATGTTAAAGATTGTTTCATATGTTAATAACGTAGAAATAAAAATAAATAGGCTATCCCCCAAGTCATATTCCGACCTTTTGGGACAGCCTCTTAATCAGATAGGATAAGGCTTGGCTACATTTTAAATTTACGATTAGATATCCATAAAGGAATTCGGAATAGAAGATTAATAAGAAGCACAACCATGACTAACACAGCCGCTGATCGATCTGCGATCTGCTTTGCATCCTCCACAATGGCCTCAGATTGTACATACCATAGATGTACAGCAAGTGTCTCTCCAGGCGAGAAGAGATTAAAGTCCCACATCTCTCCTGAGGTACTTAGACCCGCTGTTAACAGGATGACGGCCGATTCACCAAATGCCCTTCCTGCTACCAAACAGATGCCCGTTACAATCCCTCGCATAGCGATAGGTAGCACGACTGTGCGAATACACTGGAATTTCGTCATCCCTAGTGCGTACGAAGCGTTACGAACTTCAACGGGTACAGCTCTAATAGATTCCTCTGTGACACGAGCAAGCATAGGTAGATTTAGAAAGGCCAGACTGACAGCCCCACCTAATATCGTAAGTCCCACTTGAAAATAAGAGGCAAAGATAGCTAAACCTAACATCCCAAATACAATAGACGGAACGGATGCCAAACTTTCAACACATATCCGCAACACTTCGGTCCACTTATTCTTAGGAGCATATTCAGCCATGTATATCCCCGCTCCAATACCTACCGGGATGGATAAAGCTAATGAAATACCTAGAATATAGAATGAATTAAACAAAACGGGGCCAATACCACCGCCAACATCCATCTCTTCAGGAAGTTTCGTCAAGAACCCCCATGACAAACTAGGCAACCCTTTACTCAGAATCGTATAGAGAATCCAAAAAATTATCGTTAGAACGACGACTCCAAGGCCATAGAACCCAATCGTAGCTATTTTGTTGAACCAAATTGAACGAGTTATTTTCGGAGTTCTCGTAAAACCACTCATGTGACATCCCCTCCCTTTCTACCTAGGAAGCGTATGAATAAGATAAGAGCAAATGATATGAGTAGTAACAAGAATGCCATCATATGCAATGCATAGTTCCAAGGAGAATCAAAATCGACATTCGAAATTTGCATAACAATATTACTCGTCAATACTGAAGTAGGGGAGAAAAATGACTTAGCTAACTGTGCTGTATTTCCAATAACCATCACAACAGCCATTGTCTCACCAATAGCACGTGTCATCCCCATAATAATTGCAGCAACTACCCCTCTGCCTGCTGCTGGTAAAATCACCTTCATAATGACTTGGATACGTGTAGATCCCATAGCGTATGCTGCATCACGATATTTCTTGGGTACCGCTGAAATCGCATCATCACTAATACGACAAATCGTAGGTAAGATCATTAAAGTTAGAACCAAAGCTGCTGCAAGTAGACCATCCCCAAGATTCTCACCACTTATTTCACGAAGAAAAGGTATGAGTACCGTCAATCCCAAATAACCGTATACAATAGACGGAATACCTACTAATAGATCAAGTACAGGACGCACTATATTCTTAAACCAAGTTGGTGCAATCTCAGCGATCAAAATAGCCATACCCACGGATATAGGTACTGCAATCAAGAGAGTAAGACCTGTTAATGATAGTGTATTAATGATAAACAGAGCCGCTCCGAAGCGTCCCTCCTCAGGTGTCCAATCGAAAGAGAAGAAAAATTCTGCAACAGAAACATGCTGAAATGTCAGTAGTGCTGTTTTTCCAATGAAGAAAATAACAAGTCCCAGTACAAAACATAGAGCAAATATGCTGAAGAGCGCATAAAATTTGAACATCTTATTGGTAAAGTGCACCCTCGCATATCTGTTAAACCGGTTTGAGCCCATAGGTTTAGGTAGCAATTCATCTTTAGTCGCGTATGGTTGTGCAGGCGTACCCATCATATTCCTCCCAGAAAGCAGCCAGCTCCAATGTTTCTAGAGCTGGCTGCATAATGATCTTTCCTTTTACTTCATAATTCTTATTTCATTGCAGCAATCGGAATGAATTTCAATTTCTTCAATGAACTTTGTTGGAATTTGGAACTTTGAACATATTCAATAAAGGCTTTCGTTGCGCCTGTTGGCTGACCCTTAGTCATATAGTAGCCATATGCCCATATTTTGTAACTACCATTAATAACGTTATCTGTTGATGCTGCTACGCCATTGAATTTTACAGCTTTCAAATCACTTGTCACATACACAAGGTCAATATATCCGATAGAGTTCGGTGTAGTAGCAACAGCTGTTTTCATATCACCACTTGATCCTACTTCTTTATAGTTCTTTTCTTTCTTTGTGATATCTCCACCATTAAGTGCTTTAGATTGATAGTTTACACGAGTACCCGATCCGAAAGCGCGAGTGATGACAACGATATCTGCACTATCTCCACCAACCTCTTTCCAGTTCGTGATTTTACCTGAGTAAATACCTTTCAATTGATCCGTGGAAAGATCAGTAACTTTCACATTATTGTTAACAACTGTAGCAAAAGGAATCACTGCGACTTTGTTAGCTACTTGACCATCAAAAGCTTTAAATCCAGGAACATCCATACTTGCATCCCAGTCACAAGCACCAATGTCAGCAATACCTTTCTTCACTGCTTGCGGACCTGTAACAGATCCCTTACCGGATGCAGCAACTTTTACTTTAGGATTCAATTTTTGAAACTCTTTCGCAGCTTGAAGAGTCAATGGCAATAGCGCAGTTGAACCATTCACTGTAATTTTCCCACTTAGCTGACTTGGAGCAGCTGACGCTGCACCAACTAGAGCTGATGACACCAACATCACGGATGTAACTGCTACTAATGATATTTTCTTGAATAATTTCATTTATAAAACCCCTCTCGATTAAACCTAATTTTATTATTTTTATTGTGTAAGCTGAATTTGTTGACCGTTCGTAATTACGATTACTTTACCATCGGAGATAACTGCCAATTGTGTACCGTCTGGCGAAAGAGCGACTTCCGAAATATCGTCCGTTGTGCTGAATAGTTCTGCTTGCGTTCCGCTTGCATCAACCTTAATCACTTTCATGCTTCCGTCTTTAGCGATTCCAGCTACAATGATAATTCCGTCATAAGATACATCTTCGAAGGTAACATCAATATTACTAACTAAATCCTGAGATTTCCCATCAGCTGTAACTAGTTTTATTACGTTAGTGGCACTTACATTATCTGCATCAGCGCTCATATATACGACATTGCCACCGCTTAATAGTGCAGGATATAACTTGTTATCATTGCTCTTCGTTAATTGAACGGGCTTAGCATCTTTTGTAGCGATATCAAGAGAAAAGAGTTGTGCACCTGCACCAGAGTAGTCGATCGTTAACGATTCCTCTGTGCTGTCTTTATCCGTTTTAGCAACACCCGTAATATTTACGATATAGACGATCTTTGTATCATCGGAAGATACACGAACATCAGACTTGTTCTCTACTTTATCCGCTAATACTTGCGTGATTTTGCCTGTGTCTAGACTTATGTAGGAAATTTTCTCTTGTTTGTCACCTTGAATGAAATATACCTTTTTGTTATCAACAGACCATCTCAAATCTGTTTTGACTGATGTATCAGAACCGAGGACTTGAACTTGCCCGCTACTAATCGTCAAAAGGGATAACAGATTGTTATCGTCAATGAATGCTCCCAACTGCCCATTAGGTGAAACTGTCATTGAACCTTCACTAGCAGAAGTAGACAACAACTCAGATCCATAGGTTGATTTGTTAAGCTTGTAAAGTTGAGCTGTCTCTCCATCTTCTTTCGTTACTACGATATTTCCAGTTGCGTCCCAATGTATAGCGTCGAATGCCCCACTTAGTCTTTTTACACTTAGGATACGATTCACTTTATCGCTCTGTCCTGTAATTACTTCGCCGCCAAGTGCTTCTACAACGGCACCAAGTTCAACATAAGCTCTTCCATCTTGGACAATTGGTGCAGTCTTAAATGTAAGATTCGCGCCATCGACCACATATTTCGCAGACTGCGTTTGAATGTTAACCGTATGAAGGGACCTTGCATCATTTAGTAAGATTGACCCTTTGGAAGATGTCACTGCAGCATTCAAAGCCTTCGCAAGGTCACTTACTGCATATAGCGATGTTTGGTTTACCTGAATGGTTTTTAAAGATACATCCGTACCATTCACATTGATAGATGAATCAACAATTTTGAAAGCCACTAATTTCTTTACTGTCGTGCTCTGACTTGTTGGCTTGGCACTTGCTGCTCCTGCCGTTCCAGCTGCTAAAGCAGAGGTTGCTAGTGTAGTTGCGACCATAATCGTCATTAATTTACTGTTTTTCAATTGGATTCACCCTTTTCTTGTCATAAAAGCTATAGGTTCATTGTCCTATATGATTGTTAAATCTGAACCACTGGAATGTTATGGTAATGTAAAATGATTATTTTTTTTATATACCCATTACTATTCATATAACTTTCCATTTCAAAGGGTTGGAAACTCCCTATTATTAAGACCAAACAAAAAAAAGGCAGACCAAGGAAATATCCTTAGACTACCATTTGAGTATTTATGAAATTAGAGAAATATATATTCTCCTTCTCCAATATGAATCGTTTTCCCTTTCAAATCAGGAGACTCCGTGCTAAAGACCAATTGGGTTAGTTGCTCTGCACTCCCCTGCTTAAAGACAAATGTCTTGTCACCAATTCCGAGTGTCACAACATGAGCACCAGATTCAATAGTAGTAAGTCCGAACAGCTTACTCCAGTGTGCCGCAGCAGCAGAAGGGTCTGAAACCGTAAATACCGCACTTTCGATGTTAACCAGACCAACGGGATGGGACTCAATAACTCCCGTTTTTATTAGATTAGACAATCGCTCCGAATCCGTTCCTTTCCACTGAATAATAAATGGATACACAAGACCTTGGAAGTCTCCACCTATTGTCAGCATACGCCATTCAATCCATTGGCCTTGTGCGTTCAATCGTCTGCCATCTATAATCGGTGACAATTCTAAACCATGTAATTTTAACGAGTCTAAGGTCTGATCAATATCATCTGTTCGAATAGCTACACGACTCAACGTTTCATGGTCAGGTAAATTCGTTAGTGAATCCTTTACAACAAGGTTTGTAGGTTCAGCCTTTATTGCTAATTCTCGATCTTCAATCCCTAGAAATTCAATATACGTCAGATCGAAGTAGCTAAGTGCATTATAGGTACCCCACTGTTTATGTGAACCACCATTAAATGCTCTCAATCCATTCCCCTCAAATGAACGAATAGCTTTACTCAAGTCATTAACATAATGAATGGTATGATCCCATTGTAATTGTGTCATTCGTGAACCGCTCCTAACTCGGTTGTCCGTTTAACAGCTGCCTGAACACTTCGTTGAAGACCTGCTGCAAAATCACTATTATTCAATTCGTAAAGTGCATGTATTCCGACACCGCCTGGTGAGTTATTAATATCCAATAGTTGTCTAGGATGTAATTGACTTTGTCTTAACATCTCTACTGCACCGGAAACATTCTCAAGAGCGACTTGCCAAGCCTGCTCTCGAGGTAGACCAGCCAGTACTCCCGCATCTGTCAACGATTCAATGAAATAATAAACATAATTGGGACCAGCTACTCCATAACCTGTGAAGATATCAATCAGCGATTCATTTAGGTACTGTACTTTTCCAAAACCATTTAAAAAACCATCTACTTGATTCTTGCTTGCATAAGCATTTAATGCCGCTCCACTATATCCGAGCCCTGTATCTGTTAACGTATTGGGAATCACTCGTATGATCGAACGTTCCTCACCAATAAAACTGGCAAGTCTATGAATTGTTACACCAGCGACAATGGAGCATATTGCACTTTCCTTTGAAGAATATTGCTGAATCAGACGACCTACGCCAACTAGATCATCCTGAGGTCTAACAGCAATGACGATGAGGTCTGCTTTTGCAAGTGCATTCTCCTGTCCCTCATGTGTTTGGATACCATAGGTATCACTTAGAAATAGGAGACGTTCCGCATTAATATCGCTCACGCTAATGTGCTCTGCCGCTATTGTTTTATTTCTTACAACAGCTCGGATGATGGCCTCTGCCATTTGGCCTCCACCGATAAAATGAACATTTTGCATAGTCATTTCATTCACCCCTTCCTTAGTTGTTCTTCCAAGCATCCGGTAAAATAAACCCATCGTATTTCTCTTGTGCGTTGATATAATCTTCAAATGCCTTGGACTCATATGCGGCTTTGAGATCCTTGGCCCATTGTGTATTTTCATTTGCCTTATTAATAGATACAATAATCCGGTGTTCTAGTGGCGTGTTCTCAATTTTTAATGCTTCTGTAATTTTTCTGTTAGCGTTAGCAATGTAATTCCCGTTCACAACACCATAATCTACATCTTGTAGAGATACTAAGATTTGAGCCGGATCTAACACTTTAATCTTAATATCATATTTGTCTGATTCAACACTGTTTAAATTAAAATCTGTTGTCCCAGCATCCACCTTCACTTTGACCCAACCGAGTTCTTCCATAATTCGGACGGCGCGCTCTTGGTTAACGGGGTCATTTGGAACAGCAACTGTTGTCCCATCTTTTACATCGTCCAATGTCGTATGATTTACAGAATAAATACCTTGCGGTGCACCCGGTACATAAGCGATACCCGTCATATCTGATTTGATCTCCGCATTAATTCCTTCCATATAAGCTGTACTTTGGAAAATACTGGCGTCAATCGATCCTTCTTTCATCGCTGGATTGACCTGCATGTTCTGAGAGAAGGATTTAATATCTACTTTATAGCCCTCTTTTTCTAGAATAGGCACAATTCCATTGCGGAACTGCTCTTCATATGTTCCAACACCGAACCCTACAGTGATCTCTTTCTTATCTTTCCCTGCTGTATCTTGATTGCCACAAGCTCCAAGGATCAATACCATGCCTACTAAAGTGGCTAATAATAATTTTTTCATCATACGTTCCCCTTTTCAAATATAGAATTATGAAGTTGATGTAATGTTTGATCCGTCACATTAACCGGAATTGCGCAATTGGGTGCCAGAATAAATGGTTCATTGACCATCAACCTTAATGCTTGATTAGCTTGAGCACGTATGCTCTCAATATCATTAGTAGCAAATAATCCATGGTCAATACCGCCTACCTTCGTAGGTCTGAGTGGTACATCCAAATGAAAATTACCCGCAGCTTGCGTATCCCAGCTAATCCCTTCAATTGGATAGTCATTAAACCGTTCTGGATGCGAATATGCACCACATGTGTGTAAAATACGTTTTCCATAACTAGCTGCATCCAAAACAAGTGAATCATAGGGTCTAGAAAATTCGTTGAAATCAGCTTCATTTAATATTTCAGGATGGGCCGTGCCTGTCACAGCATAGAAAATACCGTCTATTCCGTAAACCCCTAATTCCTGCACATAATCTGCAAGTGTTGCTGAAATAGCATGCAATGCATGGTGAACGCCCGCTCGCTGTTCTGTTAACAACTTAGTGAGATTGATCTTATCGTTACTACCATAGATAGGATCTGTTACATATGAAGACTGACCGATTAAGAATAATAATACCGTCAATGGTGAGAAAACCGTCTGTATCATCGGAGTATCTGGTAACCCTTGTCGAATGAGTCTAGCCGCCTCCAGTTGTTCTACTAAAGGAGCTGAATGGGTGGCTCTTTTCACATGAATGTCCCATACTTCGGCTGGTGTCTCAATGGCTGCACGTGTTTGTTTTGGAAATACTGACCTATAATCATTGAAGTCGTATGTATTCCCCCACACTTCTGCATAATACGTTGCACGCGGATTTATTTTGATCCAGTCCCAATCAAATTTCTTGGTGTATGCAATAGTGGTTTCTGCTAAATCTTTTGCATTCTGCTCTTTATCCAGAAAATGACGCCATCCACTTACAATAGGTCTATCAGCCTGCTCGCCAGATAGTATTGCATCAAAACGTTCTTTCTTCTGCCATTCTCCCATTTAACGTCCCCCATTATTCCAGAATTAGGTTCTTCCATTGCCATGTAGAAGTAATCGCAATAAAATCATAGTTAATCTATCGGATTAATTAATTGGATGATACCATGCCTTAAAATGAAACGTCAATGTATAAAGTGTGACTCGTTTTTAGAATATATGTGCGACATCTTTCATAGATCTAGAAAACTTGATTGACAATTGTTCTAAAAAAGAGTTAACATACCAACAAAATAGAAAGCATATCGGATAACTTTGGATTATAATATAAACTAAAGGATATAGAAGATATCTACCTGCTGAAACTAACTTAATAATGAAAAGAGGACTACCCCATGACACATGTACCTAATATAGAAAATGTGAATTCAGAAAAAGCCTTATCTCAACAGCTAATTGAAGTTCGACGTAATCTTCACCATGAACCAGAATTATCAAATGAAGAATACAAAACGACTGCAAAGATCCGTGAATGGCTGACTGAAGCGAACATTCGTATTCTCGATGTTCCACTAGCTACCGGATTGATTGCTGAAATCGGTTCGGGTGATGGTCCCATAGTGGCGATCCGTTGTGATATTGATGCGTTACCGATTAAGGAACAGACGAACTTGCCATTTGCTTCAGGTATTGATGGAAAAATGCATGCTTGCGGTCATGACTTCCACACGGCAGCAATCCTTGGCGCAGCTTATTTATTAAAAGCCCGCGAAGCGGAGTTGACCGGCACCGTTCGCGTCTTGTTTCAACCCGCTGAAGAAACAGGACATGGTGCAACATCCGTATTAGCTTCAGGTGGTCTTAATAACGTATCGGCCATCTTCGGTCTGCATAATAACCCTGACTTACCCGTTGGAACATTTGGAACTCGGAAAGGGGCATTAACAGCGGGTGTTGATCGGTTTGAAATAACGATTCGAGGTATAGGAGCCCATGCTGCCTACCCAGAGAATGGTGTAGACAGTATCGTAACAGCTGCACAAATCATACTTTCTTTACAGACCATTGCCAGCCGAATCACAAGCGCAACTGAACCTGTCATTGTCAGTGTGACAAGAATCAATGGTGGAAATACATGGAACGTCTTACCTGAAACTGTTGAGTTAGAAGGAACCGTCAGAACCTATAATGAAGAAATTCGACGTCTCATCCCTCAGAAAATAAAGCAGATTATTAAAGGAAACGCAGCAGCAGCTGGAGCAGAAGCCGAATTACATTGGTATCCTGGTCCTCCCGCCACAGTTAACGATGGGGAATGGGCTGACTTCACCAAAGAAATTGCTGCACTTGCAGACTATAAGGTGCTTGGTTTAGATCCTCAAATGGGTGGTGAAGATTTCTCCTTCTACCTCCAACAAATCCCAGGTGCCTTCGTCAATATCGGAACCAATGGGAATTACGGGCTTCATCATCCTCAGTTTGATGTAGATGAAGAAGCGTTATTACCCACTTCACGATATTTCGCTCTACTGGCAGAAGCCGCATTAAAAAAACTGGCCTAGAAAATATAAATAAACTCAAGAAGAAACGAGTTGAAGACATATGATTGAAATGAAGGATGTTCATAAAACATACGAACGTAAAGGGATTCTGAACGAAGCCCTAAAGGGAATCAACTTGAGGATAAATAGGGGAGACATTTTTGGCGTCATTGGATATAGTGGTGCTGGAAAAAGTACACTTGTACGTTTAGTGAACTATTTAGAAAAACCTACACAAGGACAGGTCTATGTCGATGGTCAAGACTTAGAACAATTTCACCCTGCTGAATTACGAGCAATGAAGAAACAAATTGGAATGATCTTTCAGCATTTTAATTTACTAGAATCTAAGACTGTCTTCAACAACGTAGCCATTCCTCTTATATTGCAAAAGAAAAGCAAGATGGAGATTCAAGAAAGAGTCAGAGAGTTACTCGCATTTGTAGGCTTGAGTGACAAAGCCACTAACTATCCGAATGAATTATCAGGTGGACAGAAGCAACGTGTCGGGATTGCACGGGCACTCGCTTCCAACCCTTCGATACTACTTTGTGATGAAGCCACGTCTGCTTTAGATCCACAGACTACTCGATCTATTTTACAATTATTGAAAAAAATCAACGCTGAATACAACATCACGATTATGATTATCACGCACGAAATGAGTGTTATTCAGGAAATATGCAATCGCGTAGCCGTCATGGATGCAGGTGAGATCATTGAACAGGGATCCGTATTAGAGGTATTCGGACATCCTAAGCATCCAACAACACAGAATTTTGTCAGAACAGTCATTCATGATAGCATTCCAAACAGTGTTCAAAAAACATTACAGAATGAATCTGGACAAAGACTGTTCAAACTTGAGTTTATTGGACAACCGGCTTCTGACCCTATTATGAACACCCTAATTCGCCAGTATGAATTAAATGTAAATATTTTGTTCGCCAATATGACGGAAATTCAAGAAACGACATTGGGCAGTATGATTATCCAATTGCATGGAGATCCATCAATAGTGAATGAAGCGATTGAATTCCTGAAAGATCGGGATGTCGTGATTGAGGAGGTTATCGGATCATGATATCCACAACGATTACATTAACTCAGTTCTTACAGTCAATTTCTGAAACGATTTATATGGTGGGTGTTTCACTACTCATTGGTTCTTTGATTGGAATCCCATTAGGAATTCTACTCGTCGTTTCAAGAACTGGAGGCGTATTGCAAAATAGAGCACTTTATGCGATTTTAAATCCAGTTATTAATATTGCTCGCTCTCTACCCTTTATTATATTGTTAGTAGCAATTATCCCTTTTACCCGCTTCATTGTTCATACATCCATTGGAACAAATGCAGCCATTGTACCATTAATTATTTATATTGCTCCTTACATTGGACGGTTGGTAGAAAATTCATTACTTGAAGTCAATCCCGGGATTCTAGAAGCAGCGGACTCGATGGGTGCAACACCACTTCAAGTGATATGGCATTTCCTTTTACCAGAAGCCTTCGCATCCTTAATCTTAACCTTAACTACAGCTACCATCGGATTAATTGGAGCTACCGCAATGGCTGGGACAGTTGGTGGTGGAGGGGTTGGCGACATGGCCATAGTCTATGGTTATCAGCGCTTTGATACTGTCGTTATGGTGCTTACCGTGATTGTGTTAATCGTGTTCGTTCAAGGCATACAATCCCTTGGGAACTGGTTAGCACGAAAAGTTAGACGCAATTAGGTAACAAAGGCTAATCATTGCTACGATATCTATTGACTCGAATCTATGTACTAGTAAAACAACCTTCGTGAAAACGGGGGTTGTTTCTTGTTTTTATTTCTTTTAAAATAATTCATGTTTTCCTTATTCTGTATTATATTAATGAGTGAGCACTCATTAATATAATATGGTTGGGAGATAAATGATGATGAATCATGATAATTGTGTCATCTCTGTTCAACACGTTAGTAAAGATTATGGTAACAAGCAGGTACTTCACGATATTTCACTGGATGTATTTAAAGCCGAGATATTCGGAATACTGGGACCTTCAGGCTCAGGTAAAACAACACTTGTGAAAATGCTGACAGGTATTGAAGAGCGCAGTTCTGGTGAGGTCTATGTCTTAGGTTCACTTATGCCAAAGCTCAATATGCTTCAACACATCGGATACATGGCACAATCAGATGCCCTCTATACAGAGTTAAATGCCCAAGAAAACTTGGAGTTCTTTGCATCGCTATACGGGTTAAAAGGAAAACATCGAGCTCAAAGAATACTAGAGGTCATGGAACTCGTTAATTTAAAAGAACATTTATATAAACAAGTGGGGCAGTATTCAGGAGGAATGAAACGAAGATTATCTCTAGCGATCTCTCTCATACACGAGCCCACTTTACTAATTCTAGATGAACCTACGGTGGGTATAGACCCCATTCTAAGACAATCCATTTGGAAAGAATTACGAGCCCTTACGGCTAAAGGGACTACTATTGTTCTCACAACACATGTCATGGATGAAGCGGAGAAATGTGATCGATTAGGGATGATTCGGGATGGTGAACTATTAGCAGTAGATGTCCCTCAAGCATTAATGGATGCAACAAACTCATCTACTCTTGAAGCAGCCTTTATCCATTATGGAGGTATACGCTCATGAGAATTGGAGCAATGGCACTGCGAATTCTACGTCAATTCATTCACGATAAACGGACATTGGCTCTTATGTTTGTTGCGCCTCTTATCGTGCTAAGTTTAATGAGCTTAGTGTTTAATGGTAAGGAATATCACCCGAACATTGGCATTGTTAGTCATACTAGTTCCCTTTCCACTGCAATGGAGACTCTTGGTGCCAAGATATTTATATATAACTCGGAAGAGTTAGCTAAACAAGCTCTCGACAATCGCGACATCGATGCTTTAATTACTTTAAAACAAGCTATTCCACAGGTTCTCATGGAAGGTAGCGATCCTTCAATCAACAAATCCGTTCAACTGCTTCTAGAGAAAAGTATGAATCAAATATCAACGGCTCAACTTCAAGTCAACCCAGAAATCTCCTTCCGCCATGGGTCCTTAGATATGGCAGTTATAGATCGGTTCGGTCCTATTATGATTGGGGTATTCGTTTTCTTTTTTGTTTTTCTTATTGCGGGTGTCTCTTTCCTACGCGAACGTACAACAGGAACGTTAGAACGCCTTCTTGCTTCCCCAATCAAACGATGGGAGATCGTCATTGGATATGTAGGTGGATTCGGGATATTCACACTCATTCAAGCTTTGCTGATATCTTTATTTTCCATAAAAGTATTAGGCATTATGATGGTCGGGAACTTTGGCTACGTTCTACTTATTACGATTCTACTCTCTATGACTGCATTAACCTTGGGGATGCTACTGTCATCCTTCGCTAGCAATGAACTACAAATGATGCAGTTCATCCCGTTAATCATCGTACCCCAAATTTTCTTATCTGGTCTATTACCATTGAACACACTTCCTCTTTGGCTACAAAAAATCGGGTATGTTATGCCTCTCTATTACGGAGCTGACGCAATGATTGACGTTATGATACGTGGTAACGGCTGGCATCATATTTCAACCGATATGTATATTCTTGTCTTATTCTCAATATTATTTGCTACATTAAATGTCCTGGCTCTGCGGAAGCATCGCAAAATGTGATCATGACGATTGAGTAGGCGGGGCCGACTAGTCCCCGACCTCTCACACCACCGTACATACCGTTATCGTATACAGCGGTTCATGGGTGTTATTCACCGCTATATTCCTCATTTCGGAAGTTTTGAACCTTTAATGTGCTAGCATTCTCAGAACATCATCAATTTTTTTGCTATTGGCAAGGAGCTGACCTTGGTTCATCCATATCATAAAGTCAACTTCGAACGCACGGCGATTTCGAACGGCGGGAATTGTTTGCCACATGGGATGATCAATCTGCTGCCTTTCTGAACCTGCTACGTGTTCATGCCATTTATCGAACGCGAAGAAAATATAATCCGCATCTAACCCGTTCAACCATTCCCACGTTACGCCTTGTCTACCTGCTTCATGGGTTAACGCCTGTACCATCGGATGGGGAGTTATACCTAAATCCCTCCATAGAAATGGCTTCGTATATTTCTGATCGACGCTGATGCAATCGGCTGCAATACGCAGAAAGACATACGTCTGATTCCTCATTGAGCCGGACAATAATTTTCTTGCTCTGGATACTTTATCCTCATATTGCTGGATAGCATACTCCGCCTGATCAACCCGTCCCAAACGTTCCGCTAGCGTTCGTAATGTTGAATGCAAGTCCATATCATCATGTATAATGACATCGGTATACAAGAATTGCTTGCATTGCTCATATTGATTCGTACGAAGCTCGTAATCACTTCTACGTACAATAATTAGATCCGGCTCGTACTCTGAAAGTGATTCATAGCTATCTTGCAAAACATTAAATATCGGAACATGCTTCAGTCCAAGATATTCTTGCCTCCCCCATCCGGGATGAGACCATTGCACAACAGGAATCACACCTAATGTGATCAATAAATCTTCCATATATAGAGACACAACACGCACCGTACTTCGCTGTTGTTTACGATACTGACCTGGAGCCACACCGACCGACTTCTTAAAGCGGCGGTTAAAATAAAATTCATCGTTAAAGCCTACATGTTGGGCAATCTCATGAATTCGATCCTCCGTTTTTAAGAGTAACTGCTTCGCATGATCGATCCGTAGTTTATTTACAAAACTAAGTGGAATCTGACCTGTAAGCTCCTTGAACATTTGCGAGTATTGCCATGGGAACATATCCACATCCGCAGCCAACTGCGCCACTGTCACTTGCACAGCATAGTTATCACTTAAATAATCGATTGAGCTTTTCACAGCACTCTTCAAATCCCGTACGGGGGCCATACTACTATTTTGCTGTAGCACATAGCGAAGGAATTCCTCAAACCGCACATGATTGAAAAACCGCATGAATTCTTCTTTATCTTGACTATGCAAGTAAATCTCCTCCAGCAAATCAATGCATCGTGCGAACGGTACGTGGTTCCAGATACCCTTATACGGAAAAATAGCAGGCCGTTGTTTATGCTCCGAGGCGTTCAAATCTGGAATCGGAATCGCTTTAAACGTAATAACGTAGAAAGAGATACTGTTTTTATATGTATGGATATGAATGGCTTGATCTGGTTCCACAATAGCCAGACTTGCTCTAACTATTTCCTGAGTACCATGCCCAGTATCTATTTCTGCAATGCCATCCGTAACAGCAAACAGCATGTACTCCTCAGCCCCAATAAATTCCTCGCTAGTCAATACGTCCAATTGGAGATACCGGATGCCTGTCATCATATAAATGATGGACGGGCAGCAGGAAGATGCTACCTCGCTACTCATCATGCTCCCTCCTTTGATACTGAGAATCATTATTACTAGTGTAACGCAAAAAATAAAGCTCTTCAATAAAACCTAAAGAGCTTTCTCATTTGTAACATTTCCAAAGCTATTTACTTCACTAAAAACTTCAGTAAATCATCCATTTTCATCGAATTCGCTGTAATCGCCCCTGATTGCCAATGCGATCGTTCCAGTTGATAAACATGGCCGTTCTTGACAGCGGGGATGTTTTTCCATAATGGGTCATCAAGCAGGGCAACCGCCTTCTCATTGGACTTGGAGTCCCATGTACCATCAGAGGGGAAGATAATAATATGATCAGCAGTAAGCTCTGGTATTTTTTCTTGTGAAATAACATCGTGGGCCTCGATGTTCTTCACCCACGGGAACGGCTCCAAACCAAGGTCTCTGTAAATACTGCCTGTATATTTATTACTCAGACCGAACAGACGCAGCTCCGGCTTGTCCCCGACATCGAGACGCACGACCGCAACGGTCTCGCGGCCAATAGCCTTTTCCAACTTCTCTTTTGTATCGGTAATCTTCTGTTTATATGCTTCTAATACGCTAGTAGCCTTCTCTGGAATGCCGAGTAAATCAGCAACTGTTTTTAGAGTTTCTTCTGCATTCCCAATCACTTCATCAGGCAAGCGATAAGTAGGAGCAATTTTGGAATACAATGGATAACTATCATCCATTCCCCCGTTCAATATAATTAAGTCAGGATTATTTTCAAGCATAGCCTCCAAGCTGCCCGTGATATCGAATAACGGAACATCCGTCAGTCCTAAATAATCTTGTTTCCCCCAGCTTGGATGATACCATTGCACAATCGGTTCCACACCCAACGCCAACATATAATCCTCTAAGTAAATACCTGCTACTCTTTGCGGCTTGACAGGAACTTCTACTTCGCCAAAAGCATCATTAACCTTCCTTGTATCACTGTTCTCTTGCTTATTCTCTTCTTCATTTGTCGATGTTTCCTTTGCATCGCCACAGCCTGCCAAACTTACCATAATGGCAAGCAGTACGAACAGCCAACGTATCTTTCGTATACTTCCTATTGTTTGCACCGCCATATTATATGCTCACTCCTCTAGTTACTATTAGTTGTAACGAAATAATTATATTATCAATGATAATCATTATCACCTTACCCGAATCTCATTGTATTCTTTCCCTAGAACGATCTCAATGCACATATTCAACTACATTTTGCACAAATATAACGATTGAGTCAAAAATCAGGTTCGTCAAAAAGATTGTATGTCCCAGGAGGGATACTCTCCCTTCGGTCGAGACTGCGAAGCGTATGCTTACGATGTTTATGCTCCGACGCCCCCCTTTGTGGGGTTCTCACCCTCTGAAACGCAAAAAAGCTCTCCATATAGGAAAGCTTTTTCTGTGACGTCCCAGGAGGGATACTCTCCCTTCGGTCGAGACTGCGAAGCGTATGCTTACGATGTTTATGCTCCGACGCCCCCCTTTGTGGGGTTCTCACCCTCTGAAACGCAAAAAAGCTCCCCATATAGGAAAGCTTTTTCTGTGACGTCCCAGGAGGGATTCGAACCCCCGACCGACGCCTTAGAAGGGCGTTGCTCTATCCAGCTGAGCTACTGAGACATAATCATAAAATGATCTTTAAAATTCATATCATTTAAAAAGGGTGCGTTATTTATTATAACGCATCCCCAGAATTAATCAATACCTAATTTGAATTATTTTTTATTCTTATATCTATTACGAGTCTTTCTTACTTATTACCACGACGCCAATTTGTTTTATCTTCTGTATGCATAGCTGCATTCTTCGCTACTACCTCTTCGGCAAATTCACTATTATGTGCATATTTGTTCCCTTTATTTTTTTTGAATTTTTCCGCCATCGTTATCACCTCCTATGTGTTTAGTATGGTTACACCGGGGGGCGGATATGAGTAATATTATTTGGATGCTTTGTTACTATCCGTCATATGAATGGAGAAATGCGTTCACACCTGATTCCTTCATCTGCTTGCGAGTATCGATCGACCCATACTCATAGATTCTCTGATATACATCATCAAGTGCATTCTGATATGTCACATTTACAACACGTTCCGGCTCATCTGGCCACGGAAATACAAATCCTAGAAAAGCATTTTCTTCCTTCTCCTTTACTAAACCCATCAAATCCCTAATTTCCTGTGCTTGTTCTTCTGTCGCCTCGACTTCCCATTCATAAGTCGTCGCACCCCTGTCCAATAGAACGGATCTTCCATGCACGGATACAAAATACTTATGTTTATTCACGACAACTTCCCCCTTTTTTCGACTCCTCGAGCTTTGTACTCGCCTATAGTTTTCCTTAAAGGACAGACATTTTATGCCTTCCTTCGGCATATTCTATATGACTTTGGTAAAAAGAAAGGACAGATATGGACAACCGACAAAGAGAGGATGAGCCGTCATGTGCGGAATAACAGGATTTATACAATGGAGCGGCGATTTAACGCAGGATTCGAAATTGCTCGTCCAAATGACTGATAGTTTAGATAAACGCGGACCTGACGCATCTGGAACATGGATCTCTAATCCTTGCGCTTTCGGGCATCGTCGACTGAGTGTCATTGACCCAGAGAATGGTGCTCAACCTATGATCGTACATCAAGATGATGACGTGTACGCCATTGTATATAACGGGGAACTATATAATGCAGCAGAACTTACGAAAGAACTACGCACTCGTGGGTATCAATTCCGTACTCGTTGCGATACAGAAGTATTGTTGGTGTCTTACATTGAATGGGGACCCGATTGTGTAGATCGTTTCAATGGTATTTTCGCCTTTGCAATATGGGATAGCGTACGACAACAAGTCTTTTTTGCGCGCGATCGAGTAGGTGTAAAACCACTTTTTTATAGTCATATCGATGAAACTCTTGTTTTTGGTTCTGAACCTAAAGCGCTTCTACAACATCCTAAAGTGGAGCCTGTTGTTGGACCTGAAGGGTTAGCAGAAATTTTTGTTATTGGACCTGCACGCACGCCTGGACATGGGGTGTACCGCAATGTAAACGAACTTCGCCCAGGGCATGCCATGATCTTTAATCGTAACGGGCTTCGTACCTATGCCTATTGGAAGCTGGAAAGCCATGTACATGAAGATGATGAGGCAACGACTGCACTCAAACTACGAGAAATTCTTCAAGATACACTCGAACGTCAATTAATATCTGACGTGCCGGTATGTACACTTTTATCAGGAGGATTAGATTCCAGTGCATTGTCTGCATTAGCCGTAGACTACTATCGTCGTTCTGGTCAAGGCCAACTACACACCTATTCCGTTGATTACGTGGATAATGATAAACACTTCAAATCCCACACGTTCCAACCAGGAGCAGATGCTCCCTGGATTGCGCGAATGGTCGATGAACTCGAGAGTAAGCATCACTACATTGAGATTGATACACCAGAATTGATAGGTGCGCTTGAAGCCTCAACAAGGGCTCGAGACTTACCAGGGATGGTTGATGTGGATTCTTCTCTCTACTTATTCTGCCAAGAGATAAAGAAAGAGGCTACGGTCGCTCTTTCCGGTGAAGCGGCTGATGAAATATTTGGAGGATATCCTTGGTTTCACCGTGATGACATGTTAAGCTCCGGAACATTCCCCTGGGCTGTTGCTCCTGATATGAGAGCGAGTCTCTTGTCGCCCGAAATTAGGAATTGGATTTCTCCGCTTGATTACCTTGGTGACAAATATTCAGAAGCAGTCAATGAAGTGCCTAAACTTGCAGGCGAGACAGCCAAACAGGCTCAAATGCGAGTCATGTCCTATCTTAATATTACACGCTTCATGCCCACACTACTGGACCGTAAGGACCGAATGAGTATGGGGGTTGGTTTGGAAGTACGTGTACCTTATTGTGACCATCGATTAGTACAATATGTATGGAATATTCCTTGGGACATCAAAATGACAGGCAATCGAGAGAAAGGTATCCTACGCAAATCTTTAGAGGGCGTCCTCCCCGACGATGTACTCTATCGTAAAAAAAGTCCTTATCCCAAAACACATAATCCTAATTTCCTTGCAGCTGTGAAGCAACAATTACTCACCATACTTGACGATCCTTCTTCTCCACTTCTACCCCTGATTGATGTTGCCAAAATTCGAGAAATAGCCGCTTCCCCAGACGCATCTTCTAACTTCCCTTGGTTCGGTCAATTGATGTCAGGACCACAGTTATTCGCCTATTTGTCGCAAATCGATTATTGGCTCCGCACATATCATGTATCGATTCGCTAAAAAATAAAAAAGCTGCCCTAGGGCAGCCTTTTTATTTTGGATGATCATCAAACCACGATGATCCATTTATTTCTTCAGTTGCATCATTAACTCCCGCAAAGCCACACCACGATGACTAATAGACTGCTTCTCTTCTAATGACAGCTCAGCCATCGTTTTATCATACTGAGAAAGATAGAAGAGAGGATCATAACCAAATCCCCCAGCACCCGATACATCTGAAGTAATCCAACCTGCCACGGAACCAGAAGTCTCGATATGCTCTCCTGAAGCAGGGTTATACAATACCAAAGAACACATAAACCTTGCTGGACTTAACAGAGATTGTTCTGTGTCTTCACCCAACTTCAATTGTCCGAGCTCTTGTAATAACTTCTCATTGTTTAACTGATCGGTTGCATCCTCACCCGAATAACGAGCGGAGTATACACCTGGTTGTCCATCCAGAGCCTCAACACATAGACCTGAATCATCAGCAAGCACGGGAAGTCCCAACGCATCACCAACCGTTTTAGCTTTCTTGAAAGCATTCTCTGCAAACGTTAGTCCGTCCTCGATGACATCTGGTAAGTCCGAATAATCGAACATACTCTTCACTTGCTTGCCAAGCTGTGCAAAGGCATGTTCGAATTCTCTAACTTTCCCTTTGTTTTTTGTCGCAACAATGACGATATCTTGATCTAGCTTCATACTTAAACTCCTTTTCCTACTGCTCCAGAACCAATAAGCAGAGCAATCGGACCGAGAACTTCTTGTTGATATGTGATAATATCGCGAATGCCTTGTTCCCCAATTTGAAGTAATGCATCTAACTCCTGACGTGAGAATGGACTTTCTTCACCCGTTCCTTGTAGCTCAACGAATTGGCCAGTTCCGGTCATCACCAGATTCATATCCACTTTAGCCTTGGAATCTTCTTCATAATTTAGATCCAATAACGTACGGCCACCTACAACGCCTACACTAACGGAAGCCAAATAATCAGTAATTGGGAATACAGGCAATTTATGCTGTTGAGCAATCTTGTTCACCGCAATACAGAGCGCTACAAAGGCTCCTGTAATGGAAGTCGTACGAGTACCTCCATCTGCTTGAATGACATCACAATCGAGTGTGATCGTACGTTCTCCCAAAGCTTGCAAATTCACTACAGAACGAAGTGCTCTACCAATTAACCGTTGTATTTCCATGGTTCGACCGGTTAGCTTGCCACGATTGGCCTCACGTTGATTACGGGAATGAGTTGCTCTTGGCAACATAGAATACTCTGCTGTTACCCAACCTTTTCCTTGACCTTTTAAAAATGGAGGTACTTTCTCATCTACCGTTGCTGTGCAGAGTATTTTGGTATCTCCCATTTCAATATACACAGAACCTTCCGCGTATTTATTCACATTTGTCGTTATATTCATTGTCCGCAGTTGGTCATTATTCCGTCCGTTTGATCTCACTATTATCTGCCTCCTACATCATTAGCGTCCCTATTTTGCAAACCTTATTTTATCAAAGTGTAGGAATAAAAGCACCTTTTGAAGGAGGAACTTCTCTTAAATAGGTATTTCGTTAATATATTGTGGTCTCGATACAGGCTCACTGTAACTTTGATTATCAACACTTACAACTTTAGAATCACCATTCATTTGTATCTTCACCTTGTTACTTCCAACATTCTCTGTAACGGTTAGCACGACAGACTGGAGTATTTGTGAAGGAATCTTCTCCCCCTTAATAAACATATCTTCTTTGAGAGATACTGTGACCGTGCCGTCCTTCGATGTCTTCACTGACTCTAAGGAAGTAGCTGATGTCATAACCTGTTCCAAACCACCTTTTTGTTGCGGACCACGAATGAGTTCATTGAGCGCTGACTTAAGTTTATCCTGTCCGGGTTCCACCAACCTAGTTACAGGTACATAATATTGTATGCCTGCAGGTGATTCAGAAGAGAAGTATACCGTTACCGCGCTTGAACGGGTAAAAGTTACTCCATTCCCTTTTTCCAAGTTAATTCCCATGCTTCGTCCAAGTGGTTGATCGAGCGGAGTATGTTGGAGAGGCATCTCGGTAATCTTCTTCCCATCTACCCAGAATTGAACCTGATTGATATTCGAATTACCTGTAAGTGTCCACGTCACAGCCTCTAACATTTTTCGTTCATTCTGGGCATCATATTCGGTAAACGATTTATTAAATTCTACCACCGCACGCTTGTTCTCCTTCTCGATGGTGACCGTCTTCACTTCTGTACCTTTAGGTAATACGCCCGTGAATCCCTCTGGTAGGTATGCCGCATAGGGTCCGTCTTTAACCATGACTTCAAGGGATTGTTGGAGGAGCATATTATCTTTATTCTCTACTGGTGGTAGTCCTAATGACACAGGAGCCAAAAGTCCGTATTGATCTTCTAAGTAGACGGTGGATGTTGGTGTCACATCCTTGCCCTGTTGTGTCGGGGTAACTCCACCATTCACAACCTGTAGCATTTCCGCTTCAATTTGTGCCGGTGGTGGATCAATGTCCATCGATTGTTTAGTAAAACCTCCGCACCCAGACAAGATAATGGGAACAGCCAACAACCCAACAGCAGAGATGCTGCGAAGCTTCATTTTTTTTGACATAATATATGTACCTCCCTAAACAATTTTATATATCGTTTATATATAGTTTGTACTAGTATATATACGAGCCCTTTTCTAAAAAATAACTGTAAAAGAAAATTTTCATTACATTACAAAGAATGAGGTGTGAGAGTTATGACAGATGTACACAATCCATATTATCTAAATAGCAAAGCGGTTGCAGATGCAACTTTCGAATGGCTTGATAAGAGAGGTGTCAATATTCTTGAAATTGCCGAACTCGTCATGTTGCTACAAAAAAAGTACTATCCTACGCTAACGATCGAGGAATGCGTGCATAATGTTGAGATGGTTCTAAGCAAACGTGAAGTCCAGAATGCAGTCCTAACGGGAATCCAATTAGATGTATTAGCAGAAGAGGGTAAGTTGATCTCTCCATTACAGGAGATGCTAGTCAATGACGAAGGACTTTATGGTGTGGACGAAATATTGGCCTTTTCCATCGTCAATGTCTATGGAAGTATTGGATTCACGAATTACGGATATGTCGACAAGTTAAAACCTGGCGTATTAGAAAGGCTAAATGATAAAAGCTCAGGACAAGTTCATACCTTCCTTGATGATATTGTAGGTGCAGTTGCTGCTGCGGCTAGTAGCCGTATTGCTCATCGGAAACAAGCGGAGAAAGAAGCCAATTACGCTGAAGAAGGTAAGAAATTTAATCCCCTTGAAAAAGGAACACCTGAATAATCTTTGGTGAGTAATGAATTCGTTGGAAACAAATAAGGATTAGCATGGTGATTAAGCTAATCCCTGATGTGATCGCAACAAAACAAAACGAGTAAGGACTTTTAAGCATCCCTTACTCGTTTTGTTTGATGACATAGCTACCTTTTCTGCGCGTTTGGCACTACGGAGTTACTGGTAAAGTTACTGCTGGAAGCAGTCCACCACCGGCATATATAATCTGGGTCGATGTTAACGAGTTTGTTCTTGTTGATATTCTTTGGATTATTTTTGATACAGTTTTGACAGAAACTGTCGGTAATGAAAATAGTTGGAAGTAAAAAGGAAACTGCCATGAACCCACTGGAAGTTTCCTTTATCGAATTACTGTATTAACGTGATATAACAAAGTCATATTTCTAGGCATCCTTTTCTGCATCCATAAGATCAGAGCTACATCCACTTGAATTATTTAGCTCCCAATGCCAAGCATCCTTGCACATTTCTTCGATTCCTTTTTCAGCAATCCAACCCAAGATTATCTTGGACTTTTCTGGACTTGCTAAGCTAATCGCAACATCCCCTTGCCTAGTTTCTACAAATTGAAAAGGAATCGGAATACCAGATATTTTTTCAAAGACTAAAATCATATCTAATACGCTATATCCTTTTCCTGTTCCTAGATTATAGATATCTGTCCCTGTACTGGACATGACCTTCTCTAGTGCGCGTAAATGGCCTTTGGCAAGGTCTGTTACGTGTAAATAATCTCTGATCCCCGTCCCATCAGGTGTCTGATAGTCACTACCATATATATTTAATTTTTCTAGTTTGCCACTAGCGACCTGACTAATATATGGCAACAAATTACTAGGGATGCTCTTGGGATCTTCTCCTATTAACCCGCTAGGATGTGCGCCGATTGGATTGAAGTAACGTAGTATAGCAATACTCCAACTTTTATCCGATATATACTGGTCATTCAACATTTGCTCGATGATTGCTTTCGTACGACCGTAAGGGTTTGTCGGTTGTATGATCTCATCCTCTCGAATAGGGACCCGAGTTACAGCTCCATATACAGTTGCCGATGAACTAAAGACTAACCTCTTTACATCATGCATTTGCATTGCTTCACATAAATTCATCGTGCTAACGATGTTTTTGCGATAATACATGAGAGGAAACTGCACTGATTCTCCGACGGCTTTTAAACCAGCCAGATGAATAACCGCGTCGATGTTATTCATTTGAAATAGTAAGTCTAGACTATTTTGATCCAACAAGTCCTTATGATAAAACTTAAGTCCCTTTCCAGTTATCTCCTTGATCCTTCGAATTGTTTCAATCTTACTGTTACATAGATTATCTATTATGATGACATCATAATTAGAATTCAGTAATTCAACACAGATATGACTACCAATGTACCCAGCCCCTCCAGTGACTAATATCGACATCTGGTCTCCCTCCTTAGCGTACTATAATATATGCTGACAGGAATGATTCGGATGTGGGCAAAAGAGTAACTCAAACAATTATAGTACTTCCATGAATCCTTGATCGAGTCTGTAAAATAGATTTTGTAAACTCCTAAACCTATTAAAATAATAGTATACGTACGTTCCTGGCGACGATGGATGTTACCCGTAAATGGACAGGCCGTGTACAGAATTGGGGACAAATGCTCCTTCAGCTTTCCGGATCGCATCGGACAGTACCTAAGATAACTTTCCTCCCCTCGGGGAGAGTCTGTTAAAAGAGTTTACACAAAAGATTTGACAGCACCCCCTTGATCTATTTGTCTATCCACTTCATCTCACCTTATATTTAATTATATTCATATCGTTTTATAAGATTATCGATTTTCTCTCTTTGTTTTCTTTATCTCTATCTTTTTCTTTATCTCTATCTTTTTCCTTTTCTTTATTTTTATCTTTCTCTTAATCTTTTTCGTCGTGTTGCTATATCCATATCTCTTTTCCCTTCTTATTCTAGCTTCCTTTTTGGGGTTTACCTCTACTCCTTGGCGAAGGGATTGGTTATCAAGTAATAATGTTTTAATCCGTTCCTGATCCTCCGCCTTGGTTATACAAAGCAATTCTCGGTATCCATGAGGATCATTACCAAAGACTGGCTTTAAGGAAGTGGACCAGCCCTCAATCGTATTCACAATGGTTTGTTCATATATTTCTGACATTTGTTGAACATTATTCGAAAGATTCGCATCATGTCTTCTATGATTGTAAATCATTTTATCGATTGAATATATTTTGTAATTTTCCATTAATTTAATTAATATCCTTTTATCCTCCATATAGCGACCTTCATACTGGTCGTCTGTCGGCCATCCTCCAATCTCCAGCAGCACTGATGTTCGGTAGAATCGAGGCCAAAGCGACTGTCTGGCAAATAGAAAGTCCAACTTGTCAGTATACGAAGATCCTTTCAACTCCCCCGTTGTTCCATGTATTTCATCAACGATTCGTAAATTCCCACCGAATACAGCGATGTCTTCAGACACGCCTTCCACTGTAGCAATCGAAAGGAGGCTTTCAATTGCATCCAACTCAAGCCAGTCGTCTGCGTCCAATTGAAGTATAAACGGAGTTTCTGTTAGCGAAAGCCCAATATTAAGACATTTGGATTGTCCGAGGTTACTTTCATTCTTAATAAGTGTAATACGGGCATCATTCAGTAAATTCCTAATAATCTTCAAGCTATCGTCTGTTGATGCATCATCGACTAATGTGATTCTCCAACTATTCGATGATTGATTAATTACACTTCGGATCGCATGATATAAGTAGGCCCCCGGATTATTAGAAGTGATGACAACATTAACAAGAGGGGGCCATGGTAGTTCCGCAAGTTGCTCAGCGTTGAATATTGACCCTGATTCCTGGATCAATTTTTGATACAACAAGAGATACTTGTTTAATAAATAAGCAGAATCATAGTACTCTTTCACATGAATTCTGCCCTGCTCGCCCATTTTCATTCTCAATCCATCATCCTGTAGTAGTTCCATAGCAGACATAGCCATTTCCTCGACACCATGTTGAGAGCACTGTATGAGTTTACCATGTTTATGATTTTGAACAAGTTCTTCCCATCCAGGTACACAATAGGCTAATACAGGAATACTCGTAGACATCGCTTCCAGTCCTACAAGTGGAAGCCCTTCGCTAGGAGAAGTAGAAATAAGTAAATCTGTAATTTTATAGAGTTGGTTAATGTTACCGCTATGCTCAAGGTATACGTACTTATGATTCGGTATTCTTTCTTGTAATTTCTGAATAACATGTTTCTTTAACTGTCCAGTTCCCACCATTAGAAATTGGATTCGGTTATCCTTATCTAATTCCGATATCTTTTCAGCCACTTGAACAAATGTAAGCGGATCTTTATCACTTTCTAAACGACCAAAAAAACTTACGACTAACGAATCTTTAGAGAATCCAAGCGATTGCTTCAACTTACTTTTTTCTACTTCGTTTGAGATTGGTGAGAACAAAGTCGTATTTACACTATTTGGAATTACTGATATTTTACCCTCGTCAATGCAGAACTTATTTACCATAATATCCCTTATAGATTGTTTAATGACGATATGATGATCCAGATACGCATCCTTAGCCACTGCTTTACGAACGTAATCCCAATCTAAATCAGGTACATATGCATGTAAAAATGATACACAGATGATTTGAGGGTACTTTTTCTTTAAAGAAGGGAGGATATCATACCCTAGTTCACTGTTGCATAGATTAACGATATCAATATCATGGGTTTCAAGAAGGTGTATAACGATATTGTCCATAGACATTTTATTTGTAAAATAGTTGTTTAAATAGTAAATATCCGAAGTAACTTCTTCAAACTGTGTAGCCCATTCATTGGTAGCGTCAAGACTCGTTACAATCGATATTTCAAATAGTTCTTTAGGTAGCGATTTTATGACATCAAGTATAACTTTCTCTGCTCCACCCACCTTAAGCCAAGGCATAATAAACATGACATGAATCTTTTTCAATGAGCTTCTTTTCACATCGTAAACAAACGGCTTGTTCCATGGAATGGTAGAAGTTGAAGAATTGAATTTTTTAATTTCCTTCAACCTATCCGGTTCGTAAAGGTTCGCATGATTAGCTTTGATCCGATTCGTTAACTCCATACGGAGAACATTAGATTGCTTCAGCATAGTATCCCCGTGCTTGCGGTACAAGAAAAGAGGTTCCTGTATTTGATAACCACGCCAATCCGCAGCTGACAACTTGATCCAAAAATCCCAATCCTCATAACCTTGAGTCATACTTTCATTATAACCTCCAACCGATTCCCAAGCTGATTTACGAATCAGGGAGTTCCCAACCACAATATTATCTTGTAGAAGTTGATAAAAATGAAAAGAAGGCGGTCTCCAAATCCAGTCTTCGTCTCCAAAATGCTTTAACCAAGTCGTTACAAATCCTAAACTTGGTCGCGTCTCCATTATCCAATAACCTTTTTCTAATAGCGTTGGATGAATCTTATCGTCCGCATCCAGCGGAAAGACATACTTTCCTCTTGCCTCTCGAATTCCTCGATTTCGCGCTGCGGGAAGTCCTTGGTTATGCTGATGTATGACTCTAGTTTTCGGCATTTCCCATCGTTCCAAGAGGTCTAGCGTATAAGCATCTGTAGAACCATCGTTAACAATGATAATCTCAAAGTCTTGAAAGGTGGAATTCAAACAAGACGCCACTGCTTCTTCAACATACTGGCCGTAATTATAACAGGTTATAACGACAGAGATCGCCGGATCATCATACTTCTCATTAGATCTCATGAGTACCCCTTTCTATACGTTTTCATTAATCCAAACCCTTGCTTCATCGGTTATAACCCTACTTATAGGATGAACAAAATAGACATCTTTTTTAGTTATAGCAACTTGGATATCTTCAACAGTTAAAGAACGATCTAAGATCACATACTCTTCACATTCTTTAGGGTAAGTCCGATATCTTGCCCCACATCTAGCAGCTAGCGTGACGTGAACAATTTCCTCAAGCGCATATACATCGGTATGGAATAATAATTCTTCAAGTACATCGGAATTGAACGATGAAAGCATCTTCTGTACGATTGACTTCCGAAATAACTGCATGGCGTTCAGACAACCCATGAAATAATCAGTTCCAAAGAAGCTTTTCCAGCGTTCCCACTCCTGCCACATCGTATGAGCTGGGCCCCACCATGCATTAGGGTCAAGCTCATCGATTTTCCGCAGATAAAGCGCTATGCAATCATGGTTTAACATTAGTTTCTCAATATAAGCCTCGAATCCATCATTAATGAACAGCATATCTGAATCAATGTAGACAAGATAATCATAGTTTTCATCTATTTCTTCCAGCCAACACATCGTATCGTAGAGTACTCTCGCTAACTTTGGTTTTTGAACAAAACTGCTTTTAGGACAAACATCAACTGAGCAGTTTTTGCCGAAATCAGGATCGAGCCCCCCGTTGTATACAATCACTTTAGAACCCGGAACTAGCCTACGAATGTTGTTCACTTGATCCTGTAATACGTCCTCTGCGTAATGAGCCAATATAAGAAAGCAAATCATAAGGACACCTTCCTAATAAAAAGGGATGAATAACCTGATCTTGCGGTTCGCTTTGAAGCGACAACGGTATATAACACGACAATCTTTTTGCAACTGTCAAGCTAATAACATTAATATGTCAATCATTCAGAAATGAACTGGGTAACCAACTAGGTTCTAGCTTTTTTGTCAGAAATAAGTCCACACCTATTTTTTTTATCCACATATTCATATGGGTGATACCATTTAGTTTTCAATTGATTTATTTGAAGAGGAGATGAATTGAAGAGTGAATACACCGTTTGAACGAAATGCGAAGTCAGTTAATTATTTTCTTCCTAGAGCTTATGAAGAACGATTAGAGAATCAATATTGTTACGATTATTATCCCATAATATGGCAGCCGCAGGTATATCAAATTGCTTCATTTTTAGGTAATCAATTCTCGTGCAATTCAATGATTGATATTGGCTGTGGGACCGCCACTAAGCTAGTACAATGGCATCCTCGGTTTCAAATTATTGGTGTCGATTACGGATCCAATTTGGATTTTTGCAAGCATGAATACCCCTTTGGCCAATGGATTGAGCAGGATTTAGAGCAGCCCTCTCTCATTCAACTAGAAAGATCTGTATTGCAATCCTCTGTGATTGTATGTGCTGATGTCATTGAGCACCTGAAGGACCCCTCATCCTTGTTAGTGAATATTTCCCAACTAATGAAACATGCAAAGTTCTGCATTCTTTCTACGCCAGATCGCGAGCTCGTTCATGGATATCAACATGCAGGCCCTCCCACAAATACGGCACATGTCAGAGAGTGGAGTAAAAGCGAACTAAAACAATTGCTTGAATACTTTCAGCTTCGGGTCAGTTTCATCGACTGGACCATTAATAACGAGGTCGACAAGCATTTATCCACCATATTCGCTGTCATTAGTCATACAGAGAATGATTGGATTGCTCATGATAGTAAAATTAGTACCTCTATCACACATATTGCCAAAGCTAAGGATAAGTAAGCCGCTGACCCAGATGAACGCGATAAGGATACCACGTATGTCTGAGGGCACTGAAAATCGTTGGAAGCAAAAAAAGGATAGGTTTTCCTACAATATTGTAGAAAAACCCATCCTTTTTCATTGCCTTCAATTATAAACCTCCAATACCACTTTTCGAAGCTAACTTGGATGTTTATGGGTTGTGGTAAAGATGAAGCCCCTATCCACAGTGGAACCTGAAGATTGTACTTTCTCTCGACGCACCAATTCCTGTAGATGAGCCAGCGCTTCACACATGGCAAACCTCATTTGGTGAAGAGACAGTTTATTACGAAATAGGGCAGTACAAATCTCATAACCATTTTGTGTAGACTGAATGAGAAGCTTCTCCACCTCAATTAATCGTTGTTCATGATGTGCAAGTAAATCCTCTATTCGTTTATGAAACGTAGAGAATGGATTCCTATGCCCCGGAAAGGCCTGATTCACCTCATATTGCTTTAGTTTCATCAGGCCATTCATGAAGCTATACAGCGGTTCAGGATCACTACCCGGTATGAGGCTGACATTCGGTGAAATCTGGGGTAGAACAGCATCACCACATATCATAAGACCAAATTCTTGATGATATAAAGATAGATGTCCTGGTGCATGTCCCCCAGTCTCTATGACTAACCAAGAAAGACCACCCAAATCCAGATGACTTTCCTTTTCTACTATTGTAATATCAGGCGTTGGTGAAACTTGAGGGATGAAATCAAGTAAATGTTGCTCAATCTGACTTGACAACTCATCAGGCAACCCATGCTGTTGCAACCATAACGTTAATTTAACATTGATATCGGTATCTGTTCCCCACATCAGGAGAGATTCATCATAAGCTCTCTGAGACATATACACCTGACAGCCACATTGGGATTGAAACCAACCCGCCAATCCATAGTGATCTGGATGATGGTGAGTCACAAATATTTCACTCACATCCTCAAGCCTATAACCTAGATGTCCGAGCGCTTTCTTCCACTCTTCTTCTGTTACACTATTGTGTGGCCCCGGATCAATAATAGCCACACCAGATGAGCTGTGTAACACATAACTGTTCACCCATCGTAACGGATAGGACATCGATATTTTAACTTGGGTGATCCCGTGTTCCCAAGTCGTTATTTCTGGTATGTTCACTTATAATGACCTTCTTCCCATTAAATTATTAGCCACTATTGACAATACCCCAAAAAAAATATATGATTTTGCTATATTATTCTATCATATACGGTAATTATATATACCCGTAAAGGGGAGTAGCTGTTTAAATAAAGTCGTCAATACGAGAGATCATTCTCCGGCTTTATTGGCAATTGTCATTTAGCAATTGTTAGCGAGACCTTTACCAACTTGGGAAAACCTTTTATTTAAAAGGATTTCCCAAGTTGGTAAAGGTCTTTTTTAATGTTAATCGTTGAAAGTACGTCAATTGACGTTTTTCTTATAGCTTTTTGCAACATACTAAGAGCACTAAGGGGGAGAAGAAAAGAAATGGATTTAGGATTATTATTGGAATATGGTTGGGTTCTTCTCGTACTTGTAGGATTGGAAGGACTTCTCGCAGCAGATAATGCGCTGGTGCTTGCCATTATGGTAAAACACCTACCTGATGAGGAAAGAAAGAAAGCATTATTTTATGGACTTATGGGGGCATTTGTCCTTCGATTCGGCTCACTCTTTATCATCTCATTCCTAGTCGATATCTGGCAGGTACAAGCTATTGGAGCACTTTACTTATTGTTTATCGCTGTGAATCATATCTTTAGAAAAGTAATCACCAAACCTAAAACGGACGAAGCCCTTGAAGATGGCTCTAAAGAAAAAAAGAAAGCTGGATTTTGGATTACAGTTATCAAAGTAGAAATAGCGGATGTTGCATTTGCCGTTGATTCTATTCTAGCTGCAGTAGCGCTTGCAGTAGCATTACCACCAAGTGGACTTGGAAATATCGGGGGCTTGGATGGTGGACAATTCCTTGTGATCTTTGCAGGTGGATTAATCGGATTAATCATTATGCGTTTTGCAGCATCCTATTTCGTTAAATTGCTACATTCCCGTCCTGGATTAGAAGTTGCCGCATTTGTCATTGTAGGTTGGGTCGGCGTGAAGTTGGCTATCATTACACTTGCTCACCCTTCACTCGGTGTACTACCTGAATCATTTGCCCATAGTACAGCTTGGAAAGCGACATTCTATATTGTTCTCATATTGATAGCAGTTGTTGGTTGGTTTATGAGCAGTAAGAATGAAGATAAAAGTGATGAGAATACTATCGCTGAAGCTGATAAACAACTAGGTCATTAAATCTTTAGAGGAATAAACAAAAGGGATCGATCTTTCATGGGTATGATATTCACCCAGAGAATCGATCCTTTTTATTGTTTTTCAAAACATGGGAAAAGCAATTAATTCCGCCACTTCATAAACCTGAAATCGAGAAAGTCCACCAGCAGAAATAGTACAAATCCCACCAGACTAAATAGCATAATTCCAGCATACATCTCTATGTAATCCATCCTTAACCATGCATCCATAATAAAGAAGCCCATACCATGCTCTGTTCCGTAGATTTCCGTGAAAAAAAGTACAGATATCGCAGTCCCCAATGAAATACGAATCGTACTGAGGATCACCGATAACGCACCAGGTAACGTTACATGCCAGAATTTCTGAGTTGTACTTGCACCAATACTCGTTAGTACATCGTATGTGTTTTCTGGGATTGCCTTTACCCCATCTCGTACAGATATAATGACTTGAAAAAGTAAAATAAACATAATCATCAGAATTTTGGATGTCTCGCCAAGTCCGAAAAATAACATTATTACAGGTAATAATGCGATTTTCGGAATGGGATACGTCAAATAGACAACCGGGTCCAGAATCTTATTCCATATTCGGGATCGACCCATGATCAATCCAATCGACATTCCAAATATTAACGCCAATATTACACCGGCAAAAATACGAAACAAGCTGTAACAAATATGAAGCCAAACCTCTTGTCCCTCTAAATGGCCCATAGAGAAATATACATCGAGTGGACTTGGAAGAATCGGATGGTTAATAAGTAAATACGCGATATACCAAACCACATTCATACTTAAAAAAACGAGTATAAGCCTTAACAGATGTTGGATATTCTTTTTGTTCACCATTGTTCTTGTATTACCTTTCTAATCCTCTTCGTCTGTTGAAAGAAATCATTACTATCACGCTTGTCCTCATGTTTCATATGAAATACGTGATCATTATCGATAATGACTAGCGATTCTTCCTTGTCAGAAGGCATTACGATTATTTTTTCTCCAAGCAAAATAGCTTCTTCCACATCATGCGTAACAAATAACGTTGTAGCCGGATGTGTGATCCAATTTTCTAAAAAGAGACGTTGTATCGTTTCACGTGTGACCGCATCTAATGCAGAAAAGGGTTCATCCAATAACATGATCGTTGGCTCGAGTGCAAAGGCTCTGGCGATCGCTACCCTCTGCTGCTGGCCTCCGCTGAGTGACAGTGGGTACCTGTTAGCTAAGTCGGCAATACCCATAGCTACAAGCCAATGTTGAATCTGCTGATCTTGTCTCTGTCTTTGAGTTCTATCAGGATGACTAATCTTCATCGCCATGTTTATGTTGGAATGAACCGTTCTCCACGGGAGAAGTCCATAACTTTGGGGTACGAGTCCTATCAAAGTTTCTTGGATATGCACGGATACTTCCTTAAAGAGGATTTCTCCCTGATAGTCTTTTATTAACCCTGCAATGGCACGTAATAACGTTGACTTCCCACTACCAGAAGGACCAATAATGGTGTAAATGCTATGCTCTGGTACAGTTAAATTAACGCGTTCCAGCGCCAATTGCCCTCCCTTATATTCAACTGTAAGATCCTTGATCTTAAGCCCGCTATTTCTTAAATGCGACATCGGAGATCACTTCTTCAGGCGATATATTTTTGCTAAGTAATCCTTTTTCCCTCGCCCATGTAAAAGCCGCTTCCACCTCTTGTACGTTCACTTGATTCGAAGGAAGGTAATCTGGCACGATAATATCGTCTTTCAAGCTATCTGGATAACCTACTTCTTTAATAATGAGATCAATGTATTCCGATTGTTCATGGGATTTCATATAAGCAACCGCATCATCGTAAGCCGCATACATGGCCTGAATCGCTTGTTCCTTTGTGTCAATGATCGCTTGCGGGAACGCTAGAACAAATGGATTCACCCCAGCATCCTTCGTCGAGCTTAATACGCGCAACCCTGCGGATCTACCCATCGTGACAAAGGGCTCCGGTAAAATGGCTGCGTCAGCCTTATTATTTTTCAACAACTCTAATCTCGTCGGTATCTGTGGAACTTCTGTTACCTTAATATCCTCTTCAGTCAAACCGGCTTTTTTAAGCATCGTTGCTACGGTATATTCCGTAGATGTATTCTTGGACAAAATTACGGATTTCCCTTTTAAATCCTTAACTTCTTTTATTTCATCATTTCCTGTTAATAAATCAAATTCTCCAAAGGTTGTACTGGTTACTTTAACATCCAGTCCTGCCTCATTATAAATCGCTATAGCAATTAAATCAGCGCTAATTCCATCCAGCTTGTTTGCTTGAAACGCCACATCACGATCTTTCGCGCTTTTGAACGTCTGGATATCCAGGTTCACGCCGTGTTTCTTATCAAAACCCTGTTCATGAGCAATCATGAACGGAATGGCATCAATTGAAGGTAACAATCCCAACGTTAACGAAGTTACACCTTCTGCCTCTTTCGAATCATTGTCTTTCAACGAACTACATCCAACCGTAAGTGCGCTGATGAGCACCATTAGCATACATAGCGTCATGATTTTTTTCATCTGTCTACTCTCCATAATCTCCATTGCCTCCATATTCTGTCTACTATGATCTGATAAATCTCGTTACGCTTCTCGTTCATATCTTTGCGCATTTATTCACAAGCAAGAAGATGTCGTTCCTAGATGTCTTATCTATGAAGCGTAAGTAATGCCATTTTACACTAAACGTTATATTTTGTATATTTTAATTTAAAGTAATTCTGACAATTCAGGTACCACATTCCACAAAAAAACCTTCCCGCTATGCCTTCCAAATAGACAGAAGACACAGGCAGAAGGTCGAGGGTGCTTTTTGAAGGCATGATTCAAATAATGAGTTCGCCTTGCTTAATTAACTCAACTACAGCTTGCGAACGGCCTTTAACATTGAGTTTTTGCATGACATTGGAGATGTGGTTACGCACCGTTTTTTCGCTTATAAATAAAAGCCCGGCGATGTCGCGTGTCGTTTTGTCCTGAACGAGCAGTTCAAAAACTTCACGTTCACGGTGGGTCAACAAAAATTTGCTATTGTGCTCGTTTCCCTTCAATGGTGTCACCCCTCCTTGCTCGGGTTTTTTATGGTATAACAAGGTAAAGGGATACAGTCAACTCATTCTATGAATAGCATGGGGTAATGGTGCTTTGTATACATAAAAATAGGCTTATTCAATTGTTAATCTATCATCATCTCACATTTGATTTCGATAGAATCATGTTCATGAGCAATAGAAAAAATGCCAAGGCACCTGATTCTTTATCTCAGGATTCTTGGCATTTCATTTACTTCAACTTGTTATGTTTTAGCGACCCATCTTATTTAGACTGTTTACAGGCTCATTATTCATATGGTTTCCTGATGCAGTCGGGAAAATTCGATTAACCAACACTTGGAATTGTTCTGTAATACCACTAATTGGATGACCCTTGGACACATCTGTTACAAAATTACCTACGCGATCCACAAAGTCTGGATTCGCTGATACGTAAACATTCTTTACGCTAGGATCACTCTTCTTAACAAGATCCGCAATTTTGTCCTTCACTTCTTGAGTCATATACTGATCCTCATCCCTCACGACATTACTACCCGATTTAGGGGAAGTAGTCGTTAACCCGCGCATTAAACCATTACTATGGGTCCCAACTGTTCCATATCCATTGTTTATATTTGCTGGGTAATTACCACCCGTTTGATTTCTCACATTAGACCCTGTATCTGATATTGATGGTGCTCCAACACCCATCATGTTTCCATCAGTACCCAAATTACTTATCCCAGTGCCTCTTGTTCGATTCATGTTCGTTGATGTGCCGCGCAATGTATTATGGTCATTTATCGATACAGCAACATAAGCGTTGTGGTCCGTTAACATGACATTTGCTGATTTAACCTCTTTCAATTTAACGATTTTATCCGATAATTCTTTGCTGTGCCTTAGATTCCCCATAGTGGTATTGCTACGTGTATGGAGACCATCATTCACAGATCTCGTACCGTATCGATTGACACCATCATTCACAGATCTCGTACCGTATCGATTGACACCGTCATTCATATGGTTTGTATTATACTTCACACTTTTTGTACGTACTGTATCGTTTGTTTTTTTCGTCATCCCACACCCTGTTAATCCTGTAACGGTCATTCCCAAAAGAAGTGTTGCCGATAATAAGGACAAACTAACTGTTTTTGCTCGCACTCTAACGCCTCCTTATGATGTTCAAAATTTAATGTTAACATCATATAGAATGCTCGTTACTGTTCAGAGCTATGCTGGAAAGGTTTTGTATCTATTTCGAAAACCACGCCAATACTTGCCCTTTTTAATACATATGACAGATTATCATGCTCTATCGCACTTGGCTTGACAATCTGTCATATCAAAAAAAGCTGCACGAATGCAGCCTTATCACAAAAGCGCTATTGAGATTTATATCCTAACTGGTTACCATCTTCGAATCCTTGGGCAAATCCAGTATTAAAACCTTTATTATATGCTTCATCGTAGCTTTTACTGTTTGATAATCCCTTACCAATCTCAGTAGTATTTGTTTGCACAAGTACTACTGGAATTGCAGCAATTTTAGGTGTTGGGATACGGCGTTTTTTCTTACTAAGTAAAGTCTGTTGTTTTCTTCTAGTTGATCTGAATACTCGATAATATCGAGCGTTCCATGTTTTATACTTCTTTAATTTTAACACCCTCGTGCTTACTTTACGTGAGACACCTGTTCTTTTCAATCTGGACTGTACCTTTTTCTTAGTCATCCTCATTATAATGCACCTCCTAGCGCATGCTTGCTACAGCATATGCTGAGGTCATAAGTCGGTTCCTAAATTTTTTCTAAATATGAGATCTTTTACGTTCCATCTTCTTCTTTATTAGGCAATAAAAAAATATGAGGATCTACATGCCATTTATCGATAAATAGTTGATGATTTCTTGCGACCAGATCGTGCCACCCTTCTGGATATCTTTTCTTAAAGCTAGCACTTCCTTCATGATGAACAAGAACATCACCACACATTAATAATTTATATCCATGTGAACGCGCACGAAAGCAGTAATCGTCATCTTCAAAATGCCCTGGAGAAAATCGTTCATCCAGCATGCCAATCGTATCCATGAGTTCCCTTCGGAATAAGAAACATAACCCAACGATTCGCTCCACAACTTGCCACTTTGAACAATCTGGGATGTTCCATTGGCTCGCTAATTGGTGAAATTGTTGCATATCTTCATAGTCACATTGTATACCGCTCACATTCCTAGTTACCGGACCAATAATTCCAATTTTATTTTCACTGTACAAAGCACTGAGCATATTATTCAGCCATCCTTGGGATACAATCACATCATTGTTCAGCAAAAGAATCTGGTCTCCACTCGCGGCCGACATACCCAGATTACACGCGATCGGAAAGCCTGTATTATTAGGAAGAGATATGAATAAAATCTTCTCATTTCGACAATACTCAAGCGTACCATCACTCGATCCGTTATCAACTACAATAATTTCGTAGGGTAAATCTGTATATAAGCGGATAGATTCTACACAAGAAATTAACAAAGGTAATCCATTAAACGTTGGAATTATAATACTAGTAACGCTCATATTAGATTCCTCCGCTTCGCAAGTTGAGATCTTGACTCGTTTGGCAATTGAAGCCTCGTACCTGTCATTTCCATGACCGTACTTAATGCTTCTATATGATCCCCCATAATGAGTTGAGTAACGTCATTATCTAGACCTATATTTCTAGCTCTCACACGATTATGATTCACCACATCAACTCGGTGGACGCAAGCTACCTTAAGTCCTTTCATAATAGCTAATGCCTGAGCCTTCGGAGGAACGATCAATGACGTTACCCCTACCATTTGAATGGCACGACGAGATAATGCATGGGGTACAGCTGTTAGTGAGTTCGCCTGCAAATCATCTCTATTTAATACTCGATTAAGGAAACTTTTACAACGTGTTACACTATCCTGCCGGTAAAAGGGAGGGACCCAAGCGGAAATATCGTTTAATGCAACATCTAATCCCTTATCAACAGCGATCAAGAACGGCATAAGTTCACGTGCACGAATAACCATATCTCCATCGATATAAAGAACGATATCCGTATTCGTCAATTTCGTCCCAGCCGCTCGACCAACATCATGACCTATTCGATCAGGATAGTGAATAACGATTGCCTTCGAGCTTCTTCTTACTACCTCAAAACTCTGATCTGTACAGCCATTTAATACAACTACGATTTGCGAAATTGGTAATTTTTCTAACTCCTGTAATACTTGCCCTATGGTCTTATCTTCGTTACATACAGATATCACTACTGATGCAGAATGTGTTAATTCACTCATACCCTCCTTCATACGAGGGTTATTTCTCGGTTGCGCTTCACTAATGCGTTGATGCCAAGGGCGTTTAATATATCTCGTTCTTCTCCTCAACTTGATTCGTGATTTGATAGCAATTCGCTTCCTTTTCATATCTCACCTCACCTTATCCCGCTTACGCTGCAGGTCCGAGTACCCTGCACGAGGTCCCTTCTGTTTCAACAACCAATTGATGGCTTCCAGATGATCTCCTGTTATCATCACTTCTAAGGGATCAAGATTATTCTTTTTTACGCGACGAGGATTTAATTTCCCGACCTGTATAGAATGAACTGGCTTAACTTTCAATCCCTTGGATAACGCTATAGTTTGAGCAAGTGGAGGAATAGCCAAAGACTCTGCACCTATCTCCTTCAGTGCTCTTCGACTAATTGCATGAGGAACAGTCGTAAGTGAGGCTCCTTTTAAATCAGAGCGCCCCAACATGACATTTAATGCGTGCTTGGACAATATCACACGATGCACCGGTATATGATGAATAGGTCCTCTATAATCATTCAGTGCGACATCCACACCCGATAAAACCGCCCTAACAAACGGTGCAAGTTGGGATGATGGAATAACCATATCGCCATCAATAAATAAAAGCACTTTCCCCTTTGCCGTTTGGGCTCCAACAAATCGTCCCACATCATGCCCTAATGGTTCTTCTCCATGAATGACGATAGCTCCAAGTCTAGTAGCTATCCTGTCTGTACCATCTGTGGAGCCATTGGCTACAACAATAACTTCCGTACTCGGATGAACACGAGCCGCTTCACGTATGACTGCTTCGATCGTTCTTCTCTCGTTCAGAGCCGGTATAATGACAGATACCACTGGCAACTGATGATTTCTAATGCCCACTGGTTTAATTTTAATTGTTGCCTGAGGCCGATGCCTTGTCTTGGATCGGAGCCTTCTCTGCATGGCCAATTTCCTCCTCCAACATGAAATGGTAGCAATATTTATGCTGTTCTCTTCACATTTTATGTTTCTACCTCCGCGTATGGTAACGGCATATGTGCAATTAGCTAGTAACAATACCCACATGAGGATCGCAAAAAAAGCACGGTGTCATATTTCCCGTGCTTAATCATTTATATGAAGAATCTTAGATAGACGGACCTACGGCGATCCACGAAACAAAACCATACTTATGGCGGATACCTGGATTACGTACGACTTCAATAACTGCCGAGTCCTCTTGCTGAGACTTCAGTGCCGCATAGAAGAAGGGATGACTACACATTGCAACAATAACATAATGGATACTGTCGAATGCTTGATCGAACCGCACATCAACCTCTACACTACTCTCATCACCTGTGAATACGAAAGCGGTCATTCCAAACTGCTGCACCGACGGAGCACCTATACTACTGATTACTGGAGCAAATGCTAAATGTACCAAGGACACGGTATTGTCCGCCAATTTGGCACCTTGCACCGCTCCATCGGCTAACTTTTCATGATTGATACTATTATCGGCTAAAGATTCTGTTCCTACAGCTCCAGGCACAAGATGTTTACTGTCTACCGAATTTATTGCCAAATGCTCACCATAGATTCCTTGAGCAGCAATTTTGGGACCATACACCGCTTCATCTTGAATATGAGCACGGGTGACCGAATTATCTTCAATATGTTCAGAGGACACAGAACCAGGCTGAAGGTGATGCGTATGAATCGTATGGGACTTAATATGCTCAGCTGTAACTACTCCGCT
>LIDZ01014326.1_pt10 | contig 90940 bp, 72 predicted proteins | sample 644651 | NCBI WGS metagenome assembly LIDZ01 (sample SAMN03856242, study PRJNA289617) | food metagenome | isolation source: wine grapes on drying loft during traditional withering process | host: Vitis vinifera cv. Corvina | place: Italy: Gargagnago di S. Ambrogio di Valpolicella | collected 2014-01
GCAGGTGCTCTGACCTGGTCACTCCTCTTTGTTTCAATTGGCTACTTTATAGGTTCCAATGTTTCCTTCTCCTAGACAGTTCTTCAGGACATCCTGCTTTATTTAATGCAACGCTCCGTTCACGAAGCGTCCACATGCACTTACGTCTATCTTACTCCAACAACAGGGGGTGGCCCAAGCAACCATTTTATGGATCTTGGGGCACTCCCTGTTTGTTGTGTACGATAGGCATTAGCGAGCGCTAGCGAGCGGTTGTCTGTATGCGATTGTTCATTTACGGGCGCTATTTAACATTGCCTTGTAGGCTACCTCTTTCGATTTAAAGGAAAGCAGGAATCCGAAAATCAGAATAAACGCAGCCACTAGGTAAGGATAGGCCATATTCAGGTCAAATAGTGCCCCCGTTAATTGGGCCCACAATGTTGCCCAGGCTGGTAAAAGCTGCATTCAGCCATGCTATATAGTCCTGCTTTTCATCGGCGAATTTGGACATTTACGGTGGTAATGGTCGCATTAATGTAGCCCATCCCTTTGGCGCGTTCTGAGTCACTGGTGATATCGGCCGTATAGGCCATAACAGCGGGCATGACAAGTGCAGTGCTGACACCACCCAGCATTCTTGCCAGAAAGAGAAGGGGTAGCGAACTGACGGTTCCGAACATCCATTCTGAGAGGGCAAACAGTAGCAAGCCCGCAAGAATGACCTTTTTGCGGCCCATGGAATCGGACAGTCGTCCTGCAATCGGCGAGAAGACGAGCTGCGTAATCGAGAAAGCTGCAACCAAGAGGCCGAGCAGGCTTCCATTAATATGAAGCAGATTCATATAGCTGGCATAATTGGAATGATCATCCTGATTCCAGTGGAAGTGATGAAGATATTAAGCATGAGAAGTGCTATGGCCCCTCGATTTCTAAGAAGTAATGACATTTGTTGAGCCTCCATATTAATAATACTGAACGTTCGTTTTGTATCTGGACGTAAGAGAACGAAGAAAGCTTCCGTCTTCACTCAAGCGCTTTTCATTTATTGACTACGCCATTTAGAAAAACAGTGACCGCTTCTTTATGAAGTGTGCGTGTCTTCTCGGCCGAAAGGCTCCGCGATAGTTGGTTCGCCCCGAAAAAGAGGGCTTCCAGTATATAAGACAGATGTTCGGTATCATTCGGGACAAATTCGCCGCGCTCAATCCCTTCTTGCAGCAGCTTCCGATTGAATTCCAGGTGTCCGGCCATCATCTCAGTTATTCTGGATTGCACCTCAGAGGTTTTCTCCATTATGAAAAAATTCGTCGGCGGCCTTCGTTAGCGGATGGCTCAAATGGTCGGCGGCCAGCTGTTCGGCCATACCGTAGAGCTTATCGGTAGATGTCTTATAGAGGTGTGCGCTTTGCTCCCAGTTATGACTCCATTCGCGGTCCCACTCTTCGATTAAATAAAGAAACAGACCTTCCTTGCTTTTGAAATGGTAGTAGATATTGCCCTTGCTGCTGCCGCTACGATAACGGATTGTCCTTCCGACCGCTGTTGCCCTCTAATTTCTTGATTTTATACCGCATAGCGGTTGAAATCAGAGGGCAAAGCATATGCCTTTCGAAGTAGCTTTCCTACGGAAAGCTTGTAGGCGAACGCTAACGCTTCTTCAGGACAATTCCGTCACCTTCGCTACTTCGAACATAATCGATTGTTTTCTGCAAGAACTGAATTTGACTTTGAGGCAAAATATAATTTATATCAATGATAAAATATAATAATCACTGCAATCTTTCAAATTCGTATTACTGCTCTTTTTTTTAAAAAAGAACTGACAAAGCCTGACGGAATTTTTCCGTCAGGCTTTGTTAGATTTTACTTATTGAGCGCCATATACCTCAAAATCAAAGAGTGAATATCCGTATGCTGTGCCTCTTGTTACGCCGAGCACTCTTACATATCTTCCGCTCTTGGGAACAGTGAATGTAATATCATCAATTGCACCGTTGCCGGTTGTTGTTGAATAAGCATCTGTCCAAGTGGTTTTGTCGTTGGAAACCTGGATTTTGTAACCTTTAGCATAAGCATCTTCCCAGTTTAATTTTACCTGGTATACACTTTGGGTTACGGTAAGATCGACATAGATCCATTCGTTATTGTTTCCTTCATTACTTGCCCACCTTGTCGACGAATTGCCGTCAGTTGCTTTGGAAGCCTCGAATCCTGTTGATTCTACTGAACTAGCTACAGCCGTCTTGCCAAGAGCGAGGTTGGTGCCCGTTGTTGGATTTGCACTTGTTGTAGCGGTCGCTGAATTGCTGTTTGCCGAAAGGTTACCAGCAGCATCAACGGCTTTAACTGTATAACTATAAGCCGTTGATGCAGTCAAGCCTGTGTCATTAAAAGTGGTACCAGTCGGTGTGCCTACTTGAGTGCCACCGCGGAAAACTTGGTATCCAGTAACGCCAACATTATCCGTCGAAGCTGTCCAGTTTAAATTGATTTGGTTGTTTGATACAACGGCTGTAGTCAGGTTAGAAGGAGCTGTAGGGGCTTGTGTATCTGGTGTTGGGCTTGTTGTTGTAGCAGTTGCAGTATTACTATTCGCCGAAAGATTACCAGCGGCATCGATGGCTTTAACTGTATAACTATAAGCCGTTGATGCAGTCAAGCCTGTGTCATTAAAAGTGGTACCAGTCGGTGTGCCTACTTGAGTGCCACCGCGGAAAACTTGGTATCCAGCTACGCCAACATTATCCGTCGAAGCTGCCCAGCTTAAATTGATTTGGGTGCTTGATACAACGGCTGTAGTCAGGTTAGAAGGAGCTGTAGGGGCTTGTGTATCTGGTGTTGGTGTTACGCCGCCAGCCGTTGGTATCCACCAGTTTCCTGAAATGAAGAGCATGTTAAGCAAGTTGAAGGAATCGCTGAAATATCCCTCTTTCTTGTTCTTCATCCAGTCCCAACCAGAATTCACCCATGCTTGATGAGCGCTGTTTGTTGTCGCTGCTGATATAAACGGTGATACGAACACGGCTGTAGCATATGATCCTCTTGCTGTACCATTCAATTGATATCCGTCTTTAATGTTGCCTGGAACGCCACTTGTCTTACCTTTAATCCATACCGCCATTTTGTTAGCAATATCCCGGCCTCTAGTGTCTCCGTAAAAAGCGTAGTCCATTACAATTCTTAATGGAACCCGGCTTGCATTGTAGTTATATTCCTTATCATACGGACCCTCCAAAAAGTCGGGATCAGCCGGTTTAGGGGGATTGTTAACTACAAAGTCAGAAATTAGACCTGTAGTAGATGAGTAAGTTGTTGAGAATTGGCCGTAAACGGTATACAAGTTATTGATGACATTTAACCATATTGGATCTCCTGTAACTTCGTTAAAAGCTCTTAAATGGGAGAGCATCCAATCGGATGGACGAGTGTCAAATGTGTTTTTCCCATCCGAATCATCTGCAAGATTCAGCCTATTATTCGTTGTCACATTGCTTACTTTGATTCCGTTGGTGATCATTTTTTTGGCTTCTGCCAAATAGTTAATCGTACCAGACGATCCCCATTGACGATCTGCAAGAATCAAGGAATAAGCGATATCTAAATCACCGTCGGTAGCTGAGCCAAAATACCCTTGGGCACTGCTGCTATCCGCGACAATCCAGCCCATTAGATTGGCATTGTTCTTACTTTTGAAAGCTCTTGCCGTTTTGAATAAGCCGTCATAGATTGTTTTTGCATTCGAATCGTAGCCTGCCATCAGAGCTGTGATGACCATTCCATATCCTTGTCCTTCTGAAGTGCCGAGGGCAGTGTAAGGCTTAGAATCACCAGTACTTTCGCCTTTTACATAATATCCGCCAGGTAAGGAAGATAAGTTATTTTTTAAATATTTTCCTTTCCAATAGTCATAATAACTTGAAACTGCGCTATTCATTGCTGCCTGAGTTACATGGTTAGGCTTAATAATGCCTGGGTAGCTGACTTGCTGTGGAAACGGTTTAAGTTCTCCGGCAGCGTGAGCTTTGGGTTGAAATGAAGCAGGCGCACCAAGTAGTGACGTAAGCATGGTTAGAGAGAGAAGAATAATGCCAGTCAATTTCACCATAGGTTTGTTTGATTTTAAAGTGTACATTTAAAACTCCTCCTTTTATGGTATTCTAACAATCCACGACGCTATCACGGCCTCCTTTCCATATAACAAACCTTCTTTTAAGTTAAAGCGCTTTAACTTTTGGGCGAAATTGAATAATATGTTAGCGCTTTAACTTTAGGGTTATGTAAAAAGTAATTTAGAAGATGCTAGAGGTGCATGACGCGCCAATAGATCTACCAATGTTACTTATGGCCCTCTAACCTTGATGTGAGATATTTATTATCTCTTGATAATGAATTTAACATACAAATTTTGGTTATGTCTACAGTAAATTCATGATTTAATAAAAAAAGAAGATATTCAAGATTTTGAAGAGTATATACAATAGAAAACATGAGAACAGCGATACTTGGTCTAGTACAATATTGCCCTATGTACGGCGGGGATTCCAAGCTGATCTTTAACGATTTGATATATTTGTGAGTTATTTGTGAGTGTGAAATGTTACGATGAAGTAAATCTAATTTTACTATAAAAGGACGATACATTTGAAGAGAATAAATTATAGTAAGCTGACCGGGATCCTTTTGATCTTTTCGATATCTTTTGGGCTATTTATAGGGATTTATTCTCTTATAAAGCAAAGTCCCAATGTCTTGATTGCAAAGAACGGTGTGTTGGATTTGACCACTTGGGACTTTGATAGTCAAGGACTGGCTAATTTGAACGGAGAATGGGAGTTCTACGAGGATGAATTACTGGAGCCTTCTGACTTCATTCAAGAGAGACTTACGAAAGTCTCCTACTTGAGAGTTCCAAGCATTTGGTTAGGAGAAAGAGCCGATAAAGATGGCATGAATAGAAAAGGATTCGGGACGTACCGTTTAAAAGTAATGGTTCAGAATGAAGAACAAGTCTATGGTATGAAAGTAAATAGCATTCGAATGTCCCACCGATTATTTATCAATGGTCAGTTAGAGGGTGAAATGGGACGACCTGCAAAGGATAAGGAAAGGCACACACCTGGAAATACTCCGTACAGCACCTTTTTTCATACAGATGGACGTGAAATTGAAATTGTGATTCAAGTTGCGAATTATGTGTATATGACTGGAGGTATCGTCAATTCGATTCAGTTCGGATTGGACCAGGATATCAACAAATTAAACGGAATAGAACTTGGTATCAATGTTTCAGCTGTCATGATTCTTGGAATGTTTGGTGCCTATCATCTTAGTTTCTATCTCTTACGTAGGCGTGAGAAATCTTATCTTTTTAGTGGTCTCTATTTATTAACTCTCTTATCAGTCCAGCTGCTTATAGGAGAGAAGATTGGTCTTAAATTATTTCCTAATATCCCCTTTGTCTTCGCTTATAAGTTCCTTGATTTCAGTATATTTCTTAGTGCTGTTGTCATTATATTATTTTTTCATTCTATTGATGTACGTCTTCTGTCAAAGCGAAGGATTTATCAGGTGATCTCACCGATTTTATTTTATCTGGCTACTATAATAGTACTTCCTTATCCAGTACATAGTGAAATTAAGCCCGTGTTCTTCCTATACTTAGGGATAGTTGTTCTGTATCTTCTTGGGAAGATGCTATATTTATACCTTAATAAGGAGAAAGATGCTTCCTACCGCAAAGAATTGATTCTCTTTATCGGAGCTATTATTTCGTTAGGTATCTATATGATATTTGGTATTTTATATTCAGAGAATGCCGTTGATACTTCTCTTGTGGGGACGATGGGAGTGGTTGGATTCATCACCTGTATGAATATTTTGTTGGCTCTACGTTTCACCAATGCCTATGAGAAATCGGAGATTCTCTCGCATCAACTCATGATTTCCAACCAGCTTAAAGATGAATTTCTGACCAATACTTCTCATGAACTTAAGACTCCGTTGCATGGTATTATGAATATTACCTCCTATTTACTAGATGATGAGGAACATATTCTATCGATAAAACAGAGACAGAATCTTAGGCTGATCAAGGATACCTCCATAAAGCTGTCCATGCTAATTAACGATTTAATAGATGTCACACGTTTGAAACATGGTGAGTTACGTTTATATCCTACGGTTGTAGATCTTAGAGTGGTAACACAAATCGTATTCGATGTGCTGGAATTTGAGCTTTTAGGAAAAAATGTGAAATTGGTAAATCTAGTCGAATCGGATGTCTGGATTTTGGCAGATGAGAATAGGTTACGTCAGATTCTTTACAACCTTGTACAGAATGCTATTAAGCATACGGAAACCGGTACGATCACGGTGATCTCACATGTGGTTGAAGATAAAGTGAGAATTTCCGTGGAGGATACAGGCTCGGGGATTGCTGAGGATAAACATGAGGAAATCTTCGAGTATTTTGTACAAGTGAATGAGCCACTTCCGCAGGATGGATATACAAGCATGGGTGTTGGATTGTACATAAGTCGGAAGCTTGTAGAACAGATGAATGGACTAATCCATGTAGAGTGGTCAGAGGTTGGTGTAGGAACACGTATGACCTTTACTCTACCCAGTGTAGTAAATATGCAAGTCTATCGAGAGGTAGCTAGTACGTCCATAAATCAATCGCTTGTGGCTTGGGACGATCCTTTAGATTTCATCAATCAACATGAGTATACGATAATGGTTGTCGATGATGAGGCTTCTAACATCCGCATTCTTCTAAATATTCTAAAACGCCATCATTACAACGTCATTACGGCTTTCTCCGCTAATGAAGCAATCGAGAAATTGAAAGAGTATCCTCAAGTGGATATGGTTATTTTGGATGTGATGATGCCGAGAATTTCAGGAATTGAATTGTGCCAGATGCTGCGTAGCCAATATTCTATTCTTGATCTGCCGATTCTGTTTGCGACGAGTAAGGATAGCCCACAGGATATCGCACTCGGATTTAGGGCAGGAGCTAACGATTATGTAACGAAACCTTTTGATGCGGAGACCTTGCTCGCAAGAGTTCAGACTTTGATCGCTATGAAGACTGCGATTGAGGAGGCCATTCTCAATGAACTGGCGTTCCATCATGCCCAGATCAAACCGCATTTCTTATACAATGCACTAAGTAGTGTGATCTCCTTTTGTTATACGGATGGAGAGAAAGCAGCCTATTTATTATCGATGCTTAGTCAATATCTGCGCTACATTCTAGATATGGATCGTACGTCGCAGTTTGTTCCACTTTATCAGGAGTTGGAATTGATTCATGCTTATGTGGAGATCGAAAAGGCTCGTTTTGGAGAAAGGTTCGACTTTGTCTGTCATGTAGAGGAAAGTGTTCGTAATAAAGCGATTCCTTCATTATGCATCCAACCGTTTGTTGAGAATGCGATACGTCATGGATTATTCGAGAAAGAGGGACATGGGAAGGTTTCGCTTATGATCTATGAGGGAGACGAATATATCAAAATAATCATTGAGGATGATGGTGTAGGTATTCCGGATGATCAACTCTATCAGATGATCAAAGGAGATGGAAAGGTTGGAGGGATTGGCATTCAGAATATCCGCAAGCGAATGGATGTCATATCGGGAGCAACATTGACGATCAGCTCAGATTTAGGATTTGGAACCAAGGTCACGATCTATTTACCTGTGTCTAATGATTGAGATAGATGCTGATGAGAGTGTAGAATCTCGAACCAAATAGCTAATGCTTAAGCAAACCTTCTAGGAGTGGTTAAATTGTTTAATGTAGTGATTGTGGAGGATGAAAAGCCAATATTGGATTTAATGAAATATGTGATCGGACACAATCCTCACTATACCATCTTAGGTGCTTTCAGTAATCCTCTTGAGGCTTTGGATTGCTTCCCTGAGCTAGGGCCAGATGTGGTTTTCCTAGATGTGGAGATGCCCAAGATGAATGGGCTTGAACTGGCACAAAGGATGAATGAGATGTCGGATCATACGCAAATCATTTTTACGACGGCATACAAGAACTATGCATTGGAGGCTTTTAATGTTCAGGCATTTGATTATATTTTGAAGCCTGTGACGAAAATGGCCATTGAACGAGTGACCGAACGTCTAATGAAGCAACAGCGCCTAGTAACATCGCTAGAGCAGAGAGTACGACAAGCTTCGATCCGGTGTTTTGGAGGATTTGAGGTACGTAATCGGGATGGTATACCCGTTCATTGGCCAACACGCAAAACAGAAGAGTTATTTGCATATTTTCTCTGTCATTCGGGTATTGAGATTAGTAAGTGGTACTTAGCCGATTTGCTATGGCCTGATATGGATGAAGAACGTGCATCACATAATCTGCATAACACGATGTATCGTTTGAAGAAATTGTTGAAGGAACAAGAGATCGCCATAGATGTTAAGAAAGTAAATGAAGGATATATGCTGGATGCAAGCGACCTTACCTATGATGTTCTGGCGTTTGAGCGATATCTACGTATCCTCCCTGAAGGGGGAGGTGATGCTGCACAAGAGGAGTACTTGGTCTCTCTCTACAAGGGATCTTTATTCGATAGGAAAGATTATCTGTGGAAAGTATCGCTTGAGAAGGGATTCAGTAATCACTACAAAATGCTGATAAGCAGTCTTATACAACAGGACTTGGTTAATGAGGACTGGAAGAAAGCGGAGCTTCGGTTAGATCAATATCTGAGTATATATCCTTTGGATGAGGAAATGAATTTCTCTCTGTTTAAACTTTATGAGTATAGTGGAAGACAGGAACAAATCAAGAAACTATATACTAAGTTTGAGAATGCATATCGCTTGGACATGGGGTTAGAACCTTCACAACAGATGAGGAATTGGGTAGAAGTTTACTTGGGATAGCTGATCTTACATAAACGAATTAAAGATGACAGAGAGAAGATTTTCTCTCTGTTTTTTCTATGTTTCTATAGTTACATAATATCTTTTCAATTCATCCTATCTTGTGAGTTATTTGTGAGAATGATTTGATAGAATTCCAATGAACCTGCACGGCCAAGAAATTATGCGTTGTTAAATGAAGTTTTTGATGTATTTATAGAATCAAATCAGAGGGGTGATCCAAACTAGTGACGACCAAAATCATGATTGTTGATGATACAAAGTTTATGAGAGAAGTACTCAGGAACATATTCTTATCTAGTGGTTATGAGGTAGTTGCCGAAGCAAGCGATGGCGAGGAGGCAGTCCGATTGTATAAGTTACATAAACCTAATGTGGTTATGATGGACATAACAATGCCTGAGATGGATGGAATTGCCGCACTAATTGAGATAAAGAGGAACGATCCCGAAGCTAAAATAATCATGTGCTCTGCCATGGCACAGAAGAGATTGGTCCTCGATGCGATCATGGCTGGTGCAAAAGACTTTATTGTAAAGCCATTCAATAAAGATAGGGTGATAGATACCCTAAATAAAGTATTGGACAAATAAATACGTTATTCATACGTTTTGTTATAATCAATCTCATTTCCCCATGGATGAAGAGTCTGCTGAATTCTTCCTTTTTGGGTCTTTTTTCGCATCTCATTCTAACGATAGGGTGATTATTACGAAGTAAGAGGAAGTGGAAGTATAGGATAGGTGTCTGTATGAATATTTGTTACAGTGAATTGTTATGCAGTGAGTAGCTGGTGTATATCTCGCAAGGGTGGAACAAATAAATTCCTTGACAGTTGATAATGAGAACCATTATCATGATATCTGTAGATGCAAATGACAATTATTATCATTTAAAGCTATTATATGCTTATCACTAATATACATACTTGGAGGGATAGATTTTGAAAAAGTTAATAGTATTACTACTGATTGCGGCTCTTAGCGTAATGACTGCGTGTTCATCCACCAATAAAGCGGAAACAGCTGAAACAAATACCACTAGCAATGAGACGAAGGAAGCAAATAAAGCGGAAGCTACAAGCAAGGTATATAGTTTGGAGAACGATGGTGTTGATCAAGCATTATTCACTGAGGCATTGAGTCAATTCCCTACGAAGGTGCCAGAGCGTATTGTAACGACATCTGTGCCACTAACAGAGATGCTTCAATTGCTAGGTATTACACCTGTTGGTGTACCGACTTCTAAAAACCCGATTCCTGCGGAATTTGATGCGATAGAGCGAATTGGTTCGCCGATGGCACCGGATCTTGAAGTTGTGACAAAGCTTAAACCAGATTTGCTTCTAGGCGCGGAGTCACTTCGCAGTACATTAGATAAAAGTATGGAAGGCATGAAGCTGGATAAAGCTTATCTACGTACTGAATCATTTGAAGATTTGAAGCTTAGCATTAAAGTACTAGGTACTTATTTTAAGAAAACAGATGAAATGAATGCCGCACTAACCAAGATATTGGAAAAGGAAAATGAGTTAGCTAAGATTGCGGAAGGTAAGAAAGCACCGAGTGTCATGCTTGTCATCGGAACTTCGGATTCTTTCATGGTTATGAGTGAGAAATCTTACCTAGGTAGTCTAGTGAAAAAGGTTAATGCAGATAATATTGCGACTTCCGTATTGAAAGTGACTGAGGCGTACTCTCCCATTAATATGGAGAATATCGTAGTTGCTGATCCAGACATCATTCTCGTATTGGCTTCAGGTGATCATGGTGCTTCTAAAGATAAGTTCCAGAAAGAAGTAGAGAAGAATAGTACATGGACTAAACTCTCTGCTTATAACAACGATAAAATACACATCTTGGATTACAGTGTTTTCGGTGTAACTTCGATTCTTAACGCGGAGAACGCCCTGACTCAAATTTCAAAATATTTCTATGAATAGATAGAGGAGACAGCAAGTGATAAATACATCTCGAAGCAGAATTATTGTTACTTTCACGTTAATACTGGCAATCGTCGCAGGGATAATCGCAATCGGAGTTGGTGGAGTATACATCCCGATATCAGACATATTAAATACGCTCTTTGGTTCTTCTTCCGAAGCGGTGAATACCACGATCATATGGGATATTCGATTGCCCCGTGTATTGCTGGCGATGATCGTCGGGGCAAATATTGCGATTTCGGGCGCATTGCTCCAGGCGGTGATGGGTAATCCACTTGCTGATCCTGGTTTAACGGGTGTGACTAGCGGAGCGGCCGCTTGCGTACTTGTGATTATGCTTGCTGTACCAGAATATACTCAATTTATTCCGATTGCCGCTTTTGGTGGTGGATTAATTGCTGCATCCATTGTCTATGCTTTAGCTTGGAGACGAAGCGGTATTTCACCGGTGACAATTATCTTATCTGGCGTTGCGGTGAACGCTCTATGTGGCGGATTGATTGGGTTGTTGACGATCATTTATAGTGACCGGCTCCCAGCCGCGGTTCAATGGCTTAACGGCAGCCTTGCTGCGAAAGGTAATAATGCCTTGATGATGGTTTTGCCGTATGCGATTGTTGGGTGGATACTCTCATTCTTTGCCATACGCAAGGCGAATATCATTCGGTTGGGCGATCAAGTTGCATCTAATCTTGGAGAGAATGTGAATCGAATTCGTATTCTTTTGTCCTTATTAGCTGTATTCTTGGCTGCGATCTCTGTTGCTGCCATTGGGATGATCGGGTTTGTGGGTCTTGTTGTACCGCATATGGCTAGATTACTCGTTGGTTCAGATTATAAGTATATGATGCCGATGAGCATGGGACTCGGAGCGCTAGTACTGTTGATAGCTGACACGGGGGGACGTACCTTGTTCTCGCCATTGGATATACCTGCGGGCATTCTAATGGCAGTCTTAGGCGCACCTTATTTTCTATATCTGATGAGAAAGAAGGCGTTCTAACATGTTTACTGTCGATTCCATTTCGATTAGGTATGAGCATAAGAGCATCATTAACAACTTCTCTTTCTCCGCTAAACAAGGTGAGATTATGTCTATCATTGGTCCGAACGGCTCGGGGAAATCGACAATACTCAAGGCGGTATCCCGGCTTATTCCTTATCATACTGGTTCTGTCGTACTCGAAGGTACAGATTTGAAATCAATGAGTGCCAAACAAGTTGCACGTAAAATGTGCATGTTAAGTCAGAAGAATCAAGCCCCAAGTGATATGACCGTGATCGATCTCGTCTCTTATGGAAGATATCCGCATAAGAAATGGTTTGAGAGATTAGACAATGGTGATATGGATATCATCCATTGGGCTCTTGAGAAGACACATCTTACCGCCTATAAGGATCGACCTATCGTGTCTTTGTCAGGTGGTGAATCGCAACGTGCATGGATTGCTATGGCGCTTGCACAGCGCCCTAAAGTGCTGTTGTTGGATGAACCGACAACTTATCTGGATATATCCCATCAACATGAAGTGCTAGAACTTGTTCGTGAGCTTAACCAAGATATGGGCATGACTGTTGTGATGGTGCTGCATGATCTCAATCAAGCTTCTTGTTATAGCGATAGTATTGTTGTCGTGCAAAATGGCGAAAAGGCGATGCATGGTTCACCCAATCAAGTCATGACAACGGATATGATCCGGAAGGTTTATCGGATGGATTCCGAAATTCAATATATTCCATCAGAAAAGAAACCTCGCATCCATTTGTTAAGTACCGTGAAGTAGTCGTCATCAATTACATCATCATATAAATGGAGGAATTCACAATGAAAAAGCCAGTTGATTTAGAGAAAAATAAGGAAAATTATCTACAGTTTATTGCGAATCGTAAAAATCTAATTTTGAGTTTAATAGATGAAGATGGTAAGCCATTTATTAGTTATGCTCCTTTCGTTAAGAAAGAAGGCAAGCTTTATATCTATATTAGCAAGATTGCAGATCACTATAGATATACGGAAAGTAATGAATTTGTCGATGTGCTTCTTATTGCGGATGAATCTGCAACGAACAATAAATTTGCTACAGAACGTGCCCGTTTGAATTGTACTTCTAGCAATATTGGCAATGATGGACATGAGGATATCTTTGAATTGTTCAATGCAGATCACGGTTCAAAAATGATGGATTTGTTGCGCGGACTAGATTTCTCACTATTCGAATTAACACCTGTACAAGGACGTTATGTCGTTGGTTTCGGTATGGCATTCGATATCGACGTGGATGCGAATCTGTTCAGTCATGTTGTCATTGATAAGAAGAAAGACGCTTAAATAAAGGAGCCCGTTGTATATGACTTGTAATACTGTACTGCCGATATGGCAAGCGATTCAGGAACGGTTCCACAAAACGGTGAAGGCATTACCAGAAGAAGATTTGAGCCTACAGATCGGTTCCGCATCTATCGAATCATTGATTCGTCATAATGCGGAAGTGGAATTTATGTTCGCGGATTGGTTTTTCGGCAAGCGTATACCAGAAGAGCATAATAAGGCAAAGAGCGACGATGTGTTAAACAACAACGAGTCTGTTAACCGTTTAGAAGAGTTGGTTGATCTGTTGACGGCATCGAACGCGCATTTTATTGAAGCCATGCGGGAGCTTCCAGAGGAGGCTTGGCATCAAAGTGTTGAATCGCGTATGGGTCCATCAACACCCCTTGAAGCCGTTGGTAGACTTATGTATCATACCGGGATTCATTCAGGGCAGATTTCTCTGATTCAGAAGAACGCTCCTCGCATCTAAGAAACGTCTCATACTACTTTTTAAAACATAAACGGCAGAAATGCCGTTTTTTTGTTGTATTCCCGACTGAGCTTCGGATCCGTTGCAAGAACAGCTTTAGAAAGAAAATGGAAGGGTGCATGTCTATGTTCAGATTCTAAATAAGAAGGTAATTTGAGAACTCCGGTTCAAGTAACGGACGCGGCATACCGACTTCCAAAAACGAAGGAGATAATTGATGAAAAAAAAGTTTGCTGTAGGACTGTTGATGCTGGTATTCATGTTTAGCTTGGCTTCTTCCGCATTCGCCGATCCTCCTTTCAGACAGTACGTTACTGGTTATCATAGCGGTGAATGTGTTTATCTTAGTGGTGACTTTCTCGTCACTGAACTTGAAGGGGGTACGGCGGCCGCCACAGAAAGAGTCGTTGCAATACTTCATTACTATAATCCGACAACAGGAAAATGGGTTGGGATCTCTTATAATCAATTCAATATTAAACCGAATGAAATCACATCCAAGTACATTCGTCTAGCACCTTCTTATCCAGCTACCTCACACCCATCAGGAACGTACAAAGTCGAAATTATAGGAGAAGGTGCTTTATTGAATTGGACGGTCAATGCGAATATCGTTTCGTCGTGGCAATAGTCTATCTTAGGAAAAGCCGAGGGATCGGCTTACTAATCAAAAGAGCCAGTGCCCAATAATCGGCACTGGCGCTCTGTTGTTTCGATTTTATCCAATCGATTGAGCTTGCCTCTAGTGAATGAAACTGCTATAAATAATAAACTGCAAAAAATGAATATATCCTCAAAACCGTGAAGTTATGGAATAAGAGAAGGAGCTGAGTATGTTGGGAGATTCCAGTCAAAAAATCATTACATTTTTAATGTTCGATGGTAAGACTGAAGAGGCAATGAATTTGTGTTGAAGGAAGCGTATTACAAGCAAGTTTTTCGTTAAATGGACAAGTATTTATGTGAGGTAGTCGTGGAAACTGGCATTAGCAAAAAAAACTTGTAATATAAGTTGCCGAACTGCATAAATTCTTGAATCATCTATTGTTGTGAAGAATATTTAAGAGCAAGGAGGAGATATGATGATACGTACTCCATGTAAAAGCGAAGGCTGTTCAGCAACTATTTTGCCAACCACTGCTGAAAAAACAGGTGGTTATTGCATGCCATGCCGTCAGGAGACGGAGCGCCAAGAGAGGCAACAATATATCAAGGATCATCGTAGAGATGTGGATTTGTATGAGGGGATTGATGATCCGGTTGAAATTCTTAAGATCATGCACAACCGTCACCCATACGATCCGTTAATTCAATACATTCCATATGGACTGAACAAGGAGCAGTTATACATATCATTGACTGAAGAAGATACAGACAGAATGTTGGTTTATGCCATGAGCCTACTAGATTCGGGAGATGAAGATACTAGCCTGGACATTTTATTATCGCTGGTTTGTTATAAGAACAAATCGCTAGATACCTCGATTCCTGTGTTTATCAATCGCGATATATATTATCCCGGGATTTTGTTTAAGGATGCCTCAGTGGAGGCTCGGGATCAACTGCTGAATCGGGTGGAATATGATAAGGATAACCGCAATCATCTATTGTTAGCATTAGCTTGGATTGGAGATGAACAGATAGTACGGCGGTTTCGTGAATGGCGTGAATCACCCCCACCATGGGTAGAAGAACTCTATGTCACACCTGATACATACACACATGAAGCAGGTTGGAAGCTCAACGAAGACGGGGAGCGAGAAAATTTGTTTCATGAATTCAGTTACGCCATTGAGAAGTTAAAAGAAGTGGAGGATTCAAGTAATGAAGCAAGCGAGCCGCTAACCTTGCTGACTGAAAGCTCACATACTTGTCAGTGGTGTGGATCTAAGATGACTACACTCTTGGATTTCAAGGTAAGCCACCCTACGTTTCTTTTTTTGTCCATGTCAGGAGAACGGCTTAAGTTGGAGACATGTGTTATATGTAGCTGTTATGGCGTTATGTATATGGATGTTGATTCAAACGGTGAGTCCAGATGGAGTACATATAATCAGAGACCAGACTATTTGCCTGTATTTAATAATGCAGATTATGATAACCAACATTTAACTGTAAGTAAGTTCTTTAGGATAGCCAGCAAGTCTCGAAACAGCTACTACGCAGCTCACTGGACGTTAGAGCCAACGGTTTCACAGGTTGGAGGACATCCGACTTGGATACAGGACGCGGAGTATCCGGTATGTCCTTGTTGCTTCAAGCGTATGATTTTTTTCAGTCAGTTAGATTGGGGAGAAGTAGTGAAGTATGGAGAGGGTATCTATTATATGTTTATATGTTCGGATTGCAGAATTACAGCTACATCATTCCAGCAATCATAAATAGAGTCATTTTCTCATAGTAAATCACAATAACACATAACGATGAGTTAGAGCGGTTACTTCGAAATCGAAAACCGCAACGTTTCATCTTGTAGGAAAGAACTTAGCCAACTATACTAATGAATGTTAATCCATAAATAACCATGATAGGGGAGTCTACATGAAATTAGCAACATCAGAGATCGTACCGCAGATTGCTCTGCGTAGGAAGCGTTGGCCTCGGGTCATCGGAATTATTGGACTCATTATAGTGATTCTAATTGCATGTGCGGGTGGCTATATATATTGGCTCATGAATAAAAGTCTACCGGTTATTAAGGGAGAACTAAAAATTAGTGGGTTGGAGAAGGTTGTAAATGTATGGAGAGATGAGTCAGGGGTACCCCATATAGAGGCACAAAGTGAACACGATCTTTATTTAGCTCAAGGATATGTGACTGCACAGGATCGTATATTCCAAATGGATATGAGCAGAAGGCAAGCATCAGGGCAATTAAGCGGAGTCGTGGGTGCAAAAGCTATTGATCGTGACAAGTTCTTTCGAACATTCGGTCTACGACGTGCGGCTGAAGCTTCGTTGAGTGCGTATTCTGAGTCATCCAAGCAGGTGCTTGAATGGTATGCACAGGGTGTGAATAATTACATAAGTCAAGCGAAAGAATCAGGTTCACTACCAATTGAGTTTACGATTCTAGGATACGAGCCAACAGATTGGGTGCCGATTGATTCATTAACCATTGGTAAGTTTATGGCTTATGACATGGCGAACGGTTGGGAAGGGCAAGCGTTCCGCTACCAACTTGTGCAGCAAGTATCTCCCGAGAAGGCCAAGTCATTATTCCCAACGTATCCGAAGGATGGCGCAACGATCATTCAAGCGATAAAGGATAATCCCATTGACTTATCGGCATTGGCATCCATTGCGGTAGCTCCTGATCCGGATAATGGAAGTAACAATTGGGTTGTATCTGGAGCCAAATCAGCTTCTGGTAAACCGATGTTGGCGAATGATCCACATTTAGGATTAGATACGCCTGCAATTTGGTACGAGACGCATCTCTCTGCGCCCGATTTGAATGTCAGCGGCGTTATATTTGCGGGTGTCCCAGGTATTATACTCGGGCACAATGAGAACATAGCTTGGGGTGTTACTAATTTAAATCCTGATGTGCAGGATCTTTATATTGAAAAGAGAAATCCGGACAATCCTGATCAGTTCGAGTATATGGGCAAGTGGGAAGACGCGAAAGTGTACAACGAGGAGATTAAGATCAAGGGGGAATCACCTCTTTCCTATAAAGTCTTGGTAACACGGCATGGTCCAATTATATCTGAATTTGCCAAGGATCAGCAGCAAGACACAGCGCTTGCCATGAGATGGACAGCACTAGATGCGACGACTGAACTTGAAGCAATTCAAATGTTTGCTAAGGCGCGAAATTGGGATGAATTTAAGAAAAGCCTAGAGTTCTTCAATGCTCCCCCGCAAAATTTCGTGTTCGCTTCGAATGACGGTACGATTGCGTACCGAGCAAACGGCTTAATTCCGATTCGTAAGAAAGGTGATGGATCGGTTCCGGTTCCGGGATGGACAGACGAATATGAATGGACTGGATTTATACCTTGGGATGAGCTTCCAACGACAGTGAATCCTCCAGAAGGGTATATCGCAACGGCAAACAATAAAGTAATCAATGATAGTTATCCCTATCATATTACGGATAACTGGTCCCAACCCTATCGTGAAGCACGTATTCAGCAAGTGCTGAAAAGTAAAGGAGTGCTGACAACGGAGGACTTGCAGGAATTGCAGTTCGATCGTAATAATCTTCAAGCGGAAGAGTTTCTAGATGGGCTGATCACGAAGGTTAAGGGTAATTCAAAACTTCGGTCGATTGATGTGGAGACACTAGAGCTACTACAGAACTGGAATAAGGTGAACGATGCGGATCAAGCAGCGCCGCTCGCCTATGAACTGTGGATGCAACGATTCGACGATGTGTTGTTCAAGCCTGAAATTTCTGAAGACATGATGAAGCTCTTTAATAATAAGGCCACCGCTAAAGATGAGATGATTCGAAAGACACTTAGAGGTGAGAAGGAACCATGGATTGATGAAAAGGGTGGATTGGAGCAAGTAGCATTGCAGGCGCTACAGCTTGCAGTAGATCAAGCCGTTTCCTTACAAGGCAAACAACCTTCCAAATGGCAGTGGGGCAAGTTCCATCAAGTCGAGTTCCCCCATCCTTTAGGTTCAGTTAAGCCATTGAACTTGTTCTTCAATCCCAAGCCCGTTCCGATGGGTGGAAGCAAAGTAACGGTTGGTGCAGCAGGTTGGAACAAAGATACCGGCGAAGTGTATCATGGTGCACCTTGGAGAACAGTGATCGACCTAGCTGATCCATCGAAGTCGTATAATGTGGTTGCTCCAGGTCAATCCGGTAATTTAATGAGTAGTTGGTATAATGATCAGATAGACGATTGGAGTACTGGACAATACCATACGACAAGTAGTAAGCCTTCGATCTATCAAGCTGCAGGATATCAGCTGAAACTAATTCCAGAATAATGTATAAACGAAGCTTCCTAAACCACTTGTTAAGTGGGAGAGGGAGCTTCGTTTTTTTCATCTGTCTACTTGACAGGGGTATGACCAAGTTCAGGAAAGAAGACTGGGCTAAACAGACTATAAAGTAAGTAGTATTTGATATAAAAAAGTCTGATTTTTACTATGTTTTCAATATCAAGGGGCTACAGATAGTCGAAAGAGTAGCCTAAAATTAAACCTAAATGACTAAACAGATTTGTGAAATCATTGTCGATATAATATGTAAGGATAAAATTAAGGTCAAAAGGAATGAATTTATGAATTCAACTAGAAAAGCACTCTTATTTATGAATATGTTGTAGGAGTATAATTTGAGCAAGTTGTTACGTATATGAGGTTAAAAAAGAAGGTGTGATTATAGAGAAGCTTAAGCAAGCACTAGCGTTTGCCGATCAGATAAGAGAAGCAGCAGATTATGTAGATCCAAGCATGAATGACCAATCGTCCAGATGGGGACAGTTCGCAGCTTTTAAAGGAGATGCACATCGAATATTGGATGATGCAACAGCAAGTCAAGTAGAAGTGGATCAGGCACTATGGTTACTGATCTACGGTATTACGGAAATCGGACAAGAATATGTAACTGAGGGAACGCCTGTCTTATTCTCAGGGGAATATCCCGAAGGCTCTACTGAAATAGGTTGAATACCTAGTCCAGTGGGCACTGAAGATAATAGCATCCAAGTGAGGATGGAAAAAATACGGTATACCGCTAATTAAGCGATATACCGTATTTTTTACTACCTATGGGATTACTTCTCGATCAGGTCGAACAGGTGCACGAGTATGGTCGCAACCTCAGCTCGTGTAGCAGGGTCTTTCGGACGGATGGTTCCATCGTTGTATCCGTTAACTAGTCCAAGCTCGACCATCGTAGCGATGTCCTTGTTAGACCAATTGGATATGTTGGAGTTATCTTTAAATGTGTTCGTATGTTTGCTTCCATCACCCGACAGTTCAAAAGCGTTGACGAGAATGACCATCATCTGCTCTCGTGTTACCGGCTTGTCAGGTCCGAATAAGTCAGCATCCATGCCTGTCACAATCCCTTTTGCAACGGCGGTGGATATTGCGTTAGATGCCCAATGTTTATTTGTATCCTTGAACGGGGATTTTTCGACATTAGTCTTATCAAAATTAAGGTAGCGTGAAATAACAGTAATTAATTCGGCACGTGTCATTGCTTTGTCTGGCTTAAAGGATTTATCAGAGAATCCACCAAACAGCTTTTTCTCGCTTAATTGCGTAACTGGTTTATTAGCCCAGTGATTTTTCATGTCTTTGTACACTAGGGCCTGAGCCGATGGTGTTTCAATCGGCTTAGGAGACTCAACTTGAGGCTTCGAAGTTTCAAGTTCGGTAGTAGACTTATTTTGCATATTCAGAAGCTCGCTCTTCTTCAATGCGCGGTCTGTGATCCGAATTTCGCTAATCCAACCGTTAAATGATCCCTCATGACCATGGTCATATTGGTTGGATCCGATAACCCAGGGTTTTCCTGTTGTCATCATACCGCCTTGTTCGCCATCTGGATTCCGAAGTACCGGAGCACCGTCTATATACATGATCGTCTTCACACCATCATTTACAACGGCAACATGATGCCATTTAAAGAAGAGCTCTCCAGACCAGTTCGTAACACTATCATCATTCTTTTTGGGAAATACGGACCATTGCATCTCTCTTAGGGTAGATATAGCTAACGTAGCCGTATGGATAAAATCAATGTATTGGGTGGTGAGCAAAATAATAAACAAAAATGTAGTGCTGCTTTCGTTTGACAACTACCTTGAACTTGTTTTAACGTTAGTTAAATAGCAGAAGAATCCCCCACATACGGGGGAGAATTTGTGTACATCAATTCTATCAGTATAGATTGGAGCAATTCAATTGTATCGCAATTTGGAAGATTGTATTATCGACTTAGAGAAACATGGACATTTGGTTCGTATTCGAGAAGAAGTGGATCCTTATCTTGAAATGGCTGCGATTCATATGAGAGTTTATGAGTCTGGCGGTCCTGCATTATTATTTGAAAATGTAAAAGGTTCGAAGTTCCGAGCGGCTTCCAACTTGTTTGGTACAATAGAGCGCAGCAAGTTTATCTTTCGAAATACCTGGACATCTGTACAGAATGTAATGGCTTTGCGCGACGATCCAATGAAAGCGTTGAAACAACCTTTTAGAAATATCGGAAATGGATTTGCGGCAATGAAAGCTCTACCTTTGAAAAAGTTCGGGAGTCTTCCGGTAACTGCACAGGAAATTCAAATATCCGACCTTCCACACATCCAACACTGGCCAATGGACGGTGGGGCTTTTATCACATTGCCACAAGTGTATTCAGAAGATCCGGAGAAGCCTGGAATTATGAATTCAAATCTTGGAATGTACCGTGTTCAACTGAGTGGTAATGAATATGAAATGAATAAAGAAATTGGTTTACATTATCAGATTCACCGCGGAATAGGCGTACATCAAGCTAAGGCGAACAAGCTAGGAACGCCTTTGAAAGTGAGCTGTTTTGTAGGAGGTCCTCCGGCGCACACGTTGTCAGCGATCATGCCGTTGCCAGAAGGTCTGAGCGAGATGACGGTTGCTGGTTTGCTTGCAGGACGAAATTTTCGTTACAGTTATATTGATGGTTACTGTATCAGTAATGATGCTGATTTTGTAATAACGGGAGAAATTCATCCTGGCGACACGAAACCTGAGGGGCCTTTTGGAGATCATTTGGGTTATTACAGTCTTACCCATCATTTTCCAGTAATGAAAGTACATAAAGTGTATGCTAAACCTAATGCCATCTGGCCATTTACCGTTGTGGGTCGTCCACCGCAAGAAGATACTGCCTTTGGTGAACTCATTCATGAGTTAACGGGTGACGCGATCAAACAAGAAATTCCAGGTGTCAAAGAAGTACATGCTGTCGATGCGGCTGGTGTACATCCGTTGCTGTTTGCCATTGGCAGTGAGCGATACACCCCGTACCAGAAAGTGAAACAGCCGACGGAGATACTCACGATAGCCAATCGTATATTAGGTACAGGGCAATTGAGCCTGGCGAAGTATTTATTTATAACGGCTGAAGAAAATCAACCCGTAGACTCGCATCATGAAGTGAATTTTTTAACGTATATTTTGGAACGGATTGATCTTAATCGAGATATTCATTTCTATACCAATACGACCATTGATACGCTTGATTATTCAGGTACGGGTTTAAATAGTGGTAGCAAAGTGGCATTCGCAGCTTATGGAGATAAAAAGAGAGATTTATGCAGAGAAGTTCCCGATGCGTTAAAAGAAATCCATGGATTCGAAAATGCACAATTAGTGATGCCAGGGATTGTAGTGATTCAAGGGTCTAAATTCATCGATTATAGTCAAGCACAACAAGAGTTACAAGGTTTATCGGATGCTATTCAAGCCAAGGGATCAATCTCATCTTGTCCGATGATTATTCTGAGTGACGACAGCTCATTCATAAGTGCGACAATTCAGAATTTCCTGTGGGTTACATTCACGCGTAGCAACCCTTCCCATGATATTTATGGTGTGAATGGTCGCTATGAGAACAAGCATTGGGCTTGTGATAATGTGATTATTGATGCCCGTACCAAGCCACATCAAGCACCTCCATTAATAGCTGATCCAACAGTAGTAAAAAACATCGAGCGATTATTTGTTAATGGAGCCAGCTTGGGTGGGTTAAAGATAGAGTGAAAAGGGTATACAGCGGGAGAGACGTTCCAAGAGATTGTTGGTTCTTTACAGAGCGTCAATGAGCAAGTGTATGAAGTATCGGTAGCTTCAGAAACAAATGTCATGATGCAAGAGATATCCAGTTTCGCTACAACCCTTCGGGATATGGCAAATGAACTAGAGAACGAGATCCTAAAGTTTAGATTAGAATAAAAAGAGTAGCTATTTGCAAGATGAAACGGCAGAGATGCCGTTTTTTTGTTTGCGTCCAATCCGAATGGAAGCTGTGCAATGATTCGAAATATTTGTCTTTGGGGACGAATTGGGGGATGTTAGATTGTCAGTATGTCTAACAATCTATAGCTAATCCTCTTGTGCATCGTACATACAACCATACTCTGTTGTAACAGTTGTTTTTTTGTAAAAAAGGACTATACAATTCAGAGAATTAAATGCCGATATAAGAGAGTATCACACTGAAATATCTCAAATTAAATACTTCATATAATTACTAGGAGGCCCATAATGAAAAAGAAAAGTTTAGTATTTAAATCAAGCATTGTGTTATCGTTGTTATTTTTTTTATTCGGGAGTACGATGGCTTATTTTTCTTTCGAACGCTTACGAATGCAGGAAGATGAGGAATTGGCTACGATGGAATGGACATTACACAATTTGATGGTTCTGAATATTCCTACGATTGAGAAAGCAAAATCTTTGATCGCTTCAGACAAGCTCTTGAAGGAAGAAAGTATTCAACAATTGCAGCGGCAGTTAGATAGTATGAAAGAAAATCAAATGATAGCGAATAGTTATATTTATATGCCGGATGTGAAGACAAGTGGAGATATTAAAAAGATACAATTACTACTTGGTAACCAAGAATTGTACGACGGGGGTCAGTTACCAGGTACTACCTATGAAGCGAAGGGGGCTTTTGCTTCAGCTTTAGATAAGATGGAGAAAGACGGATATGCATCTTCGGATGTTTATACAGATAAATTAGGGGAATGGGTAAGTGTTGTCAGTGTGATTAACGATGATAATGGGAACAGGATCGCGATATTCGGAGTCGACTTCAACTACGGCATATTACAGGAAAAGCAAAATTCTCAGCTGAAAATGACGATTATCATTGGAGCAGTTCTTATTATTCTGTTTGTAGCGTTGACCATTTATCTAGTGCGAATTACACTACGCCCTATCAGAAAGTTGTCTGAACTGAGTAGACAGGTAGCAGAGGGAGACCTTTCCGTGAAGATACCTGTTAACAATCAGGATGAGGTTGGAATACTGTCAGATAACTTTAATTCGATGATCAGTAATGTTCGTCAACTAGTTCTTAACGTACAGACGACATCTTCAAACGTTACAACATCCTCGAGGGCTTTGACGATGAGTGCGGATCAGACTGCAAAGGCATCGGAAGAAATTGCGGATTCTATTCAAGAGGTGGCCACCGGCTCGGAAATACAAATGCAGTCGGCTATGGAAAGCCAAATTGCCATGGAAGAAATGGCTATTGGAATCCAGCGAATTGCGGAGTCCTCATCAAGACTGTCCGAACATGCTAATGCAGTTACAGGAAACGCCGAGCAAGGTAATAAAGTTATCCATCAATCAGTGTATGAAATGGAAGCCATTCATACGTCGGTATCAGGTACCGTCGATATATTGGCTGAACTTCAGCAACGTTCTCATGAAATCGAGAAGATTCTAGGCATTATTACGAACATTGCAAGACAGACGAATCTGCTAGCACTGAACGCTTCTATTGAAGCAGCGAGAGTTGGAGAACACGGTAGAGGTTTTGCTGTGGTTGCGAATGAAGTTCGGAATTTGGCTGAGCTATCACATAACTCCTCGCAGCAGATTTCAATTCTGTTAAATGATATTGTTACGAAAGTCGATCGTGCTTCGGGAGCTATGAATACGAGCATGGATCAAGTTACTCATGGGATCCAAGCCGTGTATTCGGCGGGGGAGACATTCCAAGAGATCGTTGGCGCTTTGCAGAGCGTTAATGAACAAGTACAGGAAGTCTCGGCAGCCTCTGAACAAATGTCTGCTGGGAGCGAGCAGGTAGCCGCTTCACTCGATGAGCTTGCTAGAATAGGCAGAAATGCATCACAAAATTCACAAAACGTCGCAGCTTCTTCCGAGGAACAAATGGCTATGATGCAAGAAATATCTAGTTCCGCTACCACCCTTAGGGATATGGCACACGATCTAGAGAAAGAGATCGGAAAGTTTAGAATGGAATGAAGAAGGCGATTTGCTTCAAATAATAGACTCATAGAATGATAATATTCCAATAACTTGGCAGTAAAAGGCCTGGTTGTTGTTTTTTTTAACTTGAGTGATGGTCTAAGTTATTCCCATATTCGACTTTTTTCGATAATCTATGTCCTATTTACTATAATACCTTGTTATAATAAAACCGTTAAACAATGTAGGGGGGCATGGTGATGGTCAGGAAACTATACAGAAATTATTTTAAAAACAACGTGTTCTTGAAAATGATCCTGCTTTATTCCGGTATTACGATCGTTACAATCATTACCTTGTCCTCCTTGATGTTTCGCTCTATGTCTCAATCCATCGTAGAGAAAGAACTTGATATCCAAAAGAATGCGATGGAGAGTGTGAGTCAATACCTAGATGCTAAGTATGTCGCAGTAAAAGACATGACGATAGCTACTTACCGTAATGAGTCATTGTCTAGTAATCTGTCATATTTCTTGACACATCCATTTCAAGAGTATGTTCAACATAAGTTGGACCAATATTATAACGATAATGCAGAGAAGTCGACGGATGTGCTAGAATTTCTAAAATTTCAGCTTAACAACGATGCGGATATACGGAACTTAATGTTATATAGTGCCGATCAGCAGAACCTATTCACCTTTGATCAGAATAAGCACTTAAATATGGTTTCGACAAATGCTGCTCATTCGTATATTCCCGATGTTATGGCGCAGGAAAGCAAGCATATTTCCCTGCCGAACGTGTGGGTTCGTACAGCGATCAATCAGTGGGATTCGCGTCTGTTCTCCGTCCGTGTCCCGCTTAATGATAAAATGACGTTAAAAAATATAGGTCAATTATTAGTTTTTTATGATGCCGATAAGATTTCGAATGTACTGTCCAGTTATAAAGATAAATTAAAAGGCGATATTGCCGTTATATCGTTGGACGGGGGTGTATTGTATGACTCATCCTCTCAATATTATGAGAAAAGTTACCCTTATACTGAACAATTATCTCTCTATAGCGATAAAAGTACCAAGCCGGTGGATAAGGCGATGTTTATTAATAAGCTAATCTCGAACGAGGGCGGTTATATGGTAATTGGTGTTGTTCCAAAGAATGTCATTTCACAAGCTTATAACGGACTCAGGAATACGATTATTATGATCTGTGCGATCTGTATTATCATCTCTATTGTTATTCCAACGCTGTTCGTAGCTAATTATGCTAAGCGGACAAGTAAAATTATTATGTTCACACGTAAGGTGAAGAACGGTGATTTGAAGGCTCGAATTGAGGACAATCGTGAAGACGAACTCGGGCAAATATCGAAGAGTTTCAACAATATGATGGATGACCTCAATCTCTATATCGATAGGGTGTTTAAAGCGGAAATCAAGCAAAAGCATACAGAACTGGCGGCACTACAAGCGAGGATTAACCCCCATTTTCTATATAATACGCTTGAGGTTATTCGTATGCGAGCTATCTCTCAGGGTGCTGGTGATGTGAGTGAAATGATCTACATCCTATCCGTGTTGTTCAAAAGCCTTGTTCAGCAGAAGGAGATTCATTTGTTCAAAGATGAACTGGAGGCATGCCGTCTTTATCTCGAACTGTTCCGGATTCGATTTAAGGATAAGTTCTCTTTCCAAATCGAAATCGATCCGATTCATTCTTCAAGAGTCGTGATGAAGATGTCACTGCAACCGCTGATTGAGAATTACATCGTACACGGGATAAGAACTGAACGGACTGATAATCGTTTATCGATTCGGGTTCTACAGGAGATAGGATTCATCAAGGTAATTATTGAGGATAACGGACGAGGAATTGATCCGGAAAGACTAGCACAAATAAAAGATTCATTGGACAAGCCGGAAGAAGAAGGAGACTCATTTGGATTACGTAGTGTGCACGCTCGTCTGAAGTTATTATATGGTCCGGCTTACGGGATTCATATACAAAGTGAATTAGACAACGGGACGACAGTAATTGTATGGTTTCCCGATATGGAAGGGAAGGGAAGTCAGTATGTATAAAGTACTTATTGTTGATGATGAGCCGTTTATCCTTGAAGGATTGTATAACATTATCAATTGGGTCGATTGTGGAATGGAAATTGTTGGGCACGCGGAGAATGGGCAGCTTGCAATGGATATTCTAAGACATACGCCTGTAGATCTGCTAATTTCAGATATCTCCATGCCGGTCATGAATGGGTTGAAGTTGATCAGTAGTGCTCGGGAGATCCAACCTAATCTATTGGCGATTATACTTAGTGGGTTCAGTGAATTTAATTATTTGAAGGAAGCGATGAAGCTCGGGATTGAAAATTACCTATTGAAACCCATTAATATTGAAGAGTTGAAGTCAACATTATGTACTGTGGTGGAGAAATTGAACCGTTTAAGTGTGGAACAATGGTTTGATAGTAAGGGCGTGCAAATATTAAAAGATAATATACTGCACCGCTGGCTGAAGGGTTACATGGCTATGACAGAGTTCAATGAGCGGGCTGACCTTCTTGGGATTGAACTTAGACGGCCTTTGGCTTCCGTATCCATCATACGTATTGAAAAGACAGGCGATGAGGTATTCGACTTCATTACTAAGCTGTTGGATAACGATGATTCATTTACACCATTTCGTGATATTGACGGGGACATCGTTATTCTTTCCTCTATGGAGGTAAGGGAGGAAGGAAGGCTGAAGGAACATCTTCAGGATATACATGAACGTCTCTCTGCATTCGGAACGGTACGAATCTCTATGGGAAGTGTAGGGTTTTTGCTTCAGCATGCTTCTCGAAGTTATGCAGAAGCCAAAAAGGCAATGGAGTATTTCCTCATCTATCCCGAACGCGCGATTATGGATTATAGTGAGCTTCCACTTAGTGAAGGACCATTCAAATCGGAATTTCCTATAGACTGGTCAGAATACGTCAAGCTTATTTTGGCGAAAGAGACGGAAAGTCTGGAAGAGCGAATCTGGCATGATTTCGAAGAGATTCAGAGACTGGAAGGTATGACACCAACCCGTCTACAGGATATCGCTCTTGAACTGATCATCCGATTTAAAATGCAACTAAAGGGAATTAATCACAAGGAAGAATCTGAACCTTTCACTTTGGGTTTTACTAAGGTCAGGGAAGCGGATAAGGGAAGTGATCTGATCAAGGCGATCCAAGAGGTGGCTGTTTCCGTTATCGATGCGCTGGTAAGAGATGTGAAGAACCCGGTTGTTCAGCAGGTGCTGAAGTATATTCATAAGAATTATGCCGGAGAGTTCTCCCTCAAGACATTAGGCGCAGCCTACAATATCCATCCAGTGTATTTGGGTCAGCTTTTCCATAAGGAGACGAACGAGACTTTTACCGGATACATTAATAAATATCGTGTAGAAATGGCCAAAGAGCAACTTAAAACGACCCATCTGAAAGTTCATGAAATAGCTTCAAACGTAGGTTATTTAGAAAGCGGATACTTTTATAAACAATTTAAAAAATATGTAGGGATTTCTCCGATCGAATATAAAGGGCTACTTTAGTGCTTTTGGAATATATGGAAGTATAAGGTTCACCTTGTGCTTTTTCTTATATTTTTCGAAGAAACGGTTGTACTGTCCTTAAAAAGGATGGTATAACCGTTTCTTCTTGCTAGAGTAGATTATTTTCTTTAATTCAAACACCATTTATTAAGTTTCTCCTCTATTTGTAAGTGCTTACATCGATTAAAGTAAAGATAGCCGTTAAGCAAAGTGTGATATGCGAACAGAGTGTACAAAGGCCGGCGAACTTTACTGTTAATGGCAATGGCGGGATTTGTGGAGAAACACTACAGAACAGAGGGGGAATTATTAAATGAAGAAGAAAAAGAGCTTTACTATTATGCTTGCCATGTTGATGGCTTGTACGTTGACGCTTAGCGCTTGTGGAGGAAATAAAGACAATAGTGCTAGTAACGTTGGAAGTTCCGAGAAGCCTGTTGAACTAATCTGGTATACCATCGGTGCACCACAGAAGGATACAGACCTCGTTATAGCCGAAGTGAATAAATATACGAAAGAAAAAATAAACGCTACCGTGAAGATGAAAATGATCGACTACGGTGATTATTCCCAAAAAATGCAGGTGATGGCTGCATCTGGCGAGCCGATGGATATTCTATTCACCAGCTCATGGGCCTTCGATTATGTACAGAACGCTAGAAAAGGCGCATTTACGCCTATTGATGATTTCTTGACTAAAGAAGGTAAAGGGATTACGGAAACATTGGATCCAGCATTCCTTGAAGGTTCCAAAGTAGATGGTAAGAACTATGGCGTTCCAGCCAACAAAGAGCTACCAGCATTGGAAGCATGGCGTTTCAACAAGGAACTCTTAGATAAATATAAACTCGACATTAGCGGGGTTAAATCCTTAGAGAGCGTAGAGCCGCTTCTCAAAACGATCAAAGAAAATGAGCCTAACGTCACGCCATTTGCTATTAACAAGGATTATGTACCGTCGATGCCTTTCGATTACGTAATCGAGAAAATGCCGATGGTAGTAAAACTTGATACAACAGACTATAAAGTTCTCAACCTTTTGGAAACACCGGAATTGAAGTCTAGTCTTGAAACAATGCATAAGTACTACAAAGCAGGATATATCTCTCCAGAAGCAGCTACCACGGCTTCGACAGATGATCTGTTCAAGACGGGGAAATGGTTCATGGATCGTGCTTCTACTCAACCTTTTGCGGACAATCAATGGTCGGCTAGTTATGGATATCCTATAGTATCCACTCCTGCGGGCGATTCTATCGTGTTTAACTGGTCTGTTATGGGTTCCATGCAGGCAATCTCAGCAAACTCGAAGTATCCTGAGAAAGCTATGGAGTTCCTGAATCTACTCAATACGGATAAGTATTTACGTAATCTGTTAGATTCCGGGATCGAGAAGGTTCATTATGAAAAAGTCGGCGAGAATATGATGAAGAATTTGCCGGAATCTAAAAACTATGATATCCCTACATTCTCAATTGGTAACGTTCTACTTACTTATTTGAACGAGGGTGACCCTGAGAACAAATGGGATGAATTCAAAAAGTTTAATGATGCAGGTAAAAACGCCCCATTGCTTGGTTTCAACTTCGATACTTCGAAGATCACAAATGAAATTGCAGCTGTACAGAACGTCAGAGAGGAATTCTGGTCCTCACTAATGACAGGTACTGTTGATCCAGATGTATATTTACCGAAAGCGCTGGAGAAAATCAAAGCTGCCGGATTGGACAAAATTATGGTTGAAGCACAAACACAAGTTGATGCATGGGTAGCATCTAAGAAGTAACAAGCACAGGAATTTTGAATCTGAAAGAATCGGGTGTTTTTTAGCTTCACCCGGTTCTTTTTTTCTTATTCGTTATAACTCAATGGGAGGGATATTTATGATCGGTGGATTTCTAAAGAATCTATTTAAGAACAAAGTCATGCTGCTTATGGTATTGCCCGGCACACTATGGTTCCTCTTCTTCGCTTATCTGCCAATGCTAGGAACGATTATTGCGTTTAAGCAGTATCGTTACAGTAGAGACGGATTTTTGGCCAGTATAGTACAAAGCAAGTGGGTGGGATTTGATAACTTTAAATTTCTGTTCAGTACGAATGATGCGTATGTCATTACACGAAATACGTTACTATATAATGTTGCATTTATTACGTTAGGTCTTATCATGTCCGTAATTCTTGCTGTGGTATTGTCTGAAATTGCGAATAAAAAGCTCGCCAAAGTGTATCAGACAGGGATGTTCCTACCTTATTTCTTATCATGGGTTGTAGTAGGTTATTTTGCATTCAGCTTTCTGAGCATGGACCGGGGGATGCTGAACCAAATCACAGGATGGTTTGGGATGGATCCGATTCAATGGTACTCTGATCCGAAATACTGGCCTTATTTCCTAGTTCTCATCTTTCTGTGGAAGGCTGTCGGTTACAATAGTGTCGTATATTTGGCAGCAATTATGGGGATTGATAGATCACTTTATGAAGCTGCAATGATTGATGGAGCTAGTAAGTGGCAACAAATCCGTAGTATTACGATCCCTATGCTGAAACCGATTATTACGATCATGACCTTGCTTGCTATCGGGAAAATATTCTATGCCGATTTCGGATTGTTTTATCAGGTTCCACGAAATTCAGGTACACTGTACAGCGTTACTAACGTTATTGATACCTATGTATATCGTGGACTTAAAACGACGGGTGAAATCGGAATGAGTACGGCTGCTGGATTATATCAATCTGTTGTTGGTTTCATTCTTGTTATGACTTCGAACTATATTGTACGTAAAGTGGATAAAGATAGCGCCTTATTCTAGAACCTATGGAGGGAGTGAGTACTGTGTCAAAAAGAAATTCAAAAGAAAAAGACATCCATCGCCTTAGAGGTTCATGGAATGTAGTGTTCAATTTAATCGCGGGTATTTTTGCTTTCCTCTGTGTATTTCCTTTCTTGTTCGTTGTCATCATTTCCTTTACAGATGAGGGAGCACTGGCACGTGATGGCTATCAATTGATTCCATCCCAGTGGAGTCTGGAAGGTTACCGGTACGTATTTCAGAATGGAGAAGCACTGTTGAATTCCTACTTCGTGACAATTTCGGTCACGGTCGTTGGAACACTATTGAGTCTCTTTATCACTGCGTTGTATGCCTATGCTATTTCGAGAAAAAGCTTCAAATATCGTAATTTTTTCTCCTTTCTAGCTTTCTTCACCATGTTATTTAATGGTGGTTTAGTACCGACTTACATTGTCGTCACACAATTGTTGGGACTGAAAGATACGTTTTGGGCTCTGGTTCTACCACTTGCTCTAAATGCGTTCTACATTATGATTCTACGCACCTTTTATACGACTAGTGTACCGGATGCCCTTATTGAAGCAGGTAAAATTGATGGTGCGGGAGAATTCCACATATTCTTGAAAGTGGTACTGCCGCTTTCACTGCCGGGTCTTGCGACGATCGGTTTGTTTAGTACACTTGGTTATTGGAATGATTGGTTCAATGCACTGCTCTATATCGACAACCCAAATCTAGTGCCGCTACAATCGATGCTGATGCGGATCGAAACGAGTATGCAGTTCATTCTTCAAAATTCACAGAATAGCTCATTAAGTTTAGGTGCTATGCAAAATATGCCTCAGGATACTTCACGAATGGCGATGGTTGTGATTGCGACCGGACCAATTATCTTCGCATATCCTTTCTTCCAACGTTACTTCATTCAAGGTCTGACTATCGGTGCTGTTAAAGAATAAACTCATATATAGAGAAGAGAGTGGAGCTATGATCTATCAAGACAGAGGGAAGTCAACTGAAGAACGGGTAGAGCATCTGATCGGTCTTATGACTATAGAAGAAAAAGTGGGCCAACTCATTCAGCCTTTCGGTTGGCAGACTTATGAACATAGAGAAGGGGAAGTTGTTCTTACAGAAGCTTTCAAGGCTCAAGTGGAGAACGGAGGTGTCGGTTCGCTTTACGGTGTACTACGCGCTGATCCATGGACAGGTGTTACGCTGGAATCTGGGCTTTCTCCGAGAGAAGGCGCTGAGGCTGTCAATGCGATCCAGAGGTATGCTATAGAGTATTCGCGCCTGGGTATCCCCATTCTGATTGGTGAAGAATGCTCACATGGACACATGGCCATTGGAGCAACTGTCTTTCCGGTACCGCTGTCAATCGGCAGTACATGGAACGTGGATTTATACCGTGAAATGTGCCGAGCTGTAGCTAGGGAGACAAGGAGCCAAGGAGGAGCGGTAACCTATTCTCCGGTGCTTGATGTGGTCCGCGATCCAAGATGGGGACGAACGGAAGAATGCTTCGGAGAGGACCCGTACTTGATTAGTGAGTTCGCTGTTGCCTCGGTAGAGGGACTTCAGGGTGAACGTCTGGATAGCGAGGACAGTGTGGTAGCGACGTTGAAACACTTCGTTGCTTATGGCAGTTCAGAAGGCGGAAGAAATGCCGGTCCTGTTCATATGGGACTTCGGGAATTACTTGAGGTAGACATGCTACCGTTTAAGAAGGCTGTCGAAGCAGGTGCTGTCTCAATTATGCCTGCTTACAATGAAATTGATGGTATTCCTTGTACGGTGAATACGGAATTACTTGAGTCTATTCTCCGCTCGGAATGGGGATTTGACGGAATGTTAATTACCGACTGCGGTGCAATTGACATGTTGGCATCCGGGCACGATACGGCGGAGGATGGTATGGACGCGGCAGTACGCGCGATTTCAGCTGGAATTGACATGGAAATGTCTGGTGAAATGTTTGGTCGCTATTTACTGGAAGCTGTTCGTCAGAATAAACTTGATCCAGCAGTGTTGGATCAGGCTGTTCGGCGGGTACTCACACTGAAATTCAAGCTGGGCCTGTTCGAACAACCCTATGCCGATCCGGATAAAGCTGCCAAGGTCATCGGTAGCGAGGAGCATATCAAGCTTGCACGGCAGACGGCTTCGGAAGCAATCATTCTACTGAAGAATGAAGCGAATACGCTACCTTTATCTAAGTCAGTCGGTAAGATTGCTGTGATCGGACCGAATGCCGATCAGGGATATAATCAACTGGGCGATTATACATCGCCACAGCCACGCTCCAATGTAGTTACTGTACTGCAGGGCATCAGTAACCATTTACAGAATGATCCTGCTCGTCTCTTGTATGCTCCGGGTTGCCGGATTAAAGGTGACTCTAAGGAAGGGTTTAAATATGCTCTAACTTGTGCGGGGCAGGCCGACACCGTTGTCATGGTGGTTGGAGGATCAAGCGCTCGCGACTTTGGTGAAGGAAGCATCGATTTGAAGACGGGTGCATCCAAGGTGACGGAGCATTCATGGAGCGATATGGAATGCGGTGAAGGAATTGACCGGATGACCTTAGAACTTGCAGGGGTACAGCTAGAACTGATTCAGGAAATTCATAGACTGGGTAAGCCAGTTGTTATTGTCTATATTAATGGCAGACCCATTGCTGAGCCGTGGGTAGACGATCATGCCCACGCTATTCTGGAGGCGTGGTATCCGGGACAGGAAGGTGGAAACGCCATTGCTGACATTTTGTTCGGTGACGTGAATCCATCGGGTAGGCTCACGATCTCTATCCCTAAGCATGTAGGACAACTTCCGGTTTATTATAACGGCAAGCGCTCACGCGGCAAGCGGTATCTAGAGGCAGATTCGCAGCCTAGGTATCCGTTCGGTTATGGTCTAAGTTACACGGAATTCAGCTATTCAAATTTAACAGTAACAGCGGATACAATGACCCCGGAAGGAAGCGTATCCGTTGCAGTTGAATTGACGAATACAGGTCAGGTTGAAGGTTCAGAAGTTGTTCAATTGTATATTACGGATGTCGTCAGTACAGTTACAAGACCAGCGAAAGAGCTGAAGGACTTCTGCAAGGTTGCCCTGCAACCTGGTGAGACCCGGACGGTAGAATTCACAATTTCTGCACAGCAATTACAATGTATTGGAATGGATTATAAGCCTGTTGTTGAAGAAGGGTTGTTCCGGATTCATGTAGGTAGGAATGTCAATGACACACTAAGCACTGATCTAATGGTTAGGGAGGTTCTATAATATGGAACGTATTACACGATTTATTCGCGAATTGTCCGAGCGTCAATGGCTCGAACAATCGGAACTCAGTGACTGGGAGATTACCCGGACGACCTACAAACTGCCAGGGGAGTACGAAGATCGTGCGCTATACCCAGAGGGAAATGGATTGGCCCATTTTCCGAGTGTGCAGGGGACGACCTACTTCTTCAGACGAGTTGTTGAGCTGTCGGAAGACTGGATGAATGGCGACGCGGGCTTGTTGTTTGAATCGGGTGGAGAGGGTTTGCTCCGTATAAATGGCTTATCACGTCAGGGACTTGATCGGAATCATACGTATGTGACGTTAAATCCGATATTACAGCAGACAGAAACCACCGTCAGTACGCTTGAATTGGAAATCGAATTATATGATCCGATTCCCGAGCCGGTCGATCCGCTTAATCAGCAGGCCGTTATTCAGCCGCCAATTCGCTCGGTACGTAGTCTGCTTGTGATGCCTAATCGTCCAGTTCAAAGCCTGATGCATACGGTAACAGTGATCCGAGCATCTGCTGTTCTTTTACCAGAGCAGGATTTCCGTCGTAATCGACTGATTCAAGTGCTGTATGAAGCGATGGACACATTTGTTGCCATGGACGAGAAGGAAATACGTGAAGGTAGTACAATCATCTCGTTAGAAGAGAAATTGAAGAAGCGTGTAAACGAGATTGGTGGAAATGCCGAAGGGATTCAGCATATGGTTGGGCAGTCGCATATTGATATTGCCTGGTTGTGGCCGGTTCGAGAGACGGTACGTAAGACCAGCCGTACATTCTCCACCATTGATGCGTTGATGAGCGAGTATCCCGATTTCAAGTATGCGCAGAGCCAGCCATTGCTCTTTTCTTTTCTCAAAGAGAACGACCCGGAACTTTATGAACGGGTCAAAGCAAGAATTGCAGAAGGGCGCTGGGAGCTAGTAGGTGGGATGTGGGTCGAGCCGGATCTGAATATACCAAGTGGTGAATCACTTATGCGACAGATGCTCTATGGACAGCGGTTTTATAAAGAAGAATTCGGGATGACTTCTGAAATTGAATGGCTTCCGGATACGTTCGGATACTGCGCTTCGCTGCCACAAATCTTGAAGCATGGCGGTGTGAACTATTTCATGACCACCAAACTTGGCTGGAACGACACCAACGTATTTCCATATGATCTGTTCCATTGGGTTGGAATCGATGGAACACCAATGCTTTCATATCTCAATCATGGAGTGAATGAGAACACGATGCCTAAGGATATCCATGATCATTGGCAGTCCTATAGGCAAAAAGATAACCATGATGAACAAATGTTATTGTACGGACACGGTGATGGGGGCGGTGGTGTAACCCGCGAAATGCTTGAATATATAGAGCGTGGTGAGCTGATGGTTGGCCAACCGGAGGTCCGATATAGCACAGCCGCAGATTTCTTCAGCGGAATAACAGAGCAGGATCCAAAGTTGCCACAGTGGCGTGGAGATCTGTACTTGGAGCTTCACCGTGGGACCTACACAACGCACGGACGGAACAAGAGGAGCAATCGCAAGGCTGAAATATTGTATCGTGAAGGGGAACTTTGGAGTGCTTTGGCGGCACCATTGCTGACACAGGCAGAAGAACGTGAAGTCCAGGGCATCCTTCACGAGGGATGGAAACTGATTTTATTGAATCAATTTCATGATATTATACCAGGCTCTGCTATTACGGAAGCCTACGAAACATCTGAGAAAGAATATACACAAATTTTCGAAAAAGGAAACAGTGGTCTTCAGTATGGACTAAATAAACTTGTTGCCGATATAACAACGGAAGGAACAGGTACCCCATATCTTATCTTCAATAGCTTGGGTTGGGAGCGGGATACTGTTGTTGAGAGCGAAATAACAAGTGATAAAGCGTATGCTGCGTTCTTTAATCATGAAGGTAAACGTCTGGATACCGATAGGATACGAGGAGAAAATGGAGACAACGATAAATTGTCCGTCCGTGTATCGGGTATTCCGGCATTTGGATATAAGATAGTATGGCTTAGAAATGAAGAAATGAATGTCTCACCTGAGGCAACGGATCGACCGAATATGCTCGCAGATCATTGGGAAACAGCATTCTACAGCGTTCGGTTTAACGCTAATGGAGAAATGATAAGCTTGTTCGACAAGAAGGCCCAGAGGGAAATTGTGAAGGTGGGTGAACTGGCCAATCGTTTTCATTTCTACCATGACCGTCCTACACTGTGGGATGCTTGGGATATCGACGAACGTTATGAAGAACAGCGAGCAGGCGAAGCGGTGCTGCTTGAGAAGAAGCTGATTATGGCCGGGAGTACACAAGATATTCTCAGGTTCCGCTGGCAGATTCATCAATCTGAAATCACGCAAGATATCGTATTTTACCATCACGATTCTCGAATTGACTTTAAGACGCATGTACGTTGGAATGAGTCACACAAGCTACTCAAAGTAGGATTCCCAGTTGATATCGTGACGGACAAAGCGACGTATGAGATTCCCTTTGGTGCGCTAGAACGACCAACGCACCGCAACACGAGCTGGGAGCAGGCGCAGTATGAAGTTTGTGGTCACCGCTTCGCTGACGTGTCGGAAAGAGGATATGGAATCAGTCTGTTGAATGATTGTAAATATGGTTATGATGTCCAAGGCAGTACCCTTCGATTGTCACTATTACGGGCACCTAAGTGGCCAGACATAACCGCTGATTTAGGAGAGCATGAGTTCACTTACTCGCTATATCCGCATGCTGGAGATTGGCGGACTGCCCATACGGTAAGGAAAGCGGCAGAGCTTAATCACTCGATGCCTGTTGTTGTAAGCGAACAACGGAAGGGAACGCTACCGTCTTGCTTGTCGTTCATTCCATTCAAGAGTCAAGAAGTGGTACTGGATACCATTAAACCAGCAGAAGATGGCAATGGTATCATTCTTCGTTTCTATGAATCTTCTGGTGGACGCGAGAATGTATCTTTAAGTTGGCCTTATGCGCTTACGAATGCTTATATATCGAATGCTCTTGAGGAACAATTTGAAGAACTGGAAATGATCGAGGGAACCATTGAACTTCAATTTTCCCCATATGAAATTAAAACGGTGAAACTAATCCCAAACATATCATAAAGGAGTGACCATGATGGAACAATTCAGACTTCCAACCATCACAATGCCGAAGTTTCCACTTCCGCAGGCTATTCAAGAAGTATTGAACGAGGCAGAGGAGAAGCTCGCTCATCGTCCTAAACTGCTACAGCTGTTCAAGAACTGTTTCCCGAATACACTAGAGACGACGACCAAGCTCATGGATGACGGAACAACGTTCGTGATTACGGGAGATATCCCAGCTTCATGGCTTCGTGACTCTGTGGAGCAGGTCATGCACTACATCCCGTTTGCCAAGAACGATGCTGATCTTCAACGTATTATTAGTGGGTTAATCAAACGTCATATCCAATATATTCATATCGACCCATACGCGAATGCATTTAATGAGACGGCCAATGATTGGCATTGGAGTACGGCAGATATTACAGAAATGTCCCCGTGGGTATGGGAACGTAAATTCGAGATCGATTCTCTATGTTTCTCTATGCGTCTAGCGCATGCTTATTGGAAAGAAACCGGACTGACTGATATATTCGATGCCGGATTTAAGGCAGCTATGGTTAAGATATTTGACTTGTTTAAAACGGAGCAGCGACATTTCGAACTATCACCTTACCGTTTTACGCGTAATAACGGAATTCCTGAGGATTCGCTACGTAACGACGGAATGGGTATGCCTGTCAACTATACTGGCATGGTATGGTCTGGTTTCCGGTCGAGTGATGATGCATGTGATTTTCATTACAACATTCCAGGAAATATGTTCGCTGTGGTTACATTGCGTCAGATGCAGGAATTCGCAGAATGGGTATTCCGTGACATGGGCTTGTTGGACGAGCTTAAAGCACTGGAAGCGGATATTGATCACGGGATCCAGCTGTATGGTATTTACCGTCATCCGACATTCGGACCGATCTATGCCTACGAAACCGATGGTTTCGGCAATTACTGCTTGATGGATGATGCCGGAACACCGGGACTTATGTCTATTCCTTATCTAGGTTATGTTACGGCAAACGATGAAATCTATCAGAATACGAGACGTTTTGCCTTGAGTAAAGAGAATCCATTTTATTTTGAAGGTTCAGCAGCTAAAGGTATTGGCAGTCCGCATACTCCGAAAGGATACATCTGGCATATGGCCTTGTCTATGCAAGGATTGACGGCTTCAACGAAGGAAGAGAAGCTAGAAATGATTGCAATGCTAGAGGCGACAGATGCAGATACAGGATTTATGCACGAAGGTTTCCATGTCGATGACCCTAGTATTTTCACTAGAAAATGGTTTGCTTGGTCCAATAGTTTGTTCTCCCAGCTTGTCTACAAAGCGATGAAGGAGGACCTTCTATGAGTAAACCGATAGTTATATTTTACGATTCAGAGTTTCCAATATCTGGTTCAATATCTGAGCAGGCTATCGAATCGATGAGTCGTTTCGGCACTATTGTGAATGGGGATCAGCTTGCAGAAGCACTTCGGGGAACCGAAGGCGGATGTTTCATCAACATGCACGCGCCCTATTTTCCGAAATTGGCATGGCCGGACATCCTTGACTATTTGAAAAGAGGCGGCGGGCTGATCAGCATCGGTGGTGCCCCATTCAAACATCCAGTTCGCCGAGAAGGCGGACAATGGCATGTAGAAGCTGAACAGACTTCTTATCATCAGCAGCTGTATATTCATGAGGCTCTACGCGTTGAGTGCTCAAGCATCCAATCGCTAGTAGCATCGGATGACATTCCTCTGCTTAAGGGTCAAGAGTCTCTGTTCACGCCGAGTACGGATACATGGAACCTTGTGCCGCATACGACGAAGACGAGTGATCTACCGCATCAAATGGGTTCCTCAGGTCCGATGAGCACACGGATTTATCCGCTACTGAAGGGACTTGTGATGGACGGCCGGGAAATGGCTGCTCCAGTGGTACTTTGGGAGAATACGCTCGGTTTGTTTGGAGGTTCGCGCTGGTTGTTCGTAAATACATCTGTGACTGCTTCTTTAGGGGAACAAGAGGGTCTATCCGCGATACACACATGGGCTGAATTTTGTGCCAAGGGCGTTACGGAAATGTGGATTAAACCGACTTACGGGTCCTATGAGTCAGGAGAACGAGCAATGCTAACGCTTCAGATTCAGCAGCTCGAACGGGTGTTACTATCTTCCCAGAAGGAAGAACCATGGAAGTTTACGATTACGGTACACCATGAAGAAGATGCGTCCCTACGATGGTCCCACAGCTTAGAGATGAAGGCTAATGCTGAACTGAACATTGTTCGTCTCCCTGTTCCTTTGGAAATCAGAAGCGGTCTGTACCAGATTGAATGCAGAGCAGAATCCAGTGACGGTGAAGTTCGCATGCTGCGTCAAGGTTTCTGGGGACATGCTCCTGAGATGCTGGCAGCAGGAGAACCGGTAACGGCTGGAAGAGATTACTTCATAAAGGACGGGCGTCCGCTACCGGTAGTAGGGATGACCTATATGACAAGTGATGTAGCTCGGAAATTTCTATTCCTTCCAAATGTTGCTGTATGGAATCGCGATATGGCTCAGATGCGCAAGGCAGGGATTAACTGGATTCGCACGGGTATTTGGACAGCCTATCGTAATGTGATGCAAGACGATGGTCATGTCTCTGAAGATGTACTACGCGCGATTGATGCCTTTATCATGACGGCGAAGAAGAACGACCTTCAGGTAACCTTTACGTTCTTCTCTTTCACTCCCGAAACGTGGGGAGGCGTGAATCCTTATCTGGACCCACAGAGTGTGGAAGCCCAGAAGAGATTCATCCGTTCTATCGTATCTCGCCATAAAGAGACTTCGAATGTAGACTGGGATCTGATCAATGAACCGTCGATGTTTGATCCGGTACGTATTTTCTCAGCTGGTCCGAGTTCGTGTCATGACCGCTTTGAGAAGCAAGCTTTCGTAGAATGGCTTCAAGCGAGACATGGCGTGATCGAATTGCTTCAGGAACGCTGGAACATGACGCCAGATGAACTTCCGAGCTTTGCTTCGGCACAACTTCCGGAATCATCAGAGATTAACTTCGACGTGCAAGATATGCACAATGCTAAGCGGGGAACACGCTGGCTTGATTACTGCTTATTCTCCATGGATATGCATAACCGCTGGGCGAAGCAGTTAAATGATACTATTAAGGAACAATGTCCAGGTCATATGGTAACGGTTGGCCAGGATGAAGGGCTTGGAGCGCAACGTCCTTCGCCGTTCTTCTACGAAGAAGCGGTAGATTATACGACCGTGCATTCATGGTGGTTTAACGACTATCTGACGTGGGATGGCATCTTTGCCAAGACCCCGAATAAGCCAAACCTTATTCAGGAGACAGGCGTCATGTACGTCGAAACCCCAGATGGACTAGCTAAACGTTCGGAGCAAGAGCTACACAGCTTGCTGGAACGTAAGTACGCTTACGCCTTCGGAACTGCCGGTGCTGGAGCTGTGCACTGGATCTGGAACACGAATTTCTATATGGATAATGCGAATGAGTCCCATATCGGGGCGCTGAGAGCAGATGGAACTGAGAAACCAGAGGCGAACGTATCTTATGATTTTGGTCAGTTTATAGAAAGTATCCGCGATGTGTTTGGTGATCGGAAGTTGGAAGAGATAGCAGCAGTGTTCCCTTATTCTAACGATTTCTCAAACCGTAAGTTGGCCTTTGCTGCTACAACGCAGCTTACCCGTATTCTTGCTTATGATCTCAAAATGCCTTTCCGAGGTGCTTCAGAATATCACCTGGATGACTTGGAAAAGAATCCAGTGAAACTTATTATGCTACCGAGCGCGCATAACTTCGACGATGCAGCGATGGAACAGCTGATTCGTATTGTTGAACAGACCGGAGCGGTTTTACTTGCCACTGGCCCGCTTAACATAGATGCATACTGGCGCCCATCAGAACGCCTGAGTGATATCCTCGGCAAGCACGAGCAACGAAATGTGCGCCGCGAAGAAGTGCTTGACCTGCAGGGCGAAGCACTGCCTGTCTCTTTCGGTCACCGTCGGATTGCTGAGGTGACAAAGGAAGCACCTGTTTACGGATCACTGAATAGCTCCATCGGAGATTCCGTCGTGAACATTCCACTGGGTAAAGGGCGACTCATCTGGAGTCCGCTACCTGTTGAACTGAGCGAACGTAGCGACACGACAGCAGCTTTGTACCGCTACGCGATAGACGCTGCTGGTGTAGAGCGTGAGCTTGAATGGCTTAGTGGTGGCAACTTGCCTGGTGTTTATGGACGCAAGTTGAGCTTCAGTACAGGTGCTCTCTTCACATTCGTGTCGGAGTATGCTCTGGACGCGAAGATCGAGGTGAAGGACCCTGCAACCGGTAGAACCTACGCGTTTGTGCTTGAACAAGAACGTTCTGTGTTGTTCGCAACGAATGAAGCCGGAGATCTGCTCGGCGTATATCGCCCACTGGAAGTTGAGATCAACATAAATTAATAATCTCTGTTTCTACGTTAAGCGTCCGTTTAGCGTAGAACGTATTTCATAATAGGAGGTTTTCATAATGGAAGCATCAAGTAAACGTCAGACTGCTCACATCATTTCACATACACACTGGGACAGGGAATGGTATCTACCTTATGAGAAGCACCACGTGCGCCTAGTACAATTGGTTGATGCATTGCTCGATAAGTTAGATTCAGGTAGCGAATTCAAAAGTTTCTTCCTAGATGGACAAACGATTATCTTGGAAGATTACCTACAGGTTCGCCCTGAGAATCAGGAGCGTCTACAGAAATATATTACGGAAGGACGCCTTCTGATTGGACCTTGGTACATCCTGCAAGATGCATTCCTGACAAGCGGTGAAGCGAACGTACGCAACATGCAGATCGGTCATCAGGATTCGAAGCGATACGGGGAGCCAGCCAAGATCGGTTATTTTCCTGACACCTTCGGACTCGTTGGTCAGACTCCGCAGTTAATGCAACAATCTGGGATCACGAACGCCTTTTTCGGACGAGGTGTGAAACCGACGGGATTCAATAATACCGTATCCGATGGTGGTTACGAATCTTCGTTCTCTGAACTTGTGTGGGAAGGTCCAGACGGATCTAAAGTGCTTGGAATTCTGTTTGCCAATTGGTATTCGAACGGAAACGAAGTGCCTGTAGATGAAGCTGAAGCAAAACTATTCTGGGAGCGTAAGCTTTCTGATGTTGAGAAATTCGCATCTACAAGTGAGCTACTGTTCATGAATGGTTGCGATCACCAACCTGTTCAACTGGATTTGCCGGAAGCGATCGAAACGGCTAAGAAGCTGTATCCGGATATCGACTTTGTTCATTCAAACTTTCCAGATTATCTTAAGGCAGTAGAGGGATCAATGGATCGTAGTAACTTATCATCTGTAAAGGGTGAGTTACGCAGCCAGCGCACAGACGGATGGGGAACGCTAGTAAACACGGCATCTGCTCGCGTCTATTTGAAACAGATGAATCAAGAAGGACAGGTTATGCTAGAGAAGTTGGCCGAGCCACTTGCTTCGTTCGCTCAAGTACTGGGCAAAGAATATCCGCATCATCTGTTCACCTATGCCTGGAAGACGTTGATGCAGAATCACCCGCATGACAGCATTTGTGGTTGTAGCGTAGATGATGTACATCGCGAAATGGTTACTCGTTTTGATAAAAGTCGCCATGTAACGGAAACCATTGTTGACGATAGCAAGCTTGCAATTGCAGCAGCTGTGAATACTTCTGGGTTCACTGAATATGGTGATGACGTTCTTCCGTTTGTAGTCATGAACATGACGGGTTGGAGCCGCACCGGTACGGTGAGCATAGTACTTGACGCAGCGCGTCTTTATTTGAGAGAAGGTTTCTCTTTGGAAGAGACATCCCGTCGTATGAAGGAGCTCGACTTGAGTGGTCGTGTACTTGTAGACGAACAAGGGAATGTCTTGGCATACACACTGGAGGACTTGGGTCTTCAGTTTGATTACGACTTGCCGGATGATATGTTCCGCCAGCCGTATATGTGTCGCCGAGTAAAACTTACATTCCAGTCAGCGGAAGTTCCTTCGTTGGGTCTTCGCTCATATGCTTGGGTCCGTCGTACAGATGCATTGCCATTAGCAGTTAATTCCTTGCTTCAGGGAGACCGGGTAATGGAGAATGAGTCACTTAAGGTAGAGTTCAATGATGATGGTTCATTCACATTGATTGATAAAAACAATGGCAAGACGTACAGAGATCTTGGTGTGTACGAGAACACTGGCGATATCGGTAACGAGTACATGTACATGCAGCCAGTGGACGAACAGGCTTTGACGACAAAAGGACTTAAGGCGAAGATTTCCGTCTTGGAAGACACACCTTACCGAGCTTCTGTGGAAATTAAGCATGACTGGGAAATTCCAGCTTCAGCAGATGAATTGCTTGACGAGGAGCAGCGGGCACTAGTGTACTATCCAGAGCGTAAAGCACAGCGCAGTAGCCGTACCGTTATTATGAAGCTTCGCACGGTAATTAGCTTAGAGCGTGACGGTAAGGGCGTACACATCGAAACAACGATAGACAACCCTGCCAAGGACCACCGAGTTCGTGCGCTGTTTCCAACGGATATTAACAACACCGTTCATCATGTAGACTCCATGTTCGAGATTCCTGAGCGGGATATCGAGCCAGCTACAGAGTGGGCTAATCCTAGTAACACACAACATCAGCAGGCTTTTGTGGATATGAGTGATGAGAATGCTGGCCTTACGGTTGCTAACTTTGGATTGAACGAATATGAAGTACTTCGGGATGGTCGTAACACCATTGCGATCACGCTGCTTCGCAGTGTGGGCGAACTCGGAGACTGGGGCTTGTTCCCTACACCGGAAGCGCAATGTCTGGGGGAACATACTGTACGTATGGAGCTTATCCCACACAACGGTAATGGTATGACTTCAGGTGCTTATGCTGAGGCCTACCAATTCCAAATTCCTTGGATCTTGTGTCAAACAGATGTCCATGAAGGGATAATTGCACCGGTATATACGCCATTTGAATGGGAGAACAAGAAACTTGCATTTTCCTCATTAAAAATGAACGAGACGACTGGAGATATGCTTCTTCGGTGGTATAACATGAGTCAGGAGAAGACAGACCTGAGTTTAAGTTCGGCTATATCTCAGCAGCATTTCTACAAGACGACGATATTGGAAGAGGAGAGTCAGCCAATCGCAAGCTCTGCGAACGGTAGTGTATCCTTACAAGTTGGTCCATGTGAAATCGTAACGGTGGGTATTCGTAGATAGTACGAGATTAATATTGTCATTGTATGAGAGAAAATAAATAGGGGCTCATCCAAGTCATTGAAGATGACTTGGATGAGCCCTTTTTGATATTGAGATGATTCTATAATCTATCTGAATAACAGTGATGAGTCGGATTAGACTTCGTTCCAGATTCGGTTTACGTTATTAAAGGCAATCTGGGTTCCTTTACGGCATTCTTCCATGCCTTCGTATTCAATAGACATGTAATTGTCATATCCTGATTGTTTCACGATACGCAGAATTTCATATAAATTGAGGTCTCCTTGACCGGCTATTGCTCCGCGTAGGAATTCTCCTCCTGCACTCTTGAACCAACCCTCGCCGGGGTTGCGGTAAGATGGACGGATGTAGAAGTCTTTAATATGCACCATCGATGCGTAATTAATATTATTCTTCACAGCGGATATTGGATTTTCATCCACGCATACGAAGTTACCTACATCAAGCGTCGTCTTGAAATTCGGACGGTCTACAGCATGAATGAGAGCCTGTACACGGTCGCTAGCTTGTACGTAATAACCGTGATTCTCTACACTTGTCGTAATATCATATTGCTTAGCATGATCAGCAATACGCTGGCAAGCATGCGCGATGCTGCTTAAATCTTCATTGAATCGAGCAATGGACGTATCTTGGCGTGAAGCTACATCATGGCGCATTAGTTTTGCTCCAAGGCGATGGACACGATCTACTTCGCTAATGACACGCTGAATTTCTGCCTCATATGCTTCTTCGGTATCCGTGATGAAGTTCGCTCCGATGGCATAGTTGGAAATAGCGAGGCCTACTTCTGCTGCTTTCTCACGAATTTGATCTTCCAATTCGGGATTACTGTTGAAATCGAATCCAAACGGAACGATTTCGATATGCTGAGCGCCAATGTCGGCTACCCAAGCAATAACGTCCTGAATGCTCATGTTATCTGCTGCCATAGCTTGATACAAACTATAAGAACTAACTCCTAATTTCATGATGACTGCTCCTTTGTTAATATATTGTTGGCTTTAACCCCGATATGCTTGGATGAAAGAGACCGCTTTACGTATATCTTCTTCTGGATTTGTTCCGACTTCTCGTTCAATCGTTAAATAGCCGTTGTAACCAATTTCCTGGAGTGCTGCGAAGTAGGCATTGAAATCAACTTTGCCTTCACCAAGTGGAACTTCCTCAAAAGCGGCACCGGATGCTGCCATTTCAGCAATTTTGGCATGATCCATTGCACCGTAACCGAGATAACCATACACGTCTCTAGGGTCGACAGTACGTAGACGTTTGCCATCTTTGACATGTGTATGAACAAGGTAGTCCTTCAGAGTCTTGACGCCTTCAACTGGATCATCACCAGTGACCATGACCATATTGGCTGGATCGAAATTGACAGAGACCCCATTGGTATGCAACGTATCTAGAAAGCTCTTCAGATGAGCCGCTGGTTCAGGACCCGTCTCAATAGCGTAATATGCATTCATGCTCTTCGCATAAATACCAAGTTCGTCGCATGCACGTTGCATCGAGTCATAAATGGGATCGTTCTTATCGTTAGGTACAATACCGATGTGAGTGGTTACGATGGAACTGCCGAGTTCCACAGCCAAATCGAGAATGCGTTTAGATTTTTCTATTTTATCTGGGTTTACTCCGGCATCTTGGAATCCATGACCAGCCAAATCTCCGCAAAGCGCTGAAATTTCCAGCCCTAGCTCATCGATAAAACTTCGAAGTTCTCTGCGTTTAGTAGCGGTTAACGTAGCAGGGTCCATTTCGCCGGATACGGCATAGATTTGTACGCCATCCGCACCTACTTCTTTTGCTTTTTTCAGACCTTCCAGAACACCTATACCAAAGCTGTCTACAATGACACCGATTTTGTTGTTCAGTTTCATCTCATTCTTACCTCCTACTAGTTAGAATTGAATTTCCCGGCCCTCAGCAGCCGATTGATAGATGGCATTCAGTATTTTGATCATTTCTACGCCGTCTTCCACGGGACTGTTTGTTTCGATAATACCTAAGCAACTGTCCACGAAATGATTGATCTCATTCTGGAAACTTCCTTGGAAATCAAATGCAGGTTGAGTGATTTGTGGTTCGATATTGATCATCGTATTATGCTGTTCTGCGACGATCGATAATTGAGGCTCGACTTCGGCACCGCCCTTAGTACCATATAGATTGACTTGGGCCGAATCTTGTTTGGCATGAAGGGAGAAGCTCACATCCACCAATAGAGAAGCGCCATTCTCAAAACGGACCAGTGCATTTGCCATGTCCTCAACGTCATTACGTGTTGCATCAAAATCAGCCGCCTGATAGAAATCATAATTCTCTATATTAGAGCGGTTGCCTAGTTTAGAATAAGTGTTACCGCTGACTGATTTCACTTTCGGTTTGCCCATCAAGTACCAACATAAATCGATCACGTGCACGCCGATGTCGATAAGCGGTCCTCCGCCTGAGCGTTCTTTGTCGGAGAACCAGCCGCCTGGATTGCCGAGCCGGCGAATCATGCTAGCTTTAGCGAAATAGAGGTCACCGAGATCGCCAGCATCGATAAATTTCTTTAACACAGCGATGTTAGAAGCATGACGACGGACATAACCGACCTGAAGCATCTTACCTGTCTTACGGACAGCCTCTTCGATTCTAAGAGCTTCGTCTACTGTCTTGCACAGTGGTTTCTCGCATAATACATTCTTATCGGCTTCAAGGGCAGCAATACTTATCTCAGCATGTGAATCGTTCCAAGTGCAGATACTGACCGCTTGTACTTCCGAGTTAGCAAGGAGTTCATGATAATCGGTATATACATGGGGGATGTCATATTTTTCGGCTGTTTTACGAGCTCTCTCTTCGTTTAAATCACAGACTGCCCACAGTTTCACTTTTGGGTTCGTTTGATAGGATAATAGATGGGATTCGGAGATCGATCCATTCCCGATAAGACCAATTTTAATTATGTTCATTGTTTACGTTTACATCCTCTCATTATCCATGCATTTTTTTTATAATTAACTCAATAATTTGCATAGACATGTTTTATTTGTTCATGTAAGATTAATCTAACATAGTTGTTTAAAGGGGAGAATGGTTAGGATAACAAAATATATGGATTATATGATCAGTACTCATCCAATCCGCGTTTTTAATCCGATGGTAGATTCGAGCAAAAAGAAAATTAGGACGCTTACCGTTGTAAATGCGGGACATTTACCGGCAAGGACACTCCAAAGAATAGATGCTGATTTCAAATCATGGGCCTTCGTTATGATTACGGGCGGAGGAGGGTATTATCAGGTGAATGGAGGTGAGAGACAGACCGTTGAAGCGGGAAGTTGGTTCTGTTTCTACCCTGGTGCTGTTTTTAATTATGGTCCGCATAAGGATGGGTATTGGGATGAGTATTATTTTACAGTAGAAGGCGTTAGAGTAGCCGAGTGGCTTGAGAATTGGCTCCCTGATCCCGCTCTTCTCAAGCATGCGGACATTGATGAACCTTTTATTCATAAGATGGAATTGATGTTCATGCTCATTGACAGTGGTGTCCCGAGTAATCTGGACCGCGCATCAATGATGTTGGAATCTTTCTTGTATGAGCTTGTTGCTCAAGGTGATAAGAGTGAAGCAGATAACCGGGGGAGCCAAGTATTGAAAGTCATCGATGATATCTCACATTCACTTCACCTATCGCAAGAGCCTAAGGATATGGCGGCAAGACATCACATTTCAGTATCCACATTACGAAGAATCATTCATGAGTATACAGGATTCCCTTTGAATGAATTTCTTCACCGTCTCAAAGCCGCAGAAGCAAAGAATATCTTGCTCAATTCGGAGTTGACTGTTAAGGAAGTGGGTGAAGCACTCGGTTATAAAGATACGTTCTATTTCTCCCGAGTATTCAAACGTATAACGGGCCTTTCTCCGAGGAACTATCGAGGGAGAGTCGGTCAGTAACGCCTTTTCTTCAATATCATGCAATCAAACTATGAGAACCAATCTGGGACTTCATCCGATGATATGGAGCGATATGTATTTCAACTTACTTGCGAACGACTATCAAGGACAGTTATATAACGTGAATGCCGATTTCTCTGATGATAATATGGATAAAATCCCGGATGGTGTGCAGTTTGTTTATTGGGATTACGGAAAAACTTGGACAACCAGTCATCCGGCGCTATGCGCAGTTAAGAACAAAGGGTTGAAAGAAGTGTTCTCAACCGCATCGGGTGATAATGGTAATGAAACAAATCATTATGTCATTCTTGCTGTGGCAGGATTTGATGATGGGATTGTTCGATGGGCATATCGATGAGGATAGCGAGAAAGTGCTCCCTAGATACTATGCCGATCTGGAACAGAAATGGCGATCCTACAAGGAATCGATGCCAGCTCCATTTGATTGCTTGTCTGAAACATATGAGAAACTGGCAGGCGTACTTGCCCTGAAAGCCAAGCTGGGTATACGTATTAAACGGAGCTACGATGAAAGACAGAGGGATGAACTCACGAACATTGTCAATACGGAACTTCCAGAGTTATATCGTCACGTCGAGGCATTGCGTGTGGCTCATCGCCGTATGTGGATGATCACATACAAGGCTTTCGGCTGGGAAGTACTCGACATCCGGTATGGCGGCTTAATGGCTCGTATTAAGTCCACAGGGGATCGATTGATGGATTATGTGGAAGGCCGAGTAACGGAATTGGAGGAGCTTGAAGTGCAACGTCTGATCTTTGATCAGAACGACGTACCTACTGCACCCCTGAATGTGAACGCATCGTATCAGGTGATCGTAACCGCTGGATCACTGACGTAATTCTTAACACAAATAAATCGCTCAGTCCTATAATAATGGACTGGGCGATTATTGTTGTCTCTATAGAATCCGAGAAAGCTTACGGTATTCACTTGCCGAAATTCCCTCGTGGCGGCGGAACATACGGCTGAAATAATGAATATCTGGGTAACCGACTTGCGCTCCGATCTGCTCTATGGTCGAATCAGTTTCACGTAGCAGTCTCCGCCCTTCACGGTGGCGGATGGATTGAATATATTCACTGGGTGGTAAACCTACGGTTTGTTTAAAGAGCTTGGCAGTGTAATCGATGCTTAAACAGAGGGCGTCTGCAATCGATTGGTTCGACCAAGGTTCTGAAGGAGCAGATTCAATCTGATCAACGATTCTAGCTAACTTTGCACTATGCGCAGATGAAGTCGATAAGGATTGAGATGTGGAATTGCGCATTAAATGCGCCAAAATATTCATCATCAGTGACTTGCAGACAAGTTCGTAGCCTGGCTGTCGCATCGTAAATTCTTGTACAAGTTGCTCCATAAGTTAAACGCACACAAGTGAGGGTGTATAGATGACTTGCGACGACAAGGGTGGGAATATGTCTGAGCAGGCTTCGAGTCCAAACTTATTCAGATGAATATCCTCTTCGTCGACGATTAAAACGGCCTCTGTCATGTTATTAAGTTCATGAAAGAAATCGAAATGAATACCAATAAAACGGGCATCCGGCTGTGAAATAATCTCATTCTGATGATATACGCCTGAGGGTAGGAAGATGAGCTGGCTCCGATGTTGAAGTGTTGCTCATGCATGATTGTGACAGCTTGTCCTTGTACGACATAGAGAAGTTCGAAATCGTAAAGTCTTCGTTTGGGGAAAATGCTGGTAGGCACTCGCTGGAATTGTGCGTAATGAATACTTGGTGACCATTCTTGGAAGGCAGCAGAGCGCTGCAGATGATTAATATCCCGTAATTTATCCATAGTTTATGCCCCTTGCAATGGTTTTATAATTCATAACGGAATTGTCCAAATAATGACTATTACAGCTAAATAAAATTCATGAATAATCGTTTATTATAAAGCTATTATTACATGTTGTTCAATGATACTCAATATAGCTGAAATAGCCAAAATGGAGGTTTTTTAATGAAAAAGGGAATTAATATTTGGTCGTTTAAGGGAGATTCCTCCATAGCAGATTGTATAACGTTAGCCAAAGAAGCAGGCTTTGATGGCATCGAGTTGTCTTTGAATGCAACAGGCGAGCTAAGTCTTGACTGTGGGGATAAGGAAGTTAGGGAGATCAAGGCGAGGCTTGAAGATGCTTCACTAGAGATTGCTGGGCTAGCTACGGGTTTGTATTGGGACTATCCGATGACAAGTGGGAATAAGGAGATTCAGACGAAAGCAATCGACGTATGTAAAAAACAACTGGAACTGGCAGCAGCGCTAGAAGTGGATACTATATTAGTCATTCCCGGCGCTGTTGGGGTAGATTTCATTCCTAACGCTGAAGTTACGGACTATGAACGAGCCTACGAAAGGGCGCTTGAGTCGATTGCACAGCTCGTACCCTATGCGGAGAGTGCAGGCGTGTCCATCGGAATCGAAAACGTCTGGAATAAGTTTCTGCTTACACCACTTGAAATGCGTTCTTTTATTGATGAAATTGGCTCTACCTACGTAGGCTCCTACTTTGATGTAGGAAATGCTTTGCAGAATGGATATCCGGAGCAGTGGATACGCATATTGGGTCATCGGATTAAAAAGGTACATTTCAAGGATTACCGACGTCAAGCGGGAGGTTTACACGGATTTGTTGATCTTCTAGCGGGAGATGTGGACTATCCGGTGGTGATGGAGTCACTCAGAGCAATTGGGTATGACAATTATGTAACGGCAGAGATGATTCCTCCTTACAATCATTACTCAGAGCAAATCATATACAACACCTCAGGCGCTATGGATGCGATATTGGGACGTAAATAATTCATATTATAAAGGGAGGTTTTTTTATGAAAAAGATAGGACTAATTGGATTTGGATTTATGGGACGTATGCACTTTGACAACTATGTTCGACTTATATCTGAGGGCGTACAGATTCAACTGGTAGCCATATGCGATCTACGGATTGAAGAGCTGAAGCAAGGAACGGCATCGGGTAACATTGCAACGGAGCAGGAAGTATACGATTTAACACCATACCGTTTATATGATGATATTGATACGATGTTGGAGAATGAAGAGTTTGATATCGTCGACGTAGCCCTTCCTACGTATTTACATGCAGAAATAACGTGTCGCATGCTGGAAAAAGGAATGCATGTATTTTGCGAGAAACCTGTTGCAGGCAATTCTGAGGACGGCCGGAAGATGGTTGAGACGGCGAAACGTAACGAGAAAACACTGATGATCGGGCAATGTTTGCGCTTCTGGCCAGCTTATGAGTATGTGAAAGAGTGCGTTGAGGATGGACGTTATGGTAAGGCTACGGCAGGACATTTCTTCCGCGGATCAGGAGCTCCGCAGGGTTGGTTCCTCGAAGGCGACAAGAGCGGGGGCTGTATCATGGACATGCATATTCATGATGCAGATATGATTCACTGGTTATTTGGCAAACCGGATAAGGTATCGTCCATTGCTTGCAACATTATTCCGGGTAGCGGCTATGATATGGTCTCTACTAACTATATTTATCCAGACAGTAAGGTAGTAAATGCGCAAGCGGATTGGACTCTTGAAGGGGATCATGGCCTAGTCATGACTTATCGCGTGAATTTCGAAGGCGGAAACCTCGTTTTTGAAAATAATGTAGTAACGGTTAATCCAAAGGATGACCCAAGTTTTGTTGCAGAACTATCGAGTGATATGGGCTATTATCGTGAAATTAAATACTTCCTGCAATCCATCATGGATGGTGAGCCAGTGACGATATGCACACCGGAGAGTGCAGTAGTTACTTTGGAAATCATTGAAGCGGAAATACGCTCTGCTGATCAAGCAGGTGTATTGGAAGCATTATAAGATAGTTATCATCCATACAAGAAGGAGCATCCCATCACGGGATGCTCCTTCTATTCATTGTAAGGGATACGAATGATAACGTTGGTGCCTTCTCCAAGGGAGCTTTCCACTTCAATACCATATGTCTTGCTGACTGAAGATGCCTCCTTTACCAGATTTGGATACTGCTTTTTTAGGTAGTCCACTTGTGTTTTCAGATAATCTCGTTCTTCCTCTACAGTGTCAAATACTGTACGGGGGCGTCCTTTAAGGGGATTAGATTGCCCCTTACGCACATCGAATTTTTCCCCATCCAGCCATTTTCTTACCCATACCTTCAATTGTGTACAATTTCTAATTTCTAACCTCTTTGCCACAACTTTATAGCTCCGATGATCCTTCAATATAGTCGTTATTCTGGTTCCTTTGTTTACGATGATCGCTGATTTTGGATGGATAGATACCTATAAAGCTCTTATCTTACCGGCTATTGGTTGGCCGTTCGGTATCTTTCTGATCAAGCAGTTTGCACAGATGTTACCAAGCGAGTTAATAGAAGCTGCCAAAATAGATGGTTGTTCGGAATTACGCTTATTTTACAGTATCGTTCTGCCTTTGCTTAAACCCGCAATCGGAGCACTAGCTATCTTCACATTCATCAATGCATGGAATGATTATTTCAGTCAGCTCATTATGACGAGGTCAACTCCTATGATGACCTTACCGCTTGGTGTTGCGACACTGAAGGGGGAATATACTACACCCTATGGTGTCTTGATGGCTGGAGCTGCATTTGCTTCGATTCCGATGATTGCGATCTTCTTATTGTTCCAGAAATCATTTACACAAGGGATTACAATGGGCGCAGTTAAAGGTTAAATGACATTAGATCAGGTCAATCTATTATGAAACTATCCAATCGTATTCTTTTATCTTGTTATGACCAAATGGGGCACCTTCATAAGGAAGTGTCCTATTTGGGCTTCCAAGGAGTGATCCGTCTTAGTTAATAACGGAGAGTTTCAATAAAATATATCCATATGATAGAATAAATACAAGCTTGCCTCTCAGGTAAGTTGAATATATCGTTTTAGGAAGTGAAACCAAGATGATTGATATTCATACGCATATACTGCCTGGCGTAGATGACGGGGCTGAGAATTGGAACGATACTTTGAATATGGCCAAAGCGGCCGTCGCAGAGGGTATCACAACGATGATTGCAACGCCGCATCATGCTAATGGGAGATTTAATAATACAGCAGTAGAAGTTGTAGAGTACACCCGTCAAATTAACGAACAGCTACTAGTGGCAGGTGTACCTATTACTATTTTGTCAGGACAAGAAATTCGGGTGCATGGTGATTGGTTAGAGGCTTGGTTTAGAAAGGAATTGCTTCCACTGGCGGACTCACGATATGTGCTGATAGAGTTGCCTTCCTCTCATATACCAAAAGAGATATATGAACTGATTCATGAGCTGAATATATTGAAGTTAAAGCCCATTATTGCGCATCCTGAACGTAATGCAGAAATTATGAAGCACCCGGAGCGACTGGCTGGGCTAATCGAGAGAGGCGCTTTGGCACAGGTTACATCGCATTCATTACTTGGTGGATTTGGTAATCGAATTGAGAAATTGGCATGGAGGCTTTGTGAAAGTGGTCTCATACATATTGTGTCATCGGATGCTCATCATGTGGAGCGTAGAGGATTTCGGATGCGTGAAGCTTACGATGTTATCCGTGAGCGCATGGGGGAGCCGTGGGAGAACTATCTTTTGGAAAATGCGCAGTGTGTAATTGAAGACAGATCTATTGGGAGTATGCCAGCTCATGAACCTTCGTCGAAGGGTGTGCTGCATCGATTATATTCCTATTTTCGAATATAGGACTATCTTCACTCATTTAAACCGCTAAAGTAGGAATGGAGTAACGGTATTTAGGTATAGTTTGTGTATTACATAATGTAGGGGATTTAACCTGATTTCTCATGATTAATCCTGATTGTAGGTAGAATAATAGCTAAGAAATTTTACATTGAATGATTTAAGACCCCAGTAAATTCGTTATTTAGCGAAAAATATCGGGGGTTTTTTATTTATTAAAATTAGAAAACGCTTACATTTAATGCTTTTTAATAAATAAGAGGTTGAAAAAACGTCGTAAATTGTTTTATTTGTCCTTTTTTGTAGGACGGTGGCCAATAGTCCCAAATTCAGTGTGATAAGAGTGTCATTTTCTATACATATTTAAGTTATGACATAGCCATTAGGATGGACAAAATCCTTTATCCTAAAAGGGAAAGAAGCGGTTTATAGTGTTATTTCTTAGAATCTGAAGATAGAAGTCTTAATGAATATGATAAACCGCCCTTATTTCACAAAATCATAAGTTCTGGAGCTGAAAATATGAAAACCATGTTAGATTATATACCTAAATTAGGAGCCAGTAACCATGTCTTTATCCCCTCAAGAAATGTAACAATTTGTGGCATGATATAAATCAAAGCGTAAGCAAATTTGGTAAATCCCGAATGAAATTTGGTTACAAAGTTGTAATAAAGTTCGATTTGTGACACTCTATATTGGTGCAACAAAATAGTGAATCTCCATTATTCAATGTAAATGAACCTATAACTTGATGAATGGAGGACGTCAAAGATGAGTGTTTCGGATCGGGAGCAGAAGCGAGTAAGACTGAAGCAATTTTTTGAAATACTATCCGAAGATCCTTCTTTATTAAAACAAAATGGACGAAATGAATTGCGATCGTTATCTGAGATTCTTATTGTCTCAGGATATCGAACATGTAACGAACCTGTTGATATGGCTAGACTATTATCACTACTGCTGAGGAAGATGGGGCTTAAAGCCGGTTCAGAAGATATGATGGAATACGTGATGAATGGTGGAACAGTGGAGGATTTCATGAATACAAAATGATTAATTATAAGCACTATCAATGCATAAAGAATGATTATCTGTAGAGCTTCATGCTGCTACGGGTAAATCACACCCAAATGGTCGCGTTTTGAATAATATATAAATAAAAATATTCAAAATGAGACTTAATTAATGATGGAGGTAACAATTTGGAACTTAAACAATATTGGTTAATCGTTAAAAGAAGGCTGTTATTGATTGCATTGATTATCTCAGTAAGTTGTTTAACTATCGGCATTTATTCTTATTACTTCATCACACCGCAATATGAAGCTTCTGCTAAATTAATTGTCAATCAGTACAAAGACAGCAGTTCGCTGATACCGAGCATAGACCTTGGCTCCATAAACTCCACAATCGGGCTAATCAAAACGTATAAAGAAATCATCAAAACACCGCGAATGATGAAGATTGTCGTTAAAGAGTATCCGGATCTTGGCGTGACATATGGTGAGCTCATTGGAAAGGTAAGCGTAAGCGCAGTTAATGATACACAAGTGATGTCCATATCCGTCCGGGATGATTCCTATGCGAAGGCAGCCAATATCGCAAATGCCGTTGCTGTTGTTTTCAAAAAAACGATTCCTGACCTGATGAAGGTGGACAATGTTTCTGTTTTGGATAAAGCGGATCCAACGGAATTCCACGGTCAGATAGCTCCGAATCCGAAGCTGAATATATCTATTGCCTTCATGCTGGCATTGATGTTCGGGGTAGGTCTTTCCTTCCTGCTAGATTACTTGGATGACACGATAAAGACGGAAGAGGATGTAGAGATGGTGCTAGGGGTACCCATATTGACATCTATTCCGAGGTTTAAAGAAAGTGATTTTACTGATCGAGGAAATAAAGTTCCACTAACACCATCAACTGGGAGGGATGCTAATGTCTCGCTTGATTCCTGATAAATTAATTATGGAAGTAAACCCTAAATCACCAATTTCCGAAGGATATCGGATGTTACGGACAAACATCGAATTTTCGACGATAGATCAAGAGCTGCAAGTCATTATGGTAACCTCATCCAAACCGAGTGAAGGAAAGAGTACTACCAGCGCCAATATGGCGGTCGCTTTTGCTCAAGCCAATAAACGTGTACTGCTGATTGATGGGGATCTAAGGAAACCATCACAGCATCATATTTTTGGTAATTCCAACCGTATCGGCTTAACCACCGCTTTGTTTAAGCAGAAGTTATTAGATGAAGTTATACAGAACACGAACACGAAGAATCTTTCAATCATTCATGCAGGTCCTGTTCCACCCAATCCATCAGAGCTACTTTCGTCAAAGAGAATGGCTACACTGCTATCGACAGCAAGGGAATCGTACGATGTGATCATCATCGACACGCCACCGATCCTGTCCGTAACAGATGCTCAAATCGTAGCTACCCTTAGCGATGGAGTCGTACTTGTCATTGACTCGGGCAAAGTGAAGAGAGACGTTGCACTCAAAGCAAAAGCTTCTCTTGAGCATGTGAACGCTAAGCTTATTGGAATTGTTCTCAATAACATTAACCGAAATCAATCGGATTCCTATTACTACTATTACGGAGAACGAAACGACGAATAGTCCTACGACTCCAAATAGAGAAGCTATGAATAGGAAGGTAATGTCTCCTGCACCTATATCACTGGAGGCACTCGGTCACACTGTGGGTCAGCTGACCTTAGACGTTCATCGTCAAGGGTGTGATGTGAGGAGGGGTTAAATGCCCTTGTTTTAGATTTTTTTAACATCTCGTTACAATGCGAACAAAAAAAAGGATAGGGTGAAATCAAAATGAAAAAAGTGACTAAAGCTATTATTCCTGCCGCAGGACTTGGGACTCGTTTTTTACCGGCAACGAAAGCAATGCCGAAAGAAATGCTTCCTATTGTTGATAAGCCAACCATCCAGTACATCGTGGAGGAAGCTATTGAATCGGGAGTTGAAGACATCATTGTCGTGACAGGAAAAGGAAAACGGGCGATCGAAGACCACTTTGATATCGCATTTGAGCTCGAACATATTTTAGAGGAAAAAGGGAAACTCGACATCCTAGAAAAGGTCAGAAAATCATCGAATGTGAATCTTCATTACATAAGGCAAAAAGAGGCGAAGGGATTGGGACACGCCGTATGGTGCGCACGTAATTTCATTGGAAACGAGCCATTCGCGGTTCTCCTAGGAGACGATATCGTGGAAGCCGAGGTTCCATGCACCCGGCAATTGATTGAGCAGTATGAACGTACAGGACGTTCGGTCATCGGTGTTCAGATGGTAGGTGTAGATCAAACACATCGATATGGAATCGTAGATCCGGGTGAGAGAACAGATAACCTATATGAGGTCAAACGTTTCGTGGAGAAACCACCACAAGGACAAGCACCTTCCAATCTAGCTATTATGGGTCGTTATGTTCTTACCCCTGATATTTTCGAGTATTTAGGAAGACACATGGTTGGCGCAGGCGGAGAGATTCAGCTTACCGACGCGATTCAAATGCTAAATGAGGATAAAGGTGTTTTTGCTTATGATTTCCAAGGCACTCGGTATGATGTGGGAGAGAAGCTTGGCTTTATTATGACGACGGTTGATTTTGCACTTCGGAATAATGAACTTAGGTACCAGTTGTTGTCGGGGCTTGAGGAGTTAATGGCGCGTGAGCTTGGTAAAGAATTAGTAAGTCGGAGGGAGTGATAGAGATGACGCGTCCACAATTTAGTGATGAAGGGATCATGGGTGTTACGAATTATTATTCAAATATAAGGTCTCAGCAAGAAGGTATTACGCCGTATATGATGCTAAAACGTACCTTGGACATCATCGGTTCACTCGTGGGCTTAATTCTATTAATTCCGTTGTTTGTTTTTATCGCTATTTTGATCAAATGGGAGGACCCCTCAGGTTCTATTTTCTTCTATCAGACGAGGGTCGGCAAGAATGAGAGATTGTTTCGAATGTATAAGATTCGTTCCATGTATACCAATGCCGAAGAAAAGCTGAAGGATCTACTCGATCAGAACGAGATTAGCGGTGCTATGTTTAAGATGAAAGAAGATCCTCGCGTAACGAAGGTCGGAAGATTCATTCGGAGAATGAGTATTGACGAGCTTCCGCAATTAATCAATGTACTTAGAGGCGAAATGTCTTTGGTAGGTCCGAGACCGCCTCTTACGAGAGAAGTTGCAGAATATACAGGTCATGATAAGAAGCGCTTGTCCGTCACACCAGGCTGCACAGGGCTATGGCAGGTAAGTGGCAGAAACAATCTTTGCTTCAAAGAAATGGTTGAGCTTGATATTACTTATATTGAGAACAGATGCATTTGGTTTGACATCAAAATTATGTTTCGAACGGTGAAGGCCATGGTTGCCCAGGATGCATACTAACTAAGAAATGGAGGGGGAGAGAATGGCAAGAATCCTTCATATTTCAGAGTTTACAAAGGGTGGCATTGAAACCCATCTCAATGAAGTGTTGAAGTACCAATCGGATAACCATGATATTTATCTCATAACATCTGAGCAGGACGCCAACTTGGATTCGTTTTCGATCAGTCCTGATCGATTACATCTATACCCTTATAAGAGGAGTCCAAAATATTTCCTCAAAGCCATGCAATCCATTCATAGGATGATCAAAGAGGTTAATCCAGATATCGTACATGTTCATGGAACGTTCGCAGGGTTTTTCCTACGAACGTTGTTTTTATTAAAGAGGAAACGTCCGATTGTGATTTACTGCGCACATGGGTGGGCTTTTCTTATGGACATTCAGCCTTGGAAAAGAAGGGTATTCGCTGGGATAGAGAAGTTGCTGTCACTGCGGACCGATTACATTATTAACATTTCACAGCATGAATATCAGATGTCGATGAACTACGGATTATCTGCCAAGAAATCGGTAGTCGTGTATAACGGGGTATCGGATGCACCCATTTCGAATCGTTTACCATTCGATGTGAATAAGGACAAGATCAATCTGCTTTACGTAGGTCGCTTTGACCGGCAAAAAGGCTTTGATCTGTTGCTCGAGGTGTTTAACGAGCATCTCTTCGCGGACGTTACACTGTATTTGGTGGGCGATACCGTATTGAAGGAATTTGAATACGATTATCCGAGCAATGCAGTCAAGATGGGCTGGGTGGATAATTCGGAGATTGATCGTTATATCAGGGCATGCGATGCCGTTATCGTTCCATCACGTTGGGAAGGGTTCGGGATCGTTGCGATTGAGGCATTGCGGAATAAGAAACCCGTCATCGCAAGCAACCGTGGTGCACTTCCGGAAATTATCCAGCATGGCGTTAACGGGTATATCTTTGATTTTGACAACAAGGAAGAGCTCGTGAATATTATTCAAGGGCTAAGTAAAAACAAGCTGGAAATGATGGGAGAAACCGGTGAGAGGATCTTTTACGAGAAATTTCATTCCGATAAGATGAACAAAAAAATTGAGCGGTTATATGTAGATGCTTTGAAAAAGCAAGGCGATTCGTATTCCGTAACCGTCAAAAAATATGTCTAGTTTCACGGGGTTGAAAGAGATGATGAATGTAAGCTCACAGAGCAATTATACGTCAAATGAAGAATTAGCCGAGAAGCCGGGCAAAGGGCAGATCTTTTTGGCGTTTTATCTCAGTATCTTGTTGGTGCTGACCGTCTATCAGGATTTCCCGCTTGTTCATCTGATCGGTGAAATAGGCAGATCGCCTATTATTTTGTTATTTCCTCTTTTTATATTTTGCGAGATTATGATGCTCTCTAAATATAAGAAGATCATGTATGTATCCAAACTTCAGAAGTACTTGTTTGCTTTTATTGTTTATTTAACTTTTGTCACCATGGTCTACGTCTTGGTTCAATTTATGCAGGGCAACTACAGTTTTGCGTCGGAAAACCTGCTTGGTAAAGGAATAAAGGTTTTAACCTATTTTGTTGTCATTCTGCTGTATATCAGGCACATGCAGCTTATTTTCTTAAAAATAAATAACTTTAAGCTAATGTTTGGCTGTTTTTTAGCCGTAGTGACTCTGTTGGTAGTTATTATGATTGTGGAATTAGTCAGTATGCCGAATGCGCTCTCCTTTTTGCATTCCGGTAGCAATCCCTATTATAGGGTGAGGTTGCTCACGTCGGAAAGTAGTACTACGGGTTCTATTGTTGTTGTGTATGCTTCGATTATGGTATATCTGGCCGGATATTTAAAACGTGTTGCTAAGACGTTGTCTATCGTATACGGTCTTAGTTTTTTACTGTTTTATTTATTCGTTACGGGGTCCAAAGGATTTTTGATTGTAAGTCTGTTAACGCTAGTTGTGACGATGATCAAATTTCTCGATTTCAGGAAGAAGAGAAATTTCGTTTTTCTTATCAGTGTTGTCTTGGCAATGTATTTGTTTGTTTCTTATTTTTCGGCAGGGTTGGTCAGTTCGTTTAGCAATGATATCGAGAATTACACGTCATCTTACACTCGGATGGGAACGATCATTATCTCGATTGCTACCGTCTTTCACCATCCGCTGGGGGTTGGGACCGGGGCATACTTGATGTATTTCGATGATTATGTGGGTTACTCTATCGATCTGATGTCCCGTTTCTATTACAGCGTCTTCGGTGTGAGTCAGATCAATGTGGGAGAGCTATTGCAATACTCTGGATCGGATAAAAATTTGGGCGTCAAATCGGGTTTCTTTCAATGGGTAATGTTCGGTGGGATCTTCTCAATCGTGTTTTTTTATCTGATGTCCAAAAACCTGATCAAGAAAGTGAAATCGAACTCTATTCTGTTTCTGGCTCTAATATTCATTCTATTGTCACTGCTTTTTGTGGCGCTTGAGATTAAATATGAGGTCTGGCTGCTGTTTGCATTTATCAGCCTTTTTCTAGGTGAGAATGAAATATATCAATCCAATATGTCGGGGGTTTCTAAATGAAAATACTTGTTGTATGTAGTGATTTTCCATATCCCGCCGATCATGGCGGCAGGGTAGATACATGGGGACGTATTAAGGTGCTAGCCGAGCTTGGATGGGAGGTCCATCTCGTCGTTTGTGGTAACCAAATGCCTTCGGAGGCGGACATGAAAGTGGTATATCGCTATGTCCAAGACATTAAGCTGTGTACCCGACGAAGAAAGCTGGCGGATTTAATGTATGTTATCCCGATGCAGGTGCAGTCGAGGAACGAACTGAAACACGTTAATATTGATCAGGATTATGATTATGTGCTGCTTGAAGGTGATTATGTGTATCCCATCCTAAGTAACCCGCACATCATACATGCCAATGTCATTTTACGGGTTCATAACGATGAGGCTGTATACTTCAAAGCGCTAGCTAGAAGCACCAAGAATAGGATTCACAAGCTTTATTATCATATGGAGAGCAGAAAGTTCAGGGCATTGCAGAAGAGAATGCTACAGAAGGTAGACAAGTATCTGTTTATCTCCAACAAGGAATTTGAAATCTTTGAAAGATTGCATCCTACAGCAAAGAGCTTGTTTTTACCTCCGCCGGTCACCAAGGAAACCTTCCTTGTGAGCACGTTTCAAAGTAAACATGTCGTATTTATCGGATCATTGTTCATGCCAAATAACCGAGAAGCAATTGAATGGTATCTCACGCATATTCATCCTTTGATGCTGAAGGAGCCGGGTTACAAGTTTATTGTAGCAGGAAATAGTCGGAAACAGAGCTTAAGTTGGCTCGATTCTTACGATATGACGAATGTGGTTGTGCACGATACGCCAGAGCGTCTGGACGATATTTACAAAAGCGGTTATATGTTCGTTAACCCGATGCGCAATGGCGCCGGTGTAAAGCTCAAGACAATCGAAGCGATTCAGAACGGTTTGCCAGTCATCTCAACCTCCATTGGCTATGAGGGCACTGGCCTTGTACATAATAAGCACATTATGGTCGCTGACAAGCCGGAGGAGTTTTATGGCAGTATGAAGCGATTGTTCGATAACCCTGAGGAGGCCAAAAAACTGCTAGCGTCGTCCCAGCAATATATACGGAGTCATTATGATCACAAAAAGGTACTAAAAGGCTATATAAATTCGTTGAATGCCAGTTATCAAATGAAGTAGGTGTAGTGAATGGATAAAAAGAAAATGAATGTATTGTTTATTACTCATGCGGATAAAAAGGGAGGCGCCGAACAAAGTCTGATTCATTTGATCAATTATTTGGATACGTCACAATACCGGATTTTCTTATTAAGCCCCGGAAATGCCGAGTATTTAAATGAAATTAGAACAGAGTATGAGCACTTTCCGCTTCGCCTCAATAGTATTAAGAAGAAATTAGGGTTCGGTTATTTGGAAACTGTGTTTCGTATTAGGGCATTCGTGAACAAAAATCAGATTGATATTATCCATGCCAATGGGTGGCGGGCGCCATGGTATGCAGCGCCGCTCAAATTCCTAACCCATTGCACATTGGTTTGGCATCATCGCGACTATACCCATTTGCGTATGTTCAACAAGGTACTGCCGCGATTTTTCGATCAGGTGATTTGCATCTCACACTTTGTGGCGAATTCGATTCAAGGTAGTAATAAGACGATTATTTATAACGGTGTTGATCCTGAACTGGCTTTAACGATGAAGAGCCGAAGCTTTATGGAGGACGATACGCTCGTGATGGGTACATTCGGACGGATCGTAGAGTGGAAGAGATATCATCTCGTCATTGAGGCCGTGAAGAAATTGGCTGATAACAACATATACAACTGGAAGTTGCTGATTGTTGGAGACACATCTGTTGACGGGTCAGAAGACTATTACAATGCTATGGTTCAGAAGGTGTCTGAATATGGCTTGGAGCATAACGTGATCTTCTACGGCTATAGTACCAAACCACTCGATCTGATGAAAGAATGTGATTTGACGATTAATTTCTCGCTAAATGAGCCTTTTGGTAGAGTGATTATTGAATCGTTGCTCGTGCAAACGCCGGTCATCGTTTCAGATTCTGGTGGAGCACCCGAAATTATTCATCAGGCGGGAGGCGGCTTCATTGTGAAGGATGGGGATGTGGACGAGTTGTATCAGACGATTCAGCGTGTCTATTATAAAGCTGTCGACCATCAGGAGCTTTCAAACCAAGGGTATACGAGCGTAATGAAGGACTTCAATATGAGCACAATCGCCCGAAAGGTAGAACACACCTACAAATGGTTATTGGAGAAAAAATTGAAGTCGGAAGTGTTGTGATGATCATATGAGTATCTCATACAAACAATTCAGTATTGGCAAACTGTTGGCCGTTCTGAAGGGAGCGGTCATTCTGCCGATCAAGACCAATTCAGTCGGACGGTTAGGCAGGATTTCGGGTAGGCTCAGCGTGAAGAATAAAGGAGAATTTATAGTTGGAGAGAATGTTTCCTTTCACGCTAAGCCCTTTCCGTCATCGATTTCCGTCAATAAGCAGGCCAAGCTGTGGGTGGGAGATAATGTGTTTTTCAACTACGGCTTAGATATCGGCTGCACGAAATCGATTAGAATCGGTAGCAATACGATTATAGGTCCGATGGTGAACATGATGGATACGAACTTTCACCCCGTAGATGTGGAGGATGGCACGCATTGTAAAGACATCGTCATTTCCGATAATGTCTGGATTGGTAGAGGCGTGCTCATCTTGCCTGGTGTAACGATCGGACACAACGCTGTGATTGCGGCAGGCAGCGTCGTCACACGTGATATTCCAGCCAATGTATTGGCCGGGGGTACACCTGCTAAGGTTATCCGCGAAATCAGTATTCCAAATGAATGGATTCGCAGATACAACTAAAACGAGTTAGAGCATGGGTAAAGTAGCGAGTTATGCCAAGAGAGGGGGACTTCGCTTGAGCTTAAGCCTGAAACATGTCATCAAAAAAGTGAATCGTGTACTGAGAGGCGCCTTCTTTGCATTCAGAACGACAAAAAGTGGCTCAAAGCTTCAGGTATCTGGTTCACATATCATTTCGAAATGCAGCAATACGAAGCTAATTATCGGTAACAAGGTCATGCTTTATGACAAAGTGAATTTCTATCTCGATCAGCCAGGGGCAGAAATCATTATTGGTGACCGTACTTATATCAATCGTCGGACAGAAATTATGTCCAAGGCTTCGGTTACGATTGGTCAGGGCTGCGCGATCTCATGGGACGTGGTTATTTCGGATACGGATTATCATCAAATGGTAGGTACGTCGTCGACGAAACCTATCGTCATTGGAGATGAGGTGTGGATTGGCTGTAAATCTACGATTCTAAAGGGAGTTACGATCGGTAAAGGAGCTGTTGTTGCTGCTGGATCTGTGGTAACGAAGGATGTGGAAGCCTATACGCTTGTAGGAGGGATACCGGCAAAGGTGATTAAAAGGGATATCCGGTGGAATTAATTCTAGCAAGGATAGGGAGAGGTAATGCAATGAAAGTATGGATGTGGCCGAAATCGAGTGAGTTTAATTTGTACAATGATTTATTAACGGATTCGTTATGTGGTGCAGGTATAGATGTTATGGATTTGAAGCATGGCAAGTTGATGCTGCAAGTTGGTCAAGCGAAGTCAGGGGATATTGTCCACATCCACTGGATGCATCATGCCTACCAGAATCCAAATCCGGTGCTATTCATCGTGAAGTCGTTCATTTTTATATGTACAATGCTTTATTTGAAATTGCGGAATGTACAGTTGGTTTGGACGATTCACAATCTGTACCCGCATCATGTGAAGTACCCGAGTATGGAGCGGTTCATGCGAAGTATCATATGCCGATTGTGCAGCAAACTGATTGTTGCTTCTGAGTCTATCAAGCGGAAGGTCATGAAGGAGTTTAGCGTTCCAGCAAATAAGTTGTTTGTGGTGAAGCATGGTCATTACTTGGGCGTGTACAAGTCGAAGGGAATCGATTTTCGTCAGCAATACCACATTAGTGAGGGTGCAGATATCTTTTTATTTCTCGGTGCGATCAAAGCGTATAAAGGCGTTGAGGATTTAATCAACGCCTTTAATGCGGTCAAGACGAAACAAACCTTCCTGATCATAGCCGGCAAAGCGGATAGCGAAATGGATGAATATTTGAAGCGGGTGAAGGATACTGGAAATATCATTCTGGACATCCGTTTCGTTCCGAATGAAGAGGTTGCGGATCTGATCAGCGCCGTGGATGTGATGGTAATGCCTTATAAAGAAATTACGACTTCCGGCTCAGCGATACTGGGGCTGTCATTCAAGAAGCTTATCGTTATGCCGGACAATGATTTCATTGATGAATATTTCAAGAAAGACATGGTTGTCAGCTATGATCCAATGCGTGGAAACGGACTGAGTAACGCCATGGAAGCAGCATTAAACGTTAAGAAAGAACGGAAATCGCCAAAGTATGATGAGGTACTGAAGGAATTGGAATGGAGCGCAATCGCGCAAAAGATCAAAAACGTTTATCAAGGTGGGGATGCAAGATGAAGGTAACAGTGGCCATTTGCACTCATAACCGAGCGAAGGATACAGGAGAAGCAATTGAGAGTATCGTTGCTCAATCTTTTGACATGAACGAAATTGAGATTGTCGTCATCGACAATCAATCGAGTGACAATACAGCTGAGGTGGTGCATGGCTTATGTCATCAGCACGGACCAAGGATACGTTACGTTCTTGAACAAAAGCTTGGATTATCGGTTGCCCGGAACAGGGCAATTAAGGAAGCGAATGGCGAATACATTCTCTTTCTGGATGATGATGCACTGGCCTCGCGCCAGTGGGTAAAACATATTGTGGACGTGTTCGAGAGTGATCCAGCCATTGGATGCGTTGGGGGTCGGATAGATCCAATATGGGAGAGTCAGGAGCCGAACTGGATTCCTGCGGAATATCGTTCCGTATTCACCATTCTCGATTATTGTAGTGAGGTGAAGGAAATGCCGTCTCCTTCGATTCCTTATGGTGCGAATGTCGCGTTCCGGACAAGCGTCTTCCACCATATGAAGCCATTCCGCGAGGATTTAGGTCGGGTTGGTAACAATCTATTGTCCAGTGAGGAAAGCGAGCTAATTGCGAGGCTTCGTGAAAGCTATAAAGTGTATTACACACCGTTTGCGCTAGTTCAGCACAAAATTGCGAAGGAACGAACCACCAAGAAGTGGTTCCTGAAACGAATGTATTGGCAGGGGGTAAGCGATGCAGTGAAACGTCAGGATACAAGTTTCCTTGTGATCGTGAAGCATACGATTCGAATGTTTTTGGCGATTCTATCCTCGATACTCTCAATCTTCCATTTCAAGACGTTTATCCGGCAGATCATGAAAATTTGTTATCGCAACGGATCGCTTGTAGGGATCTTGCGTTATAAGAGTAGGGGTTGAACATAAGTTATGTCACAACTTGCGTTTCATAGAGTATGGAGAGGAGATGGACTTCTTCAAACGATTCTTCGCACAAGCGCGACCAATTTCCTGGTCATGGTCATCAGTACGATGACATCTATTGTGACGGCGCGCATGTTCGGAGTCGTTGGCAAAGGAGAGTTTTCGGCTATTCTATTTTGGCCAACGCTACTCGCAGGACTTGTGGGATTTGGTCTTCCGACCTCACTTATTTATAACCTGAAGCAAAACAAAGGTAGCGGGGCTGATCTCATAAGGGCGGGTTTCCTGTTTCAAATACCGGTTAGTATAATCGTCGGAATCGTTGCCTGGATCTGGCTTCCAGATTGGCTAGGCAATTATCCAGATGCCATTATTCAAACCGCCAGGTGGTATACGGTACTGATGTTACCCATATTGCTTGCGGTCAATTTAATCTCGGCGCTGGCACAGAGCACAGGCAAATTCAACGTATATAACGGCGTTCGATTATATTTCCCATTGATCAATCTGGTTGGACTTATGGTGTTTTGGTCCATGGGGAATTTAAGTATTCATTCTGCTGCACTGGTGTTTCTTGTGACCAGTGTGTTTGTCATATTCTGGGCCTTGTATAGCGTAAGAGATGAGCTTCGAATTAATTGGTTTAATGGCTTGGGAAATCTGCAGGCAGCTAAGGTATTGTTCGGATACGGTAGCAAAGTATTTGGGGTTGAGCTACTTGGGACACTATACTCTCAATTCGATAAAATCATTATTCTTTCCATGCTAACGGCAAGAGATCTAGGTCTTTACACAGTCGTTTATGCGCTATCTCGAGTATTCAATGTTGTACAGACAGCGATTACGAATGTTATTTTTCCGAAGGTAACCGGTATGGATAAGGATACGATTATGGCAACGGTTGGTCGGGCTTTCCGACTATCCATGCTCTTGATGACGATCATCGTTATTCCGTGCATGTTCATCGGTCGCTTTCTAATGGGATTACTGTTCGGTGCACCTTTCCTAGAGGCGAGCGGAGCCTTCTATCTGCTGTCTATTGAATGTATTCTCGGAGGTGGATCATGGATTCTAGCTTCTTCGTTTAATGCGTTGGGAAGACCGGGTCTTGTATTAGTACGTCAGCTTATCGCATTGGCAGTAACGATCGGGTTGTTCTTCGTGTTTACCCCATTATATGGGCTAGACGGAATCGCACTTGCTTTATTAATCGGTGCGGTCATCCGCTTGGCAGTAACGATGGCATCGATGCGAATCGTCTTTCAGGTGAAGCTGAGAGGGATGTTATTCGACAAGGATGATTTTCATTTTCTAATAAAGCGCATGAAAGAAAAAACAAAAGGTAAAGGAGCGCGCTGATATGCAAGTGAAACCTACGGTTCACCCGATGGACGTATTGAAAAATGAGCTTCGTAAAATTCTGAATGTGATCCCATCTGGTTCGAGTATTTATTATATAGATTACCCTGTTTATAACAATGGTGGGGACTTATTGATCATGAAAGGGACCGAGGCGTTCTTTAGAGACCATAATATTCACGTTCAAGCGCGCTATAGCGTCCTTGATTTTCCCGATAAGTTAAACATTCCGAAAGATCAGATCATCGTCCTTCAGGGAGGAGGAAACTTCGGAGACTTATATCTGGTACATCAGAGATTGCGTGAGAGAATCGTTGCTGAGTATGTTCATAATCGGATCGTGTTGCTTCCTCAAACAATCTTTTTTAAGGAAGAATTGGAATACGACCGCACGGCGCAACTTTTTAATAAACATCAGGATGCTCATCTCTTTGTAAGAGATACACTGACTTATGAGTCGGCTATTCAGAAATTTCATAAATGTCACATCTATTTATCGCCTGATATGGCGCATCAACTATGGCCTATTGCGCCGAAAAGTAGACCCGATAAAGACCTACTATGTTTCTTCCGGACGGATATTGAGAAGACAAGCGAGCAGTTACAATTCGAATCGGAAGGACAGGGGGATTTCTTAGACTGGGCTTCTTTATACAATAGAGTGGAGAAAAAGGCCATCAACATGATCGCCAAAGTCATGAGAAAAGGGAGCGGCCCCCTACCGATGCATGCTATCTGGGATAAGTATAGCGATTACTTAGTGAATAAAGCAGTTAGACGCTTCAGCGGCTATCGTAATGTGCAGACGTCAAGGCTACATGGTCATATACTGGCCTGCTTAATGGACAAGCCCAACACACTGCTCGATAATTCATACGGCAAAAATTCAAATTACTATAATACCTGGACTAGCGGAATCGAATCGTCAGAACTCGTCGTGAAAAGTCCTAAGATTACGAGATTATATGAAGAAGCGTTGCTTAACAAAACGAAGTTGATGCTATCGAAGTAGAGTTACAGTGCGGAGATGTCCGCTATGGTGACGGATTGTCCTTACGATCGCTGTTGCCCTCAGATTTCTTGATCATATACCGCTTATAGCGGTAGAAATTCGTTTCCGTAGCGGTTTGCTTCACAAAAACTAAGCTTATGCTTTCGAAGCGAATTTTTATTGCGAAGTTAATCAGAGCTAAGCTTCATAAAAATTTTTAGGCTTATGTTTTCGAAGTGAATTTTTGTTACGAAGTTAAGCAATGAAGTGATGCTAATCAAAAATTTTTAGGAGGAGTCATTATGAAAATTGTTCTTCTATCCGGGGGATCAGGCAAACGCCTGTGGCCATTATCGAATGAATCACGTTCCAAACAGTTCTTGAAGGTGTTGGGAAATGCCGAGGGTGAACGGGAATCGATGGTACAACGCGTGTGGGGACAGATTTCCAATGCTGGACTTCGCGATCATTCGTATATCGCGACAAGTAAGTCACAGGTTGAAATGATTCACAGCCAGCTTGGAAGCGAGATCGAAGTGATCGTGGAGCCTGAGAGAAGAGATACCTTTCCAGCCATCGCGTTGGCAGCTACCTATTTATATTCGGTGCAAGGCGTTAGCTTAGATGAGACTGTCGTTGTGATGCCCGTTGATCCGTACGTAGAAGAGTCATTCTTCCACAAGACAAGGGAGTTAGAACATGTTCTTAACGAGTCGGGTGCGGACTTGGCGCTTATGGGCGTGAAGCCAACGTATCCTTCTGAGAAATACGGATATATCGTTCCAAATGTCGGTACTAAGGCTGATGAGCCTTTCATAACCGTTCAAAGTTTTCGAGAGAAACCCCGTGAGGAAGAAGCGGTAGCCATGATTGAGCAGGCTGCACTTTGGAACTGCGGTGTTTTTGCTTTTAAGCTTGATTTTCTCATTAACATTCTGATCGAAAAGGGTTATCCGATCCAGTACGATGAGATGTCGAAACAGTATGGAAGAATTCCTAAGAACAGCTTCGACTACGAAATCGTGGAGAAAGCGACTCACATCGTTGCACTTCCTTATGCAGGTGATTGGAAGGATTTAGGTACGTGGAATACACTGACTGAGCAAATCGAATCCTCACTCATTGGTAAAGGAATTATCAGTGGTGACTCGACAAATACGCATGTCATCAATGAACTGGATATACCGATTACACTCCTTAACTTATCCAACGTGATCGTTGCTGCAAGCCCGGATGGGATTCTGGTGTCGGACAAGGCATCCAGTCCAATGATTAAAGAAGTCATGAAACATTCGGATCAACGACCGATGTATGAAGAACGACGTTGGGGACGTTATCGCGTACTCGATTACTTGAAATATCCAGATGGACAAGAAGTGTTAACGAAACGAATCTGTGTCGCGCCTGGTCAGAATTTAAGCTACCAATATCACTTACTTAGAAACGAAGTATGGACGGTCGTTGCTGGTGAGGGTGAAATGGTACTAAATGATAAGCACTTTCTTGTGAAGGCTGGAGACGTCTTAGTCATTTCCAAAGACACTAGACATAGCCTGCGGGCAAATACAGAAATGGACATCATCGAAGTGCAAACGGGTACGGAACTTATTGAAGAGGACATCGTGAGACTTGCGTTCGATTGGAACGAGATTATGCAATTGTGCACTGTGTAAATGAAACAAACTTAATGAAGGAGTGTCGACAATGAACATTACGGTTATCGGAACCGGTTATGTAGGTCTCGTGTCGGGCGTCTGTTATGCGGAGCTCGGCAACCAAGTCATATGTGTAGATAAGGATCCACGTAAGATTGATATGTTGAATGCCGGTGGGATACCCATCTATGAGCCGGGACTGAAAGAATTGGCTACGGCCAATCGTGAGGCTGGAAAACTATCATTTACAGGGGATTTACCCAGTGCTGTACGACAATCAGACATTATTATCATAGCCGTCGGAACGCCTCCATTACCCAATGGAGAGGCAAATCTTGCTTTTATTGATCAAGTTGCGCTTGAAATTGCAGAAGTGATGAACGGCTACAAGATCATTGCTGTGAAAAGTACTGTGCCTGTCGGAACAAATGAACGACTCGCTAAATTAATCCGATCCAAGTCGGATAAGACCTTTGACAGTATTTCATTGCCAGAGTTTCTACGAGAGGGTTCGGCGATCGGGGATACTTTGCATCCCGACCGAATCATCATTGGTGCGGAATGCCAGAGTGCTGCTGACACGATGACTGAACTTCATAAGCCACTAACGGAACACATCGTTGTGACGGATATCCGCAGCGCCGAGATGATTAAATACGCGTCCAATGCGTTTCTTGCAACGAAAATTTCATTTATAAACGAGATTGCCAACATTTGTGAGAAGGTAGGCGCGGATGTGACCAAGGTTGCGGAAGGTATGGGCTACGATAAACGAATCGGTTCGTCGTTCCTAAAGGCCGGTATCGGCTATGGAGGTTCTTGTTTTCCGAAGGATACGAGTGCACTCATTCAAATTGCTGGCCATGTCGATTACGAGTTCAAACTACTACGTTCCGTTGTGGAGGTGAATCAGGATCAACGCTTTAACGTCATTCGAAAGCTGGAAATCATATTTGACGGAGAATTGAAAGGGAAGACAGTTGCTATATGGGGGTTAGCATTCAAGCCAAATACCGATGATGTACGCGATTCACCGGCCTTGGAAATCATTCAATATTTAGTTGATAAAGGCGTGAAAGTAAAAGCTTATGACCCTATTGCAATGGATAGTTTTCAAGCACTATTCGGTAAGGATGGCGTCGAATGCTGTAATGGAGCGATGGAAACCGCTCAAGATGCGGATGCATTATGCTTATTGACGGAGTGGGATGAGTTTGCAACGGTAGACCTGTTACAACTGCAAACGGTATTAAAACAGCCGATTCTTATAGATGGACGTAATGTGTTTAAAGAGGAGAATTTGTTTGGAACCAATTTCATCTATTATTCGGTGGGTCGTCCTAGTCTAAATCAAGGTGTTAAACAGCAGATGCCCGTTCTACAATTTTAGACAACTATTCTTATGAAGAGGTGAACAAAGTGACGTTTATAAAGAAGATGACCGTATCCGCACTTGTGCTATCTATGATTACCGTTTCAATTGGAGGATTACCGATTAGTCAGAAAGGATTCGCGAAGAATTTAGGCGTAATTCAAACGGTAAACGCTGCGGAATTGGAACAGCTGTCCAACCCACTATTTGAGCGAATGAGCCAGTTGTACGCTGCTCTCGTAACGGGTGGTCCAGAGGATATTCAGGCTGTGTTTAAGCTGCGAGATGAACTTGTTGGGTTTGATTATGTAGCAAATCGACATTTGATCGATCCAATATGGAAAAAAATTAGTGCAAGGATTCCTGAATCCGTCGATCGGGCGGAACTAAAGGCCAGTCTATCTCGACTCGTTAAGGTTGTTGGCTCGATCCAATCCATGTCGGATTTGGAGGCGATGCAATCGAATCCTGATTTCCGAGCGATGCTGAAGATGATCGCCGCTGCTAGTGGCAATATGAATATCGGTACAGATGATCTTCTCGTATTCCTGTTTGGTGACGGTGGGAGCCGAATAGGTCTAGAAGGAACGGTTAGAAATATAATTGAAAATATGTCGTTAATTGAATTGATAGGTTTAGTGGGTAATAGTCAAGCTGTAACTGAGGTATTGCTGCAAGCCGTTGATAAGCAACTCAGTGAAACGGATACCTATAAAATAAGTTCGATTCTGAACAAATTGGACATTTCATCTCAGGATATCAGAACGTTGGTAATTAACGTTCAGGCTAAACTTGAGAAGGATGATGCCGCCATTAATGCGATAAGCTTTGCTTATATTCGTACAGCCACACAGGCAACAGCTGAGATTAGTGAGAACGGTCGTAAGCAAAGTTACAGCCTGAAGTTGTTCGAACAGGAAATTCCTTCTCTTGTACTGAAATGGAGCAAAGTTTCAGGCAGCGACGATGTGAAGGTAGCTTCAAATGGGGTTGTTACGATTCCGGAAGGCGTTCAAAGCGGATCAGCCGTTATTCAAGCGAAGATTGTAAATCCGTATGGAGGATTTGCCAAAGTAATTTTCAAAAAAGAAGTGACGCTGACGGATGACACTATAGAGGAAGAGAATGTCTTCCCAGTAGAGCAATTCCTGCAGCGGTGGAATAAGATAACGGATGCGTTAGTTGCAGGTGGCTCTTCGGATGTAAACAATGTCCGTAAGTTACGTGATGAAATGATCGGGCTAAGCTTCGCAAAAGATCAAGCATGGATTGATCCGATCTGGAATCCGATTGCTCAGAATTTACCGGAATCAGTAGATCAAGTTGCACTGAAGAATAGCTTGTTTGATATTATTAAATCAGTGGGTTCACTCCAATACGACGTAGAAGCTTCTCAGTTGGAATCCATTCGAACGAACCCTGAATTCAAGGCAACGTTGAAAACGATCGCGACTGCTGCTGGAGTTCCAACGCTTACAATCGATGACATTCTCATCATGATGTTTGGTGATGGTCGCGAAAATGGCGGAGTTGAAAAAATCGTCCGCGACACGCTAGCGAATATGAGCTCGAATGAGCTGGTTGCGCTATTAAGTAATAAAAATGGGCTGGATACAGTTAAAAGTACAGCATTGGCAGAGGTCCTATCGGATAAGATTGGTTATGCTGTAAGTGATGCAATGTTCAATCTTGGTGTTAGTCCGGATGATCTTGCTTCCATGATAACTATATTTAAAAGTAAACTTAAGAATGACGAGCCCGCTATTAAAGCGATGAGTGCGGCATATGTCCGATCCGAAACGGAATCAACAGTGAAGGTTACTGAGAACGGACGCCAACATGTATACGGGGTGACGGTTCTAGGAATAGAGATTCCTTCATCTAGCTTGAAATGGAAGAAGGTCTCCGGAAGCAAAGATGTTAAGGTAGATTCGAATGGTGAAGTTAAGATCTCGAATAAAGTAGAGACGGGAACGGCAGTTATTCAAGCATCGCTGGCTCATTTCCTCGGAGGTAGTTCGAAGGTTGTCTTTGAGCAAGAAGTAACGCTTGTTAACGATGACTTCGGGAAAGACCCAGCTGCAGAGATTCAAAAGATCGTCAAGACATTCGAAAGTACGGTTACCGATCTTAAACAGAGACTGGGTGTTGCAACCACAGATTCGGAAAAAGTACAATTGCTTGTGGAAGTTGTTCAAGCTGGAAATGATAGTTTTGATCAGATTAGCCCTATAGAAGTTACGAAATCTGTTAAGACTAAAGCCATTAATAATATCAAAAAACAGGTCACTCAAATGACTAATCTCATCATCGAAAGTTTAATGAAATTCTAAATAGAAGCCAGTTCTCCTTTGAGAAGGAGGACTGGCCTATTTCTTTTACTATCAATGGTAACGGAAAATTCGGATTAGTTCTTGCAGAAGTGGTAAAGAGGATATTGAAAAGATCGAAATTTGATGAGAAAGTGGTGTTTAACATAACGATGGGAAAACAACGTATACGAAAAAAAGGACGTCGTCGAATTCGGAAACTAAATCCTCTTATAGTTATTTTAACCTCCATCACGATTATATTGCTTTTTGTATGGGGTGGATTGTATTTGACGGAGTCCTCAGAGAAAGCGCAAATCGATGATCAAACCAATGGGAAAGACAGAAGCCAAACATCGCAACTAGAGGCAGAGGAACGATCAACAAATGAACCATTAGGCATGAATTTAGGGGTGGAAGAAGAACCGCTTATGATAGGTGAGATGGGTGATTCTATTGGAATATCGGATGTTAAAACAGAGGTTGGCGGCGAATCCATATCACAGTCTCCAAATGAAGCTGAGAAGGATGAAGAAACGGGTGCGCAATCTAATATTCAGACTCCAATGACGTCGGGTACATCTGTTCTAACTCAGCCCAAACCTCAGTCTCCAATTCAATCAGGAACTCATTCCACAGTTCAGTCTCCAATTCAGTCTGAGGCTCAACCTCAACAACAAACCAACACTCAAAGTAACGCTCAAACCAATGTGTATACATTACCTACGACGAAGCCGGATTCGTCCAGTACAGTGGAATTAGATTCGCCTAGAACAGGAGAATCGGACTTATCTAGCAGTAAAGAAACCGATGTGGTCGTAACTCCACTACAGAAATACGAACAAGAAATGATAAAGATTGAGGCGAATTGTAGGAAGGATATGAATGTGGTCTTAAATGGGGCAGAGAATAGTATCCAGAATTTAGATATGAGGAATTTCGTTAGCGTTCAATCATGGAAAGAGAATACAACCAAGGAGATAGCAACTGCGGAATCTACTTGTGAAGTTACATACCAAGATCTAATTCGAAACGCAGAGAAGGATGCTATATCTACAAGTCTAATTGATGAGTGGAAACAAACGTATAACACGTTAAAGGTGGGGCTTCAAGATGAATCAAGAGCGAAGATGCAACGATTAATGGGAGGATAAGTTACTCATCCTTTGGTAAGTTTCGGTCACGGATCACACGTTCGAGCAATATACGAATCAGATCCAGATCGTCTTTTTCCAAAGGAATCCCATCCCAGTGAAGCTGTTCGTAATTTAGATATTCTTTCGCATTATGATTTAGTTCTGCTGGGGGCTCAGGATAATCAGTAAGCCCTAGAAGGTAATCCGCAGAAGTGCGTAGCTTTCGAGAGATCGTATGAATGGATTCTAGCGTTGGCTGGCGGTAGCCAGATTCATACCCAGCATACGTACTTTTTGCAACTCCAACGTAATCGGCCACTTCCTGCATGGTCAATTTCCTTTGTTTACGCAATTGTTTCAGTCGCTTCGCGAACATTACCTAGCCCCCTCTCAAACCCTTCGAAAATTTTTCCGTTAAGTGAGTTACTAACAAGTATTCACTTCTTTTAAATGCAACCATAATTATAGCATGTTCACCAGTTGTGTGCACAAAGAAGCTAGTGGAATATTTTCGTGTCGCTAAAAGTTATGTATCAGCTTGTCTCATTTGATTCATACTATGATGGATACTGACATATGGGGGGAAGCGATTTTGGGGTTGCATTTGATTGTGGCTTTTTTATTTGTATTTCAACAATTTATTTCTCAAGAGCCGTTGGTTATTGAAGAACAAGGACAAGTTATCGCTGAAGTGAATCCTTTGGAATACACGATACCGATTCCGGGAGTACCACTGGTTGATAATATCAAATTAAATGCATTAATGGATGATCTGAATAAACGGGTATATCTAGCGCCTCTGAATGCTGTAATTGATGGGGGAGGCAGAATTATATCTGAGCAAGCAGGTAGTAAGCTTAACCGGACACTATTTAAGGAGCAGCTTTATAGCTACATTATTGAGGGTAACTTCTCTAGATTGGAAGTGCCTTTGCAGAGTGTTCATGCAAGGGTAGATAGTGAGCTGTTGCAATCGATCATGGAAAAGAAGATTGGGAACTATTTTACATACTATAATTCAAACAACAAAAACCGTTCTCACAATATCGGATTGGCCGCGAAAGCGATCAATAATACGGTTATTTTTCCTGGAGAGACTTTTTCGTTCAATGCGGTTGTCGGAAAACGAACGAAAGAGAAGGGGTATTTACGTGCTCCCATTATCGTTAGAGGAGAGGCATCCGAAGACATTGGCGGAGGGATTTGTCAGATCTCTTCGACACTCTTCAATGCTGTAGATCGTGCGGGGTTACAAATTGTCCAACGATATTCTCATAGCAAGAACGTGACCTATGTACCACCTGGCCGCGATGCAACGGTAAGCTGGTATGGACCGGATTTTTCTTTTACCAATAAATATAATCAACCGATCCTTATACGTGCTTTCGCGCATGGGGGGCAGGTGAGCATCATCATTTGTTCCTCAGATATGGTTAATGACAAACGCAGAGAAGTGCCAAGCGCGTCTAAAAAAATGCCGGAGGAGATCGCTAAGGACCTGAATGCCAACCATATGTGAAATGGATCCAACAAACGAACAATCAAAGAAATAACTTTTGAATGTCTTTTATATGTTTCATGGACATATCGTAGCCTTGCTGGTACGTATCTCTTAGTGTATTGACGCTCTTTTCGAAGCTGTTAAGAGGTTGCTTGGGACGTAAGATAGTCGCTTGTCCTGCGGCCTCCAATTGCTCACAAAAAGCCACGGTTTCATTGTATTTATCATGTCTTGTTAGCAAGATTTCCTCTAGATTAGGATATTTACGCTTCAACAACCTGCCAACCATCGCATTTTCTTTGCTTACGGGTTTAACATAACCTTTCGGCTGGGTCAGAACGATAAGGTGTTTGTTATTACCGTCTGCAATAGCTTTGCGAATCGGGATAGGGTCGCTTAAGCCTCCGTCATAATATTTGGTTCCGTTCAACTCAATGGCAGGGAAGAATAGGGGAAGAGCACAGGTAGCACGGAGCATCGTCCATTGTTCATCAATATCCAATCCATTCATATATTCTGCTGTTCCTGAATGAGCATTGGTAACACCTACGATCAGTTTTCCCGTATAGCTGTTAAACGTTTCAGTATTAAAAGGAATTAATATGTTGGGAATCTCTCTAAATATAAAATCCAATCCAAACAAGCTACGACTGCGCAGAAAATTACGGACACCAATATAACGCTTATCATGGCGGTACTTTTCCAATACATCTAAATTCCTCCGGGTCTGTTTGGAGATATAAGAAAATCCGTTGCTGATTCCAGCAGAAACTCCGATACAATAGGGGAACATTATTTCTTGATCTAGCAGTGCATCCATCACACCTGCACTGAAAATAGGACGAAGTGTTCCGCCTTCCAGAATTAAGCTTGGCATGTATAATCACCCCTCAGATTTGTATTCACATATCACAATTCATGCTTTATCGAAATATTCGCTCAAAATTGGAAACGGTTACTATACAATATGCATGATGTTCTCATAGGTTATTTGATAGGAGTGAATATTTAACGAATGGCAAACAAAACAGGCTGTAGATCATGGTTACCCGATCTACAGCCTGTTTTTTCACTATAGGGTAGAAAACAGTTCTTCTCTTCTACCCACATATGTTTTTGAAGTTTTTACTTATTTACAGACTTGAACCAATCATTAACTTCTTTCGTAACTTGCTCACCACCATTTGATTTCCAATTGGCAACAAATTCGTCAAAAGCATCTACTGGCAGTTTGCCATATATGATTTTGTTGAATGTTTCTAGCTCAGACTGCTTAAGAAGGTTCCACTTCGTAGCCATTGTTGGTGTCGGAGCACCTGTGAAATAGTTTTGCTTGCGAATGTCCATTTGAGACATAACGATTTTCGCAGCAGCCCAGTTTTCAGGTTTGCGGAATTCTGCGGTTTGCTTCTCGTAAGGCGTTTCTGGCTTATTGCCATCCGCAAGCTTAACCAATGTCTTCATATAGAGAGATGGAATTCGCGCCGGTCCAGTGATGAAAGTAAAGTCATTGCTATAGGTCTTAATTTTATCTTTGTTACTAGTCGGTACGCCGTCTACAACATCCCAGTCATATCCTTTGGCAAAGCCGTTTTCGTATTCGCTTCCGCTTGGAGGGTTAGCCAAGTTGTCTAACATGTAGTTGTAATATAAGAAAATCGCCTCTGGGTGTTTAGCATCTTTATTAATCATGAAGCTACTATTCACACCGGAATTTTGCCATTTTGTTCCAATGTGTCCATCTGGACCTGCTGGAACCGGATATGCTTTATAATCGGATCCTTTAACGTTCTTCAACAAATCTGGAGCTGGCCAGTCTGGTACCCAGTTTGCTCCTGGTAGAACACCTGCATTCCCTTTTGTCCAAAGCTCTTGTGCTTTATTCTCATCCCATAGAGCAGAATCGGGGTGAATATAGCCTTTCTCCATCCATTCTTGTAACTTAGCGAGCGCTTGCTTAGCTCCTGGATTAACGGAACCATATTCAATATTTCCATCGGCATCTTTGTTCCATTGTTCTTCGATTGTTCCGTATGCTCCGAATAACCAATCGAGTCCGCCCAACCATGTATTTGTATTGCTCTTCAAAGTAATTGCGAGTGGATAGACATCCTTCGGAGCTAGCCCGTCCGGGTTCTCATTCTTGAATTTGTCCATCACATTCTCTAGTTCTGCGATCGTCTTCGGTGCGGATAGATTCAGCTTTTTCATCCAATCTTCACGGAACCATAACAATGTATCATCATTGTCGGTATATTCAAGGATAGGTAGGTTGTATTTCTTGCCATCTCTCGTGAAAGGATACCATAGTTCCGGATTTTCTTTGGTATGATTTTGCCAAGTTTCATTAGCATACTTATCAAATAACTCATCGATAGCAAGGAACTGGCCAGAATCGATCAGCTGATTGGTCAAGATAGCGTCATTTGGTGCGTATACGAAATCAGGCAACTTCTCGCCTGAAGCGATAGCGAGTTGAAGTTGTTGCTTATATTGATCGCCGCCAGCTGGGTACCAAGTATCCTTATGCTTAAGTCCTAACTTCTCCAGCATCCAACGGTCGTGGACATTATTTTCTCTAGTGTCGCCATTAGCATATTTCTTCGGCGCGGTGAACATAACGACTGTACTGATGTCGATCGGTGGATCGTATTTACCTTTGGCAAATGCAGCGTCAGATGCACTAACTTCCGTTGAAGCGGTTTCATCTTTCTTTACGTCTTTATTAGACGTTCCACTACAGGCAGTAACCAAGACGAGTGAACTGATCATGAGCAACTGCCATGATTTTCTAATTTTTTTCATTTTTTATTCCCCCTACTGTGTTTGATCTCTACAAGTGTTACTTTATCAATTATTGGGGGATGGCATCTATATGAGATTATTAGTTTTCATAGGACTCTGTCATGTTATTTATTACTGTCTCTATATTCCTGCGGGGTTACCCCGAACTGGCGTTTAAATACTTTTATAAAGTAAGCAGGATCCATATATCCAATCTCCATACTGATTTCATATACCTTTTTGTTGGACGTTTTGAGCGAATGACAAGCACGCTCCATTCGAAGGTGTGCTATATAATCACTTATTCCTTCACCGGTTTCAATCTTATAAATTTTGGATAAATGCGTTGGATGGAGATTCACATGGTCAGCTAATACGCGTAATGAAACATCGAGATGTAAATTTTTATCTGTGAACTCTTGAATTTTCTTCACATATACAGAGCGGATGTCCTTGACTTCATTGGATGTTCCCTCTTTCAACTTGGCAAGTACGTCGAGAGACCACGTTCTAAGCTTACTGATGGAGGAGAAGGCATCTCCGTTCTGCAACGGTTCAATATCGGTTCCAAGTAAACTAACGAGCGTATGACCATTTCGGTGTGCGAGATGAGTGAAAGAAGCAGAAATCAAAAAACCAGCTTCCATACAGTGCTCCCAGGATCCGAACCATTTCTCATCTAGTTCTGCGCATACTGCGATCAGCTTCTCTTCCGCAGCTTCCCAGCGGCCAGCTTCGAGGAGGTTGATGAAAGTAGGAGGAAGGTATAGCGCACCAAGAGGTCCTTGTGTAGCGTTATGTTCCAAGTTACTAACCCGCATAACGAATTCTCTTTCATCGCCAACAATTTGTCGGAAGTAAGATGAAGCTTGCCGGAAATGTTCCGCTAGCTGCTCTGGAAACTGGAACCACTCCGTTATGACAATGGATAGAGAGCCTTTCAGGAATTGTTTCACTTTATATTGAAGCTGAGAAGAAAGCTTCTCCAATAGGGTTTCTTTCCCTATGTCAGCACTATTGGCTTTTAACTGAAGTAAGAACACAAGATACCCATGTTCCTCCTTGACTCCCCATACTTCCATAAATTCGCCTATAATCTCTTCAGCCATATTGATGATGGCGTATTCTATCAACGGTTGACCGTTGTTCTTATATTGTCCGAATTCTGCCTCCAGCCGGACAAGCAACAAGGCGGAGTCGCCGTAGTTAAACGGCAATCCGTAATTCTCTAATTTCCGGCTCCATTCGTCGGCTGGCATTCGATGACCCCGCAATGCGTCAAGGAGTAGTTGACCACGCAGAAGGGGGAGATTCTCCCGAAGGGTATGCTGGGTGCGTTCGAATGAGCTAACGGTTTCCCATTCCACATTCAATTGATCGATCGCGGCCTTGACTGCGCCGAACAATTCGATATCCGTAGGTGGCTTAAGTAGGTAATCTACAGCTTTATGCTGTACAGCTTTTTTGGCAAATTCAAAATCTGAATGGCCGGATAATATGATACATTTTATTCTTTTATCACGTATGCGAATTCGCTCTATTAACTCAATTCCCGTCATTTCGGGCATTAGAATATCTGATATGACAATATCGATAGGATGCGTATCAATAATTTGAAGCGCCTCATGTGCGGAATAGGCTTTATGCACATGTTCAATTCCAAGTGTATCCCAAGGTTTGTTCATAGATAGGTTATCTACCCAGTGTGCTTCATCGTCTACTATTATCATCTGCATGTTGTGTGTCTCCTTGTGTGTTTGGATAATTGCGATGTTGATCTTCCGTTGGTATCTCCCAAATGATCTCCGTCCGGAATCCTCCCAAAGGTGAATTTGTGAAGAATAGGTGAGAGTTATTTCCGAATTGGTGCATGATCCGTTGGTTTGTATTCCAGAGGCCACAGCCCATTTCTTCTTTCAAAGGCTCTTGCATCTTAAGATTTAATGCTTCTTGCTGATCTGGATTTAACCCAGGTCCGTCGTCGTCAATGTATATCTTACAGTAGCCATCTTCCATCACACCACTGATCCGAATTTCGCCAGATGTATATGATTTCGCGACGCCATGAATGACGGAGTTCTCCACAATAGGCTGTAGCATCAACCGCGGAACAGATTGGTTCCTCATTTCTTCCGGAATATCAATATGATAATCAATTCTACCGTTACGAAGTTTTTGGATATCTAAATAATTGATGAGCAGTTGAATTTCTTCCTGTAAGCTAGCCGTTTCTCGTTCCATTCGAGTTGTATAGCGGTAATAAGCGCTTAAATTGTATGCCATGGAGACGACAGCTTCCTCATCCTTCATCTGAGCCATATTAATAATATAACCTAGGCAATTATAGAGGAAATGCGGATTTATTTGTGCTTGCAACTGCTTCAACGTTGCTTCACGTGCACGGATTTTTTCGTTAAATACGTTCTCAATTAAGTCTTGAATTTGACGTGACATATCATTAAATCGATGAAATAGAAATGAAAACTCATTATGATTTTTGGCATGGAGCCTCACTGAATAGTCTCCGCGTTGAACGCGCCGCAAACCGTGAACCAACTTTTTGATTGGACTTTGAACGTTTCGGTATAGCAAAATCGATGCAGAAATACCAACTACTAAAAGCAAGCACATAGAGAAGTAGAACAGATTACGGCTGAATGACATCGGTCCTAATATCTGATCGAGTGGAACAACGTCTATCAAATGCCAATCCAAATTGGAAGATTTAACAGAACTAACAAAATAAGTTTTACCATCTAACTTCACGACATCCTGCGTTGTGTTCTCCGTTGACTTTCCATCCAAATAACGTATCAATTCACTCGTAAGCTGCTTGTCCGCAGTACGGTTCAGGATCGGAGTATCGCCTTTGTGATAAAAGAAAGGATCACCTTGTCCGCCGGCTTTATATGTATCCAGCATATTTTGAATGTTCTCATAACTGAAACTGGCTTCAATGACTAGACTGCTACCCGTCAGCTTACCTTGCTGAGCCAAAGAATCACTATAGAACCAATAAAAGGCCTTTAGTTCGTCAGAGGACTGGATTCCACCATCACCATACGTCCATTTTCCACTCATATTTCTGTTTAAGTAATCCTCATCATAGTTAGGTGATTTATTGTAATTAGAAAGGACATCTTTGTTCTGCTGAGAATGAACGGCGTATCTGGCAGGCCAAACATCCATCACCCCGGCCTGAAGCATCATCTTTTCCTGAATCACATATCGGGTCTGCATTCGGTCATATCGATCTTCCCAGATATGTAGTCCGTTGAATTTCTGAACATTGGGATCTTTGGAGAATATATGGCTAAAATCCTTCATTTGATTCATTCGTGAATCAATTTGGCTGGATAAAAAAGTGAGTTGTTTGGTGTTAGACATTTGCAACTCGTTACTTACAACATCATATGTGACGTCGTTTGAATACGTATACACGATTATGATAGGTATAAACAATAATATGATCAAAGTGTTCATTTTGACAAATAGACTAAACCTCGTCTGTATCTTTTCTTTAAGAAATGTAATGCCTCTCTGTAATTGCATCAATGTCCCCTCCAACGGATATCCCCTAACAAAACCCTATCAATCCTAACAATGTTATATAGTCAGCTCGCAAGACATGCTTGATACTATATATATCAGAGATTCTCATGACATACAAAATATTTTTTGAAGGGGAGAGAGCTATGGAAGCGAAAACTGTACAGCCAGTGAAACTTGAAACTACTCGAAGTATAAAAAGAAAAAAAAGTTATAAGCAACCATGGATGCTGCATTTTATGGTATTACCAGCGGCCATTTTAGTATTTATTTTTTCTTATATTCCAATGACAGGTATCATTATGGCATTTAAAGATTATAAACCCGCATTAGGCATAGTCGATTCTCCGTGGGTCGGACTGAAACATTTTAAATACATGTTTGAAAATGATTATTTCATGCAAATTGCTTGGAATACCTTATTTTTTGCTTGTTCCAAGATGGTTATGAATGTAATGGTTCCATTCCTTTTCGCATTATTACTGAATGAGGTAAGGAAAATGGCACTTAAGAGAACGATTCAAACGTTTGTCTATTTACCACATTTTCTGTCATGGGTAACTCTTTCAGGTATTTTGATTGAAATTCTCTCTCAGACGGGGCTCGTTAACCAGTTTATTTCAAACGTGTTAGGGATGAAGCCGATTTTCTTCTTAGGAGATGGTGCATGGTTCCGATTTACGATCATCTTTAGTGATGTCTGGAAGGAATTCGGATTCAATACAATCATCTTTCTAGCAGCACTCTCTGGTATTAATCCATCGCTATACGAAGCAGCTGAGGTCGATGGAGCGACCCGTTGGAAGCAAACGATGCATATCACGATCCCTTCCATTATACCCATCGCAATCGTTATCGCAACCTTAGCACTAGGTAATGTGTTGAACGCGAACTTCGACCAGGTATTCAACTTATATAGTCCTTTGGTTTATCAACAAGGAGATATTATTGATACATTCGTGTATAGACAAGGTCTACTCAGCGGACAGTTCAGCTTTGCAACTGCCGTCAGCTTAATTAAATCTGTCATTAGCTTAATGTTGATCATTGTATCCTATCGTCTCGCCTATAAATTTGCTGGGTATCGAATATTCTAGAAAGGATGACTACTTATGTATCATAAAACGCTCTCTTATAGAATATTCAGCATATGCAACAATGTATTTTTGACTATTCTTTCAATTCTATGCTTGCTACCACTGTATCACTTATTTATGGTTTCCATGAGCTCATCTGCCCCTGCAAATGCGGGATTGGTTACATTTTGGCCGATCGGATTCACATTAGAAGCCTATGCACAAACGTTTAAGAACGCTAATTTCCTTTCATCCTTGTGGATATCCGTAGAACGTACTGTCCTTGGAACAGGGCTTGCGTTGATCGTAAACACCCTTGCGGCGTACGCGCTCTCCAAAGAAACGCGTGTCTTTCCCTCACGCAACATTTATCTTTGGTATTTTGTCTTTACGATGTTATTTACCGGTGGTCTGATTCCTAACTACATCCTTATTCTTAAGCTTGGATTGATGAATAACTTGATGGCACTTATCCTTCCAGGGTTAGTTGCTGTATTTAACATTATTCTACTTCTGAATTTCTTTCGAGGTGTTCCAAAAGATCTTGAGGAAGCGGCTTTCATCGATGGAGCAGGTCAATTCCGCACCTTCTTTAGTATATATCTACCACTCTCCATGCCGGTTATTGCGACGGTTTCGTTATTTATCATGGTAGGACATTGGAACGCATACTTTGACGGTATTATCTATATGAAAGATTCTGCGAAGCTTCCACTTGCGAGTTTCATGCAAACGATTATCGTGATGTCGGATATGTCGAAGTTGGATCCGGAAGCTGTTGCTAGTCTATCTCAAAGAACGATTCGGGCATCTCAGATCTTTATCAGTGCCTTGCCAATATTGATTGTTTATCCTTTCTTGCAACGTTTTTTTGTGACAGGGATTGTTGTCGGTGCTGTAAAAGAATAATACTCAAACTTGAAGTTCAGTTGAGCAGGAGGTGACATGAATTGGCTGTGATTCAATGTCAGTTCTATTCAGAAGCAATCAATTTATCTATGGGTATCCATGTTATTATTCCTCAAAATGCTGCGATACAGGCTAGTGGTTCAGGTAAACTTCCTGTCCTATATTTGTTGCATGGATTGAGTGCGGATCATACAGATTGGATAAGGCATTCTTTCATAGAAAGATATGCTGAGAATAAAGGAATCGTTGTGGTTATGCCGAGTGTAGGGCGTAGTTATTATACAGATATGAAGTTTGGGTCACCTTACTTTACATTTTTAGGTGAAGAATTACCGAAGATTGTACGTGCTCTATTTCCTATTTCTGAACGTAGGGAAGATACATTTGTAGCAGGTATGTCCATGGGTGGATATGGCGCATTGAAGCTTGCGCTTTCCTTCCCAGAAAGGTATGCGGCTGCTGCAAGTCTGTCCGGCGGATTAGATATTGTCAGTCGTATGAATGGTGCTAACAATTTCCAACCGAATGAATTGATCGCTATTTTTGGGGATGTAGCTACTGAATTGAAGGGTAGCTGCAATGATCTGTTCTATTTAATGGATGAATTGAAGGCATATGACGGGAAAAAGCCGATGTTGTATCAATGCTGTGGAACGGAAGACTTTCTATATGAAAATAATCAGACCTTTAGAAAATATGCGCAAGATTTAGGAATAGATGTAACGTATGACGAAGGACATGGGGAGCATGATTGGGACTATTGGGACCCTCAAATTCTGCGTGTGTTGGATTGGCTACCGATAAAACAATCATAAACAGACCAACTTCGGTATCATCATTCTGATTTGAGTTACTCAAGTGATGTGGGTGAATTTGCGGTCTTTGTAGGAACGAATAGCCGAGACGTGATGGAGCGAAGATTTCGTCTTTCGAAGTAAACAACAATAACAACATAGTGCCTAATGAACCTTACAGAGAGAGTAGGAGTGAGAAAATATGGTATGGAAGAATGCCGAACTGTTTACTTTGGAAGCGGGAAGTCTAACGTTTAGATTTTTGCCAAGTGGAGATTTGTTTCAGGCGACTAATGGCAGAACGATGATCAATCAATGGTTATCCAATTCAATAGATGGATCGATGAATAATATATATCTACGATTACATGATGAAGAGGGAATAAAAGCGTATCCGTTGCTCGGAGCTAGGTCTCAGAGTCGTGTTCGTAAGTTTGATAATCGAGTTGTATTTGAAGGCATCGTTGAAGCTGTCCGTTATCAAGTGATGTTCACGCCTACGGAGCAGGGTATATGGTTCTGGGATGTCAAAGTCGAGGGGCATCATAAGCAAATAGACTTGATTTATGGACAAGATATAGGGAACGCAGATGCTGGTACTGTTCGAAGTAACGAGGCGTATTTATCTCAGTATATAGATCATACGGTATTTGAAGACGAGCGGAATGGATATGTTGTCTGCTCCCGACAGAATCAGCCGCAAGGTGGAGCATTCCCATACATTCAGCAGGGGTCTTTAACTAAGGCTGTTTCCTATTCAACAGATGGCTTTCAATTCTATGGATTGTCATACAAAGAAACGAATGAACCGGTGTGTTTAACGCAAGACACACTGGCTAATGAAGTCTATCAATATGAATTTGCCTATACTGCATTACAATCGGAACGTATTCAGCTAGATGGAGAAGCTAGGTTCGTATTCTACGGATTATGTAAAGAAGACCATCCTAATGCGATTTCTACATTAGAGTTCGGTGAGGAAGTATCACAGGCACGTAAAACTGTGGAGACGCTAAGTTTTGAGGGTGGAGAACTTCTGGAACGGGTCTCTCTATTACCTTCTATAGGAACTCCACTACATACGGAGGTTATGAGTGAGACGGAGATAAACCGTTTATTCCCTAATCGTCAGCAAGAGGAGATGGAAGGGGACGACTTACTCGCTTTTTTCACGGAACGTTATGAGCATGTCGTTCTGAAGGAAAAGGAACTAAGAGTGGAGCGTCCTCACGGACATATTCTAATGAGCGGCAATAATGTGAGCCTAGAGAATCCGGTCATGACGACAACTTCGTATATGTATGGAATCTTTAACTCTCAAGTTGTTGTTGGGAATACCAATTTTAATAAAATGACGACAAATGCGAGAAACGCATTGAATGTGCCCAAAACATCGGGCCAGCGGATCTATGTAGAGATAGAGGGTGTGTATCGACTATTGACGATGCCATCACTATTCGAAATGGGCTTCAATTACGCACGTTGGTATTATAAAACGAAAGAAGATCTATTGATCATTACTAACTTTACAACAGTGGATTCACCAGAGGTTCGATTGAATGTACGTTCAGAACGTGGTATATCCTATCGATTCCTAGTGAGTAATCAGATTACAATGAATGTCAATGAATATGAAGTTTCTTCTCATATGCGTGACCACGGTGAATATCTGTCATTTCATGCGGATGAGGCATGTTTAAGCGCTGATATTTATCCGAACTTGGAGTATCGGATTCATATTACAGGGACGAGCATGACGGTCTCAGACGAGCGTAAGCTTGTAAGCCATGTGGAACCAGGAGAAGCTTCCCTGACTGTGCTTGCGTTAGATGCTAGCAGTGAATGGACGATGACTTTCCAAGGACTGCTGAATGGTGGAGAACTACCTTTAGTGGAACGGCAGGCGGATGAAGAAATTGCGCGTTACCTTGAATTCTTCCGTTCTGTGATGAATGGATTCCATTTGTCAGCAGGGAATGGGGATGAAGCAGAACTGTTCAAGGTGAACGGACTAGCTTGGTGGTACACTCACAATATGCTTGTCCACTATTCCGTGCCACATGGTCTAGAGCAATATGGTGGAGCCGCATGGGGAACACGTGACGTCTGCCAGGGACCTATCGAATATTTCATGGCGACTCACAAATATGATCAGGTACGTGCCACATTATTAACTATCTTTTCTCACCAGTTCGAAGATGATGGCAATTGGCCACAGTGGTTCATGTTCGATAAATATACGAAGATTCAACAAGAAGAGAGCCACGGCGACATTATCGTATGGCCACTGAAGGTACTTGGCGATTATTTGAACGTTACTCGCGATTACAGCATATTGGAAGAACAAGTTCCTTATACTAGCAAACATGACTTTGATTTCACAACGCAGACAGCGACAATATTAGACCATGCTCACAAAGAAATCGATTATATCAAGAATCATTTCCTACATGGTACGCACTTGTCTTCATATGGCGATGGCGATTGGGATGATACCCTGCAGCCAGCGAATGCTCAGTTGAAGCAGTATATGGTAAGTAGTTGGACTGTAGCGCTAACGTATCAAACGTTGAAACAGTTCTCACATGTGATGGAATCTGTTGATTCAGCATCTGCTGAAAGCTTACGGAGTCTTGCTGAAGGAATCCAAAATGATTTCAATCGCTATATGCTACAAACTGAAGTTATCCCAGGTTTCTTGTATATGGAGAATCCTGAACAGGTGAAATTGATGGTTCATCCAAGTGATACAGAGACAGGTATACAATATCGTTTGTTACCGATGACTCGAAGCATGATTAGTGAACTATTGACACCGGAGCAAGCGGCGTCGCATTACGATATCATTCGTGATCAATTGTTCTGCCCAGATGGTGTACGGTTGATGAACCGTCCTGCACAATATGATGGAGGCGTAAGCACGCACTTTAAACGTGCTGAGCAAGCATCGAACTTCGGACGTGAGGTTGGTCTGCAATATGTACATGCTCATATCCGTTATGTGGAAGCGATGGCTAAACTCGGTAAAGAAGATGAAGTATGGAGTGGGCTTGCGCGAATCAACCCAATTGGAATCCAAGATGTTGTTCCTAATGCCGAACTACGCCAAAGCAACGCGTACTTCAGTAGCTCCGATGGTAAATTTAACACGCGTTATGAAGCGCAAGAGAGATTTGATGAATTACGTAGCGGCGATGTACCTGTGAAAGGTGGCTGGAAAATTTATTCTAGTGGACCTGGGATCTATATGAATCAATTGATCTCTAACGCTCTAGGTATCCGTCAAGAGGCAGGTGACCTGATCATTGATCCGGTGTTACCACAAACGCTGGATGGTCTACGTTTTGACTTCGAATATGCAGGAGCGCCAGTGCAATTTGTGTACCATTTAAATAGCGGTGAAGTTCGTGTTAGCATAAATGGTCAGGATGTTTCGACAGAGACTACGACGAATCGTTACCGTACCGGTGGATTACGGATTGATCGCAAAGAGTTCGATCGTGTGCGTTCAGCGGGGACGAACATTGTGGAAATCTATATAGGCTAAGCATCACAATCAGAAGTGCACCCCTTAGAAGAGACATTGGAAACCCCTCAGGTTAATCCGATGACTAGTTCTAGGGGGTGCATTTGTGTGCTATGGCTTAAATATTGCCGGTAACCGGGAGAAACGTATAATATAGTTCGAACAACAGGGGAAAGGTGAGATAACTTGAATATCAAGATCGGTATTGTCGGAATGCATCGGACCAAGCATGGTAGGTCCTTCCAGCTCCTATACCGCAGGGGCCGTTCGGCTTGGAAGAACGGCTCGATATGTGCTCGGTGGATTGCCGGAGCATGCGGAAATTATTTTCTATGGATCTTTCGCAACAACGTATTGTGGTCACGGCACCGATCTTGCTATGATTGCAGGTTTGCTTGATTTCGATACCGATGACATGCGAATCAAGGATGCATTTGCTTGGAGTGAGGCTACCGGTTTAGAAGTGCAATTCCGGACATCCCAGAAGGCTAGTGCACACCCGAATACGGCAACGCTAATTCTTCGTTGTGGAGAGAAGAAGGTTACCGTGACTGGCATGCCGATGCCAATATTGGTTACATGGAAGTTGATCGAAAGTCAAGAAGTGGTGATGCTCTGACTGTTATTGAAAGCGATGAGGGATTGGGTACTGAGTTTGTCGATCCGATTGCCGGATTACCTAATGTCTATAGGGTTTGCGTTATCAATCTTACGGCTAAAAGAGGGATGACATGAGGTTCTCTAGTTTGGAGCAATTGATACAATTATGCGTAAAGGAATCGGTCACGTCGGGCAGTTGATGATTAGTGAGCAGGCGGCAGCCTATGTATATGTTGATGTGTGGGATCAAGGGGAAGGAATTAGCGAGCAACACCATGATCTTGTTTTTGAAAGAATGTACACGCTCGAAGACTCAAGGAATATATTTTTTCAGGGAAGCGGACTGGGTCTCACGATAACGAAAAGATTGGTAGAACAATCAGGTGGGGAAATCCATCCCATAGTAAACCTTTTGAAAAGACGATCTTTACCGTACAACTTCCACGAGCTACATATTGATTACCGAGGGCAACAGCGATCGTAAGATTTTCTTAAGAATTAAGAAAGGAAAAAGAAAAGGTTATGCTCTAATCTATGGATAAGAACATTTGAAGGAGCCAAATAAATGAGTTTTATTATAAGAACGAGCCATTTAACCAAATCATTTCAAGGGAAAGAAGCCGTATCTGATGTAAGTAT